>Ga0208244_100670_pt1 | contig 28186 bp, 28 predicted proteins | sample SubbioCR12Aug_5A_FD_184828 | JGI IMG/M metagenome (GOLD analysis project Ga0208244, IMG submission 184828) | Serpentinite rock and fluid subsurface biosphere microbial communities from McLaughlin Reserve, California, USA - CR12Aug_5A (SPAdes) | ecosystem: Environmental > Terrestrial > Deep...
ATCGCCCGATTCCAGGCGTCAAGGGTGCGCTGCGCCGGGCTGCGATACCCCCGCAGCCCGCCCTTGACCCCCGGCCTCGGGCTACCAGCGTCACGCACCATTACCCACTCGAAATTCAAAAGAGGCATTTCGCTGCGTGAGGCACAAGCGGAAGGTGTGGGGGGCATTTCAGGCATGCTTCGGTTTCGACGCCAACATCATAACGCCCGCGACCTGAATGCTACCAGCCGCGCCCTCCTCCTGCAACGTCTGACGGCACCGGGCAAGACGCACGGGGAAGCCGGCGAGGGCCGGGCGATTTAACAAAAGTCGGCGCTGGCGGGACGGCGGGTAGCCTGGCGCGGAAACCAATTGAAACAAAGCGAAGCCACCGGGACATGTCGCTGTTACATCGCGCCGCGATGATGCGCACACCGAAACCCGATGAACGAGGAAGCACACAGTGCAATTGTCCAACATGAAAAACGTCGCCATCGCCTGCATGATCTTGCCGCTGCTTGCCGCCACTCCAGTGATGGCGGAAGAGGACATGCCGCCGACCCATTCCGAGGGATTACATGGCTCCATCGGCCTGGGAGTGGGCGTGCGGCCCGCCTACGAAGGTGCGAACGAAAGAAATACGCGGCTCACGCCAAACATCAACCTCTATTACGGCGAGACGTTTTTTCTCACCGGCATGACCGCGGGCGCCAATCTCTGGAAACACACGACTGTGCAAGGCCTGAGCATTAGCGCAGGGCCGCTGCTGGCCCTGCGCCATGGTCGCGAGGAGGACGACAATGCCGCACTCGCCGGCTTGGGTGATATCGACCGCAGCCTCGATGCCGGCGGTTTTGTCCGCTTCCGCAAGGACGGCTGGCAAGCACGGGCCGATATCCGCAAGGATGTCACGAATGGCGATGGCGGCACGACGGTCAACCTTTCCGCCGGGTATGGCATGCCGGTCGCCCAGAACTTGCGTCTGCGCGCCAACCTCGAGACGACTTGGGCCTCGGCCGCTTACATGAATACCTTCTATGGCATTGATGCGACGCAGTCGGCGAATTCCGGCATCACCCAATACGCTGCCGGATCGGGCTTCAAGCATGTCGGCGCCAGCCTTGCGGCCAATTATGCGATCAGCCGCGAGTGGGGCGGCTTTGCCACGGTGCGCGCCACGCGACTGATCGGCGACGCGGCCGACAGCCCCATCGTGGCGACCCTGGGCAGCAGGAATCAGGTAACGACGACCATCGGCATCAAATACCGCTTCTGACAGGCATGGCCGCGAACGAAGGAAATATTCCATGAATCAAACGTACACGCGCTTTGCCCTGTACGCCATCGCCCCCATTGCCCTGATTTTCGGCCTGGCCACCATCGTCTCTGGCGGCCAGGTGTTGTTCGGCGACGAGGCGGCGCGCGCAGCGGCGGGCAACTACATGCCTTTCGTCGTCTGGTTCAACTTTCTCGCCGGATTCGCCTACGTCGGGGCGGCAGTCGGCCTGGCGACCGGGCAAGCCTGGGCGGCGCGCCTGGCACTGGTCATTGCGATCGCCACGGCCTTGGTGTTCCTTGTCTTCGGACTGTTCGCCCTGGCCGGCACGCCGTTCGAACCGCGCACGGTCGGTGCCATGACTTTGCGCACGGCGCTATGGGCGGGCATTGCCTGGTTCGCCGGACGTTGAGCCGTTCGCCCCCCCTGAAAGATAAACCAACAGATCATCCAGCATCACGTAAAGACAGGAGAAAATGATGAAGACATTACAGTTGTTTGGCTTGACCGCGTACGTCATCGCCATGTTGAGCGCCGGCAATGTACTGGCGGACGATCTGCCCTTGCCTGCAGATTCCACACCGCAGCGCGAGCAGTTGCAGGAGCGCATGCGCAACATGACGCCGGAAGAACAGAAGCTCATGCGCGAGACCAGCAACGACAGGCGCGCCCAGATGGAGAGCAAACAGTCCGCACGGGGCGATGGGATGCGTGGTGGTGGCGGCGGCGGCATGGGCGGTGGGCGCAATCGGTCATCAAATACGGGGATGACGCCATGAACGTCGATGAAGCGGGCCGATTCAATCCCGAACATCTTCAAAAGTGGCGGAAGGTCACCTGTGCATACCTGATCGCGCTGGGCCGTGCCGGGCTGCCCGTCGCCAGCGCAGCGGCGGAGCCGCTGGTCTTGCAGGGCATCATGAAGGACATGGGCAGGAACATGCAGGCGATTGTCGATGGTCTGGCGCGGGAGGACTATGTGGTGGTCGAAAAAGCAGCGCTGGCCATCGCGGACCATCCGCAGCCGCCAGTGGGTGAAAGAATGCGCATCTTAAGTTTCATTGGCAGCGATGCGCCCCGCTTCAAGGTCTTTGACGGCGAGACCCACGACAACGCGACGGCTCTGGCCAAAGCGTCAAAAAGCGGCAAGGGAGAAGAGGCGATCGCGGCCTTTCACAAACTCCAGTCATCCTGTCTCGCCTGTCATCAGACATTCCGCAAGCCGTTTGTTGGCCATTTCTACGGGAAGGCGGAAGTCCGCCAATGATATGCATTTGGTGCAGCCGGTAAGGACGCTACCATTGCCTGTAACTACTCGGCGCATGGCCAGCCTGATCATCCGCAACGCGAAGGCGCACCGTCCATGCCTCAAATGGCTTGGGGTACTGGCTATCGTTACCGCACTGTCCGGCTGCTCGACCATGCGGCCGCCGCTGAATCAGCCCCAGAGCCAGTCCGCCGTCTCCGACCGGGGCGCGACGGAGTACCGTCTGCAGAATCTGGCTCCGCAGCCTGGCAACAGCGACAAACTCGTCGTCATCCTGACCTTCTCGGGGGGCGGAACCCGCGCCGCCGCTTTTGCCTATGGCGTGCTGAACGAACTCAAGAGCACGCCGCTCCAGCGGCACGGCGCGACGACCAACCTGTTCGACGAAATCGATGTGGTCGCCGGCGTGTCCGGCGGCAGCATCACGGCGGCTTATCTGGCCGCGTTCGGCAACGGGATTTTCCGGGATTTCGAGCCGACATTTCTGAAAGCCGATTTTCAGGGTGCGTTGTTGTCGCGTACGCGCAGCCCCGGCAATGCGCTCCAGTTGAGTTCCCCATGGTTCGGTCGCGGCCATCTGCTCGCCGAACAACTTGACGAGACCTTGTTCCGCGGAACGACTTATGGCGATCTCGCGGCACGGCGCACTCGACCGTTTCTGCTCGTCACCGCAACCGATCTCACGCAGGGAAGCGGATTCGAGTTCTCGCAAGACCAGTTCGACATTCTCTGTTCGCGTTTCGACCAGGTTCCGCTCGCCGTGGCCGTGGCCGCGTCCAGCGCGGTCCCGCTGGTGCTGAGCCCGCTGACGGTCAGAAACTACGCTGGGCAATGCGCGCCATCTTCCGTTAGTCCGCGTGTCGCCGCAACGGCGGCTGCCTATCAGGACGCGGGAAAACGCCCGTTCATACACCTGGTCGACGGTGGGCTGTCGGATAACCTGGCGGTACGCTGGATCATCGACAACATTGCGTACGCCGACGGGATGGCCAAGCCGATCGAGCAAAGCGGCTTTCGCAACGTCGACAAACTGGTCATCATCAACGTGAACGCGGCACAGGGCCTCAATGTTTCCCTTGATCGCAGTGACAGGATTCCATCAATTGCCGAGGTGATCGATGCCGTCTCGTCGGCGAATCTTGTCCGGCGCTCGCGCGAGACGCAAGACATTCTGGCGCGCAGTACGACGCAATGGCGTGAAAAGCTGCGCGGCGCGTCGCGCACCGGCAGCCCTGCGCTGGGTATGTCGATCGATTTGTATGTGATCGATGTCAGCCTTCAGTCCCACCCCGATCCGCGGCTTCGCGTAGAACTTCAGGCCATTCCAACTACATTTTCTCTACCACCCGGCGAAGTGGATAAGCTGATTTCCGCCGGCCAGACGATCCTCCGCGGTTCCGCCGAGTTCGGGCGGTTGCTGCGGGAGTTGTCGGTAAATTCTACGGAGCAATGAGGGTGGCCGCAGTAACGACGGGGAGGGTGCCGAAGCCAGAAAGTCGGTGCTGGCAGGACGGCGACCTGATCTGAGTCAAGTTCCCGACAACCATTGTCAACTATGATGCTTTGCCTTTCACCCCACGGAGATATTCATGACCACGATTCCAGTCCACAACCACACCAACACCGACGGTATCTATGGCTTCGACGCGCGCGGCATCGCCAAGCGTTTTCGCCATGCCGCCATTTTCGGCGCGCTCGATTCCCTGAACGCCGGCGAAGTCATGCGCTTCGTCAACGACCACGACCCGATCCCCCTTTTGCAACAGATGCAGGCGCGCTATGGCGAGGGCGTCGAAATTGCCTATCGCGAGCGCGCACCGGAAGCCGTGATGATCGACTTCATCAAGCGCTGACCGCGCACCACGCATGCGCCGTCCCGCCAGCTCGAACTGGGTGAGCACGCGATAGACGGTGGCCAGGCCGATAGCGCGGATGGTCTGTGCCGCCCCCACCCTTCTGATTGAAGACGACGCGTTTCATGGTGTTCCCGTTCGTTGAAAGGTGTGCCATTTTTGCACAGTGTAAGATGTGGTTTTTTAGCCAAAACGATTGCGCACATGAACGCAGAAGATAACGATCCCGGCATCGACCTCACCGCCGCCGCACTCGAATATCACGCCAGTCCCACGCCGGGGAAAATCTCCGTGACGCCGACCAAGAGCCTGACCAACCAGCGCGATCTGGCGCTCGCCTATTCGCCGGGGGTCGCCGTCGCCTGCAACGCCATCGTCGCCGATCCGCGCGCCGCCAGCCGCCTGACCTCCCGCGCCAATCTGGTCGGCGTCATCACCAATGGCACGGCCGTGCTGGGCCTGGGCAACATCGGCCCGCTCGCCGCCAAGCCGGTGATGGAAGGCAAGGCCGTGCTGTTCCAGAAATTTGCCGGCATCGACGTTTTCGATATCGAACTGGACGAGCCCGATGCCGACAAGCTGATCGACATCATCGCGGCGATGGAGCCGACCTTCGGCGGCATCAACCTCGAAGACATCAAGGCGCCCGAATGCTTCTACATCGAGGCGAAGCTGCGGGAAAGGATGAAGATCCCGATCTTTCACGACGACCAGCACGGCACCGCCATCGTCGTCGGCGCGGCGATTCTCAATGGACTCAAGCTGGTCGGCAAAGAGATCGGTGAAGTGAAACTCGTCACCTCGGGTGCTGGCGCCGCCGCGCTGGCCTGCCTCGACCTGTTGGTGAATCTTGGCGTGCGTGTCGAAAACATCTGGGTCACCGACCTCCAGGGCGTGGTTTACACCGGCCGTGTCGCGGACATGGACCCGATCAAGGCGCGCTATGCCAAGCCGACCGATGCCCGCACACTGGGCGAAGTGATCGCCGCTGCCGACATCTTTCTCGGCCTGTCGGCCGGCGGCGTGCTCAAGCCGGAGATGGCGGCGCGGATGGCGCCCCGGCCGCTGATCCTGGCGCTCGCCAACCCGACGCCGGAAATCCTGCCCGAAGAAGTCAAGGCGGTGCGCAATGACGCCATCATCGCCACCGGCCGTTCGGACTACCCGAACCAGGTCAACAACGTGCTGTGTTTTCCCTTCATCTTTCGCGGCGCGCTCGACGCCGGCGCTTCCGCCATCACCGAACTGATGAAGCTCGCCGCCGTGCGCGCCATCGCCGAACTGGCGCAGGCCGAAACCTCCGACGTGGTGGCGCTGGCCTACGGCGGCGAGGCGCCGTCCTTTGGCCCGGAGTACCTGATTCCCAAGCCCTTCGACCCGCGTCTGATCGTCAAGATCGCGCCGGCCGTGGCGCAGGCGGCAGCCGACTCCGGCGTGGCCAGCCGTCCCATCGCCGATCTGACGGCCTATCGCGAACGGCTCAACAATTTTATCTACCACACCGGTTTCGTCATGAAGCCGGTGTTCGCCGCCGCCAAGGAAGCGCCGCGCCGCGTCATTTACTGCGAAGGCGAGGATGAACGGGTGCTGCGCGCGGTGCAGGCGGTGAAGGACGAAGGGCTGGCCCATCCCGTGCTGATCGGTCGCCCGGAAGTCATCGAGATCCGCCTGCAACGGGCCGGACTCAGGCTCAAGCCCGGCGTCGATTTCGAGATCATCAATCCGGATGCCGATCCGCGTTATCGCGACCTGTGGATGGAATATCACCAACTGCTGGGTCGCCAGGGCATCACACCCGAGATGGCCAAGCAGGCGCTGCGTTCCGACACCACGCTGATCGGCGCGCTGCTGTTGCGCCGCGGCGACGTCGACGCCATGCTGTGTGGCACCGTCGGCCGCCACGCCGAGCACCTGCGCCACGTGCGGGATGTCATCGGCCTGAAAGCCGGCGCGCGCTGCTTCGCGGCGATGAACCTGCTGCTCCTGCCGCGCCACACCCTGTTCATCTGCGACACCTACGTCAACGCCGACCCCGACCCCGCACTGCTCGCCGACCTGACGCTCTTGGCCGCCGAGGAAGTGCGCCGCTTCGGCGTCGCGCCCAAGGTGGCGCTGCTGTCGCACTCCAACTTCGGCAGCGTGCGCTCGGCCTCGGCCGACAAGATGAGCCGCGCCCTCGAAATCATCACCGCGCGCGCCCCCGACCTGGAAGTCGATGGCGAGATGCACGGCGACACGGCGCTGAACGAGGCCATTCGCACCAGCCTCTACACCGGCTGCCGCCTCGCTGGTGAAGCCAATTTGCTCATCATGCCCAACGTCGACGCCGCCAACATCGCCTTCAATTTGCTCAAGGAAACCAACGGCGAAGGCATCACCGTCGGCCCGATCCTGCTCGGCGCCGCCCAGCCCGTGCACATCCTCACGGCGACCGCCACCGTGCGGCGGTTGGTCAATATGACGGCGTTGGCGGTGGTGGATGCCAACCATTTGGGGTAGGCAAGGCTAGATCAGCGGCAGCGCCGCGCCCAGGCGCTTGAGTTCGTTGCGGGTGTGCTGCCAGTCGGGGTGGAGCCGCGCCACGACGGCCCAGAAGCGCGGGCTGTGGTTCATCTCGACGAGATGCGCCGCTTCGTGGGCAATCACGTAGTCGATCAGTCGGGGCGGCAGGTGGATCAGCCGCCAGTTGAGGCGGATGCCGGTCCTGGCGCTGCAACTGCCCCAGCGGGTGCGCGCGGAAGAGAGCGCCAGCGGCGGCAGCGGGCGGTTGATTTGCCGGACGGTCGCCGCGAGGATGGGCTGAAAGTGTTCCAGCGCCCGGCGCTGCAAGGCGCGGCGGGCCAGCAGGGCCAGATTGGCTGACGGCCGTGCCGCCAGCCACAGTTCCTCGGCCTGCCAGAATCCCCGGTTGTTGCCGGCGGTTACCCGCACCCGGACTTCTTCGCCCAAGAGCGGCACTCGCGCGCCTTCGTGAATGGGCAAATGGCGCAGCGTTGTGCGGGTGGCGAATTCGTCGAGCTTCTTCAGCACCCAGTCGCCGTGGCTCTGGATGAAGGCTTCGATGTCGCCGAGCGGCACGGCGCGCGGGGCGCCCACGGCGAGGCCGCGCTCGTCGATCTTCAGCGCCAGGCGGCGGCGATCGCGGCGCAAGACGTAACTGACGATGCGGCCGGAGAGGATGAGGTGATGGGTTTTGTTTGCCGCGCCATCGAACAATGGCGGCAGGCGGAACAGTTCGAGTTGCTTGATCAGTTCGAACATCAAGCCAGCGCGAACAGGTCGTCGCACACCGGTTCCGGCTGCATGGCAGCCAAGGCGCGGCCGAGAAGCTGTTCGATGGTGGCGAGCGGCTGTTCGATCAGCCGCCAGTGGCAGCGCAGCACCTCGCCGTCCTGCCGAACCCAGTCGCTGCGCCTGCCGAAGACCAGCGCGATTCCGGGGGGACGCCGTTCCGCCAGCGCCGACTTTTGCGCGACGAAGGTGGTGAAAGCGCGCAACGCCTCGTCGCGCAGCCAGCTTTCCGCCGCATCGCGAATCTGGCGCGGGGTGGCTGCTGGTGGCAGGGGTAAATGCAATTCAGCGCCGATCCGCGAGGGTGCGCGACAGGCCGTGTCGAGCTTCAGCGTCAGGGTTTCGCCAAGATAGAGGACGCCACTCCCCGCGCACCACGGCGCGTCCCGGTCGGGGGCGGCGGCTTCAAGCCGCAGCGGCAGTTGTAGCGTCCTTGCGCTCATGTGGGTAACGCTCCGGGCTGATGCGGCGCATTTCGGCCTCGATCCAGTTTTCGGCGGCGGCGCTGACTTCTTCGGCGGTCTTGCCGGCCGGGTCGATGGCCGGGCCGATGCTGATGGTTACCGTGCCGGGTCTTTTCAGGAACTTGTGGCGGCCCCACAACTCGCCGGCATTCAGGGCGACCGGCACCACCGGCGCCCCGGCGCGCACGGCCAGATGGGCGCCGCCGATCTTGTAGCGCTTCTTGTGGCCGGGCGCTAAGCGCGTGCCCTCGGGAAAGATCACCACGGTATAACCCTCGGCGAGCCGCGCACGGCCGCGTTCGGCCACCTGGTTCAAGGCTGCCTTGCCGGCGCCCCGGTCGATGCCGACAAAGGGCATCAGCATCAACCCCAGGCCGAAGAAGGGCAGCCAGTGCAGTTCTTTTTTGTAGACAAACGAGGTCAGGGGGAACAGCAGTTGCAGGGCAAAGGTTTCCCACGTCGACTGATGTTTGCAAAACACCACGCACGGCGTCGCCGGAATGTTTTCCGCGCCCAGCACGCGCTGCTCGATCCGCAACAGATGGCGCACCATCCACATCACCAGCCGGACCCAGGGCATGACAAACAAGCGGCGGCTTTTCATCGGCAACCAGAACACCAAAATCAGCCCCAGCACGGTGAGCGGCATGGAGATGGCCATGAACAGCGTGAACATGAGGGAGCGCAGGAAAGTCATGGCGTGAGACTTTTTACCGCGGCGGCGAGGTCGGCGAAAATTTGCGTGCCGGGGGGCAGGGCCGGATCCAGCTTGGTTTTCTTGCCCTTGCCGGTCAGCACCAGCAGGGGTTGTGCGCCGACGCTGGCGGCGGCCTGCAGATCGCGCAAAGCGTCGCCCACGGCCGGGACGCCGGCCAGGTCGATGTTGTAGCGCGCGGCGATTTCCTTGAACATGCCGGGCTGGGGCTTGCGGCAGGCACAGTTGTCGGCGTTGGTGTGCGGGCAGAAGAAAATCGCGTCGATGCTGCCGCCGACATGGGAAGCCGCCTTGATCATCTTGTCGTGGATGGCGTTGATCGTGTCCATGCCGAACAGGCCGCGGCCGATGCCCGACTGGTTGGTGGCGAGCACCACCCGATAGCCCCACTGGTTGAGCCGTGCGATGGCTTCCAGACTGCCGGGCAGCGGAATCCACTCATCCGGCGACTTGATGTAGAGGTCGGAGTCCTTGTTGATGACGCCGTCGCGGTCGAGGATGATGAGTTTCATGAGCTGAGTTTCGAAATATCGGCGACCTGGTTCATCGCCTGGTGCAAGATGGCGAGCAGGCCGAGGCGGTTGTTGCGCAGGGCCGCGTCATCGGCATTCACCATCACCTGGTCGAAAAAGGCGTCCACCGGCGCTTTGAGCGCGGCGAGCGCTTGCAGCGACGCGGTGTAGTCGCCAGCGGCGAAGGCCGAGTCGGCCCGGGGTTTCACGGCGGCAAGTGTGGCATGCAGGGCCACTTCGGCTTCCTCCCCGAGCAGCGCGGCATCGACCTTCGCGACGACGGCGCCTTCCACCTTCTTGAGGATGTTGCCGACACGCTTGTTGGCGGCAGCAAGACTCGCCGCTTCGGGCAGTGCCGCGAAGGCGCGCACGGCGGCGAGCCGCTTCGGGATGTCGCCGAGCGTTTGCGGCCGCAGGCTGACGACGGCGTCGACTTCGAGCGCCGAGTAACCCCGCTCGCGCAGGCTGCCGACAAGGCGCTCGTAAATGAAGTCGGCGAGCTGCGCCGCCACCTTTGCATCCGCGACTTGCGCGGCCCGGAACAGCCAGGCGAGGTCGAGCGGCAGGCCATGTTGATTGGGCTCGGAGAGCATGCGGATCATGCCGAGCGCATGGCGGCGCAGCGCGAAAGGATCCTTGTCGCCGGTGGGCAACTGGCCGATGCCGAACATGCCGGCCAGCGTCTCCAGCTTGTCGGCCAGCGCGACGCAGAGGCCGACGGGATTCCTCGGCAGGTCGTCGCCGGCGAAGCGCGGCTTGTAGTGGTCCTCGATGGCGTCGGCGATCTCGGTCGACAGGCCGTCGTGCAAGGCGTAGTAACGACCCATGATGCCCTGCAACTCAGGGAACTCGCCGACCATGTCGGTCAGCAGGTCGGCCTTCGAGAGCAGCGCGGCCTGGTCGGCCTGCCGTGCCAAAGCCTCTCCGCCGAGCTGCATGCCGATGGCGCTGGCGAGCGCCGCGACGCGCTGGGCACGCTCGCCCTGCGTGCCGAGCTTGTTGTGATAGACGACCTTGGCGAGTCCGGGAATGCGGTCGGCCAGCGATTTTTTCCTGTCCTGGTCGAAGAAGAATTTCGCGTCGGCGAGGCGCGGGCGCACCACGCGTTCGTTGCCGCCGATCACCGCGCTGGCGTCGGCCGGGCTGACGTTGCTGACGACGAGGAATTTGTTCGTCAATTTGCCGGCCGCATCGAGCAGCGGGAAGTATTTCTGGTTGGCCTTCATCGTCAGGATCAGGCATTCCTGCGGCACATCCAGAAACTCTTTTTCAAACTGGCAGGTCAGCACGTTCGGCCTCTCGACCAGCGCGGTCACCTCGTCGAGCAATGCAGCGTCCTCGATGGGTGTCAGGCCTTGCCGCGCGGCGGCGGCCTGCAACTGTTTTTCGATTTCGGCACGGCGGGCGGCGAAGCTGGCGATCACCGCGCCTTCGGCCATCATCTGCTCGGCATACGAATCGGCATCACGAATCGAGATGACCGGCTTGGCCGCCTCGAAGCGGTGGCCCTGCGTTTCGCGGCCGGCCGCGAGGCCGAGCGCGGAAATCGGCACCACGTCGGCGCCATGCAGCGCGACCAGTTTGTGTGCCGGGCGCACGAAGTTCACGCTGCTCCAGCCGTCGGCGAGCTGGTAGGTCATGACCTTCGGAATCGGCAAGCCGGTGAGCGCGGCTTCCAGCGCGGTTTGCAGGCCTTCGGCCAGGGTCGCGCCAGGCACGATGCTGTCGAGAAACAGGGCTTCGGCCTTGCCATCCATGGCGCGCTTGAGCGTCGGCGCCACGGCGGCATCCTGTCCCAGTGCGGCGAGTTTCTTCAACAGCGCGGGCGTGGCGTTGCCGGCCGCATCGAGTGCAACGGCGACGGGCATCAGCTTCTGTTGCACCGGCTTGTCGGCCGCTTTCACGGCGACGTTCGTTACATGCACGGCGAGGCGGCGCGGCGAAGCGTAGGGCGTGGCAGGCGAATCGTCGCCGACCAGACCGCTGGCCTTGAGTTTGGCCGCCAGCGTGCGGGCAAACGCATCGCCAAGCTTCTTCAGCGCCTTGGGCGGCAGTTCCTCGACGAATAATTCAACGAGCAGGTTCTTCATGCCGCTTTCCCCATTTTCGCCAGCACCTCGGCGGCATGTTGTTCCGGCGCCATCGGAAAGCCCCGCCGCGCACGACTGTCGAGATAGGCTTGCGCCACGCTCTTCGCCAGGTTGCGGATGCGGCCGATATAAGCGGCGCGTTCGGTGACGGAAATCGCGCCGCGCGCATCGAGCAGGTTGAAGGTGTGGGCGGCTTTCAGGACTTGCTCATAAGCGGGGAGCGCGAGTTGCTGCACCATCAGGTGCCGTGCGTTGCCCTCATGGGCGCCAAAGGCGTGCAGCAGGAAGTCCACGTTGCTGTGTTCGAAGTTATAGGCGCTCTGTTCCACCTCGTTCTGGTGGAACACGTCGCCGTATTTCAGGCCGGGCGCATAGACGAGGTCGAAGACGTTCTCGACGCCTTGCAGATACATCGCCAGCCGCTCCAGGCCGTAGGTGATCTCGCCGGTGATCGGCTTGCAGTCGATGCCGCCGACCTGCTGGAAGTAGGTGAACTGCGTGACTTCCATGCCGTTCAACCAGACTTCCCAGCCCAGGCCCCAGGCGCCGAGCGTCGGATTCTCCCAATCGTCCTCGACAAAGCGCACGTCGTTTTGCTTGAGGTCGAAACCCAGTGCTTCCAGCGAGCCGAGATAGAGATCGAGAATGTCCGCAGGCGCGGGCTTGAGCACCACCTGGTACTGGTAGTAGTGCTGCATGCGGTTGGGGTTCTCGCCGTAGCGGCCGTCCTTGGGGCGGCGCGAGGGCTGCACGTAGGCGGCCTTCCAGGGCTCGGGGCCGAGCGCGCGCAGGAAGGTGGCGGTGTGGGAAGTGCCGGCGCCGACTTCCATGTCGTAGGGTTGCAGCAGCGCGCAGCCCTGCGCATTCCAGAATGCTTGCAGGCGCAGGATGATTTCCTGAAACGTGGGTTTCATTGTTGTTGGCAAGTTCGAGAAAAACCGATTTTACCGGCTTCGGCGTTGCCGGTAAGCCTGCAAGAACGCCGGCAAAACCGCACAGATCGCCAACAGCAGCGCCAGCGCGTTGCCCCAGCGCGCATAGGGCGTCAGGCCAGTGAAGCCTTGCGCATCGACGCGCAGCGCGCCGCTGGTGAAGGCCGGCAGCGCAGCGAGCACCCGACCATCGGGCGCGATGGCCGCCGTGATGCCGGTGTTTGTCGCGCGCAGCATCATGCGTCCGGTCTCCAGCGCGCGCAACCGGGCGATCTGCAAATGCTGCGGCTGGGCGAGCGAATCGCCGAACCAGGCGGTGTTCGACAGATTGATCAGCAGCGTCGCCTGCGGCAGGGCGCGGATGATCTCCTCGCCGAACAGGTCTTCGTAACAGATGTTGGCCGCGATCTGCTGGCCGGCGATGGCCAGCGGCGCCTGCCGGGCCGGGCCGGCGGAAAAGTCGGACATGGGAATGTTGACCAGGCCGAAAAACCAGGCAAAACCCGGCGGCACGTATTCGCCAAACGGCACCAGATGCTGCTTGGCGTAAGACTGCAAAGTCGGCGCCGGGCCGCCCCAAGCCGACGCCCCCCCCGTGGGGGGCAGCGAGCCGGGGTTGCGAGCGCGGGGGGCCATCAAAGTCGGCGCTGGCGGGACGGCGTCTTTCTGAATCGCAATCGCGCCATTGACATAACCGCCTTCGCGATGGCGCACCGCCATGCCGACCAGGACATCGCCGTGCTGCGTCAGCGCCTGCAATACCTCGCGCGGCAACTCGTGGAAGAACAGCGGCAGGGCGGTTTCCGGCAGCACGGTCAGCGCGGCCGGGTTTTCCCGCGCCAGCCGGGTGTAAGTTTCGATCGATAGTGGCAGGCGCTCGGGCACCCATTTGAGGCTCTGCGGGATATTGCCCTGCAGGAGGCTGACCGAGAATGGCGCGCCGACCGGTTGTGTCCAGTCCATGCCGCGCAACAAGGCACCGCTGCCGAAGAGGGTCAGAATCAGCAGCCATGCCCCGCGCCGCCGCAGCCCGCGGGCTAGCGCCGCGGCGATCAACGCCGCCAGCAAGCCGATGCCGTAACTGCCCAGCACCGGCGCAAAACCCGCCAGCGGACTCGGCGGCGTCTGCGAATAACCCAGCGCCAGCCAGGGAAAGCCGGTGAGCAACACCCCGCGCAGCCATTCGGACAACATCCAGAGCCCGGCGAACAGCAGGGTATCGCGCCAGAAGCCGCCGGTTATGAAGCGTCGATAGCAGTAACCCGCCAGCGCCGGAAACAGCGCCAGCCAGCAACAGAACAACACCGTGGCGATAACGGCCAGCGGCGCCGCCATGCCGCCCACGTCATGCAGGCTGACATAGACCCATGACACACCGGTTAGGAAAAATCCCAACCCCCAACCAAAGCCCAGCAGCGTCGCGCCGCGTGGTGTAGGCGCGGCCTGCCACAACCGCATCAACCCGGCCAGCGCGAGAATCGGCAGGGGAAACAGTTCAAGCGGCGCGAAACCGGCAACGCTGACGCTGCCCAGCAGCACTGCAAGAAAAACGGGGGTCAATAAAGTCGGCGCCGGGCCGTCCCAAGCCGACGTCCGCCCCCCTGTGGGGGGCAGCGAGCCGGGGTTGCGAGCGTGGGGGGGCATTAAAGTCGGCGCTGGCGGAACGGCGTCAGCATGTCGCGCTCACCGCGCCGCGAGCTGGCGCGGCGCCCAGGCCCACTGTTTTTCCCAGGTCGCGCGCACCATGTTCGGATATTCGGGGCGGCCGAGACTGCCGTTGTAGCGGCCGAGAGCGCGATACAGGTCGCCATTCTCGATATCGAGATAATGGCGCAGGATGGTGCAGCCGAAGCGCAGATTGGTGCGCAGATGAAACAGGTTGTGGTCGGGCTTGCCAATGACCTTGACCCAAAATGGCATCACCTGCATGTAGCCGCGCGCGCCGGCCGAGGACACCGCATGCTTGCGAAAGCCGCTCTCCACCTGGATCAGGCCCAGCACCAGTTGCGGATCAAGCCCGGCGCGGCGGGCTTCGTAGTGCACCGCCCGAAGAAATTCGTGGCGCGCCCGCCGGTCGGGCATGCGTTTTTCGAGCCGCCGCGACATTTCGGTCAGCCAGTCGATCTTTTCCTCGATGGTGTCGAAACGCGGCTCGGGGGAGGCTTGATCCGACACGGCCGCATGGAGGGCGGCCTGCACGCTGGCGGCCAGCGGCTCGTAGCGTTGCGCGCCGGCCCAGGCCAGGTTCGCCCAGCACGCCAGCAGAATGCAGAGGACGCAAGAAACACGCCGGGCCGTCCCAAGTGTTTCTTGGCCCCTCGGGGGGAGAACGCCGCAAAGCGGCGTTTTCGGGGGGGGATTTAGCAGGCGCATACCTGCTGTGAAACGAGCGCAACAAGGTCGGCCAGCGGCACCTTGGCCACTTCCGCGGCGCGGCGCTGCTGGTATTCGGCGACGCCTTCCTTGAGGCCGCGTTCACCGATGGTGATGCGATGCGGCACGCCGATTAGCTCCCAGTCGGCGAACATCACGCCGGGGCGTTCGTCGCGATCATCGAGCATGACGTCAAGTCCCAGGGCGCGCAGTTCATCGTAAAGCTGGGTGGCCGCCGCGCGCACGGCGGGCGACTTGCCCCAGCCGACCGGGCAGATGACCAGCGTGAAGGGGGCGATGCTGGCGGGCCAGATGATGCCGCGCGCATCGTGGTTCTGTTCGATGGCCGCGCCGACCAGCCGGGTCACGCCGATGCCATAGCAGCCCATGACCATGAATTGCGGCTTGCCGGCGGCGTCAAGATAGGTGCAGTTCATCGCCTGCGAATACTTGGTGCCGAGGAAAAAGACGTGGCCGACCTCGATGCCGCGCTGGATGGATAGCCAGCCCTTGCCGTCGGGCGACGGGTCGCCGGCGACGACGTTGCGGATGTCGGCGATGAGGTCTGCTTCTGGCAGGTCGCGCCTCCAGTTGATGCCCTGGATGTGAAAGCCGATCTCGTTGGCGCCGCTGACAAAGTCGCACATGTTGGCGACTGTGCGGTCGGCGACGATCCTGACCGGCTTTTTTGTGTTGAGCGGGCCCAGGCAGCCGGGTGGGCAGCCGAAGTGTTCGATGATTTCCGGCTCGGAGGCAAAGCGGAAGCCGCATTCTAGGCCCGGCAGCTTGCCGGCCTTGACCTCATTGAGATCGTGGTCGCCGCGCACCAGCAGCAGCCAGATTTCAGCACCGAGCGGGGTGTCGGCAGCCAGCACGATGGACTTGACGGTGCGCTCGATGGGCAGCCCCAGTAGCTTGGCGACATCTTCGCAGCGCGAGGTGTTCGGCGTGGCGACCTTCAGCAGTTCAGCGGTCGGCGCGGCGCGCTGGTCGAGGAGCGGCAACGCTTCGGCCAGCTCGATGTTGGCGGCGTAGTCCGAGTCGGGGCAGTAGACCAGCAAATCTTCGCCGGTGTCGGCGATCACCTGAAACTCGTGCGACAGCGAGCCGCCGATGGCGCCGGTGTCGGCGGCGACGGCGCGGAAGCTGAGGCCGAGCCGTTCGAAAATTTTCACATAGGCGGCATACATCGCCTGATAGCTTTCTCTGGCGCCCGCCTCATCGCGGTCGAAGGAATAGGCGTCCTTCATGGTGAATTCGCGCCCGCGCATCACGCCGAAGCGCGGCCGGCGTTCGTCGCGGAACTTGGTCTGGATGTGGTAGAAGTTTTTCGGCAGTTGGCGATAGCTGTGGATCTCGCTGCGGGCGATGTCGGTGATGACCTCCTCGGAAGTCGGCTGGATGATGAAGTCGCGGTCGTGGCGATCCTTCACGCGCAGCAGTTCCGGCCCCATCTTGTCCCAGCGGCCGGTTTCCTGCCACAGCTCGGCGGGCTGCACCAGTGGCATTAGCAGTTCGATGGCGCCGGCGCGATTCATTTCCTCGCGGATGATGGCCTCGATCTTGCGGATCACCCGCAGACCCATCGGCAGGTAGCTGTAAATCCCGCCGGCCAGCTTCTTGATCATGCCGGCGCGGGTCATCAACTGGTGTGAAGCGACCTCCGCGTCGGTGGGGGCTTCCTTGAGGGTGGTGATGAAAAACTGGCTGGCGCGCATGGCTTTCGTTCAATTCAATGCAGAAATCGGCGATTTTACCTGTCTACCTTTCATTGGCCGGGCGAATGTGGAACAATCTGGCCCAGACAAACATTTTGAGGTTTCAGCATGCTCGATCGGGAAGGTTATCGCCCGAACGTCGGCATCATCCTGACCAATCAGCGCGACGAGGTATTCTGGGGCAAGCGGATTCGTGAACATTCCTGGCAGTTCCCGCAAGGCGGGATCGACAAGGGGGAAACGCCCGAGGAGGCGATGTTCCGCGAGCTTTACGAGGAAGTTGGGCTCAAGTCCGAGCATGTGCGCATTCTCGGACGCACGCGTGATTGGTTGCGATACGACGTTCCCAAGCACTGGGTGCGCCGCGAATGGCGTGGCGCTTACCGGGGGCAGAAGCAGATCTGGTTTCTGTTGCGGCTGACCGGCCGCGACAGCGATATCTGCCTGCGCGCTAGCCCCAAGCCGGAGTTCGACGCCTGGCGCTGGAGCGAATACTGGGTGCCGCTCGACTCGGTGATCGAGTTCAAGCGCGTGGTGTATGGGCAGGCGCTGACCGAACTGGCGCGGCTGGTTTTCCATTCCCGCGAGCGCAGGCTTGGGTGGCCGGGTTGTGCATGGCCCGTAGCCGAGGAACAGGTAAACGAATGATGAGGCGATTCGCCGTTCTGTCGATGGGCTTATTGGCGGTCGGAGGTGTGCTTGTCGATGCACACGCGCTCGACCGGGACGATCCGGACGCGCCCCAATGGGCTGAGGCGGAAGTCGAGCTTCCCGCTTTTCCGCAACCGGGAAATCTGCGCGAGTTTTATGTCAGCGGAGCGACGACGCACAAATTCGCCATCGACGCGACGACACTGAGCGTCGGCAAGGACGGCGTGGTGCGCTATGTGCTGGTGGTGCAGACCAGCGGCGGCGCCACCAACACTAGCTTCGAAGGCATCCGCTGTGAAAGCGGTGAATTCAAAATTTACGCCACCGGTCACCCGGACGGTCAATGGGCGCGGGTCCGCCAAAATCCGCGTCAGAGCGAGTGGCGGCGCATCGAAAACAAACCGGTCAATCGGCACCACGCCGCCCTGGCGCGCGAATTGTTCTGCCCCAACGGCACGCCGCTACGCAATCCGGCCGAGGGACGCGAAGCGCTGCGGCTGGGCAGGCACCCTGAGGTGGCCCAGCCATGAGCCTGCTGGACCCCTTCATTGTTCAGGTTGACCTGGCCTTGCGCACTGTTTTTGCCAAGGCGCCCACGACGCGACCGCTGCCTGGCGCGGCGCTGCCCGAAGGCGACCTGACCGAAGCGGAGCGCCGCCATGTGGCGGCGCTGATGCGCGTGAATCACGTTGGCGAGGTTTGCGCCCAGGCGCTGTATGCCGGCCAGGCCTTTACCGCGCGGGACGGCGCCGTCAGGCAGGCGCTGGAGCATGCCGCGTGGGAGGAAACCGAGCACCTCAACTGGACGGAAAGCCGCATCGCGGAACTGGGGGGGCGCAAGAGCCTGCTCAATCCGCTGTGGTATGCCGGCGCCTGGACGATGGGCGCGTTGGCCGGGCGCTTGGGCGACCCGGTCAGCCTGGGCTTTCTGGCCGAAACCGAGCGACAGGTCGAGGCGCATCTGGACCGCCATTCAAGTCAGATTCCGCAGGCGGATCGTCGTACGCAGGCCATCATCGAGCAGATGAAGGCCGACGAGATTGCGCATGCCGCAACCGCCATCAAGCTGGGTGCCAGCGAACTTCCCGCGCCGGCCAAGGGCGCCATGAAACTGGCGGCGCGAGTGATGACCGGGACGGCGTACTGGGTCTGATCAGACTTCGACAATTTCCCAGGTGTGGCTCATGGCGGCAGTCTTGCCGAGCATGATCGAGGCCGAACAGTATTTTTCCGCCGACAGATGAATCGCCCGCTCGACGAGCGCCGGCTTGAGGCCCCGACCCGTGACGACAAAGTGCATGTCGATGCGGGTGAATACCTTGGGGTCTTCCGCCACGCGTTCGGCGGTGATCTTGGCCGCGCAATCGACGATGTCCTGCCGCCCCTTCCGCAGGATCATGACAACATCGAAGGAGGCGCAACCGCCCACGCCGGCCAGCAGCAATTCCATCGGCCGCGGCGCAAGATTGCGCCCCCCGGCGTCCGGCGAACCATCCATGGGGACCAGATGGCCGCTCCCGGTTTCGGCAATGAAGCTCATGCCGTCGTGCCAGCGTACCGTGCATTCCATGATTGAACCTCCGTGGGTGATTGATCGCTCAATTCTATCCGGGCCGACGGGACCGCAAAAGTCGGCGCTGGCGAGACGGCGCGGCCGACTCTGGCCGGCCTAGGGAAAATGATGCCGAAAAGTGATTGACTTTTACCGGCCTCCTCGAATAATATGCGCGGCTTTCCGCGTTGCGGACCGGCTTGTATTGGTTGGTGCTGGTCTTGGCGTTCAATGAAGCAGTGTGTTTAGGTAGCAGGGATCCTCCATGAAGACTTTTTCAGCCAAACCGCATGAAGTCAAGCACGACTGGTTAGTCGTCGACGCAGCGGACAAGGTGCTCGGCCGTCTGGCAACCGAAATCGCCCGTCGTCTGCGCGGCAAGCACAAACCCGAATACACCCCGCATGTCGATACGGGTGACTTTATCGTCGTGGTCAATGTCGACAAACTGCGCGTGACCGGCAACAAGGCGGAGGACAAGAAATATTTCCGCCACACCGGCTATCCCGGCGGTATTTATGAAACGAATTTCCTCAAGCTGCAGCAGCGTTTTCCCGCGCGCGTGCTCGAAAAGGCCGTCAAGGGCATGTTGCCCAAGGGCCCGCTCGGTTACTCAATGCTGAAGAAAATGAAGTGCTATGCCGGCGCGGCCCACCCGCACGCGGCGCAGCAGCCCAAGACCTTGGAAATCTGACAGGACACTAGACCATGGCAGCCAACTATTATTACGGCACCGGCCGGCGCAAGACGGCCGTGGCACGTGTGTTTCTCAAAACCGGCAGCGGCAAGATCGTTGTCAATGACAAGCCGGTGGATGAGTTCTTTTCGCGTGAAACCGGACGCATGGTGGTGCGTCAGCCACTCGAACTGACGCAAAACATTGCAACCTTCGACATCATGGTCAACGTGACCGGCGGTGGCGAATCTGGCCAGGCCGGCGCGGTGCGCCACGGCATTACCCGGGCGTTGATCGAATATGACGACACGCTCAAGCCGACGCTGTCGAAGGCCGGTTTCGTGACGCGCGATGCCCGCGAGGTCGAACGCAAGAAGGTCGGCTTCCACAAGGCGCGCCGTCGCAAGCAGTTCTCCAAGCGCTAATTTCGCTGGATGGCCGTCTTCATGCAAAATGCCGCCTCCGGGCGGCATTTTGTTTGAAGTTTCTACAGAGGAGCAGACGCTTATGATCAAGGTTGGCATTGTCGGCGGTACCGGCTACACTGGCGTTGAGTTGCTGCGGCTCCTGGCGCAGCGTCCGGACGTGTCGCTGACGGCGATCACTTCGCGCGCGGAAGCGGGCGGCGCTGTCGCCGACCTGTTCCCCAGCCTGCGCGGCCGCGTGGACCTGCGGTTTTCCGATCCGGCGACCGCGCCGCTCGGGGACTGCGACCTGGTGTTCTTCGCCACCCCCAATGGCGTGGCGATGCGGCAGACCGGCGAGCTTTTGCGGGCCGGTGTCCGCGTGATCGATTTGGCGGCCGACTTCCGCATCAAGGATGTTCCGCTCTGGGAAAAGTGGTATGGCATGAACCATGCCGCCCCGGAACTGGTCGCCGAAGCGGTGTATGGCCTGCCAGAAATCAATCGGCAACAGATCAGAACGGCCCGCCTGGTGGCTAACCCGGGTTGCTACCCGACGGCCGTGCAGCTTGGCTTTCTGCCGCTGATCGAGGCCGGTTGCGTCGCTGCCGACCAGTTGATCGCCGATGCCAAGTCGGGGGTGTCCGGCGCCGGCCGCAAGGCGGAAACACACATCATGTTTGCCGAGGCCGCCGACAACTTCAAGGCTTACGGCGTGGCCGGGCATCGCCATTTGCCGGAGATTCGCCAAGGCCTGTCGGCAATCGCTGGCGCGCCGGTCGGCCTGACCTTCGTGCCCCATCTGACGCCGATCATCCGCGGCATTCACGCCACGCTCTACGCGCGCATCACCCGCGAGATGGATTATCAGGCGCTGTTTGAAAAGCGCTTTGCCGCGGAGCCGTTTGTCGATGTGCTGCCGGCCGGATCGCATCCTGAAACGCGCTCGGTGCGGGCGGCGAATTTCTGCCGGATTGCCGTCCATCGTCCGCAGGGTGGTGATGTTCTGGTGGTGCTCTCGGTGATCGATAATTTGGTCAAGGGCGCCGCGGGGCAAGCTGTCCAGAATATGAATCTCATGTTCGGACTCGACGAATGCCTGGGGTTATCGCAGGTTCCCGTCTTGCCCTGATGCTGCGGCGTCTGCGCAGGCGCTTCGGCATCACCGCTCCGCGGGTGGCGGTGCGCACCCATGTGCCGTGGTATCTGCGCGCCATCAGCATTGTTGTGCTGACGGGTGTTTCACTCGCTCTGGCCGGGTGGGTATACGACACCGGGCGGCGGATGGCGGGCTTCGATCAGAGTGAAACGGTTAATCTGGTCAAGGAATTGCGCCAGACGAATGCCACGCTAGATGAAGAGGTTGCCCGCTTGCGCAGCTTGCAGGCGGCGAATCAGAGCAGTTTGCAGATCGACCAGGCCGCACAAGGGCTGCTGGCCGAAAAAAACAAGGCGCTGTTGAGTGAAAATGCCCGGCTCAAGGAGGAGTTGGCCGTTTTTGAGCGACTGACCAAGCTGGAGGGTAAGGCCGATGACGCCGTTTCCCTTGATCGCTTGAGCGTTCGCGCCGAGGGTCCGCCGGGACGTTACCGGTTCAGTTTTTTGATTGCCTTGCAGGGCGCCCGACGCGGCAAGGAAACCCGGTTCAGTCTGCAGATTGTCGCGGCGCCGCGCGGCCAGGGTGCTGCGATCATCTTTCCGCGCGCCGACGATCCCGATCCGGCGCAATACGAAATCGCGCTGCGCAATTTCAAGCGCGTTGAAGGAAAATTCGAGGTGCCGGCCAACTTTGCCTTGGGCGGCGTGGAAATCAGAATTTTTGAGGCTGGCGTCATAAAAGCCAGCAAGAACCTTACTCTTTAGGAGAATCGGCATGTTCGGAAAAACCAGCAAGCCCAACGGCAGGATCGACAGTCTCATCGGCGCGGGAACGACGGTTGAGGGAAATATCACCTTTACCGGCGGATTGCGGATAGACGGGGAGGTGCGGGGTAATGTGTCCTCTTCAGGCGATCATCCCGGCACGCTGGTGGTGAGCGAACATGCCCGCATCGAAGGGGAGGTCAGCGTGTCGCATCTGGTGGTCAATGGCGCCGTGAATGGACCGATTCGCTCGAATGAGTTTCTTGAGCTGCAGCCACGCGCCCGCGTCACCGGCGATGTCGAGTACAACACGATCGAAATGCACCTGGGGGCAATCGTCCAGGGACGGCTGGTGCATCAGGGGGCGAGTGGTGTCAAGGCGGTCGAGTTAAAACTTGCGGCCAGCCATTGAAACGCCCCCCGTCACCCCAAGCTGCCAAACATTGACGGGTTGCTTGTTGCCCCGGATAATGGCCCGCCTGAAGATCACCCCAAGGAGAACGACTCATGAATGCACCCACAGAGATGCCAGTAGCGTTGCTATTCACCGACAACGCGGCCAACAAGGTCAAGGAACTGATCGCCGAAGAAGGCAACCCCGAACTTAAATTGCGCGTTTTCGTGACCGGCGGCGGCTGTTCCGGCTTTCAGTATGGCTTCACTTTTGACGAGGTGGCCAACGAAGACGACACGGTGATGTTGAAGAACGATGTCACCCTGCTGATCGACCCGATGAGCTTCCAGTACCTCGTTGGCGCCGAGATTGACTACAGCGAGGGCTTGCAGGGTTCGCAGTTTGTCATCAAGAACCCCAACGCCACGAGCACCTGCGGCTGCGGATCATCGTTCTCGGCCGGCTAAGCTTTTTATCCGCCAAAACAAACAGGGCGCCGCGGCGCCCTGTTTGTTTTGGCGGCCCCAATGGGCCTAATCAAGCATCACCATCTGCACATTTCTGATATTGGCAATTTGCGCCATCAGGTCGTCGGCGTGATCGCGAAATGCCTGGAGTTGCGACCCAGGCAAGGGGGTGGCGTCGGGCAGGGCCACGGTCAGCGGGTTGCGGTGCACGCCGGCCACCCTGAACTCATAATGCAAATGCGGACCGGTGGCCACCCCGGTCGCGCCGACAAAACCGATGACATCACCCTGCGCGACGCGTACGCCCTTCTTGATGCCGGAGGCAAAGGCGGACAGGTGGCCGTAAAACGTTGCCTTGTTTCCGGCATGGCGTAGCACGACAAGCTTGCCGTAGCCGCCCTGGACGCCGGCAAAATCGACAGTGCCGTCCCCGGTTGCCTTGACGCGGGTGCCGGTGGGCGCCGCGTAGTCGATACCCTTATGTGCGCGCATTTCGCGCAAGACCGGGTGATAGCGGGCGTTGGAAAACCCCGAGCTGATCCGCGAGAACTCAAGCGGGGAGCGCAGAAAAGCCTTTTTCAGGCTTCGGCCCTCCGCCGTGTAATAACCACCCACGCCATCTTTGGCCTGATACCAGAACGCCCGGTAGGCCTTGCCGTCATTGATGAACTCGGCGGCCAGAATGCGTTCCGCGCGGACCGGTTTTCCCAGGTGGCTGGTGGTTTCGTAAACCACCGAAAAACGATCGCCTTTGCGGAGGTCTCGGTGAAAGTCGATGTCGCCGCCAAAAATCTCGGCCAATTGGCTAGCCACGCTGTCGGGTATGCCCGCATCATCGGCAGCACCAAACAGGGAGTGTCGGATAACCGCCGTTTGCAACGATACCCGTGATTCAAACTGGAGATCCTGCACGCTTGCGGCGAAGCCTTGTGGGGAGCGTTGGATCAGCAAGGCGGTGTCTTTCCCGCCATTCAGCGGGAAAATCAGGGACTGCAAATCGCCATCGGCAGTAAGTTTTGCCGTCAGGGTTTTGCCGGGGACAAGCTGACGGAACAGGGCGTCGGCTTCACGATTGCCGCGCAAAAATGCGCCCGCCTCATCATCGCGGATATTCATCCGCGCCATCAGGGACGCCACCGTGTCGCCGCGCTGGATGCGCAACTCGCGCGCATGCGCATCGTTACCGGTCTCAATCAGGTGGGGGGCGGGGGCAGCCAGTTGTTCAACGACCTCGCTCATTTGCCCCGTATAAATAACCGTGTTTGACGCAGTGCCAAAGGCGGCCACCATGCCGAACAGCATCAGGGTCGTCGCGCCCGCCAGCAACCCCAGGCGACCGGCGCGGGCGGATGGCGAAGTTGTCGCATGGATTACAATCGATTGTTCTTCGGGCATAGGCTGGCTTCGTCTTTTGACAACCGGCGGAGTCTAACAGACTAATTAAACATCTTAACAACACAGGAAATAGCATGGCCGATGTCGACTCACAACTCGCGCTGATAAAGCGCGGCGCCGATGAACTGCTGGTCGAGGCAGAGCTTGTCGAGAAATTGAAAGCGGGCCGACCGCTCAGAATCAAAGCCGGCTTTGACCCGACCGCGCCAGACCTGCACCTCGGGCATACCGTGCTGATCAACAAGTTACGTCACTTTCAGGAACTGGGCCATCACATCATGTTCCTGATTGGCGATTTTACCGGATTGATCGGCGATCCCACGGGGAAGAACACCACGCGACCGCCCCTGTCCAGGGAGCAGATTCTGGAGAATGCGCAGACCTACCGCGAGCAGGTCTTCAAGATCCTCGACCCCGAGAAAACCGAAGTTTGCTTCAATTCCACCTGGTTCGAGCCGCTCGGAGCGGCGGGGATGATCAAGCTGGCGGCTCAGCACACCGTCGCCCGCATGCTCGAGCGCGATGACTTCGCCAAGCGCTATGCCGGGAATCAGCCGATCGCCATCCATGAATTCCTGTACCCGCTTTGCCAAGGCTATGACTCCGTGGCGATGCGGGCGGATGTTGAGCTGGGCGGAACCGACCAGAAATTCAATTTGCTGGTCGGCCGTGAATTGCAGAAACATTACGGCCAGCCGCCCCAGTGCGTTCTGATGGTGCCCTTGCTGGAAGGTCTGGACGGCAACAACAAAATGTCCAAGTCACTCGGCAACTATGTAGGCATTGCCGAGCCGCCCCAGGAAATTTTCGGCAAACTGATGTCGGTTTCGGACGAGTTGATGTGGCGCTATTTCGAATTGCTTTCCTTTCGGTCAAGCGACGAGATTGCCAAGCTCAAACGCGAAGTGATGGAGGGGCGCAATCCGCGGGATGTCAAGGTAATGCTGGCGCAGGAACTGGTTGCCCGATTTCATTCCAGGCGCGCTGCCGAACTGGCCCTCGAGGACTTCCAGGCGCGCTTTCAGCGTGGCGCCCTTCCCGATGACATGCCCGAGATTTCGGTCGTGGCAGCACCCATTGCTCAAGTGCTGAAACAAGCCGGCCTCGTCACTAGCACTTCGGAGGCGATGCGGCTGATCGAAGGGGGCGGCGTGCGCCTTGATGGCGACAAAGTGAGTGATAAAGCCTTGGTGATGGGGGCCGGAAAGACCGTGGTTTTGCAGGTCGGCAAGCGAAAATTTGCGCGCGTGTTGCTGACCTGACGAATAATTTTCGTCGAATTGAAAATTATTTTATAAAGTCTGTTGACGCCCTGATCTCGATCCGTATAATGCGCCCCTCTCGCTGCTGGGTGGCGACTGATCTTTAACAAACCGACAACCGATAGGTGTAGGTGCTTGCTAGGTTGATGGCGAGCGACACATAGTTGTGCCGAGATCGAAGGCGCGGCTATAGAGGTGGCAGGGTACCTGGGGAACTGGGAATCTGATGTCGCATGGACAGCCCTAAAAGGCCGTCTTTTTCATCCTTTGGGATGGGAATCTGGTTGCAAGACCGTGCGTTCGCCGAAGCTAAAAAAATGTAGCAAAGCACTTACACAGAAGTAGAAGAGAGGTTAGCAATAACCTTGTCAAAACTGAGTAAGTGAGCGAAGAGATTGAACTGAAGAGTTTGATCCTGGCTCAGATTGAACGCTGGCGGAATGCTTTACACATGCAAGTCGAGCGGCAGCGCGGGGGCAACCCTGGCGGCGAGCGGCGAACGGGTGAGTAACATATCGGAACGTACCCAGTAATGGGGGATAACACATCGAAAGATGTGCTAATACCGCATACGACCTGAGGGTGAAAGCAGGGGATCGCAAGACCTTGCGTTATTGGAGCGGCCGATATCGGATTAGCTAGTTGGTGGGGTAAAGGCTCACCAAGGCGACGATCCGTAGCTGGTCTGAGAGGACGACCAGCCACACTGGAACTGAGACACGGTCCAGACTCCTACGGGAGGCAGCAGTGGGGAATTTTGGACAATGGGGGCAACCCTGATCCAGCCATTCCGCGTGAGTGAAGAAGGCCTTCGGGTTGTAAAACTCTTTCAGCAGGAACGAAACGGTCATCTCTAACATAGGTGGCTAATGACGGTACCTGAAGAAGAAGCACCGGCTAACTACGTGCCAGCAGCCGCGGTAATACGTAGGGTGCGAGCGTTAATCGGAATTACTGGGCGTAAAGCGTGCGCAGGCGGTTTTGTAAGACAGATGTGAAATCCCTGGGCTTAACCTAGGAACTGCGTTTGTGACTGCAAGACTTGAGTGTGGCAGAGGGGGGTGGAATTCCACGTGTAGCAGTGAAATGCGTAGAGATGTGGAGGAACACCGATGGCGAAGGCAGCCCCCTGGGTTAACACTGACGCTCATGCACGAAAGCGTGGGTAGCAAACAGGATTAGATACCCTGGTAGTCCACGCCCTAAACGATGCCAACTAGGTGTTGGAGAAGGAGACTTCTTTAGTACCGTAGCTAACGCGTGAAGTTGGCCGCCTGGGGAGTACGGTCGCAAGATTAAAACTCAAAGGAATTGACGGGGACCCGCACAAGCGGTGGATGATGTGGATTAATTCGATGCAACGCGAAAAACCTTACCTACCCTTGACATGCCAGGAATCCTGTAGAGATATGGGAGTGCTCGAAAGAGAACCTGGACACAGGTGCTGCATGGCTGTCGTCAGCTCGTGTCGTGAGATGTTGGGTTAAGTCCCGCAACGAGCGCAACCCTTGTCATTAGTTGCCATCATTTAGTTGGGCACTCTAACGAGACTGCCGGTGACAAACCGGAGGAAGGTGGGGATGACGTCAAGTCCTCATGGCCCTTATGGGTAGGGCTTCACACGTCATACAATGGTCGGTACAAAGGGTTGCCAAGCCGCGAGGTGGAGCCAATCCCGAAAAGCCGATCGTAGTCCGGATCGGAGTCTGCAACTCGACTCCGTGAAGTCGGAATCGCTAGTAATCGTGGATCAGCATGCCACGGTGAATACGTTCCCGGGTCTTGTACACACCGCCCGTCACACCATGGGAGTGGGTTTCACCAGAAGTAGGTAGCCTAACCGCAAGGAGGGCGCTTACCACGGTGGGGTTCATGACTGGGGTGAAGTCGTAACAAGGTAGCCGTAGGGGAACCTGCGGCTGGATCACCTCCTTTCTAGAGCGAAGGCTTGGTGAGCACCTACAACCTATCGGTTGTCAAGTAAGCAGCGACAGCGGGTCTGTAGCTCAGCTGGTTAGAGCACCGTCTTGATAAGGCGGGGGTCGATGGTTCGAACCCATCCAGACCCACCACAAGTCAAGCGGGGTTTGAGAACCGAGCAGATCGAGGCGTAAAGGCACGCCGCATGGTTGATCCATGCAAGTGCCGGAGCAACGAAGAGATGCGACGGTTATCGGAGCCTGAGGGGGATTAGCTCAGCTGGGAGAGCACCTGCTTTGCAAGCAGGGGGTCGTCGGTTCGATCCCGTCATCCTCCACCAGAAGTTTGGGTGGGCAAGAAAGTGGATATCCAAGTAGCGGTATTTGGATATCCGTTTTTAGCGGAAGCTGTAACAAGCTGTTGATCTTTAAAAATTAGGAAGAAGTAAAGGTGTTCGATTCCAGGAATGGGATCGGACATGGGTAATGATTGCAAATTCACGATTCCATCCTTTGAACCAGCGATGGAATTGAAAGAGCAGCGCGTTTGCACCTGAAGACATGACTCTGGGGAACCAGAGCTCAAGGTTATAGGGTCAAGCGACTAAGTGCATGTGGTGGATGCCTTGGCGATCACAGGCGAAGAAGGACGTTGTAGCGTGCGAAAAGCTACGGGGAGCTCGCAAACAAGCTTTGATCCGTAGATATCCGAATGGGGAAACCCACTCCGCAAGGAGTATCCCACTCTGAATACATAGGGGTGAGGAAGCGAACCGGGAGAACTGAAACATCTAAGTACCCCGAGGAACAGAAATCAACCGAGATTCCCTAAGTAGTGGCGAGCGAACGGGGAAGAGCCTGCAAGAGTTAACTGGCGCGTTAGCGGAACAGACTGGAAAGTTTGGCCGTAGTGGGTGATAGCCCCGTACGCGAAAACCTGCCAGCGGGACTGAGCTTGCGACAAGTAGGGCGGGACACGTGAAATCCTGTCTGAAGATGGGGGGACCATCCTCCAAGGCTAAATACTCGTGATCGACCGATAGTGAACCAGTACCGTGAGGGAAAGGCGAAAAGAACCCCGGGAGGGGAGTGAAATAGATCCTGAAACCGCATGCATACAAACAGTGGGAGCC
>Ga0208244_100671_pt1 | contig 28169 bp, 20 predicted proteins | sample SubbioCR12Aug_5A_FD_184828 | JGI IMG/M metagenome (GOLD analysis project Ga0208244, IMG submission 184828) | Serpentinite rock and fluid subsurface biosphere microbial communities from McLaughlin Reserve, California, USA - CR12Aug_5A (SPAdes) | ecosystem: Environmental > Terrestrial > Deep...
ATAAAGATAAACTATATGGAACGAAGTCAACCATTAAACAATGGTTCTACGCAATTCTTGCTACGCCATACGCATATGAGCTGTTTTTGCAATTTAAAGATAATGCTGTTAATATTAGAACTTAGCCTTATCAATTTATTATCAATTTATTAATGCCATCTTATTAATTTTGAAAAAAAATTAAATGATAGATATAAAAGTTTTTGGACCTGGATGTCCAAGTTGCAAGAAGTTGGAGAGCCTTTGCAATGAAGTGATTACAGAAAACAATATTCAGGCATCTATTAAAAAAATCTCCGATATTAATGAGTTTGCCAATTATGGCATATTCCTCTCACCCGGATTGGTTGTGAATGGTAAAGTATTGGTGCAAGGGAAACTTCCTGCAAAAAGAACCCTTGAGAATTGGATTAAGAAGGAGGTAGAAAAAATGCTTGAAGAGTAGTCTCTCCGAGTTTGTTGACTCTATATATTCTGAATAAAATTATTGTAAATCATAAAACACATATCAGATGAACATACTTATTTTATGTACAGGTAATTCGTGTAGAAGCCAAATGGCTCACGGGTTTTTGCAGTCGTTCGATAAACGGCTAAATGTTTGTTCTGCCGGGACAGAAGCATCAGGAAAGTTGAATTCTAAGGCTGTAGAGGTTATGAAAGAGATTGGGTTAGATATTAGTCATCATACCTCAGACTCAGTTGATAAATACCTTGGGCAAGAATGGGATTATGTGATAACAGTTTGCGGTGGTGCAAACGAAGCATGTCCTGCATTTATGGGCAAGGTAAAACATCGCCTTCATATAGGATTCGACGACCCATCTCATGCAACTGGCTCAGAAGAGTTTGTTAACAGCGAATTCGTCAGAGTTAGAGATGAGATTAAGGAGGGTTTTTATAAATTGTATGTTGAGGAAATAAAGATGCAGTTGGGGTGAGGGGGAGGTTTTTGGGGTATAGGGGTATAGGGGTATAGGAAATTGGCATCTGCCGACTGCCGACTGCCGACTTAGGCAGTATTAGATTTGTGGAAATTTGTGAAAGAAAAATATTTGTAATTTGTGGAAAAAAAAAGAAAATCGAAATAAGAGTTGAGAAATTTTTTACTAATAATAAACTAAACTAAAATGAGCGAACAGTTTAAAGAAATTTCATTAGCAGACAAATCGAAAAAGACTATCGGTGTATTTGAAAAGTACCTTACAATATGGGTTGGACTTGGAATTGCGGTTGGTATTGGAATTGGTCATTTTGTCGGCGATTATATTGAAGTTATAAGCAGAATGGAAATTGCGAAAGTAAACATTCCGGTTGCAATTTTGATATGGCTAATGATATACCCAATGATGCTACAGATTGATTTTACAAGTATAAAGAAAATAGGTAAAAAGCCAAGAGGTATTGTATGGACAGTTGTTATAAACTGGCTAATAAAGCCTTTCACAATGGCTTTTTTTGCATGGCTTTTTTTCTCTAAGCTTTACCAAGCATGGATTACGCCTGAAATGGCTGGTGAATATATAGCGGGTGCCATCATTCTTGGAGCAGCCCCTTGTACAGCAATGGTATTTGTTTGGTCTTATCTTACCGATGGTGACCCAAACTATACATTGGTGCAGGTATCAGTTAATGATCTTATTATTCTGGTAGCGTTTGTTCCAATTGTTGGGTTATTGATTGAATTTACAAACGTGGTTTTGCCCGCAGTTGAAAAAATTCATGTACCCTATGATACCTTGTTTGCGAGTGTTCTGATTTTTGTAGTTATTCCACTTGTTGCAGGAGTGATAACTCAACGACTTCTGATTCATTCAAAAGGGGAGGAGTGGTTTAAAAATGTATTTCTTCCAAAATTGAAACCGGTTAGCATACTTGCGTTGCTTATCACATTGGTTCTACTATTTGCCTTCCAAGGACAGAATATTTTAAATAATCCCTTCATTATTTTATTAGCTGCTGTTCCATTGGTAATACAAACCTACTTTATATTTTTTATAGCTTGGTACGGAGGTAAGAAGTTAAAATTACCTCATCCGGTTTGCGCACCTGCAGCTATGATTGGCGCTAGTAACTTTTTCGAATTGGCTGTTGCAGTGGCTATAGCGTTGTTTGGATTACAATCACCTGCTGCTCTAGTAACTGTAGTTGGTGTGCTGGTCGAAGTGCCGGTAATGCTTTCTCTTGTGGCTTTTGCAAATAGGAAGAAGTATTGAGGGAGGGGTATAAGGGTATAGGGGTATAGGGTATAGGGTATAAGGTATAAGGTATAAGGTATAGGGTATAAGGTATAGGGTATAAGGTATAGGGCTTGACCTGTCCAACAATTAGGTCTGGTAAAATTTGGAAGATTTCGGATTTCGGATTTGGTGGGTTTCTTAACCCCTATACCCCTATACCCTATACCTTATACCCTTGTCAAAATAAAGAAAAGAATAAGATATTTTAGAAAATTATATCATTTTTAAGAAAAATATTGTTTGAAAAAATATTTTGTATATCTTTGCCACCCGAAACGGAAATTGACCGATGGTGTAACGGTAGCACTACAGTTTTTGGAGCTGTCTGTCCAGGTTCGAATCCTGGTCGGTCAACAAAAAACCCTGCAAATCGATTGATTGCAGGGTTTTTTATTTTGCTTTTCAGTTTTCGAAATCTAACCCATAGCACCCACAAATCCATAAACAATCTTTCCTTTTATTTCTCTTACTGAGATTGTCCAAGAAGCAATTATGCTGTCTTTTGCATCAGAGACTTCATACATTACAACATATGAGTCAAGATTTTGGATAATGCTTATTTTACTGGCATTTTTCAGTTCATTGAATTTCAGGCATTTAAAACCTCTTCCATTAGTTAGTTCTCCGCAGAAGAATTCATTAAGAAACTGTGAGGTTCTTCCTTCAAGAAAATTATCATGCTGCTCGGTTAAATATTCTTTATCCATTAGGGATAAGATTTTCTCGGTATTCTGATCTTTTACTGCTTTTTCAAAATCAAACAAGAATTGTTGAAGCGCTTTTGGGATAGCAGTTTCTGATGTTTTATTTGATTTGAAGACCGAGCAACCAGCCATTAATAAAAAAGCTATTACCAGAATAGCTGATTTTGATAATATTCGTTTCATGGGTCAATTATTTTGCAATGTTATAAACCAATTCTCTAACTTGCTGGGCCCATTCGTGAGGAGATTTTGTTCTGTCGAAGTATGTATATGGAATAGGCTCTCCGAATGTTAGTTCTATGCTGAACCCTTTGTTTTTCAACATTTCTTGAGGTAAATACAAGGTTTCTATAGGTAACTTAATGCCGAAGAATTTTCTTAATCTGGCTATTCTGTAGAATTTCTTTGAATTTTTTCCAGTAATGTATGTTGGAATTACAAATCTTTTATTTTGTATTGCCTTTGACACAAATGATTTATGCCATTCAAGATCTTTTATCTGTCCGTCTTTTTTTCTGGAAACCAATCCTGCCGGAAATATCATAATCTGAGCATCTGATAGAAATACTTCGTTTATCTTATCAATATGCTCTTTGTCGTTTCTTTTAAACACATTTACTCCAACAATTAAAGGTCTTAAATTGGGGATGTAATTAAAGAATTCATTAGACGGAGAAATAACTTTACCTTTTAATTTGTGAATGCAATGAAGAAACGACAATGCATCTATTGCTCCTAAAGGATGGTTTGCTACAAAAATACATCTATCGGCTTTTTGCAGTGTATCCTCATTGTGCATGGTAATTTTAAGGTCGAGCTCCTCTATCAAAGCATTCACATAATCCATTCCAAATTTATCCAGATATTTGTTGTGGATTATATTCAATTCGTCTTGGCACAGGGTTTTTTTTATCCAGGAAATAATAAACCGCGGAAAGTAACGAGCAATTTTGCTTTTACTGTCTTTTACCAACTTATCTACATCAACTACTTTATGAAAATTATTATTCTCTTTTGTCATTATTGAAGTTTTGAGACAGATAAATACAAGCACAAAAATAATAAAATAAAAAAGAGAATATACTTTAACTGTTTTTTTTAAAATAAAAAGCTGTATCAGAATTTCGAGTTTAACTTTTAATTTGTTATTAATTAAAAACTAAAAATTCCGGTACAGCTTTTTTATATAGTCTTAAAAGTCAGCTCAATTGCTCGAATTATTGAGCTTCATTCAAGCATTCATTTATCATATTAAAAGTTCTTTCAATGTCGTTATCTAAACCAACTGAGAAACGAATTAATCCTTCCGACAAACCCATTGCTTTCTGCACTTCATCGGGCACTTCACTTGATGTGCTTTTACCTGAATTGCTAAACAAGGTTTTAAAGTATCCAAGACTAACTGCCAGATATCCTACGCCTTTTTGTTGCATTTTTTCCATTAGCATAGTTGCTTTTTCAGCAGTGCCCATGTCAATAGCTATTAATCCTCCAAAGCCATACTCAGGGTTCATCATTTTTTTGAATAGTTCGTGTTGAGGATGCTCCGGCATTCCGGGGTAGTTATACTTCAAGCCTAGTTCTTTAAACCTTTTTGCCAGATACATAGCGTTGTGACTATGCTGTTTCATACGTATGTGTAGAGTATGAAGGTTTTTATGAATGCTAGAAGAACGAAGTGGGTCAAGCACAGGGCCTAACAACATAGATGTTCCAGTGTTAACATCCGACAATGCGTTTATAAATTCTGCGTCGGCACATATTGCTCCTGCTACGCAATCATTTTTACCATTGATAAATTTTGTCATACTGTAAACTACAATATGAGCTCCCAGTTTTGCAGGAGCCACTATCATTGGAGTAAAAGTATTATCAACAACTACCTTTATCCCATGCTTGTTTGCAATTTTTGATATCGACTCAATATCTGATATTTGCAACATTGGGTTGGTCATTGTTTCTGTATAAATAACCTTAGTGTTTGGACGGATTGCTTTTTCAATTTGCTCCAGATTTGTTGGGTCAACAAACGTTACGTCTATTTTAAATTTCTTAAGATAATTAGCAAGGAAAGCAAATGTGCCACCATAAGTAGTAACGCTTGAAACAATGTGAGAACCTGTGTCGCAAAGTTGCAAGATTGCATTTGTAATAGCTGCCATTCCTGACCCTGTAACCCACGCACTTTCTGTGCCTTCCATTGCTGCTAATGCTTCCGCTAAATATCTGTTGGATGGATTCCAATGTCTTGAGTAAAGAAAACAACCTTGTTGCTCGCCAGAAAATGTGTCAACCATTGTTTTTGCCTCAAGGAAAGTGTATGTTGCCGAGTCGGTAATAGATGGGTTTACATCTCCAAACTCACCAAATTGCAATAAATCTTGAATGTTCGATGCCGGATCAAATTTCATAATATTATCTTTTTAATTGTGAATGATAAAAATTACTGATTATTTGCCAACAAAAGTATGAATATTTTCTAAAATACGACAAAAAAATATTAAAATAATAGTTAAAAACAATAAACAGGTTACATAATTTCAAAATAAGCGCCGAATTAATTACAAAATGAAACATTTATGTGGAAAAACATAGATGCAATTTATAATTTGAAAGGAAATTCCTGTAGGGTCAAGGCATTGCCTGTAGGGTCAAGGCAATGCCTTGACCCTACAGGGCACAATTTCATTTAATATGGAAAATTTTAAAAAATCAGGCGGGTTTTACAAATCTATAAATTGTTATTGCGGCCATTAAAATTATCGCAATTATTGCAGTTATTGCGATAGGAGGATAATCGAAACTGCCTGAAATGGAATCATAACGTTTGATTAAGATGCCTGCAAATGCCCAGATTACAGCTAAACCAATGTATGGGTTTTGGATTTTTAACACTGTAATTGCCGCTATAGACAATCCGATAGCAATCAATATAATTGTCCAAGTAGTGGTTTCAATTCCCCAGCCTGACCACCCGTAGTGCACAAGCAAAGCAGTTACATTTGCAATGGTTGCTATACAAATCCATCCTAGATAAATTCCTAAAGATGCTTTAACAAGTGTACTGTTTGTATCCTTTAGCTGAATGTTTATATATACAAGTACTGCCAAAAGTGCTAACATTATTATAAGAGATACACTAAGATTTTCATAATGCCATGCTACAATCCACAAAGCATTTAGAATGCAACTAATTGCAAAAGCCCAGCCTATTATTTCAACTAATTGTTTGTTGTTGTTTACAAATTGTAAAACCACAAAAGCAAACAATAATAAGTAAATCACGCCCCATATTGAGAATGTGATTCCTGCAGGAACAAATAAATTTGGATACTGAGCAGATAGTTCTCCGGTTGTTTTTCCGTTGATTGGAATTGCATTTGCCAGGTAATTTGCAGTTATCATAACGACAAACATTACAATGTTGATTATTTTCAGCATGATGTTGTGGTTTTTGGATTGTTGTTCTAAATTTCTTATAAAGGATGTACGTACAAAGTTATGTATTTTTAATTATAATTTGATAGCCATTGTTTTATACGTCAGGTAAATAATACCTCGCAAAATACGCTGTGGCAAACTCCATGTTTTTTCAAACACAAAGGGCTACACAAAGTTCACTAAGAGATTTATATCAAATTCTTTTTTCTTTGTGGTCTTAGTGTTTTCTTAGTGGTCTTAGTGGTTTCTTTTTTCTTTACCACTTATCTTCGCCTAATGTCCAAATCTTGTTATTTCAAATCACAAGCCAAAGGAGTTACTGTCACGTCCTTTGTGCCTTTTGCGGTTTATTTTGTAGTTTTTGCGAGTAAGGATTTAATAAATTACTATGAGGACATCATATAATTGTTGTCGCCGAAAATATTATTCTGTGCAACATGAAAAATAATTTTTAATTATGTTGGTATTTAATACTCTATATTTGTAATGCTTTAAGAAAAATACAATTGTACCCGTTTATTAAAGCAAAAATCTCTTTACAATTATGTCTATTTTAAAAATTATAAGATGTTGGAAGTTGGAAAGCTAAATACTCTTAGAGTTGCTAAGATACTTGATTTTGGAATATATCTCGATGCCGGTGAAGCAGGTGAGATATTAATGCCAACCAAGTGGGTTCCTGAAGGAACTTTAGTTAACCACGATGTCGAAGCCTTTGTTTATTTTGATTCGGAAGATCGTTTGATAGCAACTACTCAAACTCCTAAAGCAATGGTGGGTGAGTTTGGTTATTTGATGGTAAAGCAGGTTAATAATATTGGTGCTTTCCTGGATTGGGGTTTAGACAAAGATTTATTCGTGCCATTTAAGGAGCAAAATGCTAAAATGGTTGAGGGTAAGCATTATTTGGTGTATTTATATATTGATATGCTCAGCAAGAGGATTACTGCAACTGCACGGTTGGAGAAATTTCTTGATATTGAAGCTGCGGTTTATAAAGAAGGTGAAGAAGTAGATTTGATAATTTGGACTCGATCCGATTTGGGCTACAAGGCAATTATTAACCAGAAACACATAGGAATGCTCTTTGAAAATGAGATTTTCAAGGAAATTTCTACCGGAACAAAACTTAAAGGATATATCAAAAAATTACGGCCTGACGGGAAAATAGACCTTTTCCTTGAAAAACCGGGATATGAAAAAATAGATGCGCTCTCTGCAAAAATTCTTGAAGTATTGGGAGCTAATAATGGATTTATTGGTTATAATGATAAAAGCCCTGCAGATGATATTTACAGGGCTTTTCAAATGAGTAAAAAGAATTTCAAAAAATCTATAGGCACATTATACAAGCAAAAGCTAATTCTTATTGAAAATAATGGAATAAGAAAGCTCTAAAACTTTCAGTTATTCCAAATAATTTTATTTCAAAATCTGCAGCTTGCTCGTAAATAATCCGTCAACATTTCTTAACTGTACGAAATATATTCCTGCGGCAAAGTCGCTGATGTTTATTTGGTGATCGTCTGAAGATCCATCTTTGCTTGCCGAATAAACAAGATTTCCGAAAATATCAAAAACTTTTATGTCAATAATATTATTTCTAGAGGTAATATTAACAATATCCTTTGCCGGATTTGGAAATACTTCTATATTCTTTTTGTCGTCGTTGTCAGCAATAGAAGTATTGTCTTCAGCAGTAGTAAACCACTTTTGTGCTCCGTATGAAGTTCCTTGACTATTAACTGCAAATGCTCTTACATAATAAGTAGTGTTTGGATTTAAAGAGCTTAATGTTACATTAAAACTACCTGTTCCACTTCCTCCTGAAACTGAGCTGTTTGAAGTTGTCGGGTTTTGTGTTGTCGCATAAACAACACCCCTTGATGTTACAGTTGCGCCTCCTGATTCAGTTACATTGCCCCCTGCATTAGCAGAATTCATAGTAATATTAGATATATCTGCTGTAGTAACAGTTGGTGGATACAAAGGAGAAGTGGTTGTAAACGATACCTGATTGCCGTATGTTGTTCCATAAGTGTTGGTTGCAAAGGCTCTCACATAATAAGTTGTGCCAGCAGTCAGACCACTTAAGGGAGCAGTAAAACTTCCTGTGCCTGTTCCTGAATAAACAACGCTATTGGATGTAGTCGGGTTTTGTGTGGTTGCATATGCAACTCCTCTTGCTGTAACAGTTCCGCCACCATCTGCAGTTACATTACCTCCGGCAGTTGCTGTAGTTGTTGTGATGCTAGTTACAGAAGATGTTGTTACGGTTGGAGGAGCATAAGTTGTAAATGATACTTGATTTCCATAAGATGTGCCATTAGCATTGGTTGCATAAGCCCTAACATAGTATAATGTTCCCGGAGTTAGTCCTGTCATATTAGCTGTAAAACTACCTGTTCCTATTCCTCCTGGTGCTGTACTATTGGCTGTTGTCGGGTTTTGTGTTGTTGCATAAGCAACGCCCTTAACTGTAATTGCAGAGCCACCGTCTGAAGTCGCATTACCTGCTCCTGTAGCAGTTGTAGAACCAATATTTGTAATCGACCCTGTTGTTACTACAGGGGCTGTTGTACTTTGGTTTTGAAGAATAATGTTTACTGTTGTTGTTGCTCCTGTAACAGTAAAGTTGCCACTTGCAGATGTATATCCTGTTTTTGCGGCATCATAAGAATAACTTGCAAGATCAGCTTCAAAACTTGCTTGGCCGTTTGCATCAGTATAAAGGATAATAGTTTGGGAACCTTCTAAGAAAGCTTGAAGAAGCCAATTGCCAAATCCATAGTCAGCAAGATTAACCCAATCTCCATCGTTTATTTTTGCTTTGTCGCCTTTGCCGACAATAGCAGGGCCTGGATCAATGCCTGCCGGGTGAGTTCCGTTAGCATGAACATATATTACTCCAAACCACAATTCTTGAAATGCATTAATCGTGTAGGGTGAACTAAGAGTTATCTCATTCCAGCTGCTTTCAGTTGCTGTAAAAACCTGACTCCTTACTTCTGTAAGTGAGCTCTGATTTGCTCCCTGCCATATTTTTAGTGTTGCATTTGAAGGTAACGTGTTTACGTAAGCTCTGATTTTTGTAATCTCCATCCCGCTGTATGATGATATATCTGACGGTTCCCATCTTGATGCAATAGTTAATGTCCCTCCTCCGGTTAAGCCAATTGCATTATCATAATCACCGCTGTCCCAGTGAATCCATGTTCCTTTTTCATTCTTGTTTTCAGGTAGAGTAACTTCTTTTTCAGCTTTTTGTACTGAGAAAATGTCTGATTTAATAGGAGTGTTATTTTCTGATTCAACTCTATTAGAAATAACATTTTCATTTTTTGAAGTTTTAGCAACAGTAATCTGAGCATTTTGAATTTTATTTCCATATTGGTCAGATACATTGAAAGTCACAACATTCGCAGGTATGCTTCCTCCCATAAAGTTTAAAGTAACTGTTTTGGCACCTGCATTTCTGAGAATATTTGTAATAGGTTTTGCTGTGTTTGCGCCTGCCCACGATTTGGAGCTTGGTAATGTTGCGTCAGTAAATGATGTTTTTCCTGATGTGCCTATCCATGCACAATTTGCTGCATTTATTGTTCCATAAGAATCCGGGTCACTTGCAGGGTCCATTGTGGCATTCTGTGCAACAGGGTACATCCTTTGAGGGTGTGTTGTGTTTACGGTATTGTTATTTGACGAAGTCATTACACCTGAGTGAACATGATAAATAATTAATCCACTACCCGGAATATATGCATCAAACTTGTGTTTTTCGCGATTTTCTAAAAAGAAATACTCTCCTGAAGTTGCAGTGTTATATCTGTAAAAAGAGTCACTGAATTCTGCAACATTCTTTAATGTTATTGTTGCAGCAGAGTTTAGAATAGTTGGCGAAGCCCAATTGTAAAAATATACTTTTGTAAAACCGTTGTGGTGAGCAGGAGTTGCACCCCCGTTATTCCACGAACCTCCCGCCATCATGTCCCACTGACCGGTTCCTGTAAATTGTCCACCTGTTTCATAATTTGTGTCATAATAATCAGGAGCGCCAAGAACGTGGCCAAATTCGTGACCAATTACCCCAATTCTTGTTATGTTGCTTCCACTATTACTTCTTAGTTCTGGAGAACAAGCATATCTTGAAATCCATTTTCCATCAAGTTGAATTGGACTAATAGACCATGCATGCGACCAAATTGTGCCGGAGCCACCTCCTGCTTCTTGCCCGTATCCGGCAAATATCATATAAACTCCATCAACCCATCCATCACCATCGTTGTCATAATCTGCAAAGTTTGCCGCAGCATTTGCAGCTTGAACACCCTGAGTTACCAAAGGCCTTGCATCGCTGGCATAATTAGCCATGTTTTGGCTCGCTGTGTAGGGGCCAAATACATCAGTTGTTAAGGTTAATTGTCCGTATGAGTTTTCAAGATAATAGTCTTTTACACTGCCGGTAGCTCCACCAACAGTATAGTTCAACTGATTAAAAAGAGCTTCAAATTCTGCTTTGGTTTTTGTAAAAGAGATATCTGGAGTCTGCATCAAAACGCAAAATAGTTTTCTATTGCCTGTTGTTGGGAATGCTTTTGCAGCATTGTCTTTCATTTCCCAAACAGACGTAAGCATTTCTACCTGAGAATCACTATAAAAAAGACCTTTTGGTAATGATTTTAAAAAGTACGCCTCTTCGTAGGTTCTTTTTTCTAGACTTGACACTTTAACTCCCGAAAAAGTTAAATCTCCATCTTCATTTAATATGGCATACTGATATTCTCCTTCTTTAGTTGAAAGAATAGTGTAGCCATCCAAGGTAACTGCCCAATTTACCTTTTCATCTCCTTTAAGTTGTATTGTTATTACACTTCCGTCGGGTTGTGCAAATTCAATTGGATGAGGATATGCAGGTACTGCTTTCAGGTTTTGGGATAAATTAATTATCTGTAATAACAGAAAAAAAGCATAAAATAATGGTAGGATTTTTTTCATAACGTTTGCGTTTTTTGAATTATAAGTTTTGGTCTGGTTTGTTGATTTTTGTTTAGATTAATTTTTTGCTTCGATATAGGGGCTAGTTTAATCTGACAAAAATAAACTTTTAATTAATGGAATTGTTTTTGAATTGCCTGATTTTCTGTTAAATAATACAAAAAAACAGATTGATAATTCCGATTATCAATAAACAAAGTAAAAGCAGATTAGTTTAATTTTTTCATTAATTCCTCTACTTGTTTGTCTGAAAAGAAAAGATTTTTAGGTGTATTATTAAGAAAATTTAATTCTTGCATTGTTCTGCTTTCATTTGGTGATACAGAAATCCCCGAAAGTATTAAATTTCCTTTCTCATCTAAAGTTGCGTATTGATATTCTCCATTTTCAGTATTTAAGATTGTATAGCCGTCAGTTGTTTCAGCATATTTAATTCTTTCGTCGCCTTTTAAGAAAATCTCTATTATACTACCATTTGGTTGATTATATTGAATTAGGCCCGGGTATGCCGGAGCTCTCATCACAGGACCAGATTCAATAATGTCTCTATCTGATGCCTGCATTTCAATTATGAAATGTTTTCCTGTGTCGGGATTGCTAATAATTGTAAAAAACTGATTTGTTTTAGGAATATGCAAATTGCCGAGCACTCTGTTATTGGTTGATGAGAGTAAAAGGGTTACATTGTTAAATTCTTTTAGGTTTAAAATGTAAACAATTGACTTGTCGGCGCTTAATGAGGAGTTGATTAATGTCGATTCGTAACTAGCATCATCAAATAAATTAAGCAGAAATTCAGTTTCTTTGTTTAAGATAGTCCCCGAAACAACTTGCTCGCAAATATCAACTTCTCTAAATCTTTTTACCTTTTCATTCTGAGAGAAAAAGCGCAAAGCAGTTTCGGAGTCATTTCTTTCTTTAGAGTCACTCACAATTAAGTGAATGCTTGAAGTGTTTTTTTCTTGGTTGTTCGAATTGCTTTGAAGGTTTTTTTTCGGCGACTGGCAGTTTGTTAATCCCAATAATAGGATCATAAAAACAATAACTGATGTTGGTTTTTTAAACATAGGTTTGGGTTTAAGAGAGTGGTTAAACAAAGATAAATCGTATTATATTACCATTTCAAATAAATTTCAATTTTTATGCAGCTATTGATTTGCGGTCATCTAAACAAATGATTGAAAAGTTAAATAACTTTGAAATTTTCAAATATTATAAATATTCTTTTATTCATTGTTTATATTTGATGTTTGAAATACTAAAGTTTCATATCGAATAATTTGAAATAGAATATAATGATGTATCATGGAAATTGTTAAGAAAGTTATTTTAGTTGATGATCATAAAATTGTTAGAGAAGGAGTTAGGGCAATGCTCCTTGGGAATAAATCCTTTATAGTTGCAGCAGATGTAAGTTCAGGGAAAGAGGTATTTGATGTTCTTGAAAATATAAAACCGGATATTATCATTCTTGATATTGGAATGCCTGTAATGGACGGAGTAGAAATTGCAAAAATTCTAAACAATAAGTTTCCGGATATAAAAGTATTAATTCTTAGTGCAAATGCAGAAGAAGAGTATGTCATTTCTGCTATTAAAGCTGGCGCGGTTGGTTTTCTTTCTAAAGAAAGTTCAAGAGAAGAGTTTATAATTGCACTTAATAGTATTGCAAGGGGAGAAGAGTATTACGGAGAATCTATTAGTAGCATTATATACAAGAGTTATGTATCTATATTAAAAGGTAAGAATAATGTTTTAACTCCAAATAATGAGCTCAGTGAAAGAGAAATGGATGTTGTTAAAGCTTTTTCTGATGGACTGAGTTTTAAAGAAATTGCAGACAAACTCAATATTTCTGTTCGAACCGTTGAAACTCATAAAAATAATATTCTTGAAAAACTCAGTTTAAGAAATACTATAGATATGGTGAAATATGCCATTAAAAAAGGATTCGTTAAATTGTAAACCCACTTCATCTTTTCTGTATCCGTTATTTTCCTGATTAGATTTTGAGGAATAAACCCGATTGCCTCAAACATCAATGAAGTAATACTTTTGTTGACAACATTGTATTCAATGTTTTGTCAAACAGAATGCTTTATTGAAAATATGTCTAAACTATATTATTCTTCATAATAAACCCCTGCTCAATTTGAAGACTGAATACAACAGGCATCATAATATGATTGTAAGATCAATGATAAAGGGCATTTCAATTAACTGATCAAAAAACAACCAAAAACCTAAAAACATGAAAAAAATTAAAAATCTTTTAACAATTGCCTTTTTGGTATTGTTTTCTTTTTCCTTAACTGCTCAGGTTGGAAATATAAAAAATGTTGGTAAAAACATTACTTCCACAAAAACCGAAGATAAGAAAACAGAGGAAACCAACCAATCTTCCAATCAAGCATCTTCTGCCGATAATCAGTCATCCGGCAACAGTCAGGTGCTTTACGTTTCAATTAATAACGGCAACAACCGAAATGACGGCAGCAAAGATGCTCCTTTTAAAAATATCGATAAGGCGATAAATGTTGCTCAAGCCGGTGCCGAAATTCGCATTGCCGGTGGTGTGTATTTTGGCACAATGAATGTTGGATTTATTGAAAGCAATAAACCTGTTAAGCTTTTTGGAAGTTTTGACGAAAACTTCTCTAAACAAAATATTGTTGAACACCCAACACTCATTCAACCTGATAATGCCAGCGCTAAAACTTCTCGCAAAGCACTGCTTAAATTCACTAAAGATGTTGCCGGTACTGTTATCGATCATATTGTTTTTGACAGTGGCGAGAGAAATGCCTATAGCTCAAACGACGGAGTTGTTAATGGCGTTGAAGGTGGAAGATTATTGCTGCCAACAGAGAAGCCGGCAACTATGAACTCAACAGTAGGCGAACCTCTGCTCCAATTTGTAAGTGCTACAACCGGAGGTGATGTTACTGTGCAGAATTGTGTTTTTCTGAATGGAGCTAGCTTTGCTCTGCAGGCTGGTCATAGAAGTGGCAAATTCACTGTGAAAAACAATGTGTTCGTTGCTAACAAAATGGCAGCTGTTGAGATTTATGGAACCTGCGCCAGTACAGGCGGCCCCAACACTATGGCAAATTGCGGTGAAGTTGAAATCGCATACAACACCATTTTATTTACCTGGAGCCGCTTGAAAGATTTTCTGGATATGGGATATGGTGTGAGAATTATGACGAAATGTAGTTACAATATCCATAATAATATTATTGGTGCCAGCATTTTGGCAGCTGTTGATCATACAAGATTCAACAATAACGACTGGATAAAAATCGATAATAATGTTTTCTTCGTTAATAAAGACAAAGATTTGCATTATAGCCCTGCCAGCAATACTAGATTAAGACTGGATGCCAAAGATCTTGATGATCTTGAAGTTGCAAGTGTTAGCGGAAATAAAAACGAAATCCCTAAAGGTTTGAAAGTTAATAAGGCGTACCTGGAAGGATATTTGGGTGCCAGATATAGCGAACAAGTTGATTATGACCCAAATTCTCCTGCAAACCAATGGAGAGAAGCAATGGGATTAAATAAGCAAGGAACAATTTCTTCCAGCGCAACTATGTTTGCAAATAAATACCCATGGAGAGATGCTTTGGAGTTGTTCGGAAATGTTGCCGGAGTGGGAGCGCAAAAGCCTTAATTTTTATTTTCTACTTTAATTATCAAAAAAAGAGGCGATAAATAATCGCCTCTTTTCCCTTTTAAACCCAATGTAGTCTTATTCGTAAACGAACTTTTGTTTGGTAACCGTAATAACTGCGTTTTCTGTATAAAATACTTCTGTAAATGGCTCACCTACATCAATTTTTTTGCCTGTTGATTTTGTTTTTGTGATGTTTTTCAAAACCGGTTTACCTGGATTTACTTCCATATCCTTGCTTTCAGTGTATGACATTGATGAACCGCTTCCTCTTAACCAAAATAAATAGTCGCGGTCAAATCCATCATCGCCTGAACTTAAAAATCCACCTTCTGTTCCGGGGTTGATGTTTATAGTATATGTACCATAGTATCCTCATGAATCGTAAGCATCTGAGCAATCATACTCATAAGTGAATGTTCCGGGTTGGGTGTTGTAAGGCACCATTTTGGAAATTGTTGTTGGGACGCCTGGGTTGCTATCCCAGTATGTATCAACATACCAATCCCAATCAAATTTTAGCGTAGCTTTGCCATCAAGGCCATCTTTTCCGCAACCGGTGATTAAAAATAAGCCGACAGCAAGAATTAGAAATGAAAGTTTGAATTTTTTCATATTGTTTTATTTTAATTAGTAAAATGATTATTGTTGTTTGTTTAAAAATAATGTTTGTTTATCTGTGTAGTAAATTTATGTGTATTTATTAGATGTATTACTAATGGTAACTATTAGTGTGGGAAGTGCATAGTTTTACAAAGGAACAATACCTTTTTTTAAAGGAAGAAAGTAAAATGTAATGTTTGTTTTGGTTATTTATCGGAAAAACAGATAAGTTTATCAATGTGATGTTCGCATTTAATACGAATGCTCCTAAAATATTTTCTCCATCTCCCTAATCCTTCTTGTGGGTATGCAAAATTCTTTGTCTTTTCCGAGCAAATTAATAATGCAGGTTTTTGTTTTCCTATTTACTTTTATTAGGTAATCTAAGTTTATGATTGTGGATCTGTTTATCCTGAAGAATTGTTTTTTTGAAAGTAGTTTTTCAATGCTCCCTATATTAGACGAAATTGTTTCGTGTTTCTTATTAACAAAATAAATATCTGAGTAATTCCAATCTGCTCTAATATATAAAATATCTAAAGGGTTAATCATTATAAACCCATTGTGTGTGTTTAAACGTATTCGATGGTTTTCAGGGTTTATTGCTATGTTTCTATTGTTTAGTAATGATTTATCATTTTGGTCATTTTGTATTTCACCATTATTGCCATTATCTTCTGGCTGTTCTGATTGTTTAACCAAATATGCTATTGATGCATTCCGAATAGCATTTGCAGCCTTTTGGTCAAAAGTTGTTGTTACAATAAACAATGGGTATATAGATTCCTTATGCAGTTTTTCTATTAATTCATGGCCGCAATCTCCCGACTTTTCAACATTTAGAAAGATAGCTTCAGGTTTTTTCTTTATTATATGCGGTAAGGCCTTTTCTAATGAGGTGTATTTTTTTACAATATTGAAGCATTGCGACTTTTGAAGTGAGAAATTAGTTAAATCTTCATCGTCGCAATCTTGAATTATAAAAGCATTAAGCATTTTATTCTTCATGCTAGTTGGGTAATGTTGGAATTTTGCAGAAAAATCAAATATAGAAATAATATCTGTATAACTTACATATATTGGGTTTTTGTTTTAAACAATTTACCACATAAGCCGCAATCTTGAAACTTGCAACTATCACAAAACATGACAGATAGCAAATATTAAGCATTTTTATAATATGATAATTCATTTATTGCCAATGTTTTTGTAATTTGGCAGCTTGTATTTCACATTATTGTATAACAATAAATCTTATTAAAATGAAAAAATTTCTTGTCTTATTGATTCCGATTATTATGATTACATCATGCGGTAAACAGGATAATCCATTTTTTGGCGAGTATGATACGCCTTTTGGAATTCCCCCTTTTGAAAAAATAAAAAATGAGCATTTTGTTCCTGCTTTTGAAAAAGCTATGGAAGAGCACAATGCTGAAATTGAAAGAATTATAAAAAATGATTCAGCCCCAACTTTTCAGAATACAATTGAAGCCTTTGAATATTCAGGTGGCATGCTTACCAAAGTATCTAACGTATTTTATAATTACGATTCGTCTAAAACCGACGATGAAATTGCTGCAATAGCTCAGGAAATGGGCCCTAAACTTTCCTCTCATTACGATGAAATTTTGCTTAATGAAAAGCTTTTTGAAAGAATTAAATCGGTTTATGAGCAAATGGAGCAAATAAATCTTAGCTCAGAGCAAAAAAGACTTCTTTCTGAAATGTATAAAAGGTTTGTTCGCAACGGCGCTCTTCTCTCTGAAGAATCTCGCACTCGTCTTAAAGAGATAAATCAAAGGCTTTCTAGTCTTACAATTCAGTTTGGTCAAAATATTCTCAAAGATGTTAATTCATACAGACTGATAATTGAAAATGAAGCAGACCTTGCAGGACTTACAAAAGCGGTTATTGATAACGCTGCTGAAAGAGCGGCCAATGAAGGCAATGCAGGTAAATGGGCGTTTACTCTTCACAATCCTTCGGTTATGCCTTTCCTTCACAGCGCTGACAACCGTGAACTTAGAAAGCAAATGCAACAAGCATTTATTAATAGAGGAAACAATAACAATGACTCTGATAACAAAAAAATTATTGGTGAAATTGTTAACCTTAGGCTAGAAAGATCTAAAATTCTGGGTTATAATACGTTTGCTGATTTTGTTCTTGAAGATAGAATGGCCGGAGACGTTACAACTGTTATGGATTTCCTGAAACAAATGTGGACCCCCGCGCTTGCTATTGCAAAAGCAGAAGCATACGACCTTCAAGCTTTAATTAAAAAAGAAGGTCATGATTTTGAGCTAGCTCAATGGGATTGGAGATATTATTCTGAAAAACTTAGAAAAGAAAGATACGACCTTGATGAAGAAGAAATTCGACAGTATTTCGAGCTTAACACAGTTAAAGATGGAATATTTATGGTTACTAATAAACTTTGGGGATTGAAATACGAAGAAAGAAACGATCTTCCAAAATATCATAAAGATGTTCAGGTTTATGAAGTTCTTGATGCAGACAATACTCATCTTGGTATTTTGTTTATGGATTTCCACCCAAGAGATAGCAAAATTGGTGGCGCTTGGATGAATTCATACAGAAAACAGCATGTTGATCAAAATGGCAAATTTGTTTCCCCTATAATTACTGTTGTTTGCAACTTCACTCCTCCGTCAGGCGACACTCCTTCTCTTCTTACTTATGATGAAATGACTACTTTCTTCCATGAGTTTGGACATGCTTTGCACGGTTTGTTATCTGATTGCAGATATTTAAGCTTGTCAGGAACCTCTGTTCCTAGAGATTTTGTTGAACTTCCTTCTCAAGTTATGGAAAATTGGGCTAATGAACCTGAAATTTTGAAATCTTTTGCTCTGCATTATCAAACTGGTGAACAAATGCCGGACGAACTGATTGAGAAAATAAAAAATGCCGGACATTTCAATACAGGATTCAGTAATGTTGAATTTATCGCATCTGCTTTCTTAGATATGGAATATCATATGATTTCAGAATATTTTAATGAAGCTGAACTTGAAAATGTTGCATCAATCATAAACAAAAGAACGATTGAAAAATACGGACTAATCCCTGAAATTGCTTTCAGACACGGAAGTACTCATTTTAGCCATATTTTCGCCGGTGGATATTCTGCAGGTTATTACAGCTATTTATGGTCAGGATTATTAGATGCTGACGTTTATGAAGCTTTCAGAGAAGCTGGCAACTTGTTCGATCAGGAAACTGCAGCAAGACTACGCAATACAATTCTTGAAAGAGGCGGCACTAAAGATGCTATGGAAATGTATATTGATTTCCGCGGTCGTAAACCAATTGTTGAACCTCTTTTGAAACAGAGAGGGTTGTTGTAAGTATAAACTAAAAGTTAAAAACTAAAAGTTAAAAGTGGGAAGTATTAGGTGGGTTGTTGCCCAATTTCAGTTTCGACTTAAAAAAAACTCCTCAATCTTTTGAGATATTAAGGTCTAAACCAACCTTACATTTTATCACTTCTCACTTTTAGTTTTTAACTTTTCACTTTTAGTTTTTCACTTCCCACTTATGCCTACTATCGAAATACTCGCCCCCGTGGGATCATACGAATCCCTTATAGCTGCCATACAAGCAGGTGCAAATGCTGTGTACTTTGGGGTGGGGAAGCTAAATATGAGGTCGAGGTCTGCTCAGAGCTTTTCTATTGAAGACCTTTTTAAAATTGTGGATATCTGCAAATCTGCAAATGTTCGCTCGTATCTTACTCTCAATACCATTATCTACGATAATGAAATGGATGAGATGAAGGTGTTGGTTGACAAAGCAAAAGAGGCCGGCATTACCGCAGTTATTGCTTCTGATTTAAGTGTTCTTGAGTATTGCAAACAGCAGAATGTTACTACTCATATTTCAACCCAGTGTAATATTACAAATCTTCAGGCAGTTAAGTTCTATTCCCGTTATGCTGATGTAATGGTTATGGCTCGTGAGCTTTCTTTACAGCAGGTCAGTGAAATTGTAAAAGGTATTGAAAAAGAAAATATCAAAGGACCTTCAGGTGAGCTTGTTAAGATTGAAATATTTGTTCATGGCGCCTTATGCATGGCTGTGAGCGGAAAATGTTATCTCAGCCTCGACAATATGAATTACTCGGCCAACAGAGGAGCTTGTCTTCAGCTATGCCGAAGATCATATCTGGTTACTGATAAAGAGGAAGGATTTGAGCTGGAAGTTGACCATGAATATATAATGTCGCCAAAGGATCTTTGCACAATTGGTTTTATCGACAAGATTATTGATGCCGGGGCAACAGTGCTTAAAATAGAAGGAAGAGGCAGAGGTCCGGAATATGTTAAAACCGTTACCCAATGCTACAAAGAAGCTGTTGAAGCCGTTATCCAAAATACTTACTCTCAGGAAAAAGTTGCTGAATGGGAAAACAGATTAAAGGCTGTTTTTAACCGAGGCTTTTGGGATGGTTATTATCTGGGTAGAAAAATGGGGGAATGGTCTAAACGATACGGCTCTCAGTCAACTAAGAAGAAACTTTATATAGGAATAGTTACAAATTATTTCTCAAATCTTAACGTTGCCGAAATTAAGATGGAAACCAACGACCTTATTACTGGCGAAGAGATTATCATTACCGGCCCAACAACCGGCGTAATCGAGCAAACCGCAGATGAAATCCGAGTAAACCTTCAAATAACTGACAAAACAGTGAAAGGAGAGAAATGCTCTATTAAAACTTCAGAACTTGTAAGAAGAGGCGATAAGGTTTATAAGCTAGTTCAAGTTGAAGAAAAGTTTTAAGTCCTGAGTCCTGAGTCCTGAGTTCCAAGTCGGCAGACATGGGGCTCATTCCGACCGTCAGGGAGGAATCCCGTTGAAGTTAGAGAATGCTAGTTAATAAACATTTTTTTTAAATATCACGCTCATCAACCGAATTCTTCAAAATGCTCCGTTTCGCTAAGATTCGTTCGCGGGAAAATTCTGAAGGCCGAAAAAAAGCAATCCTCTCAATCCCACCAACCCCCCAGCCCCCTAAAGGGGGAGCTGATGATAGTTTTCGTATACCCTATACCCTATACCCCTATACCCTATACCTTTATCCCCCTATCCCCCTATACCCGTCGACTCCCTTTCCCTCAAAATCGTATTCACCACTTTTGTTTTTGGAGATGGGTTAGAGTTTTTGTTTTCCATGCGGTTGATGAGCATGGTCATTGCTTCTTTGCCCATTTCATAGCCGTTTTGCTCTACTGTTGTAAGGGTGGGTTCGATTATGGTGGCTATGGGGTCGTCGCCAAAACCGGCAACTGCAATGTCGTCTGGGATTTTGTAGCCCTTATTTTTTAGCAGTTTCATTGCTTCGATAGCAGTAAAATCGTTTACTGCAAATATCCCGTCAATATTTTTTGCTTTTTGAAGAATCTTTTCACTCATAGAATTAACCATTGCAGGAGTGTCGCAATTTAAAATTAATTCAGGATTTTGTGTGATGTTATTGTCTGCCAAAGCCTGTATATAGCCTCTTTGCCTTTCAGACCCTATTAATAAGCATTGTGGTGCTGCCAGATGCAAAATCCTCTTGCTGCCTCTTTTTATTAGGTGGTTGCATATAAGCCTGGCTCCTTCAAAATCATTGGTTATAACCTTGTCGGTTGGAATTTCATTACTGAAACGATCAAAAAATACAATCGGAATATTGCTCTCCAATGCAGCTTTTATGTGGCTGTAATCTATTGTGCTCTTGCTTATAGAAATCAGCAATCCATCAACACGATGATCTATCAACGTCTGAACATTTTGCTCCTCACGAATGAAATCTTCATTAGATTGGCAAATCATTAGTTGATATCCGCGATTGTATGCCAAAGCTTCTACGCCGCTAAGTATGGTAGAAAAAAAATGGTGAGCAATTTCGGGCACAACAATTCCAACTGTGTTGCTTTTTTGGTGCTTGAGTCCTAAGGCGAGAGCATTGGGTCGGTATTTCACCATTTCAGCAAAAGCCTTAACTCTTTCTTTGGTAGCATCGCTAATATCGGGGTGGTCTTTCAGCGCCCTTGAAACAGTTGACGCTGAAACACCCAGTGCTTTTGCAATGTCGTTTATTGATATTGGATGTCCCTTCATTTATCTGAAAAACATTTTTCGTGTTTCAGTGGTTTCTGTGTCACTAACACGAATTATAATCATTTTTCCGGATAATTGTTGTGGTTTGAATGTGTAATTTACAAAAGTCTGGTCTGCACGTAAGGTTGTGTTATATATTATTCTTCCGAAAATATCAACAGCCTGTATTTGCAGCAAAGATTCCGGTTTAGCTTCAATTCCTAAAGCCACAAGGTCATTATCCTGATGCAAATATAATATTTTAAGAACACCCGAACTCATATTATTATCAACAGCCACCCATTTGGAATAATCATAACTACCATCGAAGTCGGTTTGTTTTAGCCTATAATAGTTAATTCCTCTAAGCGGTTGATTATCTTCAAAATAATAATTGCAAATTGTTCTGGAATCTCCGGCCCCGCTAATTTTAGCTATCTCAATACCGTTTTTCAAATCAGAACTTCTTTCTATTGTGAAATAATCGTTATTAATTTCAGAAGCTGTAGCCCATTTAAGCAAAATGCTTTCATCAAGCTTTTCGGCAGTGAAATAGAGTAGTTCGATTGGCAAAGGAAAGGCATCGTGTTTTGCAACAGCAAAATCCGAAAAACTAGTCAGGCCTGTTCTTACAACAGTTAGTACGTTTCCTGCTATACTTTGAGTTGTGTTTGTATGGCTTCCTTCTAATGTCCAAGCTGAAAGTGCATTTTCTCGTTTTAATACTGTATGTTGTGTTGCAAGTAAACCTGTATTGCTTGAGGCTTTAAGTTGTAAAGTGGCTGAATAATTTACATTAGAAAATCCAACATTGGGTGTTATTGTCCAAAAACCGGCATCTAGCAATGTATTTAATGGTGTGCCATCAACGCTTAGGCCCAATGCATTTATATCCATATTTTCAGCTCCCCAGTTATTAAAGTTTACAGTAATATCTGTCAGGCCGGTTGCGGAACTAATATTTATTCTTGCATTTTGAACATTAGAATTATACCCTGTAGGGAAGTCGTAATTCCCTGTAGCAACACTTCTTCTCAATGTTCCATTTACATGTGAATTTGATGCAAATGAAACAGCTGAATTTGCAGAGTTAGTTACATTAACAATTCCTGTTGTAGTAAGTCTTCCTTGAGTTAATGATAAAATGCCCCCAACAGTGATATTATCTGTTGCGCTAACTCCTGATGAATTGCTTATAGTAAGATTATTAAACACCGGTGCAACGCCTGAGATTATTTCTTGGGCCGAACTTCCCACAAAAGCTACAGTGCCGCCGTTAACTGTGTATGTGCCATTATTTATCCAATTGCCATAAAGGTTTAGTGTTCCGTTGTTTTGTGTAAAGGTGTTACCGGTTTTTATGTCAAAATTGCCCATTATGTTCAATACTGTACCTGCTGTCGACATTGTTAGAGTGCGCGTTGAGCTGTTAATTGTAAGGCTTGCGCAATATGCTTCCTCAGCTGTTCCGGAAATAATTACATTGTTGTTTGAATCATGAGTATCGTCAATAACAACATCTTCGTACATACTTGGAACTCTTAAATTCCCCCAGTTTCCACAATCAAACCAATCTGTGCTTCTGTAACCTGCCCATTTTCCAACGGTTAAATCTCCTGCTGTTATTGTTAGGGCTGCGCCATCTTGTTTGTATAATGGAGAAGCAGTATTGTAATCCCCTGTTTCAGCCCATCCATTCCAATTTCCAGGGTTATTTATTCTTCCAATCCATTCTACTCTGGTTGCAGGATCCAAACTTCCTACATATTTTACTCTAAATTTATTTGTAAGACCTGCTACATTGGTTGTTGTACATTCGGCACCGGGGAAAATCGTTGATCCTGAAGTGCTAGCATAGCCGGGGGCAGCTTTCCATCCTGTGCCCGACCAGCCAAATAGAACATTTCCAGTATAATATGCATTATGAGTTCCCGATGGGTTAACCCAATTTCCACCCTGCATAATCCAGATTTGATCATCTTTATTTAAGTTAAAGCCTGCGCCACCATTTGAAATTCCGGACGATGTCCAGTCGGAATTATCCAACTCACCGCCAAGATATACCCACGCATCGACGCCTAGTAATGGGTTTGCAACATTGCCCTTTAACACAAATGTAATTACTGTTCCTTTTGGTACGGTAGAGTTTTTACGAGTAAATCTTAAAACCCCTTCAGTATCTCCCCATAAACCAGCGGATGATCTCTCATACCCATTGTCTGTAAAGTCTATAGAAGTTTCCGCAACTATATCCACAAAAGCAACAAAAGAGAATTCGCTACCAAAAACATCTCCTCCGTAATCAACTGATGTATTTACAGCCAAAATCGCCAAATCCCCATATTCCAGAATTGTAATATCGGCCGGATTGAGAACAAGCTCAACTCCTGTCGACCATTGTGTGCCACTGCGAACAAATATCTTAGCATAATATGTGTTTAAATTTGTCAAGCCGGTTATGGTAACATTAATTCCTGTTCCTTTATAACAAACAAATTGACCTGCAGCAATTTCAGTTCCTGTTCCAAAAACTGAATTTGCTGTATATGCACTACCATCACCTGAGGGTGTTACACCAACTGATGATCCATTTTTTACAACCACCATAATTTCATCATGGCAGGCAGCAGACGGTTTTGTCCAACTTAAAGCAGATTGCGCATTACCATCTGTATTGCTGGCGTTTATAACTTCAGGAACGCCTAAGCTGCTAATTGAGGTAGTATGCTGTGTAGTTGCATAAGTAGTGCCCACATAAGCGTATGCTCTGATAATATATGGCTGGCCTGCTGTTAAGCCTGTTATTGTTACTGTGTTGTCAGTTCCTTTATAAACAACAAATGAATATGGTTCGGTTGATCCATATTGTGATGCCGGTGTGCCAAAAACAGAATTTGCCGTTAGTGTTGCTGGATTAACACTTAAAACGTGAGGAACCAATGTGCCGCTGTTTCTTACTCCAATAATAACACCATCATAATTACCTGATGGTGAGTTCCATGTTATAGTTGCAGAGGTTGCATCAGTACATATCACTGTTAAGCCTGTTGCCTGTGATGGGAGGGTTGTAAAACTAGTAGTTGCAGGGGTTGTTGTAAAATAATCTTCATCTCCGGGGTTGCAGCTATATGGAAAAACAGCCACATGATATGTAGTGCCGCCCAGTAATCCTTGTAAAGAAAAAGAACTGCCTAAATCAGCATAAACGACAAAATTGCCACTTCCCAAATCTTGTCCGTCTCCATATACATTATTCGCTAAATATGTTGTTTCATCAACAGGGGTAGCCGATACAGCAGCACCCGCTCTAACAATAACCAGACTTTTCTCTCCATCTCCTTTTGTCCATGAAATTGTTGCACTTGCGCCTGTGATGCTTGTTGATCCTAAGCCTGTTGCTGCTAGTGTAGGAGGGATACACACACATGACATAGTGTGTGAGCCAAGGTATGAATGAGTGTCTTGGTTATAAACATCCCACTCAGAAGCCAAGGTCGGAAATCCACTAGCAGGGTTTGATGTAACACCACTTCTTACAAATGCTTTTCTTACTAGTGTTTTATCTAATGTAGAATGACTGCCGCTTGTCCATGCAGTGCCCGGGTCTTCTCCTATACGCCCAAATATATCAACATTGCTTGAAGTGGATATTTTGTATAAAGCAATAGCATCGTCTCCATTAAAATTAACTGCAGCGTTAATATCAGCAGCTCCTCCGTATATTATGGCTGATGAGTTTTTATAAACTTTTGTGGCGCCATCCGCTAATGTACCTGATAAGAGAACATCACTTGTTATGGTTGTGGCGCCATTTGCGTAAAGCCTTAGCCTATAATCGGAAAGATCTACCGAGCTTCCTGTTCCGTTATAAATTTCAATATATTTATTGTTAGACGAACCTTCTAGATACTCAGAAATAATAAGATCGGTGGCGCATCCGCCAAGTGTTAAAACTTCTCCGCTGCAGCTTACTGCTTTTCCTGTGGCGCCGGTACTTGCCAATCCAATATCTCCGATAAAACTACCAACTGATAGACCTGCTTGAAGTCTAACGTAGATTGTTGTTTCTGATACATTTCCACCGCTTTGGGTAAGTGTAATTGGGTCAGTAGCAGAAAAAGCTCCGCCCGTGCCGGTGGATATCTGATAATTTGTTGGAGGATAAATACTTATGTTATTTGTAAGGTTTGTGCCCGAAACTGTAAAGCTTTGCTCTGCACTGGGCCCTGAACCTTCAAAATATGAAAAACCGGTAAGTGTTGAGGTGCTTACGGTAATAACAGGACCGGTAACTATTAATCTCCCTGATTTATTTCCGGTTCCACTGCTGTATGTGTTGCTCCAAAAACCTCCATTATAACCCCCGTAATAATATGATCCGCTACCAATTCTAAACCTGCTAACGTAATAGTATGTTCCTGCACCTGGTATTTCTGCTCCCAAATTCAGCATATATTCATCGTTATTGTCGGTAACAAGTGAATTGTAAGATGCAGCAACCCATGTCCAGTCAGATGCATTAGCCGGATTAGTTGGGTCGTTATCTACGGTGCTGTAGCCAATCCATGCTCCAATATGAGCAGCCTGCCCCGCGCCATTTGTATAGCCGTCTTCCCAAATCTGAGCATAAACATCAAATCCTCCTCCAAGTGTTATCGATCCATTTTCAGGCCATTGCAAATTGCACCAGTCCACGGTATCATCAATGGTAAGAGTTCCTGAAACATTAGTTGACCCATCCCAAATACCACCGTCAGGGTTGTTATAGCCACCATAAGAAAAAGCACCTCCGTTATATTGAAATCTGCTTGCATAGTAGTATGTTCCACCTGTAAGGCCTGTGGCTATATTTGCCATATATTCGTCATTATTGCCATAACTGTCGTTGTATGATGCAACAACCCATGTCCAGTCGCCCGGGTTTGCTGCAGGATTGTTGTTTACAGTGCTGCGACCAATCCATGCATTAATATTTGCGCCTTGCCCGGCACCATCCGTAACACCGGCTTTATAAACTCTCGCATACACATTATATTCCATACCTCCCCTGATATTTCCCGATGCCGGCGATTGTAAATTGCACCAATCTACGGTGGGGGGAGGAACCGCCGTTACACTCACATTATCAAAAAATGCTGTTTGGTTTGCTCCTGTTGAGCCCTGCCAATATGCGCCCATGTATTCAAGGTTTGTACCAACGTATGTTCCGTCAGTTGCGGTCCCCTGTGAGGTTAAAGAACCAGAAGCGGGGTCGGTAAAAGCACTTGCTCCATCGTTTCTTAGAAACAGCTCCCAAGTATTATCTGAAGGGTTATATGTTACTTTAATGCTTAAGTATTCAGTGCCAAAATCGGTTAGACCAGAAGTGTTGGATGTAATTATGTCAGTGAGGCCAGTTGATAAACCTCCTGAGAATCTCGCAAGCCTTATAGGGTCTGTAGATCCGCTTTGCCCAAGAACGACAGCATAGCCGGTTCCTGCGTTATTTGCAGTTGTACTTGTTGTTCCCAAAATATATGCAACTCCATAACTACTTGAGGCAAATCCTGCCGGGTCAGTTCTTATTTGCCTCATATTGAAATACCAAGTAACTAATCCGGAGTTTGCATTTAATGTTTTGTTGTAGGGAGATGAAAATCCATTAGTTCCCGTGTAAGCAAATGCCCAACCATTTACATTTGCTGTGCCGCTTGCATCATTTGTTAATTCTAATTGTGCGGGAGAAGTATTTCTTCTTGCGCCCCAGTCATCTCCACTTCTAGAGACAGACCAAGCACTGCTGCCAATAGCTCCGGAAGTTGTCCAAGCTGCATTTTGGTTAGTGCTGAAATCGTCTGAAAATACTGTCGTCTGCCCCCACGCACTATTCATGGAAATCAAAAAAGCAGATGCAACAACAAAACACCAAATTAGAAATTGGTGTGAACGAAAATTTTTATTAGAGAGTATCATATAAAATATTTTTATGTCTTTTTCAGAAAGCATGTCAAAAATTAGCCTCAATATATAATTTATTTATGAGGGCGTTGTTGTTTTTTGTATTAAAAAATCATTAAATAAACATTACGTAAATATTTCAGCTAGAGGCTTTTATACAGTTTCCAAATATAAAAATTAATATCGAATATGCAATAGGTGGGATACTGAAATTTGGGTATAGGGGTAAAAAGGTATAGGGTATAAGGGTATAAAGGTATAGGGTATAAGGAAACTGTCATCAGCTCCCCCTTTAGGGGGCTGGGGGTCGGTGGAAATAAGGTATAGGGGTATAAGGGTATAAGGGTATAAGGGTATAAAGGTATAGGGTATAAGGAAACCGTCATCAGCTCCCCCTCTAGGGGGCTGGGGGGTGATTGAGGTGACAGGAGGGGTGACAGAAAGGTGACAGAAGAGTGACAG
>Ga0208244_100672_pt1 | contig 28143 bp, 28 predicted proteins | sample SubbioCR12Aug_5A_FD_184828 | JGI IMG/M metagenome (GOLD analysis project Ga0208244, IMG submission 184828) | Serpentinite rock and fluid subsurface biosphere microbial communities from McLaughlin Reserve, California, USA - CR12Aug_5A (SPAdes) | ecosystem: Environmental > Terrestrial > Deep...
GGCAATATCGACCTGCCGCACACCTATACTTACGTCAGGGATTTCGGCAAGGCGCTGGTGATTTTAGGCGAGCGTGACGAAGCCGACGGGCAGGCCTGGCATGTGCCGAACGATAATCCGCGTGTTACCCAGCGCGAAATGGTGACGATACTGGCAGAAGCGGCGGGTGTCGAACCAAAAATGAGTGCGATGGGCAAATTGATGATGATGCTTGGCGGCCTGTTTATCCCCGAAGCCAGGGAGTCGGTCGAGATGATGTACGAGTTCGAGCAGCCCTTCATCGTCGATTCGAGCAAGTTTGAGCAGGCTTTTGGCATGAAGGCAACGCCGTTGAAGGAAGCCGTCAAAGAGACGGTAGCCTGGTACCGTCAACGGACTTTATAACGCAATCGCGGGCAAGAATGGGCGAAAGGCGGAGATTCTACGCGAATCCCCGCCTTTTAATGCTTGTAACCTTTCCTCAATTGGGCTATAGTGTAACCAGCCATTTTTACAGGAGGACTGCGATGAAAAGCCTGACCATTCACAACATCCATACGCATGTGTTTACCATTTACCATGTTCCGCGCAAATTTTTGCCGTTAAATATGGTAACGGCTTTCAAGAACGAATTTTGGAACAGGATTATCCGCTGGCTTTTGCATCTTTTTTCCATTTTTACCAAAAACGATTACTACAACCGGGTTGTTGTCATGGCCGATGCGGCAGAGCACGAAACCCAGGAGGAAGTCCTGGTCGGGATGATGGGTTTTTACCCGTCCGACACCCGTTTTGGCCTGTTGACAATGGATATGGACTACATGGAAGCCGGAAAGGCCGATGAAGACTACCTGACCCAACTGGCGCAAATGACCGAACTCAAGCAAAAATACGGCGAGCTTGCGCTGCCTTTCATGGCCCTCGATCCGCGCCGCCCCGGTTTGTTCGACCTGGCAAAAAAGCACATCGACCTGGGTTATGCCGGGTTCAAACTCTACCCGCCGCTGGGATATTTCCCCATTGATGAGCGGCTGGATGAAGTCTATGCCTACGCCGAAGCGGAGGGGCTGCCGATTATCAGCCACTGCTCGCCCGGCGGAATCTTCTGGCGCGGCAAAATAACCCCGGAACTGCGCATTCACCCCAAAACAGGCGAGCGGCTCGAAGGGCGCAACAATGCCGAATTTGCCTGCAATTTCAGCCACCCGTCCAATTATCAATACGTGCTCGAGAAGTTCCCAAAACTGAAAATCTGCCTGGCGCATTTTGGCGGCGACCAGGAATGGGGTGAATATCTCAAAAACAGTTGGCCTGCTTCCGAGGTCGAACGGCGGCGGCGCGGGCAAAAAATAAGGCTATCCACCTCCTGGCTTTCCACCATTATCGAAATGATCGAAACTCACGACAGCCTGTATGCCGACGTCGCCTACACCCTGCACGACGAGCGCTTCCTGCCGCTGCTGAAAGTCCTGATAAATACGCCCAAACTGCGCGGCAAAATCCTGTACGGTTCTGACTGCTACATGGTGCTGTTGGACAAATCGGAGCGCGCTTTCAGCATCAACATGCGCGGCTACCTGGGTGAGGAAGACTACCGCCAGATTGCCGAAACCAACCCGCGAGAGTTCCTTGCCAGGGGCAAACCTGCCTGAATTTGACAAGTGTCATCCAAATAAGGCTTATTGTCACCCAGATAAGTGACGCCTGTCACTTTAGCCTGCGAGGCTTTCTGAATAAAATGAAATCAACCTTTGGAGGTACCTATGGCTGAGAAAAAATGGGAAGTGACCAAAGTTCGCTACTGTGACCATGTCGGCCACGAAGTCGCTTTTGAAACCGAAGTTGTTTATCCCAACGACTTCCTGCCCGACCTGCCGCGTGTCACCGCGCGCCGCTGCTCGAACGCCAAGGAATGCAACCTGTTCGACAAGCCCACCTGCGCCTGGTGCGGAACCAATCCGAACCACGCGCCGCTCTAAAATCGATAATTACGGGAGGCGCTTGCTCCTGCCCCCGTTGAAAAACTCTCTCCTCCCTCTGAGTTGGTCTGGCTGCGCCCGCTGAAATGCGGGCGTATGCCGTTAAACTGCTGGTATCGCAGGCTTCAGCCTGCCAGCCGCCTGCCCCTGCCGGGGTGCTTCGCGAAAGGCGGTGGTACTTAAATTCCCAGAAAAGTCGCCACCTTTGGGTCGAGCGGCAGGCTGTCCAGTTCATCCGGTGTACCGGTTTGCATCAGTTTACCGTCCAGCAAAATCGCCAGGCGGTCGCCCAGTTTGCTCGCTTCGGCCAGGTCGTGGGTGATGAAAATCGTCGTCACCCCGTTTTCGGGCAGGATGCGCCCCAGGTCGTCGATCAGCCGGGCGCGGGTGGGCGAGTCGAGGGCCGAAAACGGCTCATCGAGCAGCAGCAGTTCCGGGTCCAGTACGAGCGCGCGCGCCAGGCTGACGCGCTGCCCCTCGCCGCCCGAAAGTTCGCTGGCGCGCCGTCCAGCCAGGTGCGAAATCCCCAACTGCGCCAGCCATTTTTCAATGCGCGGGGGAATCTCGTTTTTTGGGACCCCCCTAAATTTCAGGCCGGATGCGACGTTTTCGTAGACGGACATATCAAAAAGGAGCGGGTCCTGCATTACCAGGCCGATTCGGCGCCGGTAGTGGAGCGCGGACTCAGCCGAGGCTGGCTGGCCGTTAAACCAGATTTCGCCACGCTCGGGCTTGAGCAGGCGCGCCAGCGCCAGCAGCAGGGTGCTTTTGCCCGCTCCGTTTGGGCCGACCACGGCCAGCACTTCGCTCTTTTGGACGATTAACGCCTCCACTTCAAGCGCAATCCGCCCCCCGCGCTTGACGGCCAAATCGCTAATCTGGAGTGCAAAATCTCCCGATTTTGCGGCTTTGGTGTTATTGTCCACGCCGCAGACTCCTTTGCTGGATAACCGTCAGCGCCCAATTGATTAAGAAGGTGATGGTCAGGAGCAGCACGCTCAGGCCAATTGCCATCTCGAACTGGCCTTTGCCGGTTTCTAGCACTATCGCGGTCGTCAGCACCCGCGTCTGGAAGCGGATGTTGCCGCCGACCATCATGCTGGCGCCGACTTCCGAGATGACCGCGCCAAACCCGGCCATCAGCGCTGCTAACAAAGGCATGCGCGCCTCGCGCCACAGCATCCAGACCATTTGCGGGGTCGATGCGCCCAGCCCGCGCAGTTGCAGTTGCAGGCGCGGGTCGAGGGCCTGCAAGGCCGAAACCGTCAGCCCGGCGACGACCGGGAAGGCGATAACCACCTGCGCGATAATAATGGCCGTTGGGGTGTAGATGAGCCGCAGGTCGCCGAGCGGGCCGGAGCGCCAGAGCATGATCGCTACGAACAGGCCTACGACGACTGGCGGCAGTCCCATGCCGGTGTTGATCAGGCTCAGGAGCAGCGAACGACCGGGGAATTTGCCCAGCGCCAGCAATGTGCCCAGCGGCAGCCCGGTCAGCAGGCTGATTGCGGTGGCTATGCCAGAGATTTGCAGGGACAGCAGGGTGATTTGGAAGATTTCGGGCATGCAGGGTCTCAGGTGTCAGGTATCAGGTAGTAGGGGCGAAGCATTGCTTCGCCCCTACTATTAACAGATTTTACTCCAAACCCAGTTCAGCCGGGTCGCGGCCCGCATCCGGGAAGAAGAGTGGCTGGCCGTATTTGTTCAGGCCGAATTTGCCGATAATTTCCTGAACATCCGGGCGGACGATGAATTCTGCGAACGCCAATGCGCCTTCGTAGTTGACTTTGGGCCATTTATCGGGGTTGACCGTGATGACGTGATAGACATTCAGAAGGACGTTATCACCTTCGACCAGGATGACCAGGTCGAGGTTGTTTTTGAGCGCCAGGTAGGTGGCGCGGTCGGTGAAGGTGTAGGCTTCTTTTTCGGAGGCAATCGTCAGGGTTGGGCCCATGCCCTGGCCGCTGGAGATGTAGAAATCAGGCGAGAATGTAGCGGGGTCGAGTTCGGCTTTTTTCCACAGGTTCAGCTCAGCTTTGTGCGTACCCGAATCGTCGCCGCGGGTCACAAAAGCCGATTGGTTGGCGCTGATGGCTTTGTAGGCATCCACGACTCCCAGACCCTCGATTCTTGCCGGGTCGGCCGCCGGGCCGACGAGAACGAAGTCATTGTGCATGACCAGCAGGCGCTCTTTGCCAAAACCGCCCTCCATCAGCACTTTTTCGGCGGCGGGTGCATGGACTAGCAGCACGTCGGCGTTGCCTTCTTCGCCCATCTTAAGCGCTGCGCCGGTGCCGACGGCAATCGTCTGGACGGTGTAGCCGATCTCTTTCTCGAACATGGGCACAAGCACATCCAGCAGGCCTGAATCCTGGGTCGAAGTGGTGGTGGCCAGAATCATGATCGGGTTGACGGGTGAAGCGTAAGTAGGCTGCGGGGAGTCCGTTCCGTCCCCTGAAGGGGACAGGCAGGCGGCCAGGCTTATCGCCAGGATGAGGAGTAGGGTCAGCAGCGTGTTGCGGGTTGAGAATTTCATCATATCCATCCTTTTGTGATTTTCTTAAGGAAAAACTTAATGGTGGGTGTAAAAAAATATCAGTGTATTTCAATCTCTTCGCCGGTGTGTGAAGTATCGTAGCCGCGCAGGCCATCTACCCCGCGGCGGAAGGAACCGCTTTGCAGCCTATCGAGCAGCGGCGCAAGCGCTTTGAGCTGCTCATCGGGCAGCACCAGGTCGTAGCGTTCGGCAAACAACGACACAAAATCCAGGCCGTGCGCCTGGGCCGCGGCTTCAAGGCCCAGGGCGGCATCGGCTTCGCCGCTTTGGATGGTGAGGGCCGCTTCGGTATGGGTTTTGACCACCCGTTCATAGCCTGAGATAGCACCGGGGAGGACGCCCAGGCGTTGTAACTCGGCGTCCAGCCACAGCCTTGTCCCAGAGCCTGGGTTGCGGTTGATGAAGCGGATTCCCGGCTGGAGCAGGTCTGCCGCGCCGCGAATGCCTTTGGGGTTGCCGGGGGCGACCATCCAGCCCTGTGTGCGGTGGGCCAGAGTGACGAGGTGCATGCGCCGGTCGGGGAACAGGCGGCTGACGAAGGGAGTGTTGTACTCGCCTGTGCTGTCGAGCAGGTGCGCACCGGAGGCATTGCACAGGCCCATGCGCAGGTTGACCAGCCCGTCCAGGCTGCCGACCGGGTGGACGAGGATTTCGACATAATGGGCGATTTCCATCGCCAGCCGTTCGATGGCCAGGTCGTGGCTGCCCGAAAAGACCAGCACGGGTTTTTCGCCCTGCGGCAAAATCATAGCCTGGATGATAAATCCGTCTGCCCTGGCGCGGTAATACTTTTCGGTGCTTCCTTCTGTAACGCGCACTTCGGCGATTTCGACCAGCCCGCCCGCTTCGAGAGCCTTGATGTGATGCTGCACCCAGGCCGGATGTTTGCCCAGCAAACGTCCCAACTGGCTGAGCGTGGCTGCTTCGGCCATCAGCCGGCGCACAATTTCCATGCGGCGCGGATCGGCCAGCAATTTGATCTGTTCAAAGGAGGCGAGCGGTGAGATGGTTTTCATGGACATTAAGGGAAAACTTAATTCTCATTTTAGCAAGGTCTTGCTGGGCGGTCAAGGGCGTTGAAATATGGCCGCGATTTTTATTTGAAGGTATTTGCGCTGTATGCTAATATAATACAGTGAATGGTTCGTTGCCGTTTTCCCGCAGTGTGGTGTAGGGAAAACAGGCGCGCCAAAGGTGTTCAACTTACAGAGCATGGGAGAGAATATGAACAAAGCCTTACCAAAATCCATTCAAGGTCGCCTGGCGCTGTTGGTGGGCGCGCTGGTCTTGACGGCGGCGGTCATTGCGATGCTTGCCATTATCAATGCCGCCGCTTACCAGCAGCAATTGGCGCTGGTGGAGCGTTACTCAGCCATTCTGCAGGCCAATGCTGATGCGCGCGCCGACCTGCTGAGAATGCAGTCTGCCATCAAAAATACCTACCTGGTCGGCGGATACAGCCCTGAAGATTATGGCCTTTACTGGCGTTATTCTGAAAAACTTGAAGAATTCTTGTATGCCAAATCGTTACAAGGCGAGCAGGTTGAATCGCTCCAGGAAAAACTCTGGGCGCTCGATGAACAGGCCGAAGGCTTTTTTCAACAAATAAGCGAGGAAGAAGAGCCGGACTGGGGCGCACTCACTGAAACCAACCTGTTTGAAATCGACCCCCTGATTGCCGAACTGGAAGAAGAAATGCGCGCTTTCTATTCCCGTGATTTGGAAGTCATGCGTGCTGAAATTTGGAGCATTCAAGAAAGCATACGTGCCAACATGCTGGTTGGGCAGGTCGCTTTCCTGGTGCTGGCGGGTTTGCTCATCTGGGCGGTTTACGAGATGATGAACATCTCGAAGCCGCTCGACAACCTGACCTGCGCGGTTGTGGCTTTCGAGAACAAGACCTACCAGCCCGAACTGCTCGCTGAAGATTCCAATCGTCCCGACGAGTTGGGGGAACTCAGCCGCGCAGTCGATGGCATGGCCCAGTCCATCACCGAATCGAATCGCTTGAAGGAACAATTTTTAAGCGCGGCCCAACGTTTCATCCCCTCCCAATACCTCGAATTCCTTGAAAAAGACAGCATTACCAATGTCCAGTTGGGCGACCATGTCAGTGCCGAGATGGCCGTCATGTTCTCCGATATTCGCGGTTTTACGACCCTGTCTGAAAAGATGACCGCGCAGGAAAACTTCGACTTTGTCAACGAGTACCTGAAACTGGTCAGTCCCATCATCCAGAAGCACGAGGGTTTTGTGGTCAAATTCCTGGGTGACGGCATGATGGCGATTTTCCCCTACGGCGTCGCGGATGCTGTCTGGGCGGGCATCGAAAAATCGGAGGCGGTGCAGGCTTTCAACGCCACCCTTAAAGAACGCGGTCTGCCGCCTATTTCTGTCGGGATTGGCATTCACACCGGCCCGATGATGGTCGGCATGATTGGCGAAGACCTGCGCATGCAGGGAGACGCCTTCTCAGACAACGTCAACCTGACGGCCCGGCTCGAAGGCTTGAACAAATTCTATGGCTCCTCAATGATTATCAGCGAAGACACCCTGGCGCAGATGCCGCAGCCGGTCACCTTCAAGATGCGCTCGCTGGGCAAGGCGGTTGTCAAGGGGCGCGTCAACGCCCTTGGCTTGTATGAAATTTACGAAGGCCTGCCGCCCGAAATGGCTGACCTGCGCGAAGCGGCCCGCCCAGACTTCGAGCGTGCCATCGAACTGTACCAGCAGGGCAAATTCAAGGATGCCGCCAAATTGTTCAACCAGGCGCTCGAACGCGATCCCGCCGATAAGGCCGCCAAACTTTACATTGAAGCCTGCGCCCAAATGTTGGAACATCCCCTGCCCAAAGACTGGGAAGGCGCAATTGTGATGGACGCCAAATAGGAGCCAACGATGAATAAAATCATGACCTACATTCGCGCTTTTTTCTCCCTCGGCTGGCTGGGATTAATCATCGGCCTGATGGCGCTGGCCATGCTGGTTGCCGCCTTCAGCCAATCATCTGACCCGTTCGACGCTGCCATCGAGCGCATGTTTGTCCTCGGCGAGCTGGAATCTTCGGTTGCCCTCGACCTGGCCGAAAAACAGGTTCAAGAATCGTTGGAGTTTTTCAGCCTGACTTACGGCTTGCCTTCCTCCGGCGCTGCCGAAAAGGCGCTCCAGGCCGAAGAACGCATTTCCGAAACCCTGGCCTGGCTCGAGGCGCAAGAAAGTTTCCGGGGCGATGATGAGTTTTATATCAGCGACCTGGCTTCAGAAGTGGACGAATTCAACCAGGCCCGCGCTACACATCGGGACGATTTTGAGTATGTGGTTGAATTTAGCGATGAGCTGGAATATGAAGACGTTTACGCGCTCGAAGAAAACAACGAAAGCCTGACGTTTATGCTGCGGACAATTGTCATCAGCATCGAGCAAGACCGCCAGCGCGCCCTGTCCGACTTCCCCGAAGACGCCAACGCCAGCCTGCTGATTGTTGTCATTTCACTGGCTGCCACGCTCTTCCTGGCCCTGCTTGGCTACCAGGCCATTGCGCTGGCGGTTCGTCCGCTCAGCCATTTGCGCAACACCATTACCAGCATCGGCGGAGATGCGCACCGTCCCGGCCAGCCATTGGCGGGCGGCGTGGCCGCCAACCTTGCCAGGGCGCTCGAAGAACTGGCGCTTGCCGAACAATCGCTCAACCAGGCCGCCAAGCAGGAGATCGAAGACCTGCGCCAGGCGCTCTACGAGTCGCGGCGGCGGCGTTTGAAGATTACCCAGCCCGGACGAAAGGCGGAGTAGGACATCATGAAAAACAAATCTTCCATCTCACGTTCGAATACCCAATCCCGCCTTGTGCTGGTTTTCAGTGTCCTGTTCGTGTTTTGTGTGCTGGCGCTCAGTGTCTTTCTGTTCAATATCCTCAACATTGTTGCGCTCAACGACCAGTCGAGGACTGTTTTTGAAGAAAACCGCCGCATTTACCAGCTCGAAACCATGTTCAAACAGTACCACCTCGGGCTGGTCAATTATTCTGTCACGTCTTCTTCCCTGGCTGAAATGCGCCTGGCCGCCCTCGACCAGCGCATCGATGAAACCCTGCTGGCCTTGCAGCAGCAACCGCCGACCGGCAATTCTGCTCTTTTTGAAGCCCTGGCTGTAAAAAAAGAAACCCTGGCCGCTCTTGTCGCGCAAATTATTGATGAAGTCGATGACCAAGACGCGCTCGATTACGAAGACCAGGATTGGAGCGAAGCCGAGCGGTTGACTGTCCAAATCAACCAGCAATTCGACAGCCTGTATGCTGACTTGCGGCTTTTGCGTAACGAAGGCCGGGCGCAACTCGACGCGCTTGTCCAGCAAGCCGAATTCTCAAGCTTGCTTGCCATGATTGTCGGTTTGCTCTCCATCCCCGCCTTTTTGGGGCTGGCATTCCTGGTTGCCGTCACCATCTATGCCCAAATCAACCTGCCGCTCGAAAAACTGGCCCAGGCCGCGCGCGACCTGAAAGAGCGCAAATTCAATCCCGCCGACCTCGAAAAACTGGCCCGGCGCGGCGACGAAATCGGCGGCATGGCGCGTGAATTCCTGAAAACTGCCGAATCTGTCCAGGCGCGAACCTCCGAACTGGAGCAGGAAGCCGCCGAGATCCGCGCAAAAATAAAATAGTGCGAGAGATTCTCTCGCGCTGCCGCTATACCCGCCTGTTCCAATCGGAATGGGCGTATTTTTTTTGTAAAAGGTCTTCCGCGCGGTCTTTTTCGGCCCCCGAAAGTTCCCCACGCTCGAAGTTTAGTCCGAGCGTTTGCTGGAACGCCCCCACGAGCGCCTGGGCTGCTGTTTCCCAGCCGACCACACGCCCCAGGTGACTCTCCGCTGTTGTGGCCCGCTTCAAAAGGCGGACGGCAGTATTTTCCCGTGTCGATTCATCTTCAAAGGCCAGCGCCTGCACGATGCGCGTCAGGTCGCCATGCAGGGGCAATGAACCGTGCTGTAAAATCCCCTCGCGTTTGCGTGCCTGGGCCGAGCCGATGAGCTTTTTGCCATCCAACACAATCTCATAGGCCGAAGGCACTTCAAAACAGACCGCGCCTTTGGCCGACGCGGCGGGAGGCGAATGCTGCTCCATGCTGACCGGCAACCCGAGCGTGTGGCAGGCCGCCACCAGCGCCTCAGCGATGCGATTGTAACTTTCCAAAACCGTACCAGTCATCAGCGGTTCACCCGGCGAGGTGGTCACAGAATAGGTCAACTCGTCGGTGTGCAGGATGGCGCGCCCCCCGGTCGGACGGCGTACCACTTCCCAGCCGTGGGCAGCCAGGCGGCTTTCATCCACATCGGCGTAGGGCTGGGCGTACCCCAGCGAGAGACAAGCCGGTTGCCAGGCATACAGGCGCAGGGTGGGGAGCGAATCGCCGCGCCCGGCGTGTTCGAGAATGGCCTCGTCCACCGCCATATTCCACGCGCCCGAAGCGGGAGAATCCAAAATCAGTCGCCACTTGCTCATGCGTGGTCGAGGGCCGAAAGTTCCTGCCAGGCTTGTTCGAGCGTTTCGTCTGAAACGTCCAGCAGGGGCGGTTTGACCGGCCAGCGCGGAAGCCCGAACTTGCGCGTTACCAGGGCTTTCAGGATGGGCGGGAAGGGGCTGTAACGGTCGAGGACTTTGCGGCGCTTATCGAGGGCTTCCTGGGCTTCGATGGCGTCGCCGTTCTGGTTGTAAATATTCCACACCTGGCGCAGCAGGTCGGCGTAGACGTTTGCCAGGGCGGTAATGGCCCCGGCGGCGTGGTGCTCGAGGGCATGCAGGATCAACCCGTCGTTGCCGCTGAAGACCAGCAGATCTTTTCCAAAACGTTTGCCGAGGTTGGCGGCATGCTCAGGGTCGCTGGATGAATCTTTAATCCCGGCGAATTTTTGAGGGTGGGCGTCTTTCAAGCGCGCCAGCAGATCGAGCGAGAGCGGAACGCCCGATGTGCTCGGAATGTGATAGCCGAGTAGGTATCCGCCCTCGGGCACGGCTTTGCGCAGGATGGTGTCGTACCAGTGAAACAGGCCGTCGTCTGTCACCTTGCGGAAGTAGTAAGGTGGCAGGACAACCACGCCATCGTAGCCGAAGTCGAAGGCGGCGTGTGTCAGGGTGATGCTTTCGTCGAGGCTGGGTGAACCGGTTCCGGCTAGCAGGCGGAAGTCGGGATGGGTCTGGCGCACGCCCAGGGCAGCCAACAGGGTGTCGCGGCGTTCGGGGGCCGAGAAGGACGGGCCTTCGCCGGTGGTGCCGAAGAGCAGCGCCCCGTGAGCGCCCAAGGCGGCGAGATGATTTAGGAAGGAGACAACCGGCTCAGGGGCGAGCGTCAGGTCGTCCCGCAGGGGGGTCAGGGCAGCGGCGTAGATTCCGGCCAGCGGGTGGCGTGCTGTCATTCGAGTTCCTCATCGACATCTTTTTGGGTTTTGATGTAATCGCGGGCGGCTTCTTCGGGCGGCATGAGGGCCAGTCCGTTGGTTTCGTGCAGGTAATGCTGGTGGTCGAGCACCCACAGGTACAGGTCGCCTTCGGTTTTGCCAGGGAAATCCTGCAAGATGTCGCTTTTGCGGATGACTTCGGCAATCGGAAGGAAAACGTTGTCGTACCAGTCGGTCACGGCTTCCTCGTCGCTGATGTCGCGCTGTTGTTCGATGCCCATGAAGTATTTGTGTACGGCAACGTGTTCGAGCATACGGTTGAAGCCGTCTGAAATGGTCAGTTTGATATTGGCGTTGGGGCGTACCTGGTCAAGCCCGGTGCGTTCGATGAAACCCACTTTTTCGCTCAAGATTTCGAGGTCTTCAATGCGGATGTTGGGCGTGATGTTGACCCTGGTGGCACATTCGCGCACCTCGGCCTCGATGAAGATTTGCCCCTGCTCGCGGGCGACCGAGACGCGGTGATGGCCGTCCACAACGAAGTACACTTCGCCGACCTTATACAGCACGACCGGTGGCAGGCTGATGTCGTTGTAGAAAGCGCGGTTGACGCGCTGCCAGCGCTCGGCGGTTTCGGTTTGGGTGGGCAGGAAGGCGCGGTCGAACTGGTGGTAGCGGTTAAGGCTGCCGACAATTTGTTTGACCGGCACGGTCTGGACGCCGCGATAGATAGGCCCGCCCACGCGCAATTTCTCTTTAATTTCGTCGTAAGAGAGTAACTGGTTGGGCTGTCCCTGGATGAGCGACCAGATGCTGTTTACAAAGGCTTTGAATCGCACACGGCTGAAATCGGCGCGGGCGCGCTCGTTAAATTCATTTTTTTCGTCTGTCATTCTAAATTCATCACCCTGAACGGGTAAACATTGATAATTTTTGTGCCATTGAATTCGGTCACATAGTCTTGCAGGTTTTGGCGGTAGAAAATGGTGTGACCGTGTAAAAGATAGCGCGGGCGCAGGACCCGCATTAGCAGGTTGATGGCGCGCAGGCCCTCGTGGGCCGGGTCGTCATCGTCGTGGATGCCGTAAGGCGGGGAGTGAGTCAGCAGGACGTCTGGCCCGCGCTGTAGACGGATTTTTTTCCACAACAGGCCGGGCAGCATGTTGTAAACACGCAGGTACATATTCCATTGGGTATACTGGTTGGGCGTGCCAGGCTGGTACTGAACACTGCCTCCAAGACCGACAAAAAAGAAGTCTTTCAGCACCAGGCTGGTTGTGTCCAGATTTTCGCAGCCGTGCGCCCTGGCGCGCGGGTCGTGCAGGTTGTAGCCGGGGTCATGGTTGCCCGGCACATACAGCAGCGGAATGTTGTATATCGAAACCAGGAATTCCAGGTACTCGTAAGGCAGGTCTCCGCAGGAGAGAATCATCTCGATGTCGGGGTAGGTTTTAGGCACCGATGTCGAATATAGCCTGTCGATAATCTGGTCGCTGATAGCCAGTACTTTCATAGTGGGACGAATTGTAAGGCAGATTTTAGCAGTCGGCAATGGCTATATTTTGCCTACAGAAATGTAATTGATGCAAAACGAGTCAATGTTGCCAATTCGGAGAAGGATGGACTATAATTTGTTAATTATTTATGATTCTTTGAGGATTATGGAAACTCAGCGCATCAATGGGCCTGGCAACGTAGAAGACCGCTCAGAAATTGGTCAATTGAACTCTGGCACCAATCTTGGAAATCGTTATTTGATTCAAGAGGTGATAGGTGTTGGTGGAATGGGGTCTGTTTACAGGGCGCGCGACTTGCATTTTCCCAACGTCGTCAAATTGGTGGCCGTCAAGGAAATGATTAACCAGGCCCCCGACCCGCTTGTGCGGCAGACGATTGTGCAGAACTTCGAGCGCGAGGCCAACATCCTGGCTACGTTGAGCCATGCTTCCATCCCGCGTATTTACGATTACTTCACCCTCGACAATCGTTCGTACCTGGTGCTGGAATTCGTCAATGGCAAGGACCTCGAGGTTATCCTTTCGCAGTCCGAGGGTTTTATTCTTGAAGAGCAGGTTTTGGCTTGGGGCATCGAACTGTGCGACGTGCTGTCCTTCCTGCACAGCCATAAACCCGACCCAATCGTTTTTCGGGATATGAAGCCATCGAATGTGATGATTAATCAACACAACCACATCGTCCTGGTGGATTTTGGAATTGCCAAGACCTTCCAGTCGGGACAAAAAGGGACGATGATTGGCACGGAAGGTTATTCGCCTCCTGAGCAATATCGGGGCGAGGCCACTGTCCAGGCCGATATTTATGCCCTGGGCGCCACCCTGCACCACCTGCTGACGCGCCGCGATCCGCGTCTTGAGCCGCCATTTTCGTTTGCCGAGCGGCCGATTCGCAAAATGAACCCCAGTGTCAGCCTGGAGTTTGAAACGGTTATCAATACTGCCCTGCAATATAATGCCGAAGACAGGTACAAGACGATTGAGGATTTCAAAGAAGCGCTGGTTAGCGTTGGCCGCAAAACAGGCTTGTTGAATCGCATCAATATTAGTTCGCCCACTTCCAAATCTGTTCTCAACAACGAAATCAAACCGGTTTGGGCTTTCCAGTGCGAAGACGAGTTGCGCGGTACACCTGTGTTACACAAGGGTGTCGTTTATATTGGCTGTTATGACAACAACCTATATGCCCTGAGCGCTTCCTCTGGCGAATTTCAATGGAAATATCCTACCGATGGGGGTATTGTCAGCCGCCCCGCGGTGTTTGAAGACGCGATTTATTTTGGTTCGGAAGACCATCGTTTGCATGCTGTCAGCATTCGCACAGGCAAATTACTCTGGTCTTACTATACTGAGGGGCGCATTCGTTCTTCCCCGCGCATTTCAGACAATCACATTTTCTTTGGCTCAGACGATACCTGCCTTCACGCAGTAAATATGGCAACCAACCGTGAGGCCTGGAAGGTCGAAACCGGCAGCGAAGTGCGTTCCAGTCCGTTTATTTTTAATGAAATTATCTATTTTGGGAATGAAGTCGGTGATTTTTTTGCGCTGGATTACCGCGGCAATATCAAGTGGCGGTTCAAGGCAAAGCGCAATATTACCTCGTCTCCCTGTGTGCACAATGATGTTGTCTACTTTACCTCGGTAGATTCTCACCTGTACGCACTGGATGCCAAGTCGGGCTGGTTGATATGGCGTTTTCGAATGGACAAGCCCTCGATTGTTTCGCCCGCGGCGGTTGACAACCTGGTGATTGCCGGTTCGTCCGATGGTCATATTTATGCCGTCGAGGCCAGGACGGCCAGAGAAGTCTGGCGGTTTAAGACCGAACACCAGGTAAATGGTTCTCCTGTCGTTTACAAAGATTGCGTCTATTGCGGCTCCGTTGACGGCCATCTTTACTGTATCGAATACAAAACCGGGCGCCTGCGGTGGAAATTTGAAACCAAAGGCCCAATCACAGGCACACCGCTTGTTTATGATGATATTGTGTATGTGGGGTCGCACGACCATTTCATCTATGCGTTGCTTGCCTGATACTTGCTATAAGGAGTCTTCCTGTGTTGAAGTTTATAAAAAAAATCTTTGGCCGTAATCAAGAAACGGCACATCAAGCGCTGGACAATGTCGTTACCGCGCCGCTCTCGGAAGCCCAGCTTCAGTCCATTCGGACGATAACGGTCAACCGCTACGAGCCGCCGCAGTTGCTGGTTACCAGCGCCCAATCGGTGGGCCGCCAGCGTGAACTGAACGAAGATAGCCTGTTTACCTTCTCTACCACCATTGCGGGCCACAGCAGCAATGCGCCGTTCGGCCTTTTCATTATCGCCGACGGCATGGGCGGGCATCAATACGGCGAGGTTGCCAGTAATACCGCCTTGCGCGTGATTTCGGGCTACATCCTGAAAAAATTCCACAACTCGCTCTTCAACATCCCATCGATGCCGGTTGAAGAATCTTTGCAGGAAATCATGTCTGCCGCTGTCGCGGAAGCCCAGCGCGTCATCCTCAACGAAGCTCCTGGCAGCGGGACAACGGTGACCGCCGCCCTTGTCCTCGGTCAGCAGTTGACCATTGGGCACGTGGGAGATAGCCGCGCTTACCTGCTTTACAACGATGAGCGCATCGATGCCATTACCCGCGACCATTCGCTGGTGCGTCGCCTCGAGGAATTGGGCCAGATTACCGCAGCCGAGGCTGCCGTCCACCCGCAGCGGAATGTGCTGTATCGCGCTCTGGGGCAGGGCGAAACCCTCGACCCCGATTTATCCACCGTCCCGTTTCCGATTGGCAGTTACCTGCTGATTTGCTCTGACGGATTATGGGGCGTTGTTCCCGATGATGAACTCAAGAAAATTGTCTTCGAAGCGCCAACCTTGCAGCGCGCCTGTCAGAACCTTATCTCGGCAGCCAATTCTGCGGGCGGGCCTGATAACATTAGCGCAATATTGGTACAGTCCTTAGGGTAGAGAGGTTGCCTGGCAATTATGCTGCCAAAAAAGCCGAATTTTTATGCCTTGCTTGGACTTTTTCGTTCTGCTAAGCCAGATGAAATTCGGCGCGCATACCTGAAATCGGCTAAGAAACTGCACCCGGACAAGAACCAGGCGGCGGGGGAAACCGAACTTTTCCTGGATGTGCAACAAGCCTACCAGATTCTTTCCGATCCGCAGCGGCGGGCTGCTTACGATGCCACCCTGCCCGTCGAGGATTCTGAAGCGGGACCAAAATCCCCGCTCGAATACAAAATCGAAATCAGCAGGCCAAACATCCCGTCTGGCAACGACAAGCAATTGATATATGCCTTATTAAGGCTTTCAGCAGGGGCCGATTACAAACAAATACAGGCCGTACCGCCGCTTAATGTTTGCCTGGCGCTCGATTGTTCGACCTCGATGCAAGGGCCGAAAATGGAAATGGCCCAGGCGTCGGCTGTCCAGGTGTTGCGCCGCTTGAAGCCTGACGATATATTTTCCCTGGTCAGTTTTGGCGACAAGGCCGAAGTTGCCATTCCGGCGGCAAGGCAAATTGATGTCCACCGCGCTGAAATCCGCGTTCGCGCGCTGACAACAGGCGGCGGCACCGAAATGTACACCGGCTTAAAAGCCGCGCTTGATGAAGTGCGCCTGTATAACAACCCTGGCGCAGTTAACCATGTTATCTTGCTGACCGATGGCCGTACTTATGGCGACGAAGAGAAGTGTTACGCCGAAGCCAAAATTGCAGCCGACGAGGGAATTGGCATCAGTGGGATGGGCCTTGGCAGCGGCTGGAACGATGTCTTTCTCGACCATCTTGCAGACCTGACCGGCGGCGGTACGATGTTTGTCCGCGAGCCGCACGATATTGAGCGTTTTCTGAGCGAGAAGTTTAATAATCTTTCCAGGGCCTTCGCCCAAAATGTCGAATTCTATGCGGAAGTTGCTGAGGGTGCGCAGGCGAATTACGTTTTTCGCATCCAACCCGATGCCGGGCAGTTATCTTTCCAGGAAGTCACCCGCCTCGGGCCGGTTTTGCTCGATGAGCCGCTTGCTGTTTTGTTCGAGTTAAGGCTGGACGGTGAGCGCCAGAACGGCCAATCTTTCGAGTTGCTCAAAGGGCACATCGAGGCCTCAATCGCTTCGATTCTTGCGCCCGTCCCCATTATTCCGGTTAGAATAGATGTAACGGTGGATGACTCTGCTGAGCCGGTTGGGCCGCCGCAAGCAATTGTCCAGGCGCTGTCGAAATTGACCCTTTACCGAATCCAGGAAAAGGCGCGCCTGGCGGTAGAAGCAGGCGATTACGAAAAAGCGACCCAGCATTTGCAGAGACTGGCTACCCACCTTTTGTCACAGGGCGAGAAAAGCCTGGCGCGCACAATTTTGCTTGAAGCCCAGCACATCGAACAACAAAAGTCGTTTACCGATGGCGGGGAAAAACATATCAAATATGCCACCAGGTCGTTGCTTATGCCAGGAGAGCGCATTTCATGATAAATTGTCCAAATTGCAGAAACCAGGAGCCAGACGGGGCCATATTTTGCAGCGAATGCGGTATGCAGATGATCAGGTCCGAAGGCCAGGACACCCAAAGCATTTGGCCTGAACCAGATGACCTGGGCACAGCCCCGATTTCAGGCCGGGCTGTGGATATGGCGAATGTATGGATTTCGTTGCACTTGCTCGACAACGGCCAAATCCTGTCCATTTCAGATCGGGCTGAATTTACGTTGGGGCGCACCAGTGAAAACCAGCCCATCATGCCGGATGTTGACCTGACCCCATACAATGCTTTCGACCACGGCGTTTCCCGTTTACATGCCGTCATTCGCCGGTTGAACGGCGCTGTCAGTGTAATGGACCTGGGTTCATCCAACGGCACGTACCTGAACGGCGCCCGCCTGGCGGCGAATAATGATACGCCGCTTAGCCACGGCGATATTTTGGCTTTTGGAAAACTAAAAATACAAGTCATTCTAAACATATAGGGTAGATATATGCCAGCCATCTTGATACATGTTGCCAACGAAGACCCCATCCTGTGCGAGGTGGAAAGCCTGCCCGGGCCTACCGACACCACTATTATGGTCAGAAACCCTCGCCGCCGCGACGGCAAGGATTTACATTACCTGGTTGCCAATGTCACACAGGTAATTTGGCCGCTTAACAGGATTACTTTCATCGAGATTATGCCGGGCGAAGAAGACGAACAATTAATTGGCTTTGTCAGGGAGTAGGACAAACTATGGCAGACGATTTTGAACGCAGGCGAATCCTTGTCGTCGACGATGAAGAGCGCATGGTGCGCTTCATCCGTCTCAACCTTGAGCATGACGGTTTCCAGGTCAGCGAGGCATTCAACGGCAAACAGGCCGTCCAGCGGCTACGGGACATTAACCCCGATTTGATTTTGCTGGATGTCATGATGCCCGACCTGAACGGTTTTGAAGTGTTGGAAATGATTCGTGAAATCAGCAATGTGCCGGTCATTATGTTGACGGCCAAGGGCGAAGAGGACGACCGGGTGCGCGGCCTCGAACTTGGCGCGGATGATTATGTCACCAAACCGTTCAGCCCGCGCGAGCTGGTCAGCCGCGCCAAGGCGGTTTTGCGGCGTACCGAGGCGGCCAGCGGCTCGATGCATGGCCTGATTGAAGTCGACGAGCGGCTCAAGATAGATTTCGACCGCCGCGAAGTATGGCTGGAAGGCAAAACTGTCAAATTGCGCCCGACTGAATACCGCCTGCTCTTTCACCTGGTGCAAAATGCAGGCTGGGTGGTTTCGCACGACCAGTTGCTGGCCAAGGTCTGGGGCTACGAGTACCGCGACGAGCCGCATTATGTCCGTCTATATATCAATTACCTGCGCCAGAAATTGGAACAAGACCCGGCCAACCCCAAATACATCCTGACCGAGCGCGGTGTCGGGTATCGTTTTGTCGATTTCAGGCGCCAAAAAGAGTAATCTGCTAAAAACGACTAATTGGGTAATTTTTGTGCTGGCCCTTGTCAGGCAATCTTTTCTTGGCTATACTCTTTTTACGGCTCTTTGGGAATTCCCGTGATAAGTCCCCGCATTTTGGGGTATGAGCGGGCGTACGCCCGCTCATACCCCAAAATGCGACCTTCTTTACGGCAAATATCAGAGAACGCTTTTAATAAGATAGGAAAGGTAAGGTTTAATGGCTAAACAGCGTATTTTGCTGGTGGACGACCACGAAGTTGTCAGGTTGGGGCTGAAGGCCTTGCTCGAAAGGCATCCAGACTTTGAAGTGATAGGCGAAGCCAGTTCGGCGCGTGAAGCCCTGGAGCAGGTCGCCAACTTGCAGCCCAGTGTCGTGGTCATGGATATTCGCCTGCCCGGCACATCGGGAATTGAGGCCTGTGAGGAGATTGTCCAGCGCTTCCCGGATACGAAGGTGATTATGTTGACCTCGTACGCCGAGGATGAGATGCTTTTTTCCGCCATTCGCGCCGGGGCGTCGGGCTATATTCTCAAGCAAATTGGCGGCGAAGACCTGGTGCGCGCTCTCGATGCAGTCGGACGCGGCGAGGCCCTGCTCGACCCGGCGGTGACCCAGCGTGTCTTTCAGGAAGTGCGCAAAGCGGTCAAGGACGAGGAAGCCTCGGCCTTCTCGCACCTCAGTCAGCAGGAAAAGCATGTCCTCCTGCTGGTTTCGGAAGGCAAGACCAACCGTGAAATTGCCAAGGCGCTCTTCCTGGGTGAAGGAACCGTGCGTAACTATGTTTCGAGCATCCTCTCGAAACTGGGCGTCAATAACCGCGCCGAAGCCGCCGCTTACGCGGTCGAGCACAACCTGCGCGAGTACATCACCAATTAAGCGAAACTCAAAGCCAACAAAAAAGAGCCTGTTTTTGCAGGCTCTTTTTTGTTACCCGGCGCTTATTTTGCGCCAGGTATCGCGCATCAAGAGCGCGTCTTGTTCCATGATGGGGCTTTCGCATAAAATTCGGCCGCCAGCCTTGAAGGCGTGCAGGGCACGGAACAGGCCGTCCAGGTCGAAATCCGATTCAGAGACAGGCAGGTGGTTTTTCTCGCCCTTGGGGCCGTATTCGATGCCCGAAAGGTGGATGTGCAGCTGCCTGACGGCCGCATCGCCCAGGGCTTTGGCGTAAGCCTCCAGCCGGGCGCTCCACTCCTCGTAGGAATTAATCGTCCCGTCGCCCGGGCGGGCGTGCAGGTGGGCAAAGTCGAGGCAGGGCAAAACGCCGGGGATTTCGTGTGACATTTCAAGCGTATCTTCGAGCGAACCGAGCATGGCGCTTTTGCCCATTGTTTCGGGGCGCAGCGTCACCGGGTTGCCTGCCGCACGCAGTTCATCCACACAGCCTTGCAGGCGCGGGATGGCAACCTTTAGCACTTCGCCGGCGGGCTGCTCGAAATACGAGCCGGGATGAAAAATGATGTCGGTGGCCCCGGCCAGGTTGCCGTAATGGGCGGCGTTCATCAGCCTTTGGCGGCTCTTGGGCCATTCCTCCGCGTTGGCGTTCAGGTTGATGAAGTAGGGGGCGTGCACGCTGACGCTGACATCTTGCGCCGCGGCGGTTTCCTTTATGAGGGCGCAGGTCTCGACTGAGACGCGCACCGACTGCACCCAGCCCAACTCGAGCGCATCCAGGCCGATTTCGCGGCTGAAAATAATGGCCCCGACCGAGCCGCCGGGCTTCTTGGGGGTTTGGATGGGCGAACCGACTGTCCCGAAACGAAAAGAAAGGCTCATGGCAATATTTTCTCCAGTAAAGGTGGACCTAAAATCAACAAACCGACCAGCGCGGCTGCGCTCGCCGCAATCAGCACGGCTGCTGCGCCGACATCCTTGCCCACCCTGGCAAGCGGATGATGGGCCGGGCTGGCTAGGTCGACCACCGCTTCGATGGCGGTGTTCAGGAACTCAGCCGACCAGACCAGGGCAATCACCAGCACCAGGGTGGCCCAATCGCGCAGCGGCAGACCGAGCCACAACCCCACCACGACGACCAGGGTGGTGGCCAGGGCGTGAATCCAGGCGTTGCGCTGGGTTTGCAGGACGTACCACCAGCCGTGAAAGGCGTAACGAAAGGATGCGATGCGACTGAGGATGAAGTTTTGCATTGCAGGGTTTAAGATTCGCGGATTTGGATGTCTGCCAGCCCCAACTGCGCCAGGATTTCGGCCTGGGCCTGCCACATGCGTGCTTTTTCCCCGGCTTCGGCGTGGTCGTGCCCCATCAGGTGCAGGACGCCGTGGACGACCAATAACTGCGCCTCGGCCTCGATGTTGTGCCCGGCGGCTTCGGCCTGGCTGGCGGCGCGAGGCATCGAGAGCAGGATGTCGCCCAGGTAACGCGAGCCGGTTTCCGGGTCGGTTTCGTCGGCGGGGAAGGAAAGCACATCGGTGGTCGAATCGATTCCGAGGTAATCCAGGTTAAGGCTTTGCAGTTGCTCGTCGTCGCCCAGGACGATGGTCACGGAGGCGTCTTCAGGCGCAGATTGGTGGCGCAGGGCTGCTTCTGCAGCCTGGATGACCAAAGTTTCGAGGTTTTCGGGTGTCAGGTCGAACTGGTTTTCGACAAAAATCATACCGTTTCCTCTTCCCTCTTTTGGGTCGAAACTTCTTGCAGGGCGCGCACTTCGGTAGAGGACGGGTAGGCAATGCGCGGGTGGTAAAGGCCCGTCAGGGTCGAGACAAAGGATTCGGTAATAATGGTCAGGTCTTTGAGCGTAAAGCGGATTTCTGCCAACTGGCCTTCTTTCTGGCAAAAATCAATCGTTTCCTGCACAATTTTGCGCAACTCGTCCTCGGTTTTGGGGCGCATTGAGCGGGCGCGGGCCTCGACCCCGTCTGCCAGCATCAGCAGGGCGGTTTCGCGTGAGCGCGGACGCGGCCCGGGGTAGCGGAATTTGCTTTCGTCTACCTGGCTGGCGTCGTCACCGGCTGCTTTAATGGCCTGTGTGTACTGGTAACGGGTCAGCAATGTGCCGTGATGTTCGAGCATGAAATCTTGCATGCGCCTGGGCAGGCGATATTTACGGGCCAGCACCACCCCGTCGGTGACATGCCGGATGATGGTTTCTGCGGCCTCCTGCGGGTCGAGGTTGTCATGCGGGTCGAGATTGTCGGGCATCTGGTTTTCGATGAAGAAGGCCGGGTTCATGGCCTTGCCGACATCATGATACAGGACGCCCACGCGTATCAGCAGGGTATCCATCCCCAGTTTTTCGGCAGCCTGCTCGGCCAGGTTCGAGACTTGCAGGCTGTGCTGGTAGGTTCCTGGCGCATTGCGCAGCATGAATTGCAGCAGGGGTGTGTCTGGGCGCGAAATTTCGACCAGGCGCAGGGGAGTGGTCAGGCCGAGGAACTCGGCCAGCATGTATTGCAAAATTAGCGCCAGGCTGGAGGAAAGCAAACCCATCAGCAGGGCGGCGCCGGCTATCTGGATGAATCCCAACAAATCCAGGTCTGCTTGCGGCAGGCGGTACGCTACCAGCACGGCGATGCCGGTTAACGCTGCGACGGTTCCGGCGCGGATGAAGGCCCCGAAGCGTTGGGCGCGTCCAAGCGAAAGGATGCTGGCCAGCGAGGCAAACATAAAATAGAGCGTTAGGTCGAAACTGTTGGGCAGGTTATAGGCGGTCAGCACGCTCAACCCCAATGAGAGCATCAGCGCGCCGCCCGGCCCAAACAGGGTGGCAATCAATAAGCCAAAGCCCGGCAGGGGGAAGAAGTACGGAACCAGGGTGCGGTACGGGATGACGATGCGCGCAATCAGCAGGAAAAGCAGGAACAGGATGGCAATCAGCAACATGCTGCGGCCTTCATTATAGAAATAAGGCCTGCGGCGATGGAAATATTGCCCGGTGAAGGTCATAAAGACCACCACGAGCGCTGCCGATGACAGGTAGTCCATTGTTGGGTTATGCGGGCGAATCAGGCCAAGCACGCGCAGGGCCTCGATATTTGCCTCCGTTAGCACCGCGCCGCGTTGCACGACCATTTCACCGGCCACATAGGCCTGGGTGATGGGCTGCACCGACTGGCGGGCCGCTTCGCGGGCGGCCAGGGTCTGTTCTTCGCTAAAAAAACTGTTGGCAACCACAAATGGGGAAACAAGTTCGACCACCAGCGCGGCCTGTTCCTCGTTGAGCGAAAAGCTGACCAGGCCGGGCACACCCTGGCGCGCGCTTTCCAACCCGCGCTCACGGATGGCGTTGCGGAAAACGCGCTCGAGCAGCAGTGTGGCTTCGGTTTGCACAGCCGACCAGCGGCTTTCGGGCATTCCCAAAATGCTGTCGATAGCCTGTGGGCTGAGGGGAATATCTGCCAGGGTCGAAAGGCTGGCGCGTTTTTCTTCGGGGGTTGCATTGGGGTCGTCGCGCACCGATTGGATGAATTGCAAACCAGTCCGCAGCAGTTCGACCTGGCGACGGGCAATGGCCCGGTCTGGGGTTGTGAAAATATCGGCGACGCTGTTTTCTGCCAGGCGGCGGGCCTGTTCGGTGCGCACCTCACTGATATATTCGGCGTTGCGCGGGGCCTGGTAATCCTGGGTGGCGACCTGCCCGGCTTGCAGCGGGGTGGCATCGGTGCGCAAGGCAATTGGCACAGCCAGGATGGCGTATGCCGCCAAACTGGTCAGCACCAGCAAAACCAGGGCCAGGATGTCGTGACGGGGGATTTTTTGCCACCAGCGGGCTTCTTGCTCAGGGTGGGTCATCAGGTTAGCAACTCACGCACGGCGGCGCTGACCTGGTCTCCAGGCGCGCGGCCAGCCACTTTGGCCATCATCGCTTTCATCACTTTGCCCATGTCGGCGGGGCTGCTGGCGCCGGTTTCAGCAATTGCCTGACGGGCCAGCTCGCGCAGTTCGTCGGCGCTCATGGCCTTGGGCAGGAAGGTGTTCAGGATGTCAATTTCGGCCTGGGCGGCGGTGGCCAGGTCTTCGCGGGAGGCCACTTTGGCTTCCTCGAGCGACTCGCGGCGGGTTTTGACTTCCTTTTGCAAAATCGCAATCACGGCGGCTTCGTCGAGTTCGATGCGCTTATCCACTTCGACCTGCTTGACGGCGGCCAGCACCATGCGCAGGGTGCGCTTGCCGGTCTCGTCACCGCTTTTCATGGCTTTTTTTACAGCTTCGTTCAGTTTGGTTTTCGTATCCATAATTTAGATTATACCTTTTTGGGCATGAGTTTTGGATTAATCCTGCCCGCCGGGTTGGCTGGTGAAAGCGGCTTTTTCGGCATCTGTCAGCGATTCGGCCAGGAACAGCCATTCGACCCGTGTCCTTTGGGTGGCTGCCGAGCAAGCGTAGTCGAAATCCGGGCGGGATGGGTCGTCTTTGTGCATGTGGGTGTGCGAATCGGCGGGCAGGAGCGGGGCGACAAGGGGCAGGAAAGGCGGCAAGAAGGCCAGAATCTCCAACGGGTAGTATAAACGCGCGGAATGCAGGCGCGGGTCGCTTAAACAGGATTCAAGCAACGGGTCGATTTGTTCCGGGGCGGCCCCTGGGTGCAGTTCTCGCCACAGGGCGGTGTAATTGGTATGCGAGTAGAAATCCTGCACACTGTGGGTCAGCCGCCCAAATTCCGCCCGCGCCCGCGCCGCCTGGCCAGCGCGAACGGCCTCGATGGCGTTCCGGCGGCAGGTTTCGATGTAGGCGTAGCCGGTCTCGAAGGAATTGTTGTCGAAATGAAAGTGGTCGTGGGCGACCTGGTTGATGAGCATATCCTGGCCGAGGTTGGCTTTGACAACTTGATCGAGCGCGTCGGGGCTGAAATAGGGGCCGAGTGCCTCGCGGGTCATGGCGATGTGGTAGGGTTCGTTCATTTGATGCCTTTGAGCAGGTAAGTTTCGACGACCTGGTTGCGGCCTTTGACGGTCAGCGGTTCGATTTGGACGGCTTCGACCTGTTCGTTGACGATGTCGAAGGTGTCTTTTTGGATGAAGATTTGGCCCGGCTGGGCGCTGGCTTGCAGGCGCTGGGCCAGGTTGACCGTGTCGCCGATGGCGGTGTAGTTGAACAGGTCGCTGGTGCCCACGTTGCCGACCATGGCGTAGCCGGTGGTGATGCCGACCCTGAAAATGCGGTGGAAGCCGGGGTTGGTGTAGCGTCTGTGCGATTCGGCGGTGCGTTCGACCAGGTTGATTGCGGCGCGGCAGGCGCGCAGGGCGTGGTCGGGCTGCGGGTCGGGGCTGTTCCACAGGGCCATGACGGCGTCGCCCATGAATTTATCGAGGGTGCCTTCCTGTTCGAGAATGGCTTGGGCGGCGATATCGAGGTAGGTGTTCAGGACGGCAAAAACATCTTCAGGGATGTTGTCTTCGCTGAAGGATGTGAATCCTGCCAGGTCGGCAAACAGGACGGTGACCAGGGTGCGCGAACCGTCTAGGTCGAGGCCGGTCGGGTTCGAGAGCAGGCGGTCGCGCACACGCGGGGCAACGACCCGCCCGAAAGTCTGGTGAATCATCTCGCGTTCGCGTTCCAGTTTGCGGTTTTCGGTCAGGTCTTCAAAGACGATGGCCGCACCCTTGGTTGCCAGATGGGCGTCTTTGAGTGGGGATGCCGATACGCGCAGGACAATTTCGCCGCGAGAGGCCAGGTTGGGCGTCAGTTCCTGGCCCTGGGCGGTGCGGCCATGCTGCAGCGCGTTTATGGAAATCTTTTCGAGATGCAGTTCGGGTAGGGCGGTTTCGACCGATTTGCCCAACACTTTTTTGAGCGGCACACCCAGGATGCGTTCTGCGGCTTTGTTGAAAAGGGTGATTTTGTTTTCGACATCGGTGGTCATAATGCCGGTGGCAACGGACGCGAAAATATCGTCCATCAGGTTTTTCATTTCGAGGGTTTCGTCGAGGGTGTGGCGCAGGTTTTGGAACAAGCGCGCGTTTTCAAGCGCCAGGGTCGATTGCCCGGCAACGGCGGTCAGGAATTCGAGGTCGTCGCTGGTGTAGGGTTCGCCGGAACGCCGCCGCCCGAGGGCCAGGAATCCGGTCAGGCGGTCTTCGTAATGCAAGGGCACGAAGACCTGGCAGTCTATGCCTGCTTCGCCTTGCAACTCCGGTGGCGGAGGGCTTTCAGGAGGCAGCCAGAGCGGCTGGTTGGTTTTTCCGAGCAAGCGCGGCAGGGGCTCGTCGGGACGGAAAACCTGCTCCAGTTTGGCCTGGAAGGCATAGGGCACATAAGCCTGTCGGTCGTCTTCAAACAGGAAAACGACAAACTTTTCGGGGTTCAGGGCGCGGTCAAGTTCGGTTTGAAGCAGGTTCAGGGTGCGTTCGAGGTCGGGGGTGACGACCAGGCTTTGTGAAAGAGCCGTCAGGATGCGGCGGTAGTCGGCCTTGGAGCGGTAGAATACCCGGTCGATGCCGCCCTGAATCAGGTTGCGCAGCGGCAACAGTCCGACGACCAGGATGAGCAGGTAGGCCGCCACGACAAACGGGTCGCTGGCCTGCACAGTTTGTTGGAAGAGGTAAGACGCCCCGGTCAGCAGCAGGAAGAAAACCATCAGCGCGGCGCTGGTGGTCAGCACATAGGTCAGGGCGCGGCTGAGCCACAGGTCTACATCCAGCAGGCGATAGCGCAGGATGGCGTAAGTGACCGAGAGCGGCAAAAGGATGAGCGGTGGGAAGAGTAGTTCGGGCCGGAATTCGGGAATAATGTTCTGGAAGCCAATCGGGATGAGGTAAACCACCAGGATGGGCAGGAAAGCCAGGGCCGCCCCGAAGATGATGACGCGGCTTTGCTGGCGGACGATGGGCGAACTATCGCCAAAGACCCGGCCTGTCAGGGTTCCCAGGAAGGACAGGATGCCGAGCGCGATGAAGACATAGCCCCAACGCCATGAGTCGATATATGCATACGGGTTGGGCGGCTGGAGGATGTCGCGGGTGATGAAAATCGCCAGGATGAGACCCGCGAGGAAGGGGATGAGCCGCAAAAAAGGCCAGCGGGTGACAATCGGCAATTCCTGTGGGAACATTAATGCCAGGTAGCCGAGCGCGGCGCCTCCGGTGGGCAGGCTGAGTGCCCAGAGCAGGACCACCCGGTGGGTGGTGTTCATGTCAAGGAAGGTGGCGGTCAGCAATGCGACCGAGGCGACAAAAATGACGAAGGCGCGGGTCGGGCGAAAATCGGGCCGCAGGCGGTAGGCCCAAAACCCGATGGCGAGCGAGGTCAGACCGACCAGGTAGGGAATGATAAAGAGCGCCAACAGGTCGCCGAACTGCACCCTCGCCGGTTGAATGGTGACGCTGAAGGTCGAATCGTCGGAGCGGCGGTAAAAACTGGCCTCGAAGGCGCGTTCCCCGTTTTCGCGCAGCAGGGCATACATCTGTTCCGAATTTTCGACAGGGGCCTGGTTAATTGCCAGCAGGCGGTCGGACCACTGCAATCCTTGCGCCTGGCCCTGCCAGTTTGGGCCGCTAATCTGGCTGATGACGTTGTTGGGTTCGATCAGGAAGCCGTTAAAGGGGGTGTTGTACCACTCGAAGGCCCACAAAGGGGTCAGGACAAACATTGCCAGTGTCAGGAAAAGGAATCCCAGCGGGATAAGGTGGGATTTCCAGTCTTTTCTCAAAACAGAATACATTTAAACTCCCACATTAATACTGCGCATGAGCGGACAGTTTGTTCAGTTCCTGGCGGTATTTTTGCACCAGCGCGTTGTTGCCATATTCCTCGCCGTGTTTATGTAGTTGTTCCTTTTTGTGAGCCAGTTCGCCGATCACCTGGTAAAAGCGCGAGGTGGCCCTGAACCTTCCGCTGAACATGGAGCCCAGCCAGGCAGTAAATAGCGACCAGGTTGACGATGCGGTGCGGTATTGCCCGATGCTGATGGTTCCCAGTTCGACTTCTTCGCGCATGTGCAGGATGATGTTTTTGTGTTCCATCCAACCGGCCCAAAGGATGATGACAAACATAAATAACACGCCTGTCCAATCCAGGAGTGACCCCAGCAGGCAGGTTAATTCGCCGAGCAGGGGCACGGAGGCCAGGAAGTTGTGAAGCGAATGGGTGAACATCGCCAGCCCCCAACCGGCCAGCGGCGCGGCAACTTTGACGAATCCGTTGCGATTGGTTCGGGCCACCGCCAGGCCGATGCCGATGAATGAGGTATAAAACGGATGTTGCCAACCGACCAGGATGACGCGGATGAAGACAAGTACGGCCAGGCCGCCCCAGCCGTCGCTGGCGTAACCCCGCCAGATGTAGATGCTGTTTTCAACGGCGGCAAACCCCAGCGCTGAAATCCCTGCGTAGACGATGCCGTCCAGGATGGAGTCGAACTCATGGCGGAAGACCAGGAAAACCACCAGCACGGCCAGGCCTTTGAGGGTTTCTTCGACCAGCGGCGCGCTGATGGTTGCGCCGGTGACACTGGCAAGTTCCTCAGAGCCTGTAAATGAGAAAACCGTAATGCCGAAAAGCGAATTGAGAATATAGGACCCGCCTGCCGCCACTATCGCGCCCCACAGGAACACCGCCCCGAGTAAAATTTTCGGCTCCTTCTCGAAACGGTCGAGCCAGTAAAGAATCATGGCAAACAGGAAGCAAGGCACAAAGCCAAAAAACAGTGCGGTCAGCAAGGCTACCATAGATGTATCTCCTTCAAGTATTTTCTCATCATTTTGGGAAGGTAATGTAAGGGTACAAAAAATTATAGCACGCGGATTGTTTTTGCCGTCAGGTAATTACGATTTTGTAGATAGAAAAAGCATAAAAAAAAGAAACCCCGCCGATTGCGGCGGG
>Ga0208244_100673_pt1 | contig 28058 bp, 22 predicted proteins | sample SubbioCR12Aug_5A_FD_184828 | JGI IMG/M metagenome (GOLD analysis project Ga0208244, IMG submission 184828) | Serpentinite rock and fluid subsurface biosphere microbial communities from McLaughlin Reserve, California, USA - CR12Aug_5A (SPAdes) | ecosystem: Environmental > Terrestrial > Deep...
TGTGCAGGATACCGGCAAGATTTTCAACACCGACCTGCTCAATGCCTGGGAACTGGGCAACCTGCTCGAATTGGCCGAAGTTGTCAGCGTTTCGGCGCTCAACCGCCAGGAAAGCCGCGGCGGCCACGCCCGCGAAGATTTCCCCAAGCGTGACGACCAGAACTGGCTCAAGCACACCCTGGCCTGGAAACGCGGCGCAAAGGTCGAAATCGGCTACAAACCGGTCACGATTACCAAATACCAGCCAAAAGAACGGGTTTACTAATTATGAACGTTACTTTGAAAATCTTCCGCTACAACCCTGAGACGGATAAGAAATGGCACTACAAGACCTATAACATCGAGGCCCAGCCCACCGACCGCGTGCTCGACCTGCTCGAACACGTCAAAGGCTACGAAGACGGCACACTCTCCTTCCGCCGATCGTGCGCCCACGGCGTATGCGGTTCAGACGCCATGCGCATCAACGGCGCCAACCGGCTGGCCTGCAAAGTCCTCGTCCGCGAACTGGGCGACAAAATCACCGTCGAACCCATCCTGGGCCTGAAGGTCGAAAAAGACCTGATTGTCGATATGAAACCCTTCTTCGACAACTACAAAAAAGTCCTGCCCTGGTTCATCAACGACAATCCACTGCCCGAGGACGGCAAGGAACGCCTGCAAAGCCCCGAACAGCGTGAACGCTTCGACGACACCACCAAGTGCATCCTGTGCGCCTGCTGCACAACCTCCTGCCCATCCTTCTGGGCCAGCGACGACTACCTCGGCCCGGCGGCCCTTGTCACGGCCCATCGTTTCATCTTTGACAGCCGCGACGAAGCCGCCGCAGAACGCATCGAAATCGTCAGCGAAACGCACGGCCTGGCGCGCTGCCATACCGCCTTTAACTGCACCATGGCCTGCCCGCGCGATATCCAGGTCACCAAAGCCATCGGTGAACTCAAAATGCTGACCGTCACCGGGAAATTGGAATAAGTAATGGACGCCATTGTCATCGCAGGTGGAATTCCCCTGCCGCAAGACCCGCTCTACCCCCACACCAGGGGCAACTCGAAAGCCCTGCTCGACATCGCTGGCAAACCGATGGTGCAATGGGTGCTCGATGCGCTTGGCGATGCCAAATCCGTTGAAAACGTCATCCTGATTGGCTTAAGCCCAAAAAGCGGCGTAACCTGCAAAAAACCGCTCCACTTCCTGTCGAACCAGGGACGCATGTTGGCCAACATCGTTGCCGGGGTCGAAAAATCGGAAGAAATCGACCCGCAGAACGAATATGTCATGGTAGTCTCCTCCGATATCCCCGGCATCAAGGCCGAAATGATAGACTGGCTGGCCGAAACCTGCATGCAAACCCACGACGACCTGTACTACGGCGTTGTCCCGCGCGAGGTCATGGAAGCCCGCTACCCCAACTCCAAGCGCACCTGGACGCGCCTGAAAGGCCTTGAAGTCTGTGGCGCAGATGTCAATGTCACCCATGTCAACATGGCGCACGAACACCTCGACACCTGGCAGCAACTCATCGGCAACCGCAAAAACCCCTTCATGCAAGCGCGCGTCATCGGCCTGGATACCCTTTTCCAACTCCTTTTCCGCCAGTTGACCATCGAAGACATCGTCGAGCGCGTCATGTCGCGCATCGGCGTCCGCGGGCGGGCCATTATCTGGGAGCACGCCGAAGCCGGCATGGACGTGGACAAGCCCCACCAGCTCGAAATCATGCGTGCCGACCTGGCTTCGCAGGGCGAGGGCAAGGATTCAGCCTCGTGAGTTGGCAGAAGCTGCTCGAACTGGATCGCGACTGGTCTTACGCCCTGCGCGTCGCCGAAAAACCCGGAACGCGCCGCACCCTGGCCATGGTCTTTGCCCATTCGGGCGACTCCTGGTTTTGGGGCATCGCCATGCTGCTCCTGTGGCTGGTGGGCAACCCGTTTTGGAAGCAATGGGCCGTCTACGAACTTTTCTGGATATCCGTCCTGGCCGCGCTGGTCATGGCGCTCAAATTCATCATCCGCCGCCGCCGCCCCGAAGGTGAATGGGGTGCCATCTACCGCAACACCGACCCGCACTCCTTCCCATCCGGTCATGCCGCGCGCGCCTTCCTGATTGCCGCCCTGGCGGGCCTGCTCGGCCCATCCCCACTGGCAATCGCATTGTGGATTTGGGCGCCGCTGGTATCCCTGGCGCGGGTTGCGATGGGTGTCCATTACGTTTCAGACATTATCGCCGGGGCAATCGTCGGCCTGCTGGTGGTCAGCCTGGTCTGGCCGCTCTCGCCGCAAATTTTTGAAGTGATTAATGGCTGGGTGGTCAACCTGCTTGGATTACCGCTCTGGTAATTCATCGTAACCCGTAGCGCGAGGTGTTATCTCGCGCTTTTGATTCCGGGGTCCAACGACTCCCGTCGTTGGACCCCAAAAGTCGGGAGACTTTTGACTCTAGGGCACGCAAAACTTACAGCCAACTGATAGCCAGAAAAGCCACTTTTGTTTGTACAATAAAATTAGCGTAACAAATATTCATTGGAGGAACACATGCAAATACCTGATTTTATGCAAAAAATTGACACCCAACGGGCCAGCATCCGCGAAGTCCTGACCCGCTACCAGAAACCAAGTGTTCCACGCAGCGTCTGGCAGTTGGCCAATACCCTGATGCCCTTTTTTGTGACCTGGGCAGCGGCTGCCTACGTCTACCAGAACTTTTCTTATTGGTTCGTCCTGCCGCTGCTCATCCTGGCCGCCGGATTTATGATACGGGCCTTCATCATCTTTCATGACTGCTGTCACGGCTCCTTCTTTGCCAGCAAACAGGCCAACGACATCGTCGGGCGCGTCCTCGGCGTGATAACCTTCACCCCTTACGATTACTGGAAGCACGACCACTCCGTTCACCATGCCACCGCCGGAAACCTGGACAAACGCGGCATCGGGGACGTTCCTACCTGGACGGTGGAAGAATACCGCGTCAAACCCTGGTACATGCGCCTGGGCTACCGGCTGATGCGCCATCCGCTCATCCTGCTGACCTTTGTCTCCTTTTATGTTTTCGCCATCTCGCACCGTTTCTGGCTGCCCAGCGCGGGCTGGCGCGAGAAGCAAAGCGTCATCTACACCAACCTTGCCCTGGCGGTGGTCATTGCAGGGCTGGTCTGGCTGCTGGGCTGGCAAACCGTCCTGGCGGTGCAGTTGCCGGTGCTGGCACTTGCTTCCTCGGCAGGAATCTGGCTCTTTTACGTGCAGCATAACTTTGAAGGCTCGTGGTGGGAACGTCAGGAAGACTGGGATTTTTACAAAGCCGGTCTGCTTGGCAGTTCCTTCTACAAACTGCCCGCCGTGCTGAACTGGTTCAGCGGCAATATCGGGTTTCACCATATCCACCACCTTAGCCCGCGCATCCCCAATTATTACCTGCCCAAAGCCCAGAAAGACCACCCCCTGTTTGAGCAAGTACGCCCACTGACCCTGCTGGACAGCCTAAAGTCTCTGTCCTACCGCCTGTGGGACGAGAACCGCAAAATGCTGGTCGGGTTCAATGTACTACGGAGTAACCGCGAGCAGGACGGGGTATAAAAAAGAGTACCGCGAAAACGACGATTGGGGCGGCAGAAAGCCGCCCCAATCGTCGTTTTCGCGGATTTTTAATTTTTGGAGAAACAAAAACTACTTACCGGTTACTGAATACTGGCACTACCCGCTCATCACCGCATCGCCATACAACTTGCGATGGACAACGCTCAAGGCGCGCACCTGCTCGTAGGCATGGTATGACGAGCGCACCAGCGGATTGCTCTCGACCCATTTGAAACCAATCGAATAGCCATATTCACGCAGTTCGGTGAATTCTTCCATGGTGTAGTAGCGCGAAATCGGGTAGTGTTTTTTGCTCGGCTGCAAATACTGGCCAAGGGTCAGGATGTCCACACCCCAGTCTCGCTGGTCGCGCATCACAGCTTTGACCTCGTCCAGCTCCTCGCCCAGCCCAACCATGATTCCGCTCTTGGTCAGCACTTCGGGGTCGAGTTTCTTGGCATTCGTCAACGTGGCAGCAGCCCAGTCGTAATTGTCCTGCGGCTGGATTTGTTTGAACAGCCTGGGCACGGTTTCGACGTTGTGGTTGAGAATCTCAGGCCGGGCATCCATGACAATTTTCAGGGCTTCGAGCGCGCCCTTGAAGTCGGGAATCAGCACCTCGATGGAGCAGCCCGGCTGCAGTTCGCGGATGCGACGGATGACCATCGCAAAGATTGGCGCACCGCCGTCCTTGCGCTCGTCGCGGTTAACCGAGGTGATGACCGCGTGTTTGAGATTCATCGATTTGACGGCCTGGGCCACTCGTTCCGGCTCCAGCCAATCCATCGGGTTCGGTTTGCCGTGTTTAATATCGCAAAAGACGCATGAGCGCGTACACACATCGCCGAGCATCAGGAAGGTGGCCGTGCCGCTGCCCCAGCATTCGCCCAGGTTGGGGCACATGGCCTCCTCGCAGACGGTGTGCAGGGCTTTCGAGCGCATGATGGTATGCAAGCGCTCGTAGTTCTCCCCCGACGGCGCGCGGACTTTTATCCATTCCGGGCGGCGCAAGGGGGTGGTATTAACAGTTTCGGGGTTGACCCGTTCTCTGGTGGGGGTTGCGGGCATAAATCTCCTAGCGAACGATGCTCGGCGGCCTGGGGGGTTGCTGCATGGGGGGTTTGCGTCCGAAGACGCTCCAACTATAAATACCCAACCCAACCCCAAGCAGGAGCAAAATTCCGCCCACAATACCGAGGAAAGCCGAACCGCCGCCTTCTCCGGCCGGGTCGCCGGGCGCCGCAATAACGTTATCCGATTTCTGGACGCCAAAATCTACATAATATTCGCTACCGGCAACCACTTCAAGTGTATAGGTTTGTTGGGTGGTCGGGTAGTACCCTTCGGGCGCGGCGGCGCTCAGGTTATAACCGCCTTCCGGCACATTTTCAAAGCAGGACGGCTCAAGCCCGGCCTGGGTGGCGCGGACTTCTGAAAATTGTCCCGACATGCCGGTAATACTGATGGCTCCGTCGGCAATCACAACTTCGGTATCCTGGCGCAGGGCGTCGCCGTTGATGTCATCATAAAGCAGGATGCAAACCGTCGCATTTCCGGGAAAAGGCGTCGGGGTCGGTTCGCTGGCAATCTCAGTCGGGGTCGGGCCGGCTTCCGGCTCATCCGGCGAGGAGCCAGCGCCAACGCCAATCACCAGTTCCTGGCCGGGGAAAATGGTACAGCTTTCGTCCAGGCGATTGAGCGCGCGCAATTGCTCGACCGGAACACCCGTCAGCAGTTGGATGCGCAGGCAGGATTCGCCTTCCTTGACGATGTAAATAATCCGTCCGTCGGCGCCGGGGGTCGGGGTCGAAAACTGCGGCAACTGCGAGGGCGGCAGGGCCTGAGCTGTCAGCACAAAACTGAACAGGAACAGGAAAGAGACAAACAGGGCGAAAAAGATAAACTTTTGTTTCATGACGAAAAATTATATCATGTCCATCCAGGTGTCAATATCCGTTCATCGAGGTTCTCTGGTATTTGCCGCGAAGAAGGCCACATTGGGGGGTGAGCGCATATGCGCTCACCCCCCAAATGTGGAGGCTTATCACGAGACTTCTTAAAGAGACTTCATCGAAACCCGCAACTCATACAGGGGTTGAGACAAGGGGCAGTTATAATCGCCCTGTACAAAAACTTCCTGGAGAGAGAAATTATGCCACTCAAAATTGTCGTAGGCGCACAATGGGGCGATGAAGGCAAAGGCCGCATTGTCGATTGGTTCGCCAGCCAGGCCGAAGTCGTCGCCCGCTACAACGGCGGCGACAACGCCGGCCACTCGGTAACGGTTGGTTCGCAATTGTTCAAACTGCATCTCATCCCATCCGGCATTGTCCACCCCCGGCCAATTGCCATGATGGGCAACGGCATGGTCATCAACCCCGAATCGCTGTTCAACGAAATCGAATCGCTCGAAAAAGTCGGCGTCGATGCCGGGCCGGCGCGGCTGCGAATTTCGCATGCCGCCCACCTCATCACCCCGGCCCACAAAGCCCTCGACAAAGCCATGGAAGCCGCGCGCGGCAAAGAATCGATTGGCACAACCGGGCGAGGCATTGGCCCGGCTTATACCGACAAGGCAGCCCGCACCAACCTGCGGGTGGCGGATATGGTCGGGACAGATTTTGTCGAAAAACTGGGGACTCACATCGAATCAGCCAATCGCAGCCTGGCAGCGCTCGGCGCGCCCGCCCTGGATGTGGGGCATGTTCTCGAGACCTTCAGCCAGTACAGCGCCCGGATTCGCCCCTTCGTCGCCGATACCGCCGTCGAAATGGACGCCGCCCTCAGGGCTGGCAAAACCGTCCTGGCCGAAGGCGCGCAAGGGACCCTGCTCGACATCGACCACGGCACCTATCCCTTTGTAACCAGTTCATCGACCCTGGCCCCCGCCGCCCTGCTTGGCCTGGGCCTGGGCATGACCGCCGCCCGCGATGCTGTCGTCAGCGGCGTGTGCAAAGCCTTCCAGACCCGCGTCGGCAGCGGCCCCTTCCCAACCGAAATCCATGAAGAATCGCTGGCCCTGCGCCTGCGCGGCACCGGCGAAAACCCCTGGGACGAATACGGTACAACCACCGGGCGCCCGCGCCGGGTTGGCTGGCTCGATGGCGTCCTGCTGCGCTATGCGATGCGCCTGAATGGGTTCACCGAACTGGTCATCACCAAACTCGATATTCTCTCCGGCATGCCCTACATCAAAATCTGCACCGCTTACACCAAAAACGGGCAAACCTATCACGACCTGCCCTTCGGCCCGACCGACCTGGAAGGTTTCGAGGCCGTTTACGAAGAATTGCCCGGCTGGACGGAAGATGTCAGCGGCATCCGACGCTGGGAAGACCTGCCCCAGCCTGCCCGCGATTACCTGGACGCGGTTGGCCGGATTGCCGGCGTACCCGTGCGCCTGGTCAGCGTCGGCCCGGAGCGGGAGCAAATTGTCTCAGCCGGTTAAAACCCGGTTGATATAATCATGCTGTTTATCAGAACCTTTAGCCTTTGAAAGGATAACAAAGCATGAAAAAGTTATCATACAGCCTGCTGGCCGGTATGCTGCTGGCCTTATTAGCAGGTTGTAACCTGCCCCAGGCCCAAACTCCGCCAGCCCCCGACGCAATCTTTACCTCGGCGGCGGAAACCGTCCAGGCCCAACTGACCCAGGAAAGCCTGCTAATTCCGTTGGAAACCACCCCCGCGCCGCCTGCCGCAGATACGTCAACGCCCGAACTGCCAACCGCCACCCAGCCCGCCACCATTGCGCCGAGCGCAACGCCGCTGTGCGACCTGGCCCAGTTCGTTAGCGATGTCACCATCCCGGACGGCACAACGGTTCTGCCCGAACAGACCTTCACAAAAACCTGGCGTTTCCGCAATATTGGCACCTGCACCTGGACAAGCGGCTACCAGTTAATTTTCGACAATGGCGAATCAATGGGCGGGCCTGTCTCGCAGCCCCTGGCCGGGAACGTCGCCCCGGGCCAGCAGGTCGACCTTTCTGTCGCGCTCAAAGCGCCTCTCGCGCCGGGAACGTATCGCGGCTACTGGCGGCTGCGCAATGCCGCCGGGGTATTGCTGCCGGTTGCCAGCGGATACCAGGGCACATCGTTCTTCGTCGAAATCAAAGTCCCCACACCGACTGCCACCCCGACACTTACCCCTACGCCGAGCACAACCCCGACACCCACTGTAACATCCGCCCCCTAAACGTGTCAAAATGATTGCAAAACGCGGATGCTGGCTTAACAGGCGTCCGCGTTTTTATTTTTGTTATAATACCTTCCTGTTTTGAAAGGAAACCGTATGTCTAAACAATTGAAAACCATCATCATATGGGGGATCGCCTTTGCTTTGTTCATCAGCGCCTGCGGCGCGCAGGAGGCCACGCCAGCCATTGATGCAGATGCGATTGCCACCTCTGCAGTCCAGACCGTCGAAGCACGTTACACCGAAGAAACTGCCACCCGGGAGGCGCTGAGGCCCACTGCCACTATCGAGACGCCCGAACCCACCGCCACGTTCGCACCTTCGCCAACCGCGGTTGTTTCGGCGGGCGGCTCACAGACGGCCTGTTACTTTGCCCAGTTCATGGCCGATATCAGCATCCCAGACGGGATGATTATGCTGCCCGGCACCAAATTCACCAAGACCTGGCAAATCAAAAATATCGGCTCCTGTCCCTGGGACACATCCCACAGGCTTTACCTGCAAAGCGGCGACGGCTTGAGCACGATTACAACCTTCCCGCTGCCGCGTACCGTCAACCCGGGCGATGTCATTAATCTGTCGGTGGAGATGACCGCCCCGGAAGCCGAGGGTATTTACACCGGTTACTGGCGGATTGCCACTCCCTACGGCGGCAGTTTCGGGGTTGGCGTGACTGACACCTCGCTGATTGCCAAAATCACCGTTGCGAAAAAACCTGAAGACGCAGTGGCCGTTACCGATGTTTTCTACACCCTCCGGCGCGAACCGGCAACCGGCTGCCCCGCCGGCGGCACGAAATATATCATAACCGCCACAATTGTCACTAACGGGCCAACTGAAGTCCGCTATTTGTGGTACCAGTATCCCTATGACGGCGGTATTCGTGAAGGCGGCAGGCTTACCTTCAAGGAAGCCGGACGCCAAACCATCTCGTGGACCTGGAATATGAGAGCAGACGCTGTTCAAGACCCTAATTTTGAACGCAAGGTGTCGCTTTTCATCGTCGAACCCAACAATGCTGAGTTCAGGAACGGCATGATCCCCTTCTACCACTCCTGCCCGTAAGGATCTAAAAATCCCATAAAAACAACCAGGCAACCCCTGGTTGTTTTTATTTTGGAACTTTTCAGCAGGCGAAATCGTCTATAGTAATATTATGCTTGTCTTTGCTATCAGGAGAAAATCCATGAACAAACTTATTCCCCTCTTCCTGCTGTTATCGGTCTTGCTGGCCGGGTGCAACCTGCCCAGCGCAACCCCAGACGCATCGGCAACGCTGGAAGCCATTTACACCCAGCAGTCTGGGACCTTGCAAGCACTGCAAACACAGGCTGTCTCCGCCACTGAGACCCCAGGTTCGCAAACCTTCCCGACCCTGCCGGTGCTCGAAACGCCGACTCCTTCCCCGACCCTGTCGGTCATCACACAGCCAACCAACACCCTGGCCCCCATCACCCGCTGCGACCAGGCTGCTTTTGTGCGCGATGTGACCATCCCCGACAACACCGTGTTCGGCTCGAGCGCCAGTTTCACCAAAACCTGGCGCATCCAAAATACAGGAACCTGCACCTGGACAACATCCTACGCGCTGGTATTCTCCTCCGGCAGCCAGATGAGCGGGCCGGTGGCCGTCAACCTTCCCAAAAACGTCCCGCCGGGCGATACGGTGGATGTCTCTGTCAACCTGAAATCACCCGATTCGCAGGGCACCTATCGCGGCAACTGGATGATTCGCAACAGCGCGGGCAGCCTGTTTGGCACAGGAACACAGGCCAACGCTGCGGTATTCGTGCAGATTAAAGTGATTGCCAATATGCTTGGCGTTTACGATTTTGTTGCCAACTACTGTTCGGCAGACTGGCGCAGCGGAGCGGGCGACCTCGGCTGTCCCGGCAACATCAACGGCAAGAAGGGATTCGCCATCCTGCTCGACAAACCCAAGATGGAAAACGGCATCACCGAAAGCCGCCCCGGCCTGTTGACCGTGCCTGAGAATGTCCACAACGGCTACCTGAGCGGTCATTATCCGGCCTTCGCAGTCAAAGACGGTGACCGCTTCCGCGCAACCATCGGATGCGAATATGGCGCGACAGGCTGTATTGTGCTCTTCAGGCTCGATTACCAGATTGGCAACGGCCCCATCAAAACCCTGTGGAATTTTGTCGAAGCCTACGAAGGACAGGTGTATAACGCAGACGTGGATTTGAGTTCGCTAAAAGGCCAGGATGTCAAATTTATCCTGACCGCGCACGCCAACGGCTCGGCAGCCAACGACCGTCCCGTCTGGGTTGCGGCGCGTATCGAACGCCTGTCCAGCCTGGTGACGCCGACCTTCACCCCCAGCCCGACCTTTACGCTCACGGCCACCAACACACCAACCCCGACCAGCACCGCCACCGAAACGCTCACGCCGACCCACACCGCTACGCCAACAGAAACGCTTACTCCAACTGAAACGCCAACAGCAACGGCAACACCAGAGTAAGCCAGCGGTCTAAAAAGGCCTGAAACGAAAACGGCGACCACCTTTCCGGGCGGTCGCCGTTAATTTTTAGAACAAATGCCTGTTGGTGCTGACCCAGTCGAACAACTGCTGCGCCCCTTTTTCGACATCGTAGTTTGGCTTCCAGCCAAGTTCTGCCTGCGCCTTACGGATGTCGGCTACAAATATTTTTTGGTCGCCAGGCCGCCAGTCGCCGCGTGAAACCGGGATGGGCTTGCCAAGCATCTTTTCGAGCAGCGGGCCAAACTCCGTCCAGATTGAGATTGTATTTTCAGGGCCACCGCCCAGGTTGTAGACCCGCCCGCTGGCGGTCTCGATATTTTCGAGGGCCAGATCGTATGCGTCCAGCAGGTCGTAGACATGCAGCAGGTCGCGCACCTGCTTGCCGTCGCCGTAAATTGCCATTGGGCGGCCTGTGACAGCGGCAATCATGAACCAGGCCACCCAGCCCTGGTCTTCGACGCCGAACTGGCGCGGGCCGTAGATGCAGCTCTGGCGAAAGACAACCGTCCGCAGGCCGTAGATGCGCCCGTAATCGCGGACGTATTGGTCGCCTGCGCCTTTGGAACATCCGTAGGGCGAATGAAAGTCGAGCAGCTGGTCTTCGGGGCAGCCAAATGGCAGGTCCTTGTACTGCCAGCGGGTGGAAGTCTCCTCCACTTCGACATCGTCCATGCCGCCGTAAACCTTGTTGGTCGAGGCGTAAAAGACAATCGGATTGCGCTCGGCTTGGCGGGCTGCTTCAAGGACGTTGAATGTACCGAGGGCATTAATTTCAAAATCCTCACGCGGGTTGACCACCGAAGTTGTCACCGCCACCTGGGCCGCGAGATGGACGATAACATCGGCATCGCTGGCCGTCTCGGCCAGCAGGGATGCGTCGCGCACGTCGCCGTGCACCAGGCGGAAAGCGTCCCTGCCAAAGGTTTCCTCGAGCCATTTCAGGTTGCGCGGCGCGCCTGCCCGGCTTAAGTTGTCGTAAATGATGATTTTTTCACCACGCTTAAGCAGGCGTTCGACATAGTTGGAACCGATAAACCCGGCGCCGCCGGTGACAAGAAAATTACGGGACATCGCTCATCTCCTCTACGTTCTTTTTGCTGGTCAGTTTTTCGTACATGCCCATCAGGCTTTCGCCCTCGCGCGAGAAGGCAATCATGCCAAAAATTCCAGAGTAGATAAAGTGCATGGCATGGTGGGTGGTGGCAAAGGCCAGGGCAATCCCTGAAGAAATACCAACAACCCCGAATGCAACCACGACAGCCGCGTGATAGACTCCCAGACCGGAAGGCGCAGAGGGAATGGCCCCGCCGAAAGATGAAATGCCAAGCGCAAAGGTGGAATACAGCGGCGCAGCGTCGGACAGGAAGCCCAACAAAAGGGCATACTGGTTGGCAATTGCCAACAGCCAGGCCAGGGCCATCCAGGCCAGGCTAACAGAGAAACTCTTCAGGCTGGTCAGCACCGCCAGGCCGTCGAGGAAGGAATCGATGCGCGGCAGGATGAAGCGCTCGATAAGCGGAACCCGCCCGGCGGCAACATCCACCCAACGGCGCAGCGGAACGCGAAAACGCGCCGCCAGGTGCAGGGATAAAAGCCCGGCAATCACCAGGACGAGGGAGGTCGTGGCGACGGGGCGCGCCCAATCGACATCGCCAAAGACAAAGGGCAGGGTAGAAACCACAATCAGGGCAGCGAAAGCCAGGTCGTAGGCGCGTTCAATCACCACAGCCGGAAGGGTGAAAAAAGTTCGTGTCTTAATTTTGCGTCCTAACAGGTAGGCGCGTCCCAACTCGCCCAGCCGAAACGGCAGGACGTTGTTGAGCAGGTAGCCCTGCATCATAATCATAAAAGAATCGCGGAAGGTGGGGCGGTCTTCAAGCAGGGCGCGCGCGCCCATGGCGCGGGCAGCGACCGAAACCATATACAGCAAACCATGCAAGGCCAGGAAGCGCAGGTCAACTTCCCTGAAAGCCGCAAGGACTTCCGGCCAATCGACCAAAAAAGACAGGATGACGATGACAACCAGGCTGATGAGAATACCGGGCAGCGCACGGCGAAAATCTTGCAGTGGGGTTGAGGACATAAGCGCTCTTTAAAATTGGGATTGGAAAAAGATGCCCTACTATAGCATATTTCGCCGTTTCAGGACGTTTTGCGCGCCACAGAAACCCGCATGACATGCCGGTCAAGCCCGCCGAATTTATATTTGTAGTCCTCGTCGCCACGCATAAAATCAAACTCGACACGCTGGTTCTCGTTGGCCCAGCGCAGCAGGTAGCCAAGCAGCACCCAGCCGGGACTCAAGTCCATAAAGCGGCGGTCGAGGCCCGAGTTATAGACCCAAATTTTATTGGCATAATCGAAATTCAGGTAACCACAGGCTTTGTCACCATCCACCTCGAGGAAGGCCAGTTGCAGCCAACCCGACCGAAAAGCAACGTGGACGCTGGTCTTCATTTGCGAACGCATGACTTCGGTCAGGAAGGCCGCTTTTTCGGGGTCCTGCGCCATCAGGGCCAGGAAACCGTCTATCTCTGAATCGAGTTGCGCTTCGTCCTCGACAATGTACCAGCGCAGGTTGCGCCCGCTTTCCTCGGCGCGGCGCATTTTGCGCCGGATTTCGTGGCGTTGTTTTTTGTCGATTCCCGCCAGATAGGCCTCGAAGTCGCCAGGCAGCGGAATGGAAGGTGTCGGTTTGTACACCTCCGCAGCGTAAGACCAGCCGCGTTTGGCCGATTCAGCCTCCAGCAGGCTTAACGTGGGGGAACTTTCGGGCAGGTTCACCCACTCGAGCGCAGACCAGGCTGCGGGTGGCGCGGACTCCGAAGAATCCAGCCAGTCCAGCAATCCGGCCAGGAAAGACGACAAATCTTCTGGGCGGGCAACCAGGTCAAGATAATCCGAAATCTCAACACTGCCCAACAGCCACAATTTGCCGCCGGAAAGGAACAGGGGCGCAATGCCGACCAGATGGCCGTCACGCTCGGCGCTCACCAGGCACAATTGCGCCTCGGGCGGCCACTCGCCGCCGCCGCGCGTCTGCCACCAGGTCGAAAGGTATTCGTGGCGCAAAAAAGGGGCGTTCGTCACGCCCTCGACCAGCAGCGCATTCCACGCTTCGGCAGGAATATCGTCAAAAGAAGGATGTCGTCTGAAATTCATAGGATTCTCAGCACAGATTTTACCAGTATAATGTTAGAGAAAAATATGAGCACCCTCGACCTGAATCTCGTCAGCCTCTACCGCATCAAAGGCCAGGAACAACCGCTCCTGCCGGGCCTGCTGGCCCAAAACCCGCCCAAGCGCACCGCGCGCGGGCGCGAAAATGACCGCCTGCTGGTCTACCTGAACCTGGCGGGCAACATCCCCTTTTCGACAGAAGAATATGCCCAGGTGACCGCCAAACTGGCAGAGCGTTTCTACCAGACCAGCGGCTCGCTGACCTTTGCGCTCAAATCGAGCATCGAGGCCCTCAATTCTGTGCTGGCCGAACGCAACATGAAAACCACCGGGCAGGGCAAATACGCCATCGGCGTGCTGGTGATGGCCGCCCTGCGCGGCAACCTGCTCTACCTAGTGCAGGCCGGGCCGACCCGCGTTCACTGGCTGGGCGAACACGGGCTGAAAATCTTTTACGACCCCAGCCTGGCAGGCAAAGGCCTCGGCCTGAGCCAGAACACGCGCATGTATTTTGCGCAGGCCCAGCTCAACCCCGGCGACCTGCTGGTGATGAGCGCCAACCAGCCCAAAGAATGGGAAGCCGCCCTGCAAGAGCGCGGCCCCGGCACGCTCGAAAGCCTGCGCCGCCGCCTGACCACCGTCACCAACGACAGCCTGAACGCCGCGCTGGTCTCGGCCAGCGAAGGCCTGGGCGAAACAAAAATCCTTCAGCCTGTAAAAAGCGAAAAGCCGCCTGTCGCACCCCAGGCCGATTCCCCGCCGCCGGGTCCGCTGCCCGGCCTCGACGAAGTCCTGCGCAGCGCGCCACCCGCAGCCAGCCTGCCGGTGCAAGAAGCCGATTCCATGCCTGAGCCGGATTCCGCCCCGCTCATTGACCCCATTTCGACGTCTGCGCCAGCCCCCCAGCCAGTTCCGGCAATGCAAGCCGCACCCGCTGCCCGCGCCGAATCCCGTCCCCTGCTGACGCCCGAACGCCGCACCCAGATGGTGCATGTTGGCCGCCGTTCCGCGCGCTGGATGGCCCAGGCCATTCACGCCGCGCGTGATTTCAGCCACGCCTTCAACGAAAAAATGGGCAAACTGGCCCCGCGCCTGCTGCCCGCCGAAGAAGGCGAGCAAGAATCCCGCAACCCCAACTGGATAGCGGCCTTTATTGCGGTTGCCATTCCCATCCTGGTTGTCGTGGTCGCGGTCAACATTTATTTTAGTTTTGGCCGCCCCGCCGAGTTTGAAGCGCAATACAACCTGGCCTCCCAGGCCGCCCGGCAAACCCAAAACCTGACCGACCCCGCCGAACTGCGCCTGAAATGGCAGGCGACCCTCTTCCACCTCGACGAGGCCGAAAGGTACCGCGTCACAGCCACTTCAGAGCAATTGCGCCGCGAGGCCCAGTCTGCGCTCGACGCCCTCGACCGGGTCAAACGCACAACCTACCGCCCGGCATTCAACTCGCCACTTTCGAGCAGCCTGCGCATCACCCGCATGGCCGCCTCCGACTTCGACCTGTACCTGCTCAACGCAGCCGAAAACAACGTCGTGCGGGCCGTCTCGAACGGCAACAATTACACCATTCAAGATTTCAATTGCAGGTCGGGCACCTATGACGGCATTACCGTTGGCCCGCTGATAGACATTATTGCCCTGCCGCGCACCAGTCCCAGCGGTGTGACCCTGATGGGCATGGATTCTTCCGGCAACCTGCTCTATTGCATCCCCGGCCAGGCGCCCCAAGCCGCCTTCCTGACACTGCCCAGCGCCGATTGGAGAGGTTTCGACGCCTTCGCCTACGACTCAGGCACGTTATATGTGTTGGATTCCAGAGCCAACGCCGTCTGGACCTACAACGGCCAGCCGGGACAGTCTTTCTCAGAGCCGTTCTTCTTCTTCGAGCAGGAAATTCCGCGCCTGTCAGAGGCCATTGGCATGGCCGCCAACGGCGACGATTTATACATCCTTCACAAAGACGGACACCTGACCACCTGCACTTACAGCCGTATCTTTACTTCCCCCACACGCTGCGCCGACCCGGCCACCCTGAACGATACCCGCCCCGGCTACCAGGGCGGCCCCAAACTGCTCGACGGGCTGTTTACCCAAATCGTGTTCACCCTGCCGCCCGACCCGTCGATTGTCATGCTTGAACCCAACATGCGTTCGATTTTCCGTTTCAGCCCGCGCTCGCTCGAACTACAGCACCAAATCCGCAGCCTGCCAGGAAAAGACGACCCGCTGCCGCTCTCGCCCATTACCGCCATTGCATTCAGCCCCAACAAAGTCCTGTTTGTGCTGGTGGGCGGGCAAGTTTATTTTGCAGCCAACGCGCCCTGAAAATCCCCACGAGGACTCTTATGAGCAGTTTTGTTGATTTCATCCTGTCCCTGTTTGGCATCAAGAAAACGCAGCCCAAAACCCAGCCGCAACCCGTACAGCCTGTCAATACAACCCCCGAACCGGCAGCTATCGTCACCCGCAAGGTGCTGATGGTCGTCTACGACCCGGTTGTCGAACCGTCTACCGGCGCAAAACTGTCACAGAAAATGAACTGGGGCCGCCCCGACACCCTCAGCGCTGGCTTCCTGGCAGATATTCTCGACACCAGCAACGGCCTGGCGCGCTACCAGGTCGTTGAGCGGGTCGACATGGACGAATTTCCCCTCAAGGCAAACGGATTCCGCTATACAGCCCAGTCTTACCGCGATGTAATGACAGGCGCAGCCCAGGCGCACCAGCCCGACCTATTCAACTATGACGACTTCATGCAGCGATTTAACATCCTGCAACGGGTCGCCAGCAACGAAATAGACGAAGTCTGGATTTTCGCCTTCCCCTTTGCCGGTTTATACGAATCAACAATGGGCGGGCTGGGCGCGTTCTGGTGCAATTCGCAGCCGCTGGCGCGCACCTTCAGCTGCCCGCGCCGCTTCATCATCATGGGCTTTTCTTACGAGCGTGGCATTGGTGAAATGCACGAAAGTTTCGGCCATCGCGCTGAAGCAATCATGGAGAAAGTCTATGCCCGCCACTCGCCGCAGGACAACCTCTGGCGTAAGTTCATTCGTTACGACAAAAGCCATCCCGGCCAGTCTGAGTGCGGCAACATTCACTTTGCACCTAACAGTGACAGGGACTACGACTGGGGCAACATGCGCCTGGTCGAAAGCGGCTGCGACGACTGGTACCACTTCCCCCGCTTTACCGGCACAAGGCGCATGGTCAACGCCAATGACTGGGGTAACGGCGATATCCGCGCCCACCATGTCTGGTGGTTCAAGCACTTCCCCAAAACCAGCGGACGCATAAACGGTATTGCCAACAACTGGTGGCAATACATCATGGACCCAAACCGCGTATCTTTGTAGGATAGGGGAATTGCAGTGCGGAGGAAGCGCTACTCTTCTTCGTCTTTGTAAACCGGCAGCACCACCACAAACTTGCTGCCCTTGCCGACCGATGATTCGAGCCAGATGCGCCCGTCGTGATTATCGACAATGGATTTGACAATTGCCAGCCCCAGACCAGTTCCGGGGGCGTTCTTTGGGGTGTTGCTGGCGCGGTAAAATTTCTCGAAAATATGCGGCTGGTCGGTAGCCGGGATGCCAAGCCCGGTATCAATCACTTCAAGAATAATCTGCCCGTCTTCTGAAATCAAATTAACTGTCAATGCCCCGCCAGCCGGGGTGTATTTCACCGCGTTTACCAGCAGGTTGTCCACCAGTTGGCGCAATCGAATCGGGTTGCCACGCAAGGACGGCAAATCCTCCTGGACGGAAAGTTTCATGGTCTGGTTCTTCTCGATGATTTGCTGGTTCAGGTTATCGAGCGTATAGCGCAGGATTGTCTCGAAGGCAACTTCATCCTTGCGCGTGTCGAACCCGGCCTCGATGCGCCCCAGGTCGAGCAGGTCATTGATAAGGGATGTGATGTTCTGGGCGCTGTTCTGGACATGCTTGACAAATTGTTGCTGCTGTTCATTGAGCGGCCCAACCCGGCCCAGCAATTCCACATAGCCCATGATTGCCGTTAGGGGAGAACGCAAATCGTGTGAAATCGTATGAATAAAATCGCTCTTGAGACGGTCGAGCATCTTCAGGTGGGTGACTTCCTGGAAAGTAACCACCGCGCCAATGTCTGGAATGGGAACATACTGGGTGTTGAAGACCCGCCCATCCTCAAACAAAATCTCATGCTGTTTGAGCGGGTTGTCGATAATGGAGGGCAGGACGACCGCAAACTCGTTGTTCGACACGGCCTGCAAAATCGGCTCACCGGCCAAATCTTTAAGCCCCAAGCCAAACACTTTACGGGCCGCCGGGTTGATGAGCAAAATTTTCTGTTCAGGGTCGAGCAGGATGACACCGTCCTGGATATTGGTCAGGGTCGCATCCAGTTTCTGACGTTCCTGCTCAGTCGATTCAAAGGCCTTGGCATTCTCTAAGGCGATGACCGCATAATCGGCCAGCACCGACATGATTAATTCGTTGTGCTGGGTAAACGGGCGTTTGTTCTGGCGATTATCGACCCCAAGCACACCAACCACCCGCTCGCCAATCCGCAGGGGGACATAAATCAGGGCATAGACCAGGTAAGCGGTCTTGATTTTACTGGGAGAATCCTGGCAAAAGGAAACCGGCTCTCCCGTGTGAATCACCTGCCCGGCAATCGAGTCTTTGACCGGCAAACGAAAAGTGCGCGCAAAGTTCTCTTCAAAATTTCTTCCGGCGCGCATATACAATTCGCTGGTTTCTTCATCGAGGAGCAGCAACTGGCCTTCTTCTGCGCCGGTTAGTTCCACTGCCGCTGTTACAACACTGGTCAGCACACTGTCTGTATCCAGGGAACTGTTAACCGTCCGCCCCAACTTTATCAGGGCCTCCATCTCGTCCATCCGCTTTTCGAGCGAGGCGGTCGAGCGGCGCACTTCGCGGCGCACCCAGTCGCCCATCTGGATGGCGCGTTTTTGGTTGCGCTTAACAATCTCGACAATGTCGTCAATCCGCAGCGGGGGGTAGAGGAAGTCGCTCAAACCGGCGCGAATGGCTTCCTTGAACAGGCTGACATCATCCCGCTCGGCGTACAGCAGAATCGGCAGGGTCGGAAAACGTTCCAGCGCCTTTTTACCAACCCCAATACCGGTATGGCCTTGCAGGTTTTGGGAAACAAGCATCACCACCGGGGCCGATTCGAGCAGGAAGCGGTCAACCGTTTCGGCATCCTGCGCAATCGAAACCACGTACCCGGAAGCGCGTAAGGCCCTCTCCAGCAATCCCAGAGCGGGCGAATCTTCCATCGCAAGCAGAATCAAATCAGGTTTTGACATTCGAATAATTCTATCTTAATCTTGCTTCGCGGGCTGTGTAATTTGCTGATTCATAATAAAAATCAGCCGCTTTAGCCCGTTCTGGGTGGTGGCCAGGGCTTGTTTCTGCTCTTCGTTCAAAGCCCCCGTTTTTTCGCTCAAAACCACTTCGAGCGGGTACATCGCAGATTGGATAATCGTTTGGGATTCCTGGCGCAGGTTTTTCAGAATCTCGTTTTTGCGACGCTCCCCGGCCTGGGCCTGTTCGGCGGTATGAGCCACGGCTCGGAACAGGCGCGAGTTGACCAGGGAAATGGAGGCATAATCGGCGATGGCTTCGAGCAGGTGCTGCTCGGCCTGCCCAAAAGGACTTTCCGCCTTGCGCACCACGACCATCAGGCCAATTACTTCCTGCTTAACCTTGATGGGAACCACCAGAGCTGACTTGCCCAGCGAGGCAATCTTGAACTTCACCAGGGGTTCCCCGTGAATGCTGAGACTCTCAGCCGACATCGCTACAAGAGAACTTACACCATCATCAAGCGGCTTGCCAAGATACTTGGCCCACGAATCGGGCAGTTTGCGGTGCGCCGCCAACAGGAAGGTGTTGTTTTTCTCATCTTTGAGCGTCAACCAGCCCATATCGGCCTGTGAAACGCTTGTTATCGCCTCGACAATTTTCTCGAACAGGACGCGCTGGTCGGTCACCGAAATAACCGCCCTGCCAACCGAAAAAATAGTGGTCATATCTTGCAAACGGCGCTGCAACTCGGCATTGGTGGTCTTCAGTTGCTCGTCCAGTTTTTTGCGCTCGCGCGATTCGCGCACCTGTTTGAGGGCGCGCTCGACGGCGGCCAAAACTTCCGGCTCGCGTACCGGGCGCAGGAAGTAGTCCGAAGCCCCCAGGCGAAAAGCCTGGATGACCTTCGGCTCCTCGCCTTTTTCGGCCATGACAATGACCGGGGTGTTAATCCCCTGCGAGGAAAAAGCCACCAGCATGTCCTTGCCGCTAAACCCGTGCAGGTTCAGGTCGGCAATAATCACATCGGGCTGGAACTCGAGCGCGTGGCGAATCGCTGAACCGGCGTCCTCGGCGGCCAGCACCTTGTAGCCCATCGGCTGCAGGGTTTGGCGTACAATTTGGTCGCGGCTGTGGTCGTCAGAATCAATGACTAAAATTTTCTCGTTTAGTTGTGGACTCATGGCAATTTATGATAGCATAATTTCAAATTGCTGTGTTGTGAATTTTGCAAGTTAGACCGACGGAGACCGCAATGACCAACCCCTACCTGTGGTGGCGCGACGGCGTCATCTACCAGATATACCCGCGTTCGTTTGCCGACTCGAACAACGACGGCCTGGGCGACCTGCCCGGAATCACCGCCAAACTGGACTATCTCGCCCACCTGGGCGTGGACGCCATCTGGCTCTCGCCCTTCTACCCGACCCCCGACATTGACTTTGGCTATGACATCAGCGACCACTGCGACATCGACCCGCGCTTTGGCACGCTCTCAGATTTCGACGACCTCGTCCGCGAAGCGCACCAGCGCAACATCCGGGTCGTGCTCGACCTGGTGCTGAATCACACCTCCGACCAGCACCCCTGGTTTCTCGAATCCCGCGCCAGCCGCGACAATCCCAAACGCGATTGGTACATGTGGCAGCCAGACATTCCCAACAACTGGCAATCGGCCTTCGGCGGCAAAGGCTGGGAATATGACCAAGAGACCGGCGAATATTACTTTCACATGTTCGTCAGGGAACAGCCAGATGTCAACTGGCGCAACCCGCAGCTACGCCAGGCCCAACTGGATGTCGTCCGCTTCTGGTTGGGGCGCGGCGCCGACGGTTTTCGGCTGGATGTCTTCAACGCCTACTTCAAGGATGAAAAACTGCGCGACAACCCGTCCAAATTTGGCCTGCGCGCCTTCGACCGCCAGAAGCACATCTACGACATCGACCAGCCCGAAATGGTGCCCCTGCTGGCCGAACTGCGCGAAATCCTGGACGCCAACCCCGAAAAATACGCCGTCGGCGAAACCTTCCTGGCCAGCCCGGCGACCGCCGCCGGTTACTGCGGCCCCGACAAACTGCACGCCGCCTTCAACTTCGACTTCACCCTGCGGCCCTACAACCCCGCCGCCTTCCGCGACGCCATCCAAAAATGGGACGGGGTCGCCGGGAAGCAGGTCTGGCCCAACTACGTGCTCTCCAACCACGACCAGCCGCGCGCCGCCACCCGTTACTGCCGCGGCGAAGACGACACCCGCGCCATTGTGGTCATGGCCCTGCTGCTGACCCTGCGCGGCACGCCTTTCCTGTACTACGGCGAAGAACTCGGTATGCGCGACATCTCCCTGGCCCGCCACGAAATCCTCGACCCGCCCGGCAAACGCTACTGGCCGCTGTACAAAGGCCGCGACGGCTGCCGCTCCCCAATGCAATGGGACGCCTCGCCCAACGCCGGTTTTTCGGGTGCGACGCCCTGGCTCAAAGTCCACCCCGATTACACCCGGCGCAATGCTGAAGCCCAGCAGGCCGACCCCGATTCACTCTTCAATATCACCCGCCAACTGATTGCCCTGCGGCGCGCCTACCCGGCCCTGCGGCGCGGCAGGCTCGACTTTCTCGAAGCGCCCGGTGGCCTGCTGGCCTACACCCGCACAGACGGCAAGGAAAAACTGGCCGTCGTGCTCAACTTTGCGGGCCGCAGGCACAACTTCCGGCCCGAAGGTAGACCGATCTTCGTCAGCCCGGGCAGTGAAGTGCAAATTTACTCGTCGAGTGGATGAACGCGCCGGCCCCAAACTGTGCTATCCTGTTTTTATGAACACGCTGGATTTTTCCGCCCCCCTCAGCCGGTACCTGCCGCCCCTGCCTGGGGAGGCCACCCTGGCGTGGGCCAGCCGCATCGCCCCACCCGCAGCCTGGGTGCTGGACCCCGCAGCCGCCTCGCCGCGACTGCCGGTTCAACTGGCAGCAAGCGGAATGCGGGTTCTGGTCACGGCCGGCAATCCCATTATCCGCTTCCTTCTCGACCTGGCCGCCCACCCGCCGGCCGAAGCCGACCTGCGCGCCGCGCTCTCAGACCTGGCAATCGCCCGTAAAGACGACGAGCGGCTTGAAATCCACCTGCAAAGCCTGTATGAAACCCATTGCACGGCCTGCAATCACCCGCTGCCCGCCGAGTTTTTCACCTGGGATTCTAAAAGCGGCCATCTCCTGTCCAAAACCTACACCTGCGCCTCCTGCGGTGACATGGGCGAGCGTCCTGTGTCTGAAGCCGATATTTATAATGCCACCCAATGGGTCAACACCGAGGGCCTGCACCGCGCCCGCGCCCTCGAACGCATCGCCGCCCGCGACGACCCCGACCGGATTCACGCCGAAGAAGCCCTGCGCCTGTACCTGCCCCGCCCCGTGTACGCCCTGGGGACGGTGATTAACCGCCTCGACGGCATTTCCACCAGCGACGAGCGCCGCCGCTGCGTGGTGGCCCTAATTCTCTACGCTCTTGACCAGTGCAACAGCCTGTGGCCGCACACCACTGAACGGCCGCGGCCTCGTCAACTTAGCCTGCCGGCCACCTTCCGCGAGCATAATGTCTGGCATGCGCTCGAAAAGGCTGTCAGCTTTTGGAACAATTTTTCTCCGGCCAACTTATCGGGTGTTGCACACACCCTCTGGCCCGAAGAACCGCCCAAAAACGGCGGCCTGTCCATCTATGAAGGGCCGCTGCGCGAAGCCGCCGGGCAACTGGGCGAAATCCCTTTCACGGCAGTTGCGACCATCATTCCGCGCCCCAACCAGGCCTTCTGGACGCTTTCCGCATTGTGGGCAGGCTGGCTGTGGGGGCGCGAAGCGGTTGCGCCTTTCAAGTCCGTCCTGCGCCGCCGCCGCTACGACTGGCAATGGCACGCCGAAGCCCTGCGCGCCCTGTTCGGCAACCTGCGCCAGGTTGCGGGCGGACAAATCCCCTTTCATGCCTTAATCCCCGAACTGGAGCCGGATTTTCTCGGCGCGGTCATCCTGGCAGCCTCCGCCAGCGGCTGGCGGGTCGAATCCTTCGAGAGCGAGAAAAACAGCGGGCTGGCAAGCCTTGTGCTGCAACCCGGCAAGCCGCGCCGCGCCAGGCCCCTCAAACCGGATGTGAACCTTGTCCGCAAACTCCTGCGCCAGGCCCTCGAAAGCCGCGCCGAACCGGCAGACTACCCCAACCTGTATGCCGAGGTTGTGCTGGCGCTGGCAGCAAAAAACAGGCTGGTTTTCGACGAAGACTGCGTAGGGACAATTCGCAAACTCATCCACACCAGCCTGGAATCGGATGAGTTTACCGACCTGGAAGGCCGCGCCCATCCTGAAACAGGCCGCTGGGCCTTGAGCAGGTGGCAAAAAATGTTTTAGCGGCTGAACTTATCAGTCCAGGGTGAAATAGAAGGTCGTACCCTCGCCTGGGCGGCTCTCGGCCCAAACCTGTCCCCCATGCCTGTGAATAATCCTTTGGACAATCGCCAGCCCGATGCCCGTGCCGGGGAATTCTTCGGTGGAGTGCAATCGCTGGAAGGCCCCAAACAGTTTGTCGGCATAGTTCATATCAAACCCGACGCCGTTGTCATTGACATAAAAGACCTGCTTGCCTTTGATTTTCTTTTTGCCCACTTTGATAACCGGTGCAGGCGTCTTTATCGTGAATTTCCAGGCATTGTTGAGCAGGTTTTCGAGCACGACCCGCAGCAGCCGCTCATCACCGGTCACTTTTAGCCCCCTGGCTGCTTCGAATTTAACGCTTCTCCCCGGCTCTTGCAAACTTAACTGCTCGAAGATTTCCTGTGCCAGGGCGCAGATATCAACCGGCTGGCTGCGCAATTCGGCGCGCGTGATGCGTGAAAGCCGCAACAGGTCATCTATCAATTGGCCCATATTTTTGGCCGCCTGGCGGGTCCTGTTCAAAAATACCAGGCCGTCTTCAGGGATTTGGCTGGCAAAGTCATCCATCAAGATTCGGGTAAAGCCGTCAATGGCGCGCAGCGGGGCGCGCAAATCGTGCGAGACAGAGTAAGAGAATGCTTCCAACTCGCGGTTGGCGGCGTGCAGTTCCTCTTCTATTTTTTTGCGTTCGGTAATGTCGAGCGTGGTAGAGATGACCGACACGACATTCCCCTGCGGGTCAAATTCAGGCGCAAGCGACAGGTGGCCGACAAACCCATTTATTTCATATTCAGTCTTTACCGGTTCACCGCTGTCGAACACCTGGCAGATTTTCTGTTCGGCAAAATCGATGCTGGGGTGGTTGCCAAACACTTCACGCAGGGTTTTGCCAATCACGTTTTCCGGTCGAAGCCTGTCAGACTGCCCGATATGGTTGACATATAGATAGCGGCCATCACGGTCATAGCGCGCAATTTGCGATGGATTGTTTTCTGCAAGGGCGCGGAACTTCTCCTCGCTGGCTTTAAGGGCAGCAGTTCGCCGCCTGACCCGCGCCTCCAGTTCGACGTTCAGCTGGCGGACTGTATCTTCAGCGCGTTTACGCTCTTCCAGTTCCCGCTGAACCTGGTCGTAGAGCCGCGCATTGAGAATGGCATTGGCCAGCAAATCAGCCATTGTCTCGAAAGTGGCGATGTCTTCCTGGCTGAAGGCCGCCTGTTTGTTGCTCTGGATGGTCAGCGCGCCCAAAACCTCGCCCCGGCTGGTAAGCGGCAGCGCCAGTTCGGAACGGGTGTCCGGCAGCAGCGGATTATTAAACCGGACCGCCTCCTCGCCGACATCCAGGGCGATGCGCGCCTGGCGATTGGCGATGCACCAGCCAATCATCGACGCGCCGCCCACCTCAAGACGGTGGCCACTCTCCAACATGATAATCCCCGCCGAACCGGTTGCGGCGCGCAAGATTGCCCAGGACGGGGCATCTTCAACCACAAACAATCCAACATAATACAGGCCAAATTGTTTTTGCACCATCTCGACAACTTGCTGGCCAAGAACCTGGGAATCAAGGATAGCGGTGGCCGCGCGAGCAACTTCTGCTCCCAATTGCAGCAAACCTGAGCGGCGTTCGAGCGCCTCGGCATAATTTCTCAGGTTGGTATTGGCGTCCCGAATAACCTGCTCATCGCGCTTGCGCTCGGTAACATCGGTGATGGTTCCCGCCATGCGGACAGGCCTGCCTTGTTCATCGCGATAGACGCGCCCGTTTGATTCGATCCAAATATTTGTCCCTTCGCCTGAAAGGATACGATATTCGGTATGCAAGTCCGGCTCGATGCCTGCCAGGCAATTCTCAATGCCCTGTCTCACCCGAGGCTGGTCGTCAGGGTGAACAATCTCGAGGTAACTTTGAAAATTGCCGGAAAAGTCATCCCTTTGGATATCGAGAATGTCATAAACACGCTCTGACCAGACAATCTGGTCGGCGTCTATTTCCCAATCCCAAATGCCCATATTGGCTGAAGAAAGCGCCAGGTCGAGGCGCGCCTGGCTCTCCCTGAGGGCGTTTTCGGTGCGTGTGCGTTCGGCCAGTTCATTTTTGGCAGCCTGGTACAGCGAAGCGTTGTCCAACGCCAGGGCGGCCAGTTCGGCAAATTGTTCCAGTTGCTGGATTTGTTTTGGGGTAAATTTCCGTTGGGGGTCGTCATAAGCCAGTTCGATAATGCCAATGATGCGCCCTTCCACTATCAGCGGAATTGCCAGCAAGGCATGCAGCCCCAGGTTGGAATAACTTGCTAGCCTGGCATCCCACTGGCCATAGTCGTCAAGCACGATGGTTTGTTTTTCCTGCAACACCAGCCCTGCGATTCCCTGGCCGGTTGGCAAGACAGTCCCCTGGAAAGGTTCAAAGATGCCATGTCCGATACATTCCTGGCTGGCCTCGTCGCCTGGCAGGACGAGGTCGATGCAACCGTGCCTGGTATCGGCCAGGGCTTCGGCGCGGCTTAACATCAACTCGAGCAATGAATTTAAATCCAGGCGGTCGATAATCGCCAGGGTCGTTTCATGCAGGGCGGCAAGATATTCAGCCTGTTCGCTCAACCGCTTTTCAACCTGGCGACGTTCAGCCAGTTCCTGCGAAGCGTTCTCCAGCGCCTTTCGCAGGTCTTTCATGGTCATCGACAGCAGGAACCAGCCCGCCACCAGGTAGAACACAAAAATAACAAAACTATTGACCGAATCAATCACCAGGTACGGAGACAAAAGCCCCAGCATTTCCTGCCGCAATATCCAGGCCAGGCTGGTAATACTCAATAACATGAGAATTAACGCATATCGCCCGCCCAGCAATAACCCGGTGACAAAAATTACCAGTATCAGGCCGCTCTGGCCGAAGGTCTGCATTCCCCCTGAGTAATAAATTGCCGTGGACATAATCGCCCACAAGAGGATTGCGTACAAAAGGGCCGACAGGCGCAGGTAATTTGTCCGCACCATCGCCCAGCAAAGCAGCGAGGCAGCAGTGACGGCAAAAATGAACCAAACCCTGAAATCTTCGGGATGCTGCCAGCGATAAAACACCCCATAAAGGAAACTAAAGGCTGTTCCTAACGGCAAAATTAAACTCAATGACCGCCGAACGCGAGCCTTTTCATCCAAACTCATCGCTGGGAAAATCTTGTTGCTAATTTTTCTTAGCATATTTGAATTTTAGAAGTTTTTTTTGCGAACAGGCAACCATCAGATATAAAGAAAAAGCCCCTTGCGGGACTATTCTCCAAACCACAAATCAACCCAGATATCCCATTTGGTGAGGTCGTTTAGAATGGGGGTCGGCACCGGGGTAGGCGGCAGTGTCGCGCCCGGTTCGGGCAGCGGGATGACAACGATATCTCCATCCTGAGCCATGCGGCTTTGCTCCCGCGCCCAGGCTTCCGCTGCGGCGGGGGAAGTGGCATAAGCGACCTGGGTTTGCAGGGCGTATTGGGTTACCATAACCGCTGTTGCCTGCGACCGCACGATTGCGGCTTCTTTTTGCAAGCGGGTCAACTCTTCCATGCGGCTATTAAAATCCATCACCAGGAAGAGCAGGACAGCAATGCCGGCCAGGATGCCCAGGCGGCGAAAATCAATATTAAAGCGACCGATTTTCATGTTTATTATTTTATCATGGAGAAAGAAAAAACCCCCGCGCGAGGCGAGGGTTTGTGTGCCGAAGGAGGGATTTGAACCCTCACTCCCGTACGGGAACTACGCCCTGAACGTAGCGCGTCTGCCAGTTCCGCCACTTCGGCAATATTGCTAGAGCGGATGGTATTTTACACCACTTCATAGATTTGTCAATTATTTTTGATGCGATTCGCAAAATTAGCCTTGCCCGCACAGGCGGTTGATGATAAAATCCGCATTCGCTAGTCGGGCGCGTAGCTCAATGGCAGAGCAGCGGCCTTTTAAGCCGTTTGTTGAGGGTTCGATCCCCTCCGCGCTCACAAGCTGTTTTACCCGTCGGCACACACTGGTGCGTCGCACCGATGTGGAAGACAGCGCAACGGGGGAGCAGGGACGCTGCTAACGTCCCTGCTCCGAAATTTCATCTGTCACCAAAACAGTTTGTTATTTTTCGTACTTACAAAGCGAATCAGCCTTCCAGGCCCCCTGGTGGCTGTTTTTGTTTATGTGTAATTGTTAAGGTGCGTCGCAAATAAAAGAGCTGAGCGCGCTGCTAACACGCCTAGTTCTTGGATTTAGTCAAAATTTGTTTTTCTTGATATGACAAAAACTCAGAGCGCGGAATGCGCAGCGGCGAATTAAGCCGAGTGGGATCAAGCTTGCGAGCACCTGGAAAATGACCACGCTTAACAAGCAAGGTAACATAAACCTGTGTACATTTAAGAGCTTCCGCAATCTCTTTTGTGCTCATCAAATCATCATTCATAATGTTATGATAAATGTAATAACCAACTAAGTCAATAGATTAAAACCTTAATAAATCACAGTTTTCTTACAGCAGTCAGTACCGGCAAGCACGGGAATTGGCGGTCAAAACCGCCAAACGCGCCGCCGCCATCGTCGAGCTCTTCAACCCTGGCAAGGAAGGTGGCCAGGCGTTGGCCGAAGCAATCTTTGGGCTGCTGAGCCCATCCGGCAAGCTGACCATCTCGTTTTCAGTGCATGTCGGGCAGCAGCCAATCTTCTACAGCAAGGTGCGCGGCCAGCTGGGTGATCGCTACGCCGACCTGACCCAGGAACCGCTCTTCGCCTTTGGGCATGGATTGAGCTACACCCAGTACACCTATTCCAACCTGCAGCTGGCCTCCCCCAGCCTGGGCAAGGGCGAAACCGCTGCTGGTCTCGGTGGATGTGGAAAATATCGGCC
>Ga0208244_100674_pt1 | contig 27999 bp, 30 predicted proteins | sample SubbioCR12Aug_5A_FD_184828 | JGI IMG/M metagenome (GOLD analysis project Ga0208244, IMG submission 184828) | Serpentinite rock and fluid subsurface biosphere microbial communities from McLaughlin Reserve, California, USA - CR12Aug_5A (SPAdes) | ecosystem: Environmental > Terrestrial > Deep...
CCGAGCGTATCGTTGATCGACTTGAAACGGTCAAGATCGATCATCAGCACGGATAGCGGCGTGCCCTTGCGCCGGCAACGCGCCAGCTCGGATTCGGCTCGGGCATAGAAGACGCGCCGGTTGCCGATGCCGGTCAGTGCGTCCAGCGTGGCCAGCCGGTTCAATTCGGAAGCGAGCTGGTCGACGATCATCAGGGCAAAACCGAGGCTCATGAGCATCACGGTGATGTGCGCGCCGCCGAGGATCATGCCGTGCCAGAAATTGACGGCGAAGAGATGGGTCGGCGGGCTATCCGAGAAAATGACGTAGGCGAGTCGCAACGACATGAGGGCGCAGCCGATGAGAAAGAGCAGGCCGGTGAAGCGGTGCGAGACCGGCTTGTCATCGGTGAGCGGCAGCAGCAGCCGGGCGGCACTTAGGCCGGTCAGGAGGATCAGTGCGATGGACAGTGTGGCCACGGCAAGCTGGTAGGGGGCTGCGGCGGCCCACAGCAGGAAAAAAACGATGCCGGAGGCCGCCACCGTTGCCGAGGCGATTCGCCGGCTCGGCCGATCGCCGACCAGGCGCTGGATGGCCAGGTAATAGAGGGCCGTCGTGAGCACCAGCAGGGTGTTGCCGCCGACGCGGGCGAGCAGGCTGTTGGCAGAGGTGGACAGGCCGAGCAGGACCAGGCCGATGGCCAGGGCGATGTTGGCGCCGGTCCAGAGCTTGACGCCGCGCACCTGGGCGGAATAGAAGCGCGATACCGCCAGCAGCACCAGCGCGGTGGGCACCGCCGTGAAAGCCATCAGCAGCAGGATGGTGCGGGCGTCGAGGGTCACCGGGTCAGGATTCCGGGGTCAGCAGAGATGCGTTCAGCAGGGCGCGGCGCTTCAGCCAGGGGCTGGGGCGGTAGCGCGGATCGCCGTAGAAAGCCTGCAGGTTGTCCAGGATGTCGAGCACGGTGCGGGCGTCGAGCGCATCGCCCAGCGCCAGCGGACCTTTCGGATAACCGAGGCCCAGCGTGACGGCACGGTCGATGTCCTGCGGCGTGGCGATGCCCTGCTGGGCAATGTCGCAGCCGATGTTCACGATGTGCGCCAGCACGCGCTGCGCCACCAGGCCGGCGCTGTCGCGGATGACGGAGACCGGCACGCCATCGGATGCGAAGAAGCCATGCGCCGCATCGCGCATGGCGGCAGAGGTGAGCGGCGTTGTCATCAGGGTGCGGCGCTTGTCCAGGCCGGCGAGGGCATCGATGGCGACCGTACGCGTGGCATCCAGCCCTTCGCGCGCGGCGCAGGTGGTGGCGTCCTCGCCCAGCGGCGTGACCAGGCACAGGGCGCCGTCCTGTGGGAACTGACTTTCATCCAGCGTGCCGCCGAGTTTCTGCACCAGGTCGCGAACGGCCGCGGCCAGATGCGGACGGGCCTGGCTGACCCAGACGCGCGCCGGGCGGGCATCCGGCACGGGAAGGGTCGGTATGGCCTGCTGCTTGCCGTCCGCGTAGACATAGAAGCCGCGGCCGCTCTTGCGTCCGAGCAGGCCGCCGGCCAGGCGCTGCGCCGCCAGGGCGGAAGGGCGGTAGCGCGGCTCCTGGTAGTACTGGTGGTAGATCGCCTCCATCACCGGATGCGAGACGTCCAGGCCGGTCAGGTCGAGCAGTTCGAAGGGTCCCATGCGGAAACCGCATGCCTCACGCAGGATGCGGTCGATCTCATCGAAGCCGGCGATGTTCTCGCCGAGCAAACGCAGGGCTTCGGTGACGTAGCCGCGGCCGGCATGGTTCACGATGAAGCCCGGCGTGTCCTTGGCGCGCACCGGCGTGTGGCCCATGCGCCGGGCGAGTTCGACAAGGAACTCGCCGATCCAGGTTTCGGTGAGCAGGGCGTCGATGACTTCGACGACTTTCATCAGCGGCACCGGATTGAAGAAGTGGTAACCGGCGACGCGGCCCGGCAGGCGGCAGGCGGCAGCGATTTCTGTCACGGACAGGGATGAGGTGTTGCTGGCGAGCACGCAGTCCGCGCTGACGATGCCTTCCAGGGCCGAGAACAACTGGCGCTTGGCCTCCAGCGTCTCGATGATCGCCTCGATCACGATTTGGCAAGGCACGAGCGCTTCCAGCGCGGCAACGGGTTCGATGCGGGCAGCGGCAGCTTCAGCCGCCGCCTGGTCGATCTTGCCCTTGGCGGCGAGTCCCGACAGGGTGGCGGAGATGGTGTCTTTGGCTGCGATGGCGGCGCCTGGCTGCAGATCAAACAGCAGGACGCGAATGCCGGCCTGGGATGCGATCTGCGCAATGCCGCGGCCCATGGCGCCGGCACCGACGATGCCGAGGACCAGATCGGGAGTATGAGGATCGATTCTCATGTTCTTCAGGACGTGAATGTGGCGGGAGTATAACAACGGCGCGGATTGAATCGCCGTGCGCCTTCCATTACCATCGCATCAGGACGATTTCGCGGCGGAGGGGGATATGTACGATAAAGTGCTGCTGGCCTACGACGGTTCGCAGAGCGGGCGCACCGCCCTGCTCGAGTGCGCCGACATCAACAATTTCCTGCATGCCGAGGTCCACCTGCTGGCGGTGGCGCCGCTGATCGCCGGGCTCTATCTGACCGAGGGTTTCGTACCGGACACCCTGCAGGACGAGGAGAACCGGCGCTACAAGTCAATTCTCGACGAGGGGCTCAAGCTGCTCTCGGAGCGCGGCGTCAAGGCCGAGGGGCATGTCGTCACCGGGGAACCGGTGGACGAGATCTGCCGCATTGCCGGCGAACTGGGCGTCGAACTTATCGTCGTCGGCCACCGCAAGCACGGCTTCTTCATGTCGCGCTGGTGGAGGGGGTCGGTCGGCTCGACGTTGATCGAGGACGCGCCCTGCAGCGTGCTGATCGCCATCGCCCGGTAGGTCTGGCGCAGGTCGGCCTGAAGGCCGACCTGCTTCATCACCAGAGCTTCCACCAGGGCTCCTTGCGATCGAGCCCGCGCTTGTAATAATCGCTGCTGGGGAAATTGGTGCGCATGACGCGCTCGGCGTCGTCGCGCAGGTCGTTCAGGCCGAGCGCATCGTAGGCCTTGACCATGATGAACAACGCTTCCTCGTTGGCCGGCGCATCGGTGTAGGTTTTGACGGCGAACTGCGCGCGGTTGGCGGCAGCCACATAGGCGCCACGCTTCAGGTAATAGCGCGCCACATGCACCTCGTTCGAGGCGAGCGCATTCACCAGATATTTCATGCGTGCCGTGGCGTCGGCGGCATACTTGCTGCCGGGGAACTTGTCGGCCAGTTCCTTGAAGGCGACGAAAGCCTCCCGTGCCGCCTTCGGGTCGCGCTCGGACTGATCCTGCATGCTGATGAAGCCCATGATGCCGAGGTCTTCGCTGAAGTTGACCAGACCCTTCAGGTAATAGACGTAATCGACGTTGGGATGGTTCGGGTGCAGCTTGATGAAGCGGTCGCAGGCGGCGATGGCCGAAGCGGGTTCGTTGGCCTTGTAGTAGGCGTAGGCGATTTCGATCTGCGCCTGCTGCGCGTAGCGGCCGTAGGGATAGCGCGATTCGAGGATCTCGAAGTACTTGACGGCCTTGTCGTAAGAGCCGTCGCCCATCGCTTCCTTGGCGGCGGAATACAGGCGGTTGGCTGACCATCCGGCGGTCTCGTCCTTCAGTTCCGGCAACAGCCCGCAGCCGCCGAGCAGGAGGGCGAGAATTAACGCTAGACTACGCATCGTGAAAGCCTCGAATTCGAACCGCGCCGATTATAGCGTAATTGCGTCGGCATCCCCGGCGCGCGTCCTGCATATTCCCGTGGAGTGCGCCGGATTGCGCCTGGATCAGGCGCTGGCGCGCCTGCTGCCGGAACATTCGCGCAGCCGGCTCGCCGCCTGGATGAAGCAGGGGAAAGTCAGCGTCGATGACACGGCGGCCGACGCCAAGCGCAAGGTCTGGGGCGGCGAACGGGTGGTGTTCGATGTCGTCATATTGCCTGCCGAGACGGCGCAGCAGGCCGAGGCCATTCCGCTCTCGCTCATTTACGAGGACGATGACATCCTGGTCGTCGACAAGCCGGCCGGGCTGGTCGTGCATCCGGGCAGCGGCAACTGGCAGGGCACGCTGCTCAACGCGCTCCTGCACCATGCGCCGCAGCTCGGCGGCATACCGCGCGCCGGCATCGTGCACCGGCTCGACAAGGATACCAGCGGCCTGCTCGTCGTCGCCAAGACGCTTGAGGGGCAGACCGATCTCGTGCGCCAGTTGCAGGCGCGCACGGTGAAGCGCCACTACCTGGCGCTGGCGCACGGCAGTGTTGCGCGCGACGGCGTCGTCGATGCGCCGATCGGCCGGCATCCGGTGCAGCGCACGAAGATGGCCGTAGTCGGTGGCGGCCGCGCTGCGCGCACGCACTACCATGTGCTGGAGCGCTTTCCCCATGCCACCCTGCTCGAGTGTGCGCTGGAGACTGGACGCACACACCAGATCCGCGTGCACCTGGCCAGCATCGCCCATCCTTTGCTCGGCGATCCGGTGTACGGGCCGCGCAGGGCGGCGCAGGTGCTGCCGGCGTTCCCGCGCCAGGCGCTGCACGCCTGGCGTCTGGCGCTGGTGCATCCGGTTAGGCGTACCGAGTTGGGCTGGGAGGCGCCGCTGCCGGAGGATTTCGCGCAGCTTCTCGAAAAATTGCGGAGCGCGGGAGCGTGAGCGCCGCCCGCCGGGCCGCGCCCAGAGGGGCAGGCGAAGCCGCCCCGAAGAAGTACTCCTGGGGTGCCCCAAGGGCGGCGAACCATCGTCACCCTCTTCCCAGGGAAGGCGGCGGGGGGATGGCAGTTTGATCGACTGGATCGTTCCCGACTGGCCGGCACCGCCCGGCGTGCGCGCCCTCGTCACGACGCGCAGCGGCGGCGTCAGCGTTGGCCCCTGCGCTTCGATGAACCTCGCCGCGCATGTCGGTGACGATCCCGCGGCTGTAGCCGAGAACCGCCGACGGTTGAGGATATATCTCCCATCTGAGCCGCTCTGGCTTACCCAGGTGCATGGCGTGGCCGTTGTCGATGCGACGACTGCGCCCGTCGGTGTCGAAGCCGACGCAGCGGTCGCCCATGGAAAAGGCACGGTGTGTGCGGTGTTGACCGCGGATTGCCTGCCAATACTATTGTGCGACGAGGGCGGCACGGTCGTTGCCGCCGCGCATGCCGGCTGGCGCGGGCTGGCCGCCGGCGTCATCGAGGCGGCCGTCCGAGCGACGGACACACCGGCATCGCGATTGCTCGCCTACCTTGGCCCGGCCATCGGACCGCAGTCGTTCGAGGTTGGGCCGGAAGTGCGCGATGCCTTCACGCAGTGTTCTGCCGAAGCGGCCGATGCCTTTGCATCGAGGGGGCAGGGGAAATACCTGGCTCACCTTTATCGCCTGGCGCGGCAGCGCCTGAACGCATTGGGCGTGACGCGGGTATTCGGCGGCGGGCGCTGCACCTTCAGCGAGGGGGAGCATTTCTATTCCTACCGCCGCGACAAGGCCACCGGCCGCATGGCCTCGCTGATCTGGCTCGAATGACCGAGCGCAAAACGCATCTCGATCCGGCGGCCATGATCCTGATGGTGGTGCTGTGCGCCGCCTGGGGGCTGCAGCAGGTGACCATCAAGGTGGCCAACGAGGGCATCTCGCCGGTGTGGCAAAGCAGCCTGCGCTCCATCGGCGCCGTGATGCTGGTCTGGGCCTGGGCGGCGCACAAGAGCATTCGCATCTTCGACCGCGACGGCTCGCTCGGTCCCGGCCTGCTGGCCGGCGTGCTCTTCGCCGGCGAGTTCGCCTTCATCTACTGGGGCCTGAACTACACCAGCGCTTCGCGCGGCGTGGTGTTTCTCTATACCGCACCCTTCATGATCGCGCTCGGCGCGCACTGGCTCCTGCCGGGGGAGAAACTGCGGCCGCTGCAGTGGCTGGGTCTGGCCTTCGCTTTTGCCGGAGTGGTGTCGGTCTTTGCCGAGTCGCTCGGCCTGCCGACGCGCGATCAGCTCATCGGCGACAGCATGCTGTTTCTCGCCGCCGTGCTGTGGGCGGCCACCACGCTGGTCATCAAGGGCAGTCGCCTGGCGAAAGTCAGTCCCGCCAAGACGCTGTTCTATCAGCTGGCCGCCTCGGCGCTGGTGCTGCCCGCCGTGTCCGTCGCGCTGGGCGAGCCGGGCATCATCGCCCTCACGCCCCTGGTACTGGCCTGTCTTGCCTACCAGACCGTACTGGTGGCCTTTGCCAGCTATCTCGCCTGGTTCTGGCTGGTGGCGCACTATCCCGCCGGCCGGCTGGCGGCGTTTTCCTTCCTCACGCCGCTGTTCGGTGTGCTGGCGGGCGCGCTGCTGCTGTCGGAAAAGGTGACCCCCGCGCTGACCATCGCCCTTGGGCTGGTGGCAGTCGGCATCTGGCTGGTCAACCGGTCGCCGAAACCGGCGTGAGATGAACGACCCTACGCTCACCCGCCAACTCGGCGAGGGCCCCGCTGCGTTGGCGGAGGGCCGGTTTTGCGCAACCGGCTCGTTGCGCAGGCGCGGAGCGATGCTCCGCGAAATCCCGGCTTCACCCCCCCGATGGGCGCTGAGCCCGCAGGTATAATCCGCGCTTCCCAATTCAGAATACGCCATGTCCGTTCTTGCCTGGATACTCGTTGCTTCGCTGGTCGGCGGTGCGCTATCTGTATTTGCGGCGGCGCTATTTGTCTTTTCGGCGCGCGGCGGCTGGGTGCCGCATCTGATCAGTTACGCCATCGGCGCGCTGCTGGGCGCGGCCTTCCTGGAAGTGCTGCCGCACGCCATCGAGGCGCAGGGCGATGCCGGCGCCACGACCGCCACTGTCCTTGCCGGGATTCTCGGCTTCTTCGTGCTGGAGAAACTGGTGCTGTGGCGCCACTGCCACGACCATCACTGCGAGGGCCACGAGGCGCATGCCGCGGTGGATGATCACGGCCGCAGCGGGCTGCTCATTCTCGTGGGAGACACCTTCCACAACTTCGTCGACGGCGTGCTGATTGCCGCCGCCTTCATGCAGGACGTGCGCTTGGGCATCGTCACCGCCCTGGCCATCATTGCCCACGAGATTCCGCAGGAGGTCGGCGACTTCCTGATCCTGCTGCATTCTGGCTATTCGCGCACGAAGGCGCTGGCCTTCAATCTGCTGTCCAGCCTTGCCACGCTGGTCGGCGGCCTGCTTGCCTACTTTGCGCTGTCGGCGGTGCATGGCGTGGTGCCGGTATTCCTGGCGCTGGCGGCAGCCAGCATGATCTATGTTGCAGTCGCCGACCTGATTCCCGGCCTGCACAAGCGCACTGAATTGCGCGCCACCTTGCAGCAGGTGCTACTCATTGCGGCCGGCGTCGGATCCATTCTCCTGGTGCGATTCCTCGTCGAGCATCACCACGGTTGAACGACGCCTGCGCCGCGCCGGGGTGCCAATCAGCCAGAGCAACAGGGCAAGCGGGAACAGGCCGTAGAAGAGGAAGCTCAGGAGACCCGCCGTCAGGCTGGCTTCCGTCAGTGCCACCATGAGAACGACCCAGAGCCAACCGATGGCGACGATGTACATGCCGCCATTCTACCCGTGGGGGGCGCGTTGACAGGGGTTATGTTGCGGTGCAAAATCCCCCCTTGATCAGGCGGTTGTGGCTGCTTTCAATCGCCAATGGGAGAGTGGTGGATGTCCGGTAACCCACAGCCCGACGCGGCTGCAGTACAGAATATTTATCAGGCCGGGCAGGCCTTCGCGCAGGGGTTCATGAGCGTCTTGGCAGGCCAGCAAGGTGCGCAGTCCAACCCCGCCGCGCAATTTCCGCAAAACGAGGCTGTCAGCCGCCTGCAGAAAACATATGCCGAGCGCCATGTGGCACTCTGGCAGAGCATGCTGCAGGGGCAGGTCGGCTCGCACACAACGGCAGAAGCGGCAGGCAGCGGGACAATGCAGTGGGACAGGCGTTTCGCTTCGCCGGCCTGGGGCGACAGCCCGTATTTCGACTATCTGCGCCAGGCCTATCGGCTGAATGTCGAGTTCCTCGACAAGTTGGCCGAAGCCGTGACGGTCGATGAGGCCGAACGCAGCCGGCTGAAATTCTTCACCCGGCAGTTTGTCGATGCCATGGCCCCCTCGAATTTCGTGGCGACCAATCCGGAATTCATCAAGACGGCGCTGGAATCCCGGGGCGCCAGCATCACCGCCGGCATTCAGAACCTGGTCGCCGACCTTGGCAAGGGGCGCATCTCGATGACTGACGATGCCGCCTTCGAAGTGGGCCGCAACCTGGCGACGACACCGGGGCAGGTGATCTTCGAGAACGAACTGATCCAGTTGATCCAGTACGCGCCGGCGACGCCGAAAGTGCATGCGCGGCCGCTGCTCATCGTGCCGCCCTGCATCAACAAGTTCTACATTCTCGACCTGCAGCCGGAAAATTCCTTCGTGCGCCATGCCGTGGCGCAGGGCATGACGGTGTTCCTCGTCTCCTGGCGCAATCCGCAGGCCGACCTCGGCCATCTCGGCTGGGATGATTACGTCGAGCAGGGCGCGCTCAAGGCTATAGACGTGGCGCGCGAGGTGGGCGCTACGGACAAGATCAATGCGCTGGGATTCTGCGTCGGCGGCACCATCCTCGCCGCGGCGCTCTCCGTCGCCAAGGCGCGCGGCGAGGATCCTGCGGCAAGTCTGACCCTGCTGACCTCGCTGCTCGACTTCTCCGACGGCGGCGAAGTGACCCATTATGTCGATGCCGCTTCGGTGGCCGCGCGCGAGGCGGCCATCGGGAAGGGTGGTCTTCTGCGCGGCGCCGAGCTGGCCGCGGCCTTCTCCAGCCTGCGCGCCAACGACCTGATCTGGCAGTATGTCGTCGGCAACTACCTCAAGGGCGGCAAGCCGCCGGCCTTCGATCTGCTCTACTGGAACGCCGACAGCACCAACCTGCCCGGTCCCTTCGCCGTCTGGTACCTGCGCAAGCTGTACCTGGAAAATGGCCTGCGCGAACCGGGCAAGCTGGCCATGTGCGGCACGACGGCCGATCTGCTCCGTCTCGACATGCCGGCCTTCATCTATTCCAGCCGGGAGGACCACATCGTTCCCTGGCGCAGCGCTTACCTTTCCCGCGAGCTACTCGGCGGCGAGACGACTTTCGTCATGGGCGCCAGCGGCCATATCGCCGGCGTGGTCAACCCGCCGGCCAAGGGCAAACGCAGCCACTGGCGCAATGCCATGCCGTCCGACACGGCGGAGGGCTGGCTGGCCGGGGCAACGGAACACAAAGGCAGCTGGTGGCCACATTGGATAGAATGGCTCAAGCGTTTCGCCGGCAATGAAATCAGGGCGAAAAGCCGGCTCGGCAGCAGGCGCTACAAGCCGGTCGAGGCCGCGCCGGGACGCTATGTCAAGGAAAAAGCTTAAGAAAGGCCTGTCGCGAAACGGGGGATGCGCGGCTTGCCATTACAAGCAGAATCCCCGAAAACAAAGGAGCGATGATCATGTCTAGAGTGGCGCTGATAACGGGGGGCATGGGCGGCTTGGGCGAGGCGGTCTGCATCAAGATGGCCGCGCTGGGCTACAAGGTGGTGACGACCTACAGCCCGAGCAACACCAAGGCGAAGGACTGGTTGAAGCAGATGCAGGCGCAGGGCTACGATTTCCACGCCTATCCGTGTGACGTGGCCGATTTCGATTCGTGCAAGGCATGCGCTGACACGGTGACAAAGGAACTCGGGCCGGTCGATGTGCTGGTGAACAATGCCGGCATCACGCGCGACATGACCTTCAAGAAAATGACCAAGGGCGATTGGGATGTGGTCATGAAGACCAACCTTGACAGCGTTTTCAACATGACCAAGCAGGTGATGGACGGCATGGTGGATCGCGGCTGGGGCCGGGTCATCAATGTTTCCTCGGTAAATGGCCAGAAGGGCGCCTTCGGCCAGACCAACTATTCCGCCGCCAAGGCCGGCATGCATGGCTTCACCAAGGCGCTGGCTCTGGAAGTGTCCAGGAAGGGCGTGACGGTGAATACCATCAGCCCGGGATACATCGGCACCAAGATGGTGATGGCCATTCCGCAGGAAGTGCTCGACTCGAAGATATTGCCGCAGATCCCGCAGGGACGACTCGGCAAGCCGGAAGAAGTGGCGGGTCTGGTGGCCTATCTCGCTTCCGAGGAGGCCGCCTTCGTGACGGGCGCCAACATATCGATCAACGGTGGGCAGCACATGTTCTAAGCGGATTTACCTGCCGCCCTGGGCTCGGGGCGGCGGGATCAATTATTTTTGTTGTTTATAGAAAGCACTGCGATGTCGAAGAGGGTAGCGCTCGTAACGGGCGGCATGGGGGGGTTGGGCACGGCGATCTGCCGCGCACTGGCCGAGGATGGATTCATCGTGGTGGCCAACTGCCTGCCGGGTTTCCCGCAGAAGGACGAGTGGCTGGTGCAGAACAAGGCGGCAGGATTCGAGTTTTACGCCGCCGAGGGCAATGTGTCCGATTACGAATCCTGCAGCGAAATGGTCAGGCGCATCGAGTCCGAAATTGGTCCGGTCGACGTGCTGGTGAACAATGCCGGCATCACGCGCGACAACATGTTCCGCAAGATGCAGGCGTCGGAATGGACCGCGGTGATCGACGTAAACCTCAACAGCGTGTTCAATGTCACGCACCAGGTGCTGTCCGGCATGGCCGAGCGGGGCTGGGGCCGCGTCATCAACATCTCATCGGTAAACGGCGTCAAGGGACAGTTCGGCCAGGCCAACTACTCGGCTGCCAAGGCCGGCATCCTCGGCTTCACCAAGGCCATTGCCCAGGAGGTGGCGCGCAAGGGCGTCACAGTGAATGCCATCGCGCCAGGCTATGTCGGCACTGACATGGTGATGGCCATCAAGCCCGAAGTGCGCGAGCAGATCGTCGCCCAGATCCCGATGGGCCGGCTCGGCAAACCGGAGGAAATCGGCAAGCTGGTGGCGTACCTGTCATCCGAGCATGCCGGCTATATGACGGGATCGACACTGTCTATCAACGGTGGCCTGCACATGTGCTGAAATGGGGAAACCCCGATGTCTGTCGGGGCTTTGCGTATAATCGACATGGAATTGGGGGGAGGAGATAACAGCATGGCCGAATCCAGACTGATCAAGAAGTATCCGAACCGACGCCTCTACGACACCCGAACGAGTTCCTACATCACTCTGGTCGATGTCAAGGAACTGGTGCTGAAGAACGAGGAATTCCAGGTCATTGACGCCAAGAGCAGCGAAGACCTGACGCGCAGCATCCTGCTGCAGATCATCCTCGAAGAAGAAAGCGGCGGCATGCCGATGTTCACCAGCGACCTCCTGTCGCAGATGATCCGCTTCTACGGCAATGCCATGCAGGGCATGATGGGCAAGTATCTCGAAGGCAACATCAAGGCCTTCACGGACATGCAGTCCAAGCTGCAGGATCAGGCCCAGGCCATGTACGGCGAGAACAATCCGGCGAGCAAGGACTTGTGGGCGCAGTTCCTCAATTTCCAGGGGCCTGCCATGCAGGGCATGATGGGCGCCTACATGGAGCAGTCGAAGAACATGTTCATGCAGATGCAGGAGCAGATCGAGAGCCAGACGCGCAACATGTTTTCCGGTTTTCAGATTCCCAATCTTGTAAAACCCGCCAGCAAACCGGGGGCGAAGAAGGAAACAGCCGAAGACCCGACGCCGGAAAAAAAGTAAGCGCAACACCCGCGGCCCCGAACCTGCCGCAAACCTCCCCAGACAGCATGCCACGCAAAAAAGCAGCCGCCTCCCCCAGGGTCGGCTTCGTCTCCCTCGGCTGCCCCAAGGCGCTCGTCGATTCCGAGCAGATCCTCACGCGCCTGCGCGCCGAGGGCTACGACATCGTGCCCGAGTATGGCGGGGCCGACCTCGTCGTCGTGAACACCTGCGGCTTCATCGACGCCGCGGTGGCCGAATCGCTCGACGCCATCGGCGAGGCGCTGGCGGAAAACGGCCGCGTCATCGTCACCGGCTGCCTGGGCGCCAAGGAGGACGTGGTGCTGGCCGCCCATCCGCAGGTGCTGGCCGTGACCGGCCCGCATGCCACCGAGCAGGTCATGCAGGAAGTGCACCGGCATCTGCCCAAGCCTGTCCTGAGCCATGTCGAAGGGCCCCACGACCCGTTCGAGGACCTGGTGCCCCCGCAGGGGATAAAGCTGACGCCGCGCCACTACGCCTACCTGAAAATTTCCGAAGGCTGCAACCACCGCTGCACCTTCTGCATCATTCCCTCGCTGCGCGGCGACCTCGTCAGCCGCCCCATCAGCGACGTCATGCGCGAGGCAGAGAATCTCGTCGCCGCCGGCGTCAGGGAACTGCTCGTCGTTTCGCAGGACACCAGCGCCTACGGCGTCGACGTCAGGTACCGCACCGGTTTTTGGGGCGGCAAGCCGGTGAAGACGCGCCTGCTCGAACTGGCCAAGGCATTGGGCGAACTGGGCATCTGGGTGCGCCTGCATTACGTTTATCCCTATCCCGGCGTGGACGACCTCATCCCGCTCATGGCCGAGGGGAAAATCCTGCCCTACCTCGATGTGCCCTTCCAGCACGCCAGCCCGCGCATCCTCAAACTGATGAAGCGGCCGGCCAGCGCCGAGAACGTGCTGGCGCGCGTGCGCGCCTGGCGCACCGTCTGCCCGGAACTGACTATTCGCAGCACCTTCATCACCGGCTTTCCGGGGGAGACCGACGCCGATTTCGAGATGCTCCTGCAGTTCCTCGAGGAAGCGCAGCTCGACCGCGTCGGCGCCTTCGCCTATTCCCCGGTGGAGGGCGCTGAGGCCAACAAGCTGCCCGATCCGGTGCCGGAAGCCTTGCGCGAGGAACGCCGCCAGCGCCTGATGGAACTGCAGGAAGATATCAGCACGCAGCGGCTGGAGCAGAAGATCGGCCGCGAGATCGAGGTGCTGGTCGAGGAGGTCGACGAGGAAGGCGCCATCGCCCGCAGCCAGGCCGATGCGCCGGAGATCGACGGGCTGGTGCGCATCCCCAACGGCGAGCACCTGGAGGTGGGCGAGTTCGCCCGCGTCCGCGTGACCGACTGCGATATTCACGATCTCTATGCGGAAGTCGTCGAGCAATGAGCACAGTGGCCTTCAACCGTCGCCTTGCCGCCATCGTAGGCGAAGCCGCGGTGCTGATCGGCAGCGACATGGACACCCATCTCACCGACTGGCGCGGCCGCTACACGGGGCGGGCGCGCTGCGTGGTCAAGCCGGCCTCGACCGAGGAGGTTGCCGCCATTGTCGCGCTCTGTGCGGAAGACCGCATCCCGATGGTGCCGCAGGGCGGCAACACCGGCCTCGTCGGCGGGGCGACGCCGCATCACGATGGCGGGGAGGTGGTGATCAACCTCTCTCGCATGAAGCGCATCCGCGAGGTCGACGTCGCCAACAACACGCTCACCGCCGAGGCCGGCTGCCTGCTCGCCGAGGTGCAGGCGGCGGCGGCGGGCGCCGACCGGCTGTTCCCGCTCTCGCTGGCGGCCGAGGGCAGTTGCGAGATCGGCGGCAACCTGTCCACCAATGCCGGCGGCGTCGCCGTTCTGCGCTATGGCAACATGCGCGAGCTGACCCTCGGCATCGAGGCGGTGCTGCCCGACGGGCGCATCTGGCACGGCCTGCGCGGCCTGCGCAAGGACAACACCGGCTACGACCTCAAGCATCTCTTCATCGGCGCCGAGGGCACGCTGGGCATCGTCACCGCCGCGGTGCTGAAGCTCTATCCCCGCCCGCGCCAGGCGGCCACGGCCTGGCTGGCGCTGCGCGATCCTGCCGCGGCGGTCGAACTGCTGACGCGCCTGCGCGGCGCCTGCGGCGAACGCGTCACTGGCTTCGAGATCGTCGCCCGGCCGGCGCTGGAACTGGTGCTGAAGCACATCCCCGGGACGCGCGATCCGCTCGCCGCCGCCTCGCCCTGGTACGTGCTGGCGGAACTCACCGACACGCTGGCGGATGTCGATCTGGCCGGCACGCTGGAGGCGATCCTTGGCGCGGAAATCTCGGCGGGGCGGGTGACGGACGCCGCCGTGGCGCAGGACCTCGCCCAGCAGCGGGCCTTCTGGCACCTGCGCGAAAGCATCTCCGAGGCGCAGCGCATCGAGGGCATCAGCATCAAGCACGACATCGCCGTGCCGGTGTCGCGCATCGCCGAATTCATCGCCCGCGCCGACGCCGAACTGCGGCGCGCTTTTCCCGCCGTGCGCATCGTCGCCTTCGGTCATATCGGCGACGGCAATCTGCATTACAACCTGTCGCGGCCGGAGGCGGCGGAGAACGCCGAGTTCATCGCCCAGACGCCCGAAGCCAACCGCATCGTGCACGACATCGTCGCCGCGCTGGGCGGCTCGATCTCCGCCGAGCACGGGCTGGGGCAGCTCAAGCGCGGCGAAATCCTGCGCTACAAGAGCGCCGTCGAAATGGACCTCATGCGCGCCGTCAAGCAGGCCCTCGACCCGCACGGCCTGATGAATCCGGGCAAGGTGATTTGAGGCGTTCCGAAGGGTGCGTTCCAGAGGGTTTACAAGGGCTGGGACGCTACGTATAATGCGCGCTCCTCTGTGGGGGTATAGCTCAGCTGGGAGAGCGCTTGCATGGCATGCAAGAGGTCCGCGGTTCGATCCCGCGTACCTCCACCAAAAGACATTTATGACTTCGAGTAGCACCTCGGGTCCCCATCGTCTAGAGGCCTAGGACATCGCCCTTTCACGGCGGTAACCGGGGTTCGAATCCCCGTGGGGACGCCAAACAACAAAGCCACCGTATCTGCGGTGGCTTTTTTGTTTTGCTTGCTCGAACGCAACCGTGCCGTCGGCATGCCGAAGTGGTGCTTGAGGAGCCGCGCGCCGGCGTGCTTCAGCGCTTTTCCCGAGATTGCCCGCAGCGGGACGGGCGATGCCTATGCCGCCAGCTTCAGCGGCTCGATCTTCGCTACCTGTCGCTTGAGCGACTTCTCGGCTTTCCACAGGTCATGGTTCGCCTGCATGTGCAGCCACGATTCTGCGCTGCCACCGAGCGCGGCAGCCAGGCGCACGGCCATGTCGGCACTGATAGCGGCCCTGCCGTTCAGCACACGGGACAGCGCAACGCGCGTCACGCCAATGCGCGCGGCGAACTCGGTCACGGTGATCCCGGTATCGATGAATACGCCATCCCGCAGCACTTCGCCGGGATGGGGAGGGCTGTGCATTCGCGTCATATTCGCTACTCCTGTCAGTGATAGTCCTGATAATCGACCAGGACGGCATCGCCATTCTCAAAGGTGAAGGTCATACGCCAATTGCCACTGACCGACACGGCCCAATGCCCCGCCAGATCATGGAAAAGCGGATGCAGTTTCCAGCCTGGCATCGCCATGTCTTCAGGGCTTTTCGATGTGTCCAGCTTGGCAAGTTGCGCTCTCAATCGCTTCGCGTGGACCGGTTGAATGCCGGCTTTGCTCCCGGTGCGAAAGAAGGATTCGAGCCCTTTGTGCCGGAACGATTTGATCACGGCGAGAGTGTATCGTTAAGCTATACGGTAGTCAATGCCCGATGGCCTTTATCATTTTCTCGGGCTTGTGCCTGAAGCCGGGCAGGTAGGCCCGCACGGTGTTGTCCAGAGGGGGTGTCGCTGACCGTCTATTTGCGTGCCGTAGCGTGCAATTCCGTGCCCTTTCACGGCGGCAACCGGGGTTCGACCAGCGCTCCGGCCAGTGGGAGGAGCGCGCAGGACGCCCGCAGGGCGGTCCCTCGCAGCGCGAGGGATGAGCGGATCGCCATGAGGCGAGGCGCTCACAATCCCCGTGGCTAGACGGCGAGGGGCGTGACTTCCTGCTCGATTCGCTTGCGCATCTCCTTTTCAGTCGTCTCCAGGTCGTACTGCGCCTGCAGGTTCACCCAGAATTGCGCGTCGGTGCCGAACAGCCGGGCAAGGCGCAGCGCCGTGTCGGCGGTGATGCCGCGCTGTCCGGCACAGATTTCGTCGATGCGGCGCTGCTGCACGCCGGCCAGTTTGGCGACCTTGTAGCGGGTGAGCGCCATCGGTTCGATGAAGTCCTTCATCAGCACTTCGCCGGGATGCACCGGCGCCAGGCGGCGTCCGGTGGCAACGTCCCGGAAACTCGTCATCTTCAAATCCTCGCGCCTGATAGCCATGGTGTCTCCTAGTGATAATCCGCGATCCCGACGTTGAAGGCATCGCCGCCAACCCACTCGAAGCAGATGCGCCACGGGTCGTTGATGCGGATGCTCCACTGCCCGGCCCGATCGCCTTTCAACTGCTCCAGACGGTTCCCCGGCGGTATCCGCAGGCTGTCGAGCGTTGCCGCCGAGTCGATCTGCTTCAACTTCCGCCGGGCGGTCCCCTGGATCTCGTTCGGCAGCCTTTTGACCTGAAAGCCCTCGTAGATCGCAGCCGTCCGCTTGTCGGCGAATGTCTTGATCATGAGGAGTAATAGTATTGGCGTTAGATAGTATCGTCAATCGTTATTATGCTGTTGGTGGCGATGGTTACCGCCGTGAGAGGGGGTAACCGGGGTTCGAATCCCCGTGGGGACGCCAGATTTGTCTGATCATGGGCGCGTTCGTGTTTCGATCCGAAACGGAAGAAAAGCGCCTGTCGCGCCGTGGCGTGGGGACTGACTTTGTTTGGGGCGAAAAAGGCCAGCTTGCGCCGGCTTTTTTCTGGATTCCTGCTCGGACGCAGCCCGGTCTATCCTGAGCTTGCCGAAGGACGGGAATGACGGGGACGCTCAGTCGCCGAAGGCCGGGATACCGGTCTGGGCGCGGCCGAGGATGAGGGCGTGGATGTCGTGGGTGCCCTCGTAGGTGTTCACCACCTCCAGGTTCACCATGTGGCGGATGACGCCGAACTCGTCGGAGATGCCGTTGCCGCCCAGCATGTCGCGCGCCATGCGCGCCACGTCGAGGGCCTTGCCACAGGAGTTGCGCTTCATGATCGAGGTGATCTCGACCGAGGCGGTGCCGTCGTCCTTCATGCGGCCGAGGCGCAGGCAGCCCTGCAGGCCCAGCGTGATCTCGGTCTGCATGTCGGCGAGCTTCTTCTGGATGAGCTGGTTGGCGGCGAGCGGGCGGCCGAACTGCTTGCGGTCGAGCACGTACTGGCGAGCGCGGAACCAGCAGTCTTCCGCCGCGCCGAGCGCGCCCCAGGCGATGCCGTAGCGGGCCGAGTTGAGGCAGGTGAACGGGCCCTTCAGGCCCTGCACGCCGGGCATCAGGTTCTCTTCCGGCACGAACACTTCGTCCATGACGATCTCGCCGGTGATGGAGGCGCGCAGGCCGACCTTGCCGTGGATGGCAGGGGCGGAGAGGCCCTTCATGCCCTTCTCGAGGATGAAGCCGCGGATGATGCCGTCCTCGGTCTTCGCCCACACCACGAAGACGTCGGCGATGGGCGAGTTGGAAATCCACATCTTCGAGCCGGAGAGCGAGTAGCCGCCCGGCACCTGTTTCGCGCGGGTGACCATGCTGCCGGGGTCGGAACCGTGGTTCGGTTCGGTCAGGCCGAAGCAGCCGATCCATTCGCCGGTGGCGAGTTTCGGCAGGTACTTCTTTTTCTGCGCCTCGGTGCCGAACTCGTTGATCGGCACCATCACCAGCGAGGATTGCACGCTCATCATCGAGCGGTAGCCGGAGTCGATGCGCTCGACCTCGCGGGCGATGAGGCCGTAGCAGACGTAGTTGAGGCCGGAGCCGCCGTACTCGGCCGGGATGGTCGGGCCGAGCAGGCCCAGTTCGCCCATCTCGCGGAAGATGGCCGGATCGGTGGTTTCGTTGCGGAAGGCGTCCTGGATGCGCGGCAGCAGCTTGTCCTGGCAGTACTGCAGGGCGGTGTCGCGCACCATGCGTTCCTCCTCGCTGAGCTGCAGGTCGAGGAGGAGGGGGTCGTCCCACTTGAAGGAGGCTTTGGCTTTGGTCATGGCAATGTCCGTGTTGAAAAATTAGCGAATGGTCAGCCCGCCGTCGACGGCGAGAATCTGTCCGGTGATGTAGCTCGCCCAGTCGGAGGCGAGGAAGACGAAGGCCGGCGCCACCTCGTTCGGCTCGGCCCAGCGGCCGAGCGGAATGCGCTCGAGGTACTTGTCCTTGAAGCGGTCGTCGGTGCGGATCACTTCGGTCATCGGCGTCGCCGCGCCCGGGGCGATGGCGTTCACGGTGATGCCGTGCCGGCCGAGCTCCTTGGCCGCCGACTTGGTCATGCCGGCGATGGCGGCCTTGGCGGCGCTGTAGTTGATCTGTCCGATGGTGCCGAGGAGTCCCGCCGTCGAGGTGACGTTGATGATGCGGCCGGACTTGCGCTCGATCATGCCGTTCACCACCGCCTGCAGGCAGTAGAAGCTGCCGTTCATGTGCACGTCGATGACCTGCTGCCACTGCTCCGGCGTCATCTTGTGCAGCATGGCAGTGCGCGTGATGCCGGCGTTGTTCACCAGGATGTCGATGCGGCCCCATTGCGCCGTGACCTCGGCCGCCATTTTGTCGACCGAGGCGCGCTCGGCGACGTTGCAGGCGAACCCTTTGGCTTCACCGCCGTTCTGCCGGATGGCACCCGCGATTTCATCCGCCGCCTTGGTGTTCATGTCGACCACTGCCACCCTGGCGCCTTCACTGGCGTAGGCCTGCGCGATGGCGGCGCCGATGCCCTGGCCGGCGCCGGTGACGATTGCGACTTTGTCCTTCAGCAACATTGCGTGATTCCCCTCAAGGCTTCTCTCCGCTTCATGTTCAGTCCCCTCTCCCCGCCAGCGGGAGAGGAAGTGTTAATTTTGCTCCTGCTTCTTCGCCTGGAAATCCTTCAGCGCCTGCTCGAATTCGGCCTGCATCTGCGGCGTGACTTCGGCGCCGCACTCGTAGCAGGTGTTGGTCATGCGGTCGAACCAGCGGCAGCCGCACTGCTCGCAGGCCAGCTCCGGGGCGCCGGCCGGGTTGAAGAAGATCATCGGCAGGCCCCCAGAAAGGCCAGGCCGAGCGTGTCGAGGAATTCCTCGTAGCCGGCGTCCTGCAGTTCGTATTTCGTGCGCATGACGAAGAACATGATGTTGCCGGCGCGGATCTGCCGCTTCATCAGCGACAGTGTGTCGTCGCCGATGTTGCCGCGCAATATCGCCATCGCCTCGCTGTCGGCGACGAAGAGCAGGTCCACCTTGGCATCCTGGAAACCGCGATAGGGCGCGAGCGCGGCGCGCATGCCGCCCGGCACGACTTCCCAGCGCAGCATCTCGCCGGCGCCCCCGGCGGCTATCAGGCCGGCGACGTGCTTGCCGGGCTGGATGCCGGAGCCTTCCTTCGGCACGATGGCGACGCTGGAGCCGGGCACCATCTCCGTGAACAACTCGTCGTGGCGGTCCAGCATGGCCTGCCAGTCTGCTACTTCGCCGAAGAGGCTTTCAATCGCGACAGTCATCAGTGTTTGGGAAATACCAGTCCCAGGTCCTCGACGAACTCGGCCAGTCCGGCCGTTTCCAACTCGTCCAGGGTTTTCAGCATATAAGGATGCAGCCGGCCTTGCCGAATCAATCCCGGCAGGGGTGCCCATCCACCTTCGCGCAAGGCCGCCAGCGCATCCGCATCTGCCACCAGCAGCACGGCCACGTCCGCCCCAGCCTGTCCGTTATACTTGCGCAGTACTGCACGGCGACCCTCGCTGTCGCTGCACCAGACAAGCAGGGTACCGCAACGCGCGGCGAAATCGTCCCGGCGAAGCAGCCCGATGAAGGCGCTCGAGGCCGGCAAGCCTTCTCGATCGAGCATGGATTGCCAACCTGAACAATCGAGAAATCCGTCTTCCATGAAAGCCATGCCGTTGTGTCGAGTTACGGATCAATATATAGCATGATATGATCGAAAGCTGCAACGTACTGCATCAAGAAAACAATAAATGCACAATAATGCACATATGATAAGGCGTGATTGCTGATGACCTTGGGTTCCGGCATCGACCTTGAAGCCGTCCTGAACCGCTCCCGTCCAACGCTGGCGCGTGCGATCACGCTGCTGGAAAACGACCGCCCCGGCGCGGGGGAATTGATGGCCGAACTGGCGCCGCGCTGCGGCCGCGCCCACGTCGTCGGCATCACCGGGGCGCCGGGCGCCGGCAAGTCCACCCTCATCAATGCCCTGCTGGGCGAATTCACCCGGCGCGGGCGCAGCGTCGCCGTCGTCGCCGTCGACCCCTCCAGCCCGATCAGCGGCGGCTCCATCCTCGGCGACCGCCTGCGCATGGACGAGCACAGCTCGCGCGAGGACGTTTTCATCCGCTCCGTTTCCGCGCGCGGCCATCTGGGCGGCCTGTCGCGCCACGCCGGCCGCATCATCGACGTCTTCGATGCCGTTGGCTTCGACATGGTGATCGTCGAGACGGTCGGCGCCGGCCAGTCCGAGGTGGAGATCCGCCATTTCGCCGACAGCAACATCGTCGTCTGCCCGCCGGGGCTGGGCGACGACGTGCAGGCCATCAAGGCCGGCATCATCGAAATTGCCGACATCCTGGTGGTGAACAAGGCCGACATGCCGCAAGCCGAGCGCACCGTGCTCGACCTGACTTCGGCGACGCATCTGCGCCACCGCGCGGACTGGCAGGTGAAAGTGTTGCGCACGGTGGCGACCAGCGGCGAGGGGATTGCAGCGCTGGTCGATGCCATCGAGGAACACGGCAGGACCACGGGGATCGGCAAACGATTGAAGCACCCCTCTCCCCCAACCCCTCTTCCGCTTGCGGGAGAGGGGAGTATTGGGCAGGCGACGGATGAGGAGTTGTTCGCCCAATTGAGCCGCTGGCGTGCCGCCGGCAAGAACGTGGCCCTGGCCACGGTGGTGAAGACATGGGGTTCTTCGCCGCGGCCCGAGGGCAGCCATCTGGCCGTGGAGGCGGGGGGCGCTTTCGTCGGCTCGGTCTCCGGCGGCTGCATCGAAGGCGCGGTGATCGCCGAGGCGCAGGCCGCCATCGCCGACGGGCAGCCGCGCCTGCTCGAATTCGGCGTCTCCGACGAGCGCGCCTGGGAAGTGGGCCTCGCCTGCGGCGGTCGCGTGCAGGTGTTCGTGGAGCGTGTCGGATGAAGAACGAACTCTTCGACCGCCTCATCGCCGAGCGCACCGCCAAGCGCGCCGTGACACTGGTCACCCGCCTCGCCGACGGCGCGCAAGCGCTGGTGGCTGGCGACGACATCAGCGGCGAACTCGCACTCACCGCCGAGCAACTCGACGAGATCCGCCGCCGGCTGCGCTCGGACAAGAGCGGCGCACTGGAAACTTCCGGCGGCGCGCTCTTCGCGCGCTGCTACGCGCAGCCGCCGCGCATGGTCATCGTCGGCGCCGTGCACATCACGCAAGCTTTGGCGCCGATGGCGGCGATGGTCGGCTTCGAGGTGGTCGTCATTGATCCGCGCCGCGCCTTCGCCACCGCCGAGCGCCTGCCAGGCGTGACGGTGACGACGGAGTGGCCCGACGAGGCGCTGGCGCGCATCGGCCTCGATGCACAGACCGCCGTGGTGACGCTTTCGCACGATCCCAAGCTCGACGATCCGGCCCTCATTGCCGCCCTGCAAAGCCCGTGTTTCTACATCGGCGCGCTGGGCAGCTCGCGCACCCACGCCAAGCGCGTGGCGCGGCTCACCGAGGCCGGGCTGGCCGGGGCCATCCAGCGCATCCATGCGCCGGTCGGGCTGGACCTGGGCGGACGCTCGCCGGCGGAAATCGCTGTCTCCGTGCTGGCTCAGGTGATACAGGCGCGCTACGCCGTTGCCCCTCACCCTCACCCTAACCCTCTCCCCGCGAGCGGGGAGAGGGGATGTTCTCCCTCTCCCGCCCGGGTGGGAGAGGGTCGGGGTGAGGGCAAGTGATCTTCGGCGAATTTCGTTGCGAGGAGGCCGAGGGCGTCACGCTCGCCCACACGCTGAACCTGGGCGGGAAGACGCTGAAGAAGGGCCGCGTCCTGACTGCAGCCGACGTCGCCCTGCTCAGGCAGGCCGGCATGGCCAGCGTCACCGGCGCGCGCATGCAGGCGGGCGACCTCGACGAGAACGCCGGCGCTGCCGAAATCGCCGCGCTGCTGGTCGGCCCGAACACGGAAACCCGCCGTGCGTACACTGGCCGCTGCAACGTGCATGCGTCGATTCGCGGCGTGCTGCGCGTGGATGCTGCGCGCATCGATGCGCTGAACCAGCTCGACGAGGCGGTCGCCATCGGCACGCTGCCGGACCATGCCCTGGCGCGGCATGGCCAGGTGCTGGCCACGGTGAAGATCATTCCCTTTGCGGTGACGCGCGAACTGGTCGGGCGCTGCCGCGTCATTGCCGCAGCCGGGCCGCTGCTGCGCGTGGCCGAGCTGCGCGCGAGTCGTGCCGCCCTCATCATGAGCGAACTGCCCGGCATGAAGGAGAACGTCTTCCGCGGCACGGTCACCGCCACGCGCAACCGTCTTGAGGGCCTTGGCAGCCGCCTCGCCCTGGTGCTGCGCTGCGCCCACGAACGATCGGCGATCGTGGCCCAGCTCAGGCAGGCGCTTGCCGCCGGCTGCGACCTGCTGCTGGTGGCCGGTGCCACCGTCACCAAGGACCGCCGCGATGTCGTCCCGGCCGCCATCGTCGCGGCAGGCGGCGATGTCGAGCACTTCGGCATGCCGGTCGAACCGGGCAACATGCTGCTGCTGGCCAACCTGGGCGGCGTGCCGGTTGTGAACCTGCCCGGCTGCGCGCGCTCGCGCCGCTCGAACGGACTCGACTGGGCGCTGCAGCGCCTGCTGGCCGGCCTGCCGCTGACCCGCGCCGAGGTCATGCGCATGGGCGTGGGCGGTCTCATTCGCAGTCCACTGGAGCCCGAGGACGAGGAGGAAGGCGAGGAGGAGAGCGTGCCTGTTGTCGCGGCCGGCGCGCCGAACGTGGCCGCGCTGGTGCTCGCCGCCGGGCAATCCTCGCGCATGGGCGGGAAGAACAAGCTGCTCGCCGAGGTCGATGGCGTGCCGATGGTGCTGCGCGCGGTGAACGCCGCGCTGGCCTCGCGCGCAATTTCGGTGACGGTGGTGCTCGGCCACGAGGGGGAGCGGGTCGAGGCCCTGCTCGCCGGGCGCAAGGTGAATTTCGTGCGCAATGCCGATTTCGCGCAGGGCATGTCCACTTCGCTGCGTGCCGGCATTGCGGCGTTGCCGGCGGAGGCCGAAGCGGCCGTGGTGCTGCTCGCCGACATGCCGCGCGTGAATGCCGTGCATGTCGACCGCCTCATCGACGCCTTCGATGCGCAGCAGCCATCCATTATCGTGCCGCAGCATGAAGGCCGGCGCGGCAACCCCATCCTCTGGCCGCGCGAGTTCTTTGCCAGCATGCAGGCGGTGGGCGGCGACAAGGGCGCGCGCGAGTTGCTCGAGGAAAACCCGCAGCGCATCCGCAGCGTCGAGATAGACGACGACGCCATCCATGCCGATGTCGACACCACGGACGACCTTCAGGTCCTGGAAAGACGATGAACCCAGGCAAGCCTGATCATCCGGATGTGGGAGCGGCGTCCACGCCGCGATTGCCCCCCGCAGGAAGTGCCCTTGGGGTGCAGCGCCATTTCGCGGCGTGGACGCCGCTCCCACTGGGCAAACCATGAGCTTCTCCCCCACCCACTGGCGCAAGCACTTTCCGCTGCTGGCGAATCATCCCCGCCTGCATTACCTCGACAATGCCGCGACCGGGCAGATCTGTTACGAAGCGCTGAATGCGGCGACGGCGTTCGAGACGCAGTCGCGCGCCAACGTCCTGCGCGGCACCTACCGCCTCGCCGAGCAGGCCGATGCCGCTTACGAGAACGCGCGGCGGCAGGTCGCCGCCTACCTGAACGCCGCGAGCTCGGAGGAGGTGGTGTTCACCGCCGGCACCACGGCCTCGATCAATCTCGTCGCCCATGCCTTCGGCGACGGTCTGAAGACCGGCGACGAAGTCGTGCTGAGTCTCGCCGAGCACCACAGCAATGTCGTGCCCTGGCAGATGCTGCGCGAGCGGCGCGGCATTGTCCTGCGCATCCTGCCGCTGACGGCCGATGGCCGCCTCGATCTTTCGCGCCTCGACGCCATCATCACGCCGCGCTGCCGCCTCGTCGCCGTCACCCACGCATCCAACGTCACCGGCGCCGTCACCGACCTGGCGCCCATCGTCGCGGCGGCACGTGCAGTCGGTGCCCGCGTGCTGCTCGATGGCGCCCAGGCCGTGCAGCATGGCCCGGTGGATGTCCCCGCGCTTGGCGCAGACTTCTACGCCTTCTCCGGTCACAAGGCCTTCGGTCCCACCGGCGTCGGCGTGCTGTGGGGAAAAGTCGAGGCGCTGGCCGCGCTGCCGCCTTTCCTCGGCGGCGGCGGCATGATCGAGCGCGTCGGCGTCGAACAAACGACCTACGCAGCGCCGCCGCGCCGCTTCGAGGCCGGCACGCCACCCATCGCCCAGGCCATCGGGCTGGGCGCGGCGCTCGACTGGCTGCGCGAGCAGCCATGGGCTGACATGAACGCCCACACGGCACGCCTCGCGCAGCGACTGATCGACGGAATCGCCGTCCTGCCGGGGCTGACTTTCGTCGGCACGCGCGATCTGCGCGAGCGGCTGCCCATCATTTCCTTCAACCTCGAAGGCATCCATCCGCACGATGTCTGCCAGGTGCTGGACGAGCATGGCGTCGCCGTGCGCGGCGGCCACCACTGCGCCCAGCCGTTGATGGATTATTTCGGTGTGCAGGGCGCCGTGCGCGCCAGCCTCGCGCCCTACAACGACGAGGCCGACATCGACTCGCTGCTGTCGGGCTTGAGCGATGCGGTCCAGCGATTGAGATGACCTTCAGATCAAGCATGCACAGCCTTGAACCCTTGATGTGGGAGCGGCGTCCTCGCCGCGATGGCAGCCGCCAATATCGCGGCGAGGACGCCGCTCCCACAAACTCTGCCAGCGCTTTCGTTGATCAGTTGATATGAACTCCCCCGACCTCTACCAGCAGGCCCTGCTCGAACTCGCCAAGGCCGGCCACGGCGCCGGCACGCTGCCCTCGCCCGACGGCGAAGCATTGCGCGACAGTCCGCTGTGCGGCGACCGCGTGCGCATGCAGGTCGCGCTCGAGGACGGCCGCATCAAGGCCATCGCCCACGACGTGAAGGGCTGCCTGCTCTGCCGCGCCGCGGCCTCGCTGGTCGGGCTGCATGGCATCGGTCTTGACGCGGCGGGGGTGGACACGCTGCGCGGACAGGTCGCCGCCACCCTAGCGGGCAATGCCCCACCGCCGGGCTGGCTGGAACTGGCCCTCTTCGAACCGGTGCGACCCCACCGCAACCGCCACGGCTGCGTGTTGCTGCCCTTCGAGACCCTGGCGGCGGCCTTGAACGCAGAAAAGCCTCGCTAAAGCCTCGTATTTCACAGCCGTAGACAGTAGATGAGTCGGGTATGCTCGAACCGATTCGGCCCGATCGCACTGTTTCGGAGAACAAGATGTTCAAGCTGCTGTGGAACAATCCCAGTCCGCCAGGCGACCACAATGGAAAAAACGTGGTGATAGACGCCGAGCGCCTGAAAATGCTCGGCGAGCATTTTTCGATCGGCCGGAAGATCCGCTACTTTCCCGAATTCCAGCGCGACATCGTCTTCCACACCATCATCATCGCCTGGCGGGTGAACGACCATTACCTCTATGCGCGCGAGGCGATCGAGAAGGACGACGAGGGCATGCCCGCGGCCTTCCTCGTCGGCGAGAAGAAGTCGCGGCTGCCCCTTGGCAAGGTGAAGCGGCTGCAACTGATGGTGCCGGACACGACCGATATGGAGCGCTCGCTGGACTACGTGCGCCGGGCCAGCCTCGGCCGCAATGGCCAGTTCGTGCGCGGCAACACCATCACGCTGATATCGGATGCCTGCCAGCGCGGCATTCCGAGCGTCGACACCCAGGTCGACAGCCGCACCCGCATGAAGGACGGCCCCTACGCCGACAACCAGATGGTCCTGCTGCGGCCGGACCTCGACACGCTGGCGATCGCCGACCAGCGGCAGAAGGCGCGCGTGCCCAGCCACATTCCGGTCAGCCTCTACCTGAAGGACGAAGCGCCGCCGGTCGGTTGCATCCTCGGCGATTTCTCGGATGTGTCCATGCGCCTGCTCGTTGCCCCCGACCAGAAGGCCCTGCCGCCGATGAAAGCCAACGACAAGGTGACCGTCATCCTCAACCTCGGCGACGCCGCCAGCATCTACCGCATCAGGGGCAGCGTCTTTCGCACGGCGGCGGATTCCTGCGTCATCAGGCTGAAACAGCTCTACAAGGACGGCGACTTCTCGCCCATCAAGACGATGGACATCCTGGAAATCAAGACCGGACTGCTGAACCTGCGCTTCTGATCAGTAGAGCACTTCGCTCCAGCGTCCGCCGGACACCAGTTCGTTCTTCCTGCGCGCCCATTCCGCCGCGCCGGCCAGGCCCGCCAGTGTTTTCTCCACGCTGGCGAGCATGGCTTCGGTACCGGCGACGAAGACGTGGGTGTCGGGCTTCTGCAGCATGTCCCACACTTCGGCGGCATTGCGCTCGATCGCCTTGTCCAGCGCGATGGGGGCATCGAAGTGCGGCTTCGGGCTGACGGCCTGGAAGGCCTTGAAGGTCTTCTCGTCGAAGTAGTTGGCGAGGTCGTTGTTCTGCTCGTTCATGTAGAGCATTTCCAGGCCGGTGCGCGCGCCGTAGAAGAGCCGCACCTTGCCGTCCCAGCCGCCCAGGTTTTCGTAGATGTGGCGGATGAAGGCGCGGAAGGGGGCGATGCCGGTGCCCATGCCGATCATCAGCAGGTCGGCGGAGCGGTTGGCCGGCACCGGGAAGGCCAGCCCGATGGGACCGGTGAAGGCGATGCTGTCGCCCGGCTGGAGGTCGCACAGATAGTTGGAGGCCACGCCCTTGTACTGCTCGCCGTTGTATTCATCGACATAGAAGCAGCGCCGCACGCACAGGGTGAACTCCGTGCCCTCGTCGGTTTCCTTGTCCGGATCGGCGATGGTGTAGAGGCGCACATGGAACTTGTTGCCGTACTGGCCCGGCGCCATGACGCGGATGCTTTGGCCCGTCTTGCAGGCGAAGGCGCGCTCGCCCGTGCGGAAGACCATGTGCCGGACTTCCTCCTTCGAGGTTTCGGGCGTGATCCGCTGCGAGCGGACCAGCGTGGCGGAATACAGTTCGGGCTGTTGTGCTTCGGTGCGGGCGGACATGGGACGACCCTCGGCAAGTGGCTGAAAACGGTTTCGGGAATTATACAAGGCGCTCTGATGCGCCGCGCGGCAGGCTCGGGCGCAGCAGCGCGGCGCCGAAAAGCATGAAGTAGACAACGAAAGTCAGCCCCCACAGCACGGCGGACAGCGCCACGGCCCAGTCGCCCAGGCCGTGCACCGTCGCCGCCAGGCGTATCAGTGAAGCGGCGAACATCATCCCGTAGGCCAGCTTCATCGATGCCGGCACGACGAGCGGCCGGCCGGTATGGCGCAGGCTGACGCGCGTCATCAGGCCGAGCATCATCAGGCCGAGGCTGCCGACGGTGAAGGCATGCACCCAGGCCGCTTCCGGCACGATGCCCGTCAGTTCCGCCGCCGCCTTCAGCGCGAAGGCGAAGACCAGCCAGGCGAAGCCGAGGTGCATGACGAACACCAGCGGCACGTCGGGCAGGCGCCAGCCCTTCCAGCGCGCCGCGCGAGCGCCGTGCACCCCCGCGCAGGCCAGCGCTGCCAGGCCGATCCACAGCGAGGGCGCGCCGGCGAGGTCGAGCGCGGCGAGCAACAGCACCACGCCGACGGCCAGCATCTCCAGCTCGACGTTGAAGGGCGCCTGGTCGCCGCGTCCTTTCTCGCGCAGGGCATTGCCGGTGAAGATCGGCGTCAGCACGCCGCCCTTCAGCACGTACAGCACGATGATCGCGTAGAGCGCGCCGCGCAGGCCGAGGCCGGCGAGGTGGGTGTGGGCGGCGAGGATGCCGTAGTGGTAGGCGGCGTTCGCTGCCGCCAGCGCCAGCA
>Ga0208244_100675_pt1 | contig 27944 bp, 7 predicted proteins | sample SubbioCR12Aug_5A_FD_184828 | JGI IMG/M metagenome (GOLD analysis project Ga0208244, IMG submission 184828) | Serpentinite rock and fluid subsurface biosphere microbial communities from McLaughlin Reserve, California, USA - CR12Aug_5A (SPAdes) | ecosystem: Environmental > Terrestrial > Deep...
ACGTTGGCACTGAGCGTCATCACTGTGGTTTCGATGGCGTTGCCGGCGCTGCCGAAGTTGTCGGCGCTGAGTTTGAGTTGGGCGGCGTTGATGTTGAGGCTGTCGGCGTTGGCGTCGGTGATGCTGGCGCCGCTCAGGCTGATATTGCCGCTGGTGCTCAGGCTGCCGAGTGCAATGGCGCCGGTCGCGGCGTAGCGCAGGTTGCCACTGCCGGTGCTGGTGGTGGCGCCGTCGGCCATACTGATGCTGGCGGCCTGTACGTTGATCGTGCCGCTGCCGGTTGTGGCAATGTCGCCGCTGCCGCTGAAATCGACATGGTCGACTGCCAGCACGCTGATATGGCCACTACCGCTAAGTAAATCAGCATTGCTCAATACGATGACATCCTGCCCGGCACCTTGCGCTTGCAGCAGGATATTGCCGCTACCGCCGGCTGAAACGGCGTAATTGTCGTCCGCCGGTGTAACGCTTGCGCCGGCGTTCAAGGTGATCGTGCCATCCAGCGTCATCAGCACAATATTGCCGTTGGCCGCGCTCACGAGATCGGATTGCGCCGCATCGGCAACCGTCGAATTGGTCACTGTGGCGTCGGTCTTGACCACGTTCACCGACAGAACTGCCGTGCTGTTGACGGCAATGTGGCTGGATTCGGTCAGGTAGACGCCGCCACTGCCGACACTGGCGCTGATCGTCGCCACTTCGGCTTCTATGTGGTTGCCGCCTTCCCCCACCCCGCCGGCACCCTCTGGCGTAGCACTGAGTTTGAGTTCCTTGGCGTAAATATCGATGCTTCCCGCGATGCTTTCCGTGGCGTTATCGACGATGCCACTGGTGCTGCTCAGCACACTGATCGAGCCCCAGGTAGATTGGTTGGTCAGCACGGCATCGGCGCGATCCGCCGCATTGCGCGCATCGAGCTGGCCCAGCGTAATGTCGCCGCCAGCCGCCAGGCGGATAGCGCTGGCGTTGCTGCGTATCCAATTGCCGTCAGCCATGGTGATGGCGCCGGCGGCTTGCAGATCGATGGTTTTGGATGTGGTTTGGGCTTCGATATCGGCATTTTGCTGTATGGACTGGCCGGCGTTCAGGCTGATGTGGCCGGCAGTCGAAATCACGTCGGCATTCAGCACAATGTTCGAACTCGCGCCGACCGCCTGCAACAGGATGTTGCCCGCCGCCTGAACGGCCAGACTGCCGGCATCGATATCGCCTTCGTTCAAGGTCAGGCTACCGGCTTTGGCGAGCAGGACGATAGCGCCGCCGCTGATGAGGTCGGATTGCGCCGCATCGGTGGAACCGGCGGAACTGACAGCGCCATCACCGGCGACACGATTGACCGAGAGCGTGGCGGTTTCGCCGACCCCGAGATCACTGCTTTCGGCAATGAAAATGCCGTTGCCGGCGCTGCTGGTATCGGCTCGGGCACTCAACAACGTTGCCTCGATTTCTAGAGGGTTACTGCCCGTCCCGATATAACCGCCGGCAAACAGGCGTAGCTCGGTGGTGGTGATATCCAGGTCACTGTCGCCAACACTGTCGGCATCAATGATATTGCCGCTTACGGCGCTGATGCTGACCCGGCCGGTGGGCGCCTCGATATCGCCGACACTGACGTGGGTGGCGGCATGCAAGCGGATGCTGGCGGTGTCGCCGCTGCTGGCCAACACACTACGGACCTGCTGAGTGATCGCGCCGGCGCTGGAGGCCACGTCGATGCTGCCATTATTGGCGGTCGTGCTGCTGGTGCGGATATCGGCGCCATCGGTGGTGCCAACGTTGAAAAAGGTAATGGTGTCTACCGCCAGCACGCTGATGTTGCCGCTGCCGGAAACGATATCGGCATTGGCCCGGATGAAGGCGTCGGTTGCCGGGGCGGTTTCCCCGGCCTGAATCAGGACATTACCGCTGCCATGAGCGTCGATGGCGGTGTCGTCGTCAGCCGCCGTGCCATCGTTGAGGGTGATACCTCCGTTCAAGGTTCGGATCACGATATTGCCGTTGCCGCTGACGGTGCGCACATCCGATTGCAATGCATCCGTGCTGTTGGTCGTCGACGTGGTGGCCTTTTCACCGACCCGGTTGACGCTGACGGTGACGTTGTCGACGATCAGCGCATCACTTTCCAGCACATAGATACCGCCGCCGGCGCGGGCGCTAACGGTGCCGACCGTGGTTTCCAGATGATTGACGCTCTGGCCGATACCGATGGCGGCATGCAAACGCAAAGCGCTGGCGCTGACGTCGTCATCACCGTCGTTTGCGCCGCCGGCCAGCGCGTCGGCATCGCCTATGCCGCCGTTGCTGGCGATGATCGAGACTTTGCCCAGCGTGACGATGTCGCCCACCGTCACGCTCTGGTCGGCCAGCAAACGAATATGACCGTTGGCGCCGCTGCTGCTGGTGAACAGGCTGGTCGCCGACATGACGATGGAACCGCTGCTGCCGGCTTCGACATCGATGGTGCCCGTCGAGGTGCTGGTGCTGCTGGTAAGGATGTCCGCGCCCGTCTTGAATTCAACCAAGTCGCCGGCCAGCACGCTGATATTGCCGGTGCCGCTGATGATGTCGGCGGCGGCTTCGGCGGTGATATCAGCACCAATGTTGCCCAGCGTCTGAAGCAGGATGTTGCCGCTGCCGTTGGCTTGCACAGCCGCGCCCGCGTTGCCGGAGGCGCCATCCATCAAGACGATGGCCCCGCTGGTCGCACGCAAGACGATGGCGCCATTGCCGCCGGTGGTGATCAGGTCGGACTGGGCGGCGTCGCCCACGACGCTGCTGCCGGCATCGGCAGCAACCCGATTGACGCTGGTCGACACGTCGCCGACGACGATGCCATTGGCTTCCAGCAGGTTGATGCCGCCGGTGGCGGCACGGGCGCTGACCGTTGCGACGCTGATTTCCAGCGCGTTGTCGCTGCTTCCCAGAACACCGATGTTCGTTCCCGCCTGCATGCGCAAACCGATGGCGGTGATGTCATTGTCTGTATCCAGACGCGCGTCGGCATCGGTGATGCTGCCCGCCGTCGCGGTGAGAGAAACGTTGCCGGCGGTGCTGACGATATCGCCGATGCTGATGTTGTTGGCGGCCAGCAGGCGAATATCGCCACCGGTCGAGGTCAGGCTGCTGGCGGCATTCATCGTGATGTTGCCGCCGCTGGTCTCGGCCCACAGATCCAGGCTGCCAGCGCTGGCGATATCGACATCGGCATTCAGGATGACACTGTCGGCGGCCAGCAGGCTGATATGGCCGCTGCCACTGGCAATATCGGCATTGCTGTTGAAGGTGATGTTGGCTGTTGTTGTCCCGGTGCTTTCCTGGGCCTGCAACAGGATGTTGCCGCTGCCATGCGCGGACAGCGCGCCGGCGTCGGCGGTATCCGAACTGCCGGCATTCAGCAGCAAGGTGCCGTCCAGTGTGCGCAGGACGATAGACCCATTTCCGGCTGTGGTGCGTACGTCAGCCTGGACCGCGTCGTTGCCGGTGGTGGCGGTGACGCTCGTGGATCCGCTGGCGGAGACTTTGCTGACACTGACCACGACATCGTTGATGAACAGGTTGTCGCTTTCCAGCAGATTGATGCCGCCGGAAGTGGCGCGCGCGCTGAACGTGGCCACCGTGGTTTCGATGGCATCGGCACCCACGCCCAGCGTGCCGATGCCGGTACCCGCCCACATGCGCAAACCGCTGGCAACGACTTCGATATAGGTATCGCCGGCATCGAAAATGCTGCCTGCGGTTGCACGAATGGAAACATTGGCCGCCGTTTCCAGACCGCCCAATGTGACGGAATCGGCCGCCACCAGACGAATCGAGCCAAAACCATCGCCGGCGGCACTGATCAGGCTGTTGTCGTGCTGGACGATGGACCCCGTTGTGTCCACAACACCGGCTTCGACGTTGATGCTGCCGCCGGCACTGGTGCGGATATCGGCGCCATCGCTATTGAAATCGACCGTATCGGCGGCCAGCACGGTGATATGGCCAGTGCCGGCAACGATATCCGACGTCGCGACGACATCGCTGCCGGCGCCTTGCGCCTGGATCAGCACATTGCCGGTGCCATTGGCGGAGACGGCATGGCCATCGCTGTCGGCGCCCTCGTTCAGCGTGATCGTGCCGTTGCTGGTCACCAGCACGATGTTGCCGCCGTTGCCGCTGGTCAGATCGGCTTGTGCGGCATCGACGACCACGGTGGTCGTGGCATCGGGATTGAATTCAGTCACCGTGATGGCCACCGCGTCCACCGTCACCGCGTCATCTTCCAACAGGTATATGCCTTTCGATGTCGCGCTGCCTGCCAGGGCGGTCAGCGTGCCCACATCGGTGGTAATCGGCGTATTGCCGGTGCCGATGGCCTGACCGGCTTGCATGCGCAGGGTGTCTGAACTCACGTTCTTGCTGGAACCGGCAGCGTTGCTGATCGAACCGGTACTGGAGCCGACCGAAACGTTGTTGGCGCTTAGATTGCCCAACGCCACATTGCCCGCCGCCCACACACGCAGCGCGGAACCGGTGGCACTGACATTGGCGGTGCCGGCCATGGTCAACAAACCGGCGACCGCTTGCAAGGAGATGGTGCCGGCGCCGGCGGTAGCCACATCGACCATGCCGGCCAGATCCATGCTGTCGGCCGCCCGCAAGGTGATATGGCCGCTGTCGCTGAGCACGTCGGCAAGCAGGCTCAGATCATGCGTCTTGGCGACATTGCTGTCGCGCGCATCGATCAGGACATTGCCGCCGCCGTAAGCCTTTACGGCAATTCCGGCAAGGCCTTGATCGGCCGCGGCGGTGGTCCCATCCTTCAGGGTAATCGGCCCGTTCAGGCTGATCAATACGATATTGCCGCTGCTGCTGTTGTCGACGCCACTGATCAGATCGGCCTGGGTGGTGGCCTGCGCGGTCGACGACGCAGTGCTATCCACCCGTTGCACCGTGACCGCCACAGTTTCCACCGCGACGGCGTCGGTTTCGGTCAGATAGATACCGCCCGCCACGGTCTTGGCGGTCAGAGTGGCAACGGCGATTTCGAGGTGATTGGCGGCCGTGCCGATACTGTTGCCGGCATACAGATGCAGGCCGGCAGCAATGATGTCGACTTCCGTGTCGCCCGCTGCGTCACCATCGATAATGCTGCCCAGCGTCGCGACGATGCGCGCATTGCCGCTGCCGGCATCGAGGGTTTCTAGGGTGATATTCCCGCTGGCCGCGTGCAGCGCAATGTTGCCATGGGTGCTGACGGTGCGGACTGTTTCTACCCCGCTCTGGGCCATGGCGATATGCCGGCCGGCAAGCAGGTCGATGGTCTTGCCGCCGGCGCTGGTCAGAATGTCGGCGTTTTGCAGGATGTCCCGCGCGGCGTCCAGGCTGATGTGGCCGCCGGTGGATACAAGATCGGCGTTGAGCGTGATGTCGGTACCGGCTCCCGCCGCCTGGATCAGGATATTGCCGGCCGCTTGCACCGCCAGCGTGCCGGTGTCGGCGTCGCCTTCGTCCAGGATGATGTTGCCGGCCAGCGTCTTCAGCACCAGCACGCCGCTACTGATCAGGTCTGATTGGGCCACATTGGCGTCGGGCGCAGCGCCTGCATTCGGGTTGGCGGTGCTGGCATCCGCAGCGACGCGCTGGATCGCCACGGCGGCGATATCAGTCACCTTGATGTCACTGGATTCGCTGATGAAGACACCGTCGGCGCCAACATTCGCGCTCACATCCAGCGCTTCGGTTTCCAGGTGATTGGTCGACTCGCCGGCCGCATCGCTGGCCAACATGCGCAGATCGGCGGCAAAGAGATCGACTGTACCGGCGTCGACTTCGGTCGCGTTATCGACTATCGACGCACCGGAAACCAGACTGATGGCGCCCCAGCCGGCCTGACCGGTCAAGGCCGTCATCGCTCGGTCGGCGGCGCTGCGTGCATCGATCTGGCCCACCGTGATAATGCCGCCGGCGGCGTAGCGGATATTGCCGGCGTTGCTTTGCGTCGTGGTGCCGTCGGTCATGGTGATGACGCCCACGGCAAACAGATCGATGCTGCTGCCGGCCGACTGGCTGTCGATATCGGCGTGCTGAGCAATGTCGCGACCGGCATTCAGGCTGATATGGCCAGCCGTACTGGACAAGTCGGCGTTCAACGTGATGTCGGCTGTTGCGCCATCGGCTTGCAGCAGCACATTGCCCGTCGCGATGATGCCGGTGTCATCCGCATCGCCTTCATTGACGGTGATACCGCCGACCGCGACAAGGATCAGATGCGCCGCCGAATCGACATCGGACAGCGCGGTATCGGTCGTCGCGGTCAGAGTAACGCCATCGTCACCGACCTGATTGACGTTGATGGCACTGAGCAAGTCGATCTGGATCGCGTCGGCTTCGCTCAGGAACAGGCCGCCGGCGCCGGTGCCGTTGATGTCGGCGGCGAGTTTGTTGACGCTGAGTTCCAGATGGTTGGCGCTGCTGCCGGCGCCCTGCCCGTCCGCCGTGCCGGTACTGACGATGCGCAGTTCGTCGGCGCTGATATCGGTTTCGCTGGCGCCCGAATCGGTGATGCTGGACGCCGACAGGCTGACGTCGGCGCTGGTGCTGATTGCGCCCAAGGTCAGCGTGTCGACGGCAACAATGCGGATGTTGGCTGCGCCGCTGATCAATGTGCCGTCATCCATGGCGATGCTGGAGCCGGCTTGCAGGTCGATGCTGCCGGCGCCGGTCGTTGTGATGTCGGCTTTCTGGGTGTAACTGGTGCCGGTGTTCAGGCTGATATGGCCGCTGCCGCCGTCGATGGCGTTGTTCTGGGTGATCACGCCTGCCGCTTGCAGCAGCAGGTTGCCGGCGCCAGAGGCGCTGACTTCGTCGCTGAGTGTGAGGTCGCCGGTGCTGCTGATCAGCACCAGGTGGCCGCTGCTTTCCAGGTCGTCTTGTTCGAGGTTGGCGGTTTCGGTACTGACGGCTGCGCTGTCTACCCGGTTGATCTGGATGGTCAGGCTGTCAACCGTGAGGCCGTCGCTTTCGCTCAGGAACAGGCCATCCGTGCCGGCGTTGGCGGTCAGGGTGCTGACGGCGGTTTCCAGGTGGTTGCTTCCGCTGCCGATGCCGCTGCCGGCGTTGAGCAGCAGTCCGGCGGCGCTGATGTCGGTGCTGGCCGCGCCGTTGATGTCGCTGTCCTGGTCGAGGATGTCGCGGCCGGCGCTGACGCTGACGTCGGCCGTGCCGGCGTTGAGGGTTTCGATCGTGATGTCGCTGCCGGCTTGCAGCAGGATGTTGCCATTGGTGCTGGCGGTGCTGGTCGTATCGGCCATGACGATGTGACGGCCGGCGATCAGATCGAGGCTCTTGCCTTCGGTCAGCGCCTGGATGCTGGCGTTCTGCAGGATGTCCTGGCCGGCGTTCAGGCTGGTGTTGCCACCCACGAGCGTATTGGTCAGCGCGGCGCCCAAGGTGATGTCGGAGGTGACGCCGCCGGCTTGCAGCAAGGTATTGCCGCTGCTGGTGATGGCGCCGCCGCTCAGGCTTTCGATGCTGCCGGCCGTGGCGACCAGCACCAGGTGGGCGTCGGAATCGATCTCGGAGAGGGCGGCGTCCGCTGTGGCGGTGAAGGTGGCGCCGTCGTCGCCGACCTGTTGCACGTCGATGGCGTTCAGCGTGCCGATCTGGATCGCGTCGGCTTCGGTCAGGAACAGGCCGCCGCTACCGGTGCCGTTTACATTGGCGGCCAGTTTGTTGACGCTGAGTTCCAGGTGGTTGGCACTGCTGCCGGCGCCCTGCCCGTCCGTCGTGCCGGTGCTGACGATGCGCAGTTCGTCGGCGCTGATATCTGTTTCGCTGGCGCCCGAATCGGTGATGCTGGACGCCGACAGGCTGACGTCGGCGGTCGTGCTGATTGCGCCCAAGGTCAGCGTGTCGACGGCGACAATGCGGATGTTGGCTGCGCCGCTGATCAGCGTACCGTCGTCCATCGCGATGTTGCCGCCGGCTTGCAGGTCTATCGTGCCGCTGCCGCTGGTGGTGATGTCGGCTTTCTGCGTGTAGCTGCCACCGGTGTTCAGGCTGATGTGGCCGCTGCCGCCGTCTATGGCGTTGTTCTGGGTGATGGCGCCCGCCGTGGCTTGCAGCAGCAGGTTGCCGGCGCCGCTGGCGGTGACTTCGTCGCTCAGTGTCAGGTCGCCGGTGGTGCTGATCAGGACCAGATGGCCGGCGCTTTCCAGGTCGTCCTGTTCGGCGTTGGCGGTGATGCTGCTGCCGGCGGCGCTGTCCACCCGGTTGATCTGGATGGTCAGGCTGTCAACCGTGAGGCCGTCGCTTTCGCTCAGGAACAGGCCATCCGTGCCGGCGTTGGCGGTCAGCGTGCTGACGGCGATTTCCAGGTGGTTCATGCCGCTGCCGATGCCGCTGCCGGCATTGAGCAGCAAGCCTGCTGCCGTAATGTCGGCGACGCCCGCGCCGTTGCCATCCGCGTCCTGATCAATGATGTCGCCCGCCGTGGCGCTGACGCTGACGTTGCCCATTCCAGCGCTGAGGGCCTCGATGGTGATGTTGGTGCCGGCGCGAAGTTGGATATTGCCGTTGGTACTGGTGGTACTGGTTGTGTCGGCCATGACGATGTGGCGACCGGCAAGCAGGTCCAGCGTCTTGCCTTCGGTCAACGCGAGAATGTTGGCGTTTTGGACGATGTCCTGACCTGCGTTCAGGCTGGTGTTGCCACCCGCGAGGGTGTTAGTCAGGGCCGCGCCCAGCGTCAGGTCGGAGGTCGATCCACCGGCTTGCAGCAAGGTGTTGCCGCTGGCGCTGAGCGCGCCGCCCGTACTCAGACTCTCGATGCCACCCGCCGTGGTGACCAGCACCAAATGCGCGGCGCTGGCGAGTTGGCTTTGCGCGTCGTCAATGGTCGCGGTCAGCGTGGTTCCATTCGCGCCGACCTGGTTGACGTTGATCACGTTCAAGGTGCCAATCTGGATTGCATTGGTTTCGGTCAGGTACAGGCCGCCGGCGCCGGTGCCGGCTATGCTCGCCGCCAGCTTGGCGACGCTGATTTCCAGGTGGTTGCCACTGGTGCCGGCACCCTGCCCGTCCGCCGTGCCGGTGCTGACGATGCGCAGTTCGTCGGCGGTGACGTCGGTGTCGATGGTGCCCGAGTCGGAGATGCTCGATGCGCTCAGGCTCACGTCGGCGGTCGTGCTCACCGTGCCCAGAGTCATAGTGGTGCCGGCGACAATGCGGATGTTGGCGGCGCCGCTGATGCTGGTGCCATCCAGCATGGTGACGCTACTGCCAGCGCGCAGGTCGATGGTGCCGGTCAGGGTGGTCAGGATATTGGCGTTCTGGGCAAAGCTGGTGCCGCTCAAGAGACTAAGGTGGCCGCTGCCGCCGTCTATGGCGTTGTTCTGGGTGATGGCGCCCGCCGTGGCTTGCAGCAATACGTTGCCTGCTCCGGTGGCGGTGACTTCGTCGTCGAGAAGCAGGTTGCCGGTGGTGCTCACCAGGACGATGTGGCCGGTTGTTTCCAGGTCGTCCTGTTCGGCGTTGGCGGTGATGCTGCTGCCGGCTGCGCTGTCCACCCGGTTGATCTGGATGGTCAGGCTGTCAACCGTGAGGCCGTCGCTTTCGCTCAGGAACAGGCCATCCGTGCCGGCGTTGGCGGTCAGCGTGCTGACGGCGATTTCCAGGTGGTTGCTTCCGCTGCCGATGCCGCTGCCGGCGTTGAGCAGCAGGCCGGCGGCGGCGATGTCGGGGCTGGCCGCGCCGTTGAGGTCGCTGTCCTGATCGAGGATGTCGCCGCCGGCGCTGACGCTGACGTTGGCCGTGCCGGCGTCGAGGGTCTCGAGGCTGATGTCGCCGCCGGCTTGCAGTTGGATGTTGCCGTTGGCGCTGGTGGTGCTGGTTGTGTCGGCCATGACAAGGTGGCGACCGGCAAGCAGGTCCAGGGTTTTGCCGGCCGTCAACGCGAGTATGTCGGCGTTTTGCAGGATGTCGCGACCGGCGTTCAGGCTGGTGTTGCCAGCTGTGTTGGTCAGCGCCGCGCCCAGCGTGATGTCGGAGGCGCCACCGCCGGCTTGCAACAAGGCGTTGCCGCTGGCGCTGATCGCGCCGCCGCTCAGGCTGGTGATGCCGCCGGCTGTAGTGACCAGCACCAGATGCGCGGCTGAGGCCAGGTCGCTTTGCGCGCTGTCGTTGGTCGCGGTCAGCGTGAGGCCGTCGTCGCCGACCTGGTTGACGTTGATGGCACTGAGCGTGCCGATCTGGATCGCGTCGGCTTCGCTCAGGAACAGGCCGCCGGCGCCGGTGCCGTTGATGTCGGCGGCGAGTTTGTTGACGCTGATTTCCAGGTGGTTGGCGCTGCTGCCGGCGCCCTGCCCGTCCGCCGTGCCGGTGCCGACGATGCGCAGTTCGTCGGCGCTGATATCGGTTTCGCTGGCGCCCGAATCGGTGATGCTGGACGCCGACAGGCTGACGTCGGCGGTCGTGCTGATCGCGCCCAGCGCCAGCGTACCGACGGCGACGATGCGGATGTTGCCGTTGACGGCGCTGATCAGCGTACCGTCGTCCATCGCGATGTTGCCGCCGGCTTGCAGGTCTATCGTGCCGCTGCCGCTGGTACTCAGATCGCCATCGGCAGCATAGCTTTGAGCGGCGCTGGACACCACGCTGAGGTGGCCGCTACCGGCATCCACATTGGCTTCGACCTCCAGACTACCGCTGATGTCCACGCGAACATGCCCCGTGCCGGAAGCAATCAAGTCATCGTCGATGCGGGTATCGCCACCGGCAAGCAAGACCAGCGCGCCATCGGCGCCGGCGCGGATGCCGGACAGCGTGCCGTCAGCACCGCCGATCAGGCTGGTGCTGCTGTCGCCGGCGACCCGGTTGACGGTCAGCGCGGCAATGCTGCCGACCGTCAGTCCATTCGCTTCATCGAGGAATACGCCACCGCTGGTCAGGCTGCGTGCGACCAGGGTTTCGACCCGGGTTTCCAGCTTGTTGGCGCCCGTGCCGATGCCGGTCACCGCGTCTAACCGCACACTGGTGGCGGTGACGTTGACGGTTTGCGGGTCGGCGCCATCGGCATCGGCATCGACAATGGCCGCGCCGGCTTGCAGGCTGACCAGCGCGCTGCCGAGTTCGGTGCCGTTGAACACATTGAGCTGGCCCAACGTGATGCCGCCGCTTTCGGCGACCAGACGCTGGTTGCCGTCGTTGCTGATCAGCATCGCGGCGGCCTGCATGACAATGGCATTACCGGCCTGCAAGTCGAGGGTCTGGCCGCTGGCCAGGGTGCGTACGCTATGCCCGTCGAGCAGGATGTCGTCGTCGGCCAGCAAGGAGATGCTGCCTTGACTGGTGGTGATATCGGCCTGGATATCGAGATTTGCCGCTGAGGCCTCATCGGCTTCCATGGCGGAAATCAGCGTATGGCCGCTGCTGCCGGTATTGGTCACACTGTTTTCGACGGTGATGCCGCCGTCCAGCGTCAGCACGCTCAAGCCGCCGCCGACACCGGCCAGATCGATCGCCTGGCCGGAGCCGAGATCACCGGTGATGCGCAGCGCGGTGTGCTCGACGATGTACAAACCGCCGCTGAGGGTATTGCGCGCCGCCAGCCCGGCGATCAAGGTCTGGATCGGCGCCGCGCCGGTACCGATGCCGCTGGTAGCGTTCAGGGTGACCAACGCGGTGTCCAGGCCGAGATTGGGTCCTCCGCCGCTGAGGCCGTCGCTGATCGCGCCATTTTGCGCAGTCAGGACAATGCTGCCGTCCGCCTCGATACGGCTCAAGGTGATCGAGGTGCCGGCGGTATAGCTGACCGTGCCGGTATCTTCGGATGCATGCACGGAACGGGTGGTCACGCCATCGGCCATGAATATGGCGCCGGCGGCGGTGAAATCGATCGCGCCGCCCTGGGTTTGCACATCCTGATTCTGCGTCAGGCCGCCCGTGCCGCCGGCGGTCATCTCGACACCTCCGCTGCCGGCGATGACGATACCGCTGCCGGCGAGGATGATATCGCCGTTGGTCGTCGTCAGTTCGACAATGCCGCTGCCGGCGGCATTGGACTGGCTGATCGAGCTGACCTGGATCGCGCCGCCGTTGGCTGTCTCGGTGATCCGGATGTCGCCGCTGACGCCGGTGTTCAACGCGGTCAGCGTGGTCAATTCGGTGAACGGCAAGGTGATGCCCGCCGCCGCGCGCACGTTCAGATCGGCGGCGCGAATCGGCTCGCTGGACGCACCGTCACCGGCGGCATTGGCCTGGGTGATGGCGCCGCTTTCCGAGTACAGCACGATGTTCTTCAGCGCGCCGCTCAAGCTGGCTTCGACCTTGTTGAACAAGTCGATATCGTTCACCGCATCGAGTTTCAAATCGTCGTACACCAGCAAGGTGTAAAGCGGTGTGTTGTAGTCGGCCACAGTGATGCTGCCGCCGTAGATCGCGACGCTGTCACGGAAAGTCGGCTGATCTTCGACATTCATCGCGCCGATGCGCACGGCGCCGGCGCCATTCACCGCATGGCCGCCGGACTGGTGACCGATCACGATGCCGCTGAAACCATCGGCCAGCTTCTGAATCTCGGCAATATCGATGTTCAAGGTATTGCTGGTCTGACTCAGCGGCGGCGATGCCACTTCGATATTCAATCCCAGCGTGGACGGACGCAGTGTGAGCAGGCCGGAGCCGACCACCGATTCGTTGCTGCCGTTGAAATCGATCTCGTCCGCCTCGACAAACAGATTGCCGACGTTGCCGCCGCCGTTGACGCCAAGCAGCCGGACACCGGCCTGGAAGCGCGCTTCGGCGGCGCCATTGATGGTCAGGCTGCCGCCATTGTTGAGGATCACCAGTTGCTGAAAGATCACCGTGCCAGTGGCATTGATGGTCAGATCGCCATTGACGGTGACTTCACCATCAAAGGTGACGTTATTGGGCAGGTTCAGCGTGCCGCCGACGTCGACGCCGCCGATGATCAGGCTTTCGAACGGATCGTCGGCGCCGATCGCGCCAAAGATGCGGATATTGTCCGGCGCATACAGCGCCAGGGTATCGGCGGCGCCCGAGCCATCGCCATTCAGGGTATGGCTGGCATTGGCGCCCAATTGCAGATTGCCGCTGCCATCGTTACCGGCGGTGATCGAAACCGTGCCGTCGATCTTGACCGAGTCGCTGATCAGCACACTGTCGGCCACGGAAGAACTGGCGTTGAGGGTGGTCGTATTGCCGGAGCCGTAGATGGTCAACGACTTGGCCGTCAAGGGGCTATCGATGAACACTTCACCACCCGGCAACGGATTCTTCAGCACCAGATCGTGCCCCGTTGCCCGCGCCGCATCGCTTGCCAGCGGATTGACGATGCGGATGATGGCATTGCTGTCGTCGCCGCCGATGATCAGCGGGGCATCGTCTTGCAGCGCCGCCGTCAACTCGGCCAACAAGGCGCTGTCGATCAGAATCAACTCGCCGCCCGCGGGCATTTCCAGCGTCGATAGCGCCCCGTCCTGCGTCGTCTGGGCGGCGACCATCAGCACATCCATGAAAGCCAACGCCTGTTCCCGCACGGCCGGATCGAACGCCAGCGCATCGATGCCGACATCATGCATGCCTTCGGTCGCGGCCGGGATCCGGATCGCGGTGAGCGGCGTCAGTTCATCCGACTGCTCCGCATGGGCGTCCACCCGCGCCGCGAACTCGGTATAGCCGGGATCATTGAAAAGATCGTAAGCGCCGGTCGACGTTGCATCCTCGCGGTTGTCGTCGGGCAGTATCGCCTGTAGCGCCCCCATGACCGGATCGGCCGACAACAGCAATCTGGGCTCCAGGGGCTCCACGCGGAAAGCGTTGCGTATCATGGCCAGCAAGGGTTTTCTGGCGGAGGAATGCTTTTTGCGCATGAACATTTCGGGTAGCCCCATATCTGGTCGGTTGACGATTGAGCGACAAGCCGGTCGACCGCGTCGGCAATGCCGCCGCAGCCGGAAAACAATCAGGTTTATTGACCGCCTCTTACAAGCAGGATGAAGAAAGTATTGCTCTGATCAAGCTGACCGACATCACCATCCTCGAAGCCGACCGACCAGGCTTGCGCGCCATTGCCAGCATAGGGGGTCGAAGTCCAGAAATTCGGCGTCAAGCCGCCGACTTGCGGGAAGCCGGGAAACGACGCGATATCCAGCGCCGGGTTGTCCCTGGAATGATCGACCAGGGCAGCCAGTTCATTGCGATTCGGCAAACGCCAATCGCTATAGCCGGCGAACCCCGCCTGATTGACCGCCGTCACCCGGTTCAATGCCGCCTGCCAGGTATAGGTCTGGGCCGTTCCGGTACACGTCGCGCCACTGACACTCATGCCATCGGCGCATTGCCGCCATTGCAAACCGCTTGTCAGATCCCGCACCGTGCCGGCGACCGGCGCCTGATAGGACGGCGCGGGAACAGCGCCATGCACCAGACGGACATGGTTGGCAAGTCCTTGACCATTAAGCAGCACGATTCCATAGATGAAATTCACCGCCCAAGCCTCGGTCGGACTGCCGATCGAGGCGTTCGCCGACCAATAGGTGGCGCTCTGTTGATCGGGGAAAAACACACCGTCTATCGCCGCCGCACCGCCAACTGCCGCCGCACCTCCAACCAGGCTGTTGTCGAGCAGCCCGGCCAGTTCTTGTGGCGTCGGCAGACGCCAGCCGGAGACGCCGCAAAGCGACCCGATGCCGGCTGCATAGGCCTGAGCGTTCGCCCAGGTGTAAGTGAGCGCCTGATTGCCCGCCGTTTTGGCTTCCCACAATTTGCCGGTTACGTTGTCACGGATACAGGTCCAGGATGCGGCGCTGCCGGGCAAAGCGGCGCCGGCGTTATCCAGCTTGGTGAACGAAAAACCCTTGCGCCCATCGGCATCGCTGTTGGTCAGGCTGTTGACATCGCGTCCATGTTGCGCGTCCTGAGCCGGATGCGTGGCCTGCGGACAAGCCGCCAGCGCCAAAGCACCGGTGCCGCAGGCGCTGGCGCCGCTATCGTTGAGACCGCCGGCATCGTCGTTGACGATCAATCCGGTCAGGCTGGGCTGGTTGCCGAGTACGCCCTTGCCGCTGGTGCTGGTCAAGGTCAACGTGAGCTTTTCATTGGCCTCGAAAGCGTCATCGCCGCACACTTGTATCTGGATGACACCCGATGACTGCCCCGAAGGGATGGCCAGCGTACCAACACTGGCCACGTAATCGGCGCCCGCGTCATTGCAATTCGCCAAGCCTGAGGCATCGAGGTTGGCGGTGCTGTAATTGATCGATAGCGCACCTTCCGCCGCACCGGACAGGCGCACCGTAAACTCCAGCAGGGCGACGGCGCCATCGACGCCTTCGAGGACCTGCACCGGCGCGGAGGCATCCAGATTGACCGTCACCGGCGGCGACGAGCCACCGCCCCCGCCGCCGCCGCAGCCGGACAACGCCAGGCCGATACCGCAAACAGCCAGAATGAATCGGTTGCGTGACACAGAGAACATTCCAGGGTTGGTCATGCGGACATCCTTTCAGAGTTTGCCAAAATGCTGTGCGCCGACATCCATATCGCGATCGCCGGCAAATGCCAATTGTTGATTGAGAAGCGCCTCCCGCCGCGGCTGGGTGAGACGTTGCCGACGAGCGAGATTTTGCGCCCGATATTGCGCATAGCGCACTAGCCAAAGCGTGATGCGCGGCAACAATCGCGGCGAATTTTTCGCCATCCGGGTGAGCAGACCACGACACCATGCGGGCAGATGATATTGAAACAGGTCGTCATCGATGGCCAGATACTGGCGCGCCAGACCCGACTGACCACGACGACCGACCAGGTCCAGGATGCGCCGGTCCTGCCGCGCCAGTTCCTGTAGCTCATATTGCAGGACCCGCAAACCCGGGGTGTCGGCCAGTTCCGGCGATGCCGGGCTGTCGCCGAACGGCTCGGTCACACCCAGCGCGGCCATGGTGTCGACGGCCGGCGGGATAGGCAAATCAGCGCCGCAGGCGTCGAGATTCAAGGTCAGGCTGATCTGTCCAGGTCGCGCCATACCGTTCAAGGTCTCGGTGACATCGGTAGTCTGCCGGGGATTGAAGAACTGACATTTCACCTGTCGCTCGGCAAGCTGTTTGGCAATACTTTCCACATCGGACACCCGGCGCAGACTCACCAGAACCGGCATGCCGCGTTGATGCAGCCGATACAGCGTGTCGACCAGTGCCGCGCGTTTGCCGGCCTGGTCGGCGAAGATCGCCGGCTGACAGCGATGCGGCGATACAGTCGCCGCCGCCGCCGGCCCCAGACAGAGGCGGCCCAGGCTGCGCCAGGCCTCGCCGCGCAGGGCGCGCACCGCGACGCCGATGCCGCCAAGCTGACGATAGCGCAGAAAAAACTGGCTGACGCTCATCCGCGCCAGCACCCGCGAGGGCGGCGACGGTTCCAGACCTTCCTTGACTTCGATCGCCTGATGCAGACCCTGGGTCCAGGCCGGTCTGGCCAGCAGTCGGCCGATGTAATCGTCGACGATGCTGAGTCGGCCTTGCTGAATGATGTAGTGGCGTTGCGGGTGCAACAAGTCACGCACCACGATGGCTTGCCGAACTAGATCATCGCGCCGTTCCGGCGTCCGCCACAATTGCGGCAACAGATCGCCGTGCTGTTCCAGCCTGGCCTCGCCGGCGGCGGTGAATTCGATGTCGCGCCGCCGTTCCAGCCACCGGTAATCGCGACCGTCCTGAAGATGACCGACCAGTTCGCGGGCAGCACGCACCGCCTCGACCAACATCGGATTGTCGGACGGCGCCGAGATCACCACCGGCGTCGTCGCCTCGTCGAACAACACGGTTTCGGCATCGTCGACGATCACCGCGTAGAGTCCGCGCATAAGCGGTTGTCGGTTGCCTGCATCGGCTGCCAGACCGCGCAAGTGCATGCGCAAAGGATCGTCGATGCCGCCAACAATGATCTGATCGCGAAGGTAATCCGCCAACAATTGCTTGCCGGTGGCATACAGCACATCCGTCCTGTAGACCTCGCCGGCCTGTTCGGGCTGCATGCTCTGAGTCGCGGCGGCGACGCTCAAACCACATCGCGCATACAACGGACGCATCAGATCGGCATCACGGCGGGCCAGATATTCATTGACCGTCGCGACATGACATGGACGGCCGCGCCAGGCGTGCAGTATTGCCGCCAGCGCCACCGCCAGGGTTTTGCCGTCGCCCGCCGGCATGTCCACCAACAGGCCGCCATGCATCGCCAAGGCCGCGCGTATTTGCGGCGGATGCGGTCGCCAGTGCACGGCGCGCTCGGCAGCCGTCGCCAGCAAAGCCAGGGCGCGGATTCGATTTGCCGCATGCGCGGCAGCGAACTCGCCTGGTTTCGTCGGCATCCGTCCCAGACGCGCCTCGACACGCATCGCCGCCAGCGCTTCGGCCAACGCCGTCTCATCGAGTTCGCGCAGCGGCTCGATCTGCCGCAGCACCTCGGCCAACTCGGCATCCAGCGCGCGACGCGTTGCGCCCAGGCCATGCCAAAGCCGTCGCCCCAAAGCCGCCAGACCGCTCGGCGGCGGTGCCACCGTCTGATGCCCGGAATACCAGCGGTCGTTCATCGTGGCGGCTTTCATCACAGCTTGTATCGCTTCTGCAGCAATTGCAGCAACGATTCCCGCAGACGGGTATAGATCGAACGATCCGGCAACGGAATCCGCACTCGCCCGGTCATCCCTTGCAACGCGGTCACCCCGACCAGCGCCTCGGCGGGAATGTCGGCGCGCAATTCGAAGAAGGCTTCGGTGGTTTTCTGGCCGCTGTCGTCTTCCTGACGAGTGGCCAGTTCGCCGCCGCCCATCCAGCCCAGCGCCGGTGAAGCCAGGACTTGGCGTTGAAACGGAATCAGTGTGATGTGACCCACGTCAATGACGTGCTCGGCCTGACCGGTCAGGCGTAATTCGACACCGGAAAGTTGCGCATCAAACAAGGCGCGGGCATCTTCCTGGGTCACCACGGCGGTCAAACGGTAACCTTGTTCGGCAACGATCTCGCCCAGCTTTTCACCGCGCTTGATCCAGGTGTCGCGCAATTCGTGCAGCGTCGGCGCAACCCAGCGTCCATTGCGCGGAGCCACCACCACCAGTTCGCGACGTAGCGTTTCCAGCTCGCGCAGCCGGGCATGCAACGCATCCGCGCGCTGGCCCAACGGCCCCAGTTCGGAAAGCGCGTTACGCAACGCCTGCCGATACAGCAGAGTGATCTCGGCCAACTGCTGGCGGGTGACTTCCAGGTCGTGCTCCAGATCCGGATTGCGCAAGCGGGCGATGACATCACCCCGGCGCAAACTGGCGCCATTGTCCACCAGAACCTCAATCAGCTGGCCATCGGCACCACTGTACAAAGGCATGGTCTGCTCGGCTTCCAGCACGCCGTTGGCCTTTACCGAACTGGCCAACGGCAAGCCGCCGATCAGGCCGATCAATGCCACCAGCAACAACATGCTGACCAGCAAAGCACGCGATCGATTTTGCTGCAGACGCGGCCCGGTGAGATAGTTGTAATACTTCTGCAACGGCATGCCAACCAAGGTGTAGAACGCCACAAACAACATCAACAGGCCGATGACGAACCATTGGTCGAGCACGAACAGCACGATGCCGAAGGTGATCAGCAAACGGTAGAGATAGCTGAGCAGACCATAACTGGTCATCCAGTGCCATTCCCAGCGGTCCTGGGCCGGGGATTGCGCGCCCGGCGTGCCCATCAGATAGCGATCGCCGAAATACAGCCATTGCTGGCCGCTCTTCTGATACAGGTTCGGAATATCCAGGATATCCACCAGTATGTAGTAGGCATCGAAGCGCAGCAGCGGGTTGCCGTTGAACAGCAGGCTGGACACCGAACCGACCACCATGACGTTGAACGCCAGACTATGCACCAGGCCATCGCCGGTATTCGCCCAGACCAGCGCCGCGATGGCGGCCAGGAACAGCTCGATGATCATGCCGGCCCCACCGACCAGCGCGCGTTGCCAGCGTGAGCGAAACGCCCAGCTCGCCGAAGCATCCATGTACGGCAGCGGCGTAAAAATCAGCAACATGATGCCGAGGGTGTGCACCTCGCCGCCGAAGCGCTTGCAGACGAAGGCGTGCGCCAGTTCGTGAAACAGTTTGAGCACCGCCAGACTGAGGTAGAGCCAGGGCAGATTGCTCAACGACAGGATGCCTTCGGCGCTATCGACCAGCGCTTCGCGTTGACCCACCGCCGCCAGGCCGCCCAATACCACCACCACCAGCCAGACCAACGCCATGACCGGGTGCAGCAACACGTTGATCAGCGGCCGGATGCGGTTCAACCAGGCGTCCGGGTTGACCAGCGGAAACCGGACATAGAGAAACGCCATCAACTTGCCCTGAAACTCTTTCTTGCGGCGCATTTCGGCGCGTTGGTATAGCCCGTCGCTGTTGGGCTGATGGCGATAGAAAAGCAGGTTGGAGGCGCTCAGTTGCGACAGCAACTGCACCACCTCATCCTGTCCCGGCGCGCTCTCGGCGTGATCTCGAACATAGTCGCGCCAAGCCTCGTCCACCGTCCGACTCGGCGCCAGACGCGCGAGAAACCCCCAGGCGGTCGGCGTCACACGGAAAAATTTCTGGGTAAACGTATCCTGCAGCACAAACCAATCCTGATTGCGATAGCGCTGCTTGCGCACCTGCACGCTCGGCAACAGGCCGACACGCGCCTCGGCGATGCGGTGCCAGGATTCGCTGAAGGTTGCGCCGGCCATGTGCTTCGCCTAGAACCAGAACGTCATACGCAAGGCGTCTATCGCCTTGTGACTGTATATCCAGGCGACATTACGCTCGCCCGCCTCGATTCGCGCCATGCCGCTCATGCCGGGTCGCCACCAGGCTTCCGGCGGCGTCAGCAGTTTGGCCTTGATGACGAAATGATTGCCATCCTGGCCTTTCACCTGCGCCACCGGCATCAGCGTCTCCACCGCGAAGGGGATGCGCGTATCCGGGCGCGCCAGCAGGGTCAACTCGCCGCGCGCGTTCTGTTCGACATAGCGAATCTCGTTTTCCGGCACATGCAGCACGACATAAAGACCCTCGATCCGTGCCAGGCGGAACAAGCGGTCGCCCTTCTTCACCGGCGCACCCAGCAGATCCTTGCGTTCGCCCTCGACGATGACGCTGTCGAACGGCGCGTAGACCAAGGATTGCGCCAGTGAATAGCGGATTCGCGCCAGACGCGCCTCGACCTGCGCCAGACGCCGGCCGGCAATCTCGGCGTCGGCGAGATTCAAGTTGGCGCGCGCTTTCATCGCCTCAGCGCGAAAGCGTTGAATATCGGCCAGCGTTTCGACTTCCTGCTGCATCAATTCGCGCGTATCCAGTGCCGCCAGCAGCGTGCCTTGCTTGACACTATCCCCGCTGGTGGCGTTGACCTGATTCAGAAAACCATCGTAACTGGCGCTGATCAAGCGGGTGCTGTCGGTGCCGAGTTGACTGGTCGCCTTGATCTGGTAAACCTGCACGCCGAACAAGCCATACAGCAACAGGCCGGCGAAAACCAGACTGAACAACTTGGTCAGCGGTCGCTCCGGGCCGAACAACCCGACCAGACGCCGGCGTGACCAACTGCCCAGACGAGCGCCCCACCAGCGGTCGCCGGCACGCAGCGGCGCCAGCCAGGGCAGCATCAATCCCAAAGCGAGATGCGCGTCGGCCAGCACGCGCGGCGTCAATTCCCCCTGTTCCATCGCCAGCAGCAAAACCACATCCGATGTCTCGCCATCCATTTGCAGCGGCAGCGTGCAAATCTGACTGTAGCCAAGGGCACGCTGCAAACGGGCATGTGCCTGGATGATCAATCCCGCATCGGGATCTTCACCGGCAAAGACGATGTCGCATTCCTGATCGATCGCCTCTTCGCAAGCGCCTTCGAGCAGATTGACATATTCGGTCTTGCGTTCGAAACGGTCGAGGTGGCTGATCGCCTCGATCTTGACATATCCGTCCTGACGCCAGCCAAGCGCCACCAGGGCGCAACCCAGGCGCGCCATGACGCCGTTGACCAGGGCGATGACGGCGGCGCCATAGTTCTTTTCACGCATCACCAGCGCGCTCAGGTCGAGCAATTCGGTCAGCACGCTGTGTTCCAGCGTTGTCGGCCGTGCGCTGCCCGCGCCACTCGATGGCGGCTGCGTGGCATTGCTCGGCGCCACCGCGGCGACAGCGTTATGGTTGGCAGAGGGCGTATCCCCAGCGGAACGCGGCTGCCGATCGGTTTGCGCCAACTCCGCCGACTCCGCGCTAGTCGGCGCCGGCAACGGCAGATCGGCGACCAGCTGCACGCGCAACAGCAACTCGTTCAGCCGCGCCCGCTCCTGTTCCGGGATGATCAACAGCAGCAGCGTGTTATCCGACGGCTCGCCGATCCGCACCGCCGCGAACAAGCGGTTGACGGCTTGTTCGTCGCGCATCGGTGCATAGGCGAATCCGTTGTCGAATGCGCGGTCGGCCAGAGATGCCAGGGCTTCCCGCCAAAGTTCCAGGAACTCGGCGGCCTCCGGCGCCGAGGCCGCCAGCAGCCGCCAATCGCCGCCCGCCTGCTGGCGCGACACCACCAGAGCCATGCGGGCGCGTGTCAGCGGCGCCACCAGGGCGCAGTAACGCGGCCAATAGAGGGTATCGAAGGGCCCGCGGCGCAGCGCATGCAACGCCTCGATCAGTTGCCGCGCATCCAGTTCGCGCGCGGGCCGAACCACTGACGCGGCGGATGAATCGGGCATCACTGAAGCTCCTGGTTGAAAATCGCCTTGCATAAAGCCCGTATCCTTGTTGTACCGCGCATCATCAACATCGATAGGCGGACCAAAGTCCGCGCGTTGTGGGTTTAACGATCGCCTAGGCGCACCCGCCCGGAAGCACCCGGTCGCACCACAGCGCGCGGGTTATCGAAGGTGACGCGCAACTCGACCAGACCGCTGGCGGCATCGGCCACCGGCGCGACGTAAGACAGACGGCCGCTGACGGCGGCGTTGCCGGCGCCATCGATCAACAAGGGAAGTCTCATGCCGGGCTTGAGATTGCGCGCCGCCGCATGGTCGACGCTGACCCGCAAATAGCATTTCGAGATATCCACCATGCGCAACACGACCTCGCCCGGCTTGGCCCACTCACCGACATCCAGGTCGACGTGGGTGACCACGCCGGCGATCGGCGCCAACAGACGCAGAGACTGGCGCTCTTGTTCGGCGGCGCGAAACTCCAGCGCTTCGCGCAGCTTGCGTGATTTGACCTGCTCCAGACGACCGCGCGTATCACCCAGTTCGAGCTGCAACTTCTGCACCTCTTCCTGACTGATGCCGCCGGTCAGATCAAACAGTTTGACAGCGTTGTCGTGCAACTCGTCGAGTATCGCCAGACGCGCCTCCAGCGTGCGCAATTCCGAGTCGTCCTCCGCCAGCACCCGCCGCCGTTCCACCTCGATATCGGCCATACGCTGATCGAGAACGAGCAGCGTATGGCCGTCATCCGTCCGGTCGCCCACCGCCACATTGACTTTTGCCACCAGCCCGCCGACCCCGAAACTCAGGGCCAGATCACGCGATGGATAGACGATGCCGTGATATTCGGCGGCGACTGCGGGCGCCGACTGCCAGAACATCAACAGCAGACCGAGGCCGCCGACACTGAGCCCGCGCAACCATCCAATACGACAATTCACCATTGATTCCACCCTTTATTGAACAGTCTGGACAGGTTCAATCACCCCGCCACTCGACTGCATACTCGCCAAACAAACTGCCATCCGCGACTTGCAAGGCAATCTGGGCCAGTTCCAGCCGCGCCTGACTGTCGAGCAGACTTTCGCGGCTCGCATTCAACTCGTTTTCTCGGCCGATGACCTGACTCAAACGGGACATGCCGAGTTCGAACTGCTTTTGCTCCATCTCCAGCAGTTGCGTGCGCAAATCGACGTCCTTGCGGTACTCGGCGACTTCCTGTCCGGCGCGTTCCAGTTGTCGGGTGCGCAGGCTCAGGTCATTTGCCAAGGTGCCGCGCACGGCTTCGATTTCGATATCCGACTGACTCATGCGCACGCGCTGCGCCTGCAACTGAGAGGTGGCGCGCAGATTGCCCCGCAACGGGATTTCCATGTTCAAACCGATGTAGCAATCCGGGTAATCGCGTTTGAACGGGTCGTCCTGCGCATCACTACGGCTATAGGACAGACTGGTCGAACTGCAACTGGCCATCAGGTCAAGCTGCGGACGTTTTTGATTGCCGGCGAAGTCAAGCCGAATCTGGCCTTGCTGGCGCTTCAGATTGGCGATGCGATAACTCGGCCAGTGCTGCAAAGCCTGTTCCAGAAGCCGCGCGTCGGCGGCATCGGCGTTCGTCAACAAAGCCGGTCGCGCCGCCAATCCAGGCATAAAACTCAACTCGGCATAGTCGGTGCCGGTCAGGTTGAGCAGGGATTTGATCTTGCTTTCCGCCTCGTTGAGACCTTGTTCCGCGCGCAAGGCTTCGGCTTTGCGTGTCGATACCGCGCTGCGCGCTTCGAACGCCATACGCGGCGGCAAACGGCCGCCGGCAATGCGGGTTTCGATGTCGTGCCGCGCCGCTTCCGCCTTGCGCAGGGCTTCCTGACGAATATCCAAGGCCTGGTGCGCGCGATACAACTGCCAATACGCCGACAACGCCTCGCTGCTGCTGCGCAGCATCTGCTGCTTGTATTGCTGCTTGCTGATCGCCCATTCGAGTTCGGCGATCTTGCGGTCAGCCTCGACCGCCGCGCCGCCAAAGCCGCGCAGCAAAGGTTGTTTGAAGGTCAGCGCCAGGGCGCCGTCATACTCCGTATCCTTGCCCTGACTGATGGGCGAGGCTTTGATCAGATTGTTTTCACGTTGCGTGAGCCGGTAAGACAGACTCAATTCGCCGCCGTGAGACAGGCGCCGCTTGACACCCATTTCCGCCACATCCACCTGCTCGTCAAGTATCAACTGCCTGTTCAGCAAACTGTTCAGATCGAGTTCCTGCGCCGTGCGTTTGCGCTTTCGATCTTCGTGCCGCACACCCCCATAAGCCACCACCTCGAACAAGCCTTTTTCCGCATCGGCAAGATGGCCGGCGACAGCGCTGGCCAGTTGCGCATACAAGGCATCGGCATTGCGCGCCAGGGTCAGTTGCAGGAGTAGTCGCGGCGTCAGGACGAACACACCGCGTTGAGGTATTTCCGGCAGCGCGCCAACCTCGCGACTGCCGATCTCGCCCGCCGCGGACGAACCGGCGGCGGGCGTGCCCTTCTCGGGAAACGCCGGTTGTTCGGTTGATGCGCTGGCGCCGAGGCAAGCACAAGCCAGCAGAACCCCAAGCAGCGGGGATCTGCTTCGCTTCAAGGCAACCCCCATGTTCAGTTCGCCGCCTTGGCCTTCTTGCTTTCCTTCTTGGCGGTCGCACTGGCATCACCGCTATCGCCGGTCTCGCTGGAACGCTCGTCCTTGAGCATGACCAACCGGTCGATCTGAGCCAGGGAAATCAACTGCGCATAGATTGCCGGCAAATAACGCTTGTCGCGCATCTCCTTGAACAACTCGTCGGAAAGATTGTTCAAGCGTTCTTCATTGATGACATAACAACCAGTGATGTTCTTGATCCGGTCGTTGTCGCGCACCCGCATGTTGAGCGGAGTGAACATGTTGTGCTCGCTGAGGAACTTGCAGAATGCCTGGCTGATGACTTCCATCTGCTGCAATTCACCCAGATAACGCTTGACGTTGTCGATCACCTGGGTCGGCGCGCGATTGTCGTCGAACATCGGATTGCCTTCGTCATCGCTGACCAGAGCACTTTCCTCATCGATGCAGACGGTGAACTGGCCTTCCTTGTCGGTACGCGCCAGCGCGAACGGGTAGCGCCGGATGATGGCCGGCACATAGGAAGCCTGCCACTTGCCGTCGGCGCCGACGAACAGATTTTCGTTGGCATCCAGGCCCAACAAGACCACCGGACGGAATTCGTCCTGCTGCTTGTCTTCGATGAACACGATGGGGTAGATCGCTGCGGCGCGGGCAAACTCATGCATCATCACTGACGCGATATGAAAACCTGCGGCAAAGCCGAAACCTTCAACCTGCTTGATCTTCTTCTTGGCATGACGTTCGATATTGACGGGCACCAGTTTCTGAAACATCTACATTCTCCAATTACCGATTAAAAAGCCCCGCAAGCGCGGGGACAGCCAACGCGAGATAACGAATCACCCGCAACGGGCATGATTTAACACACTTACAAAAACAGCAAAAGCGTCTCCAAAAGAATGAATGCCGCAGCAGTGCGAACCAGCAAGCAATCCGCTGTCGAAGAATCTCCATGGCACGCCTGGGGCCGGTGACACATCGCCACGCGATGCCACCGGCGGGCGTCATAGACTCAGGCTTTCAACCCAATACTCGAAGTCGATGTCATCGCCACTGCTTTGGCCGCTGCTGAAAGTCGGCTCGGCGAGAATATCCATACCCAGCGGAGCGGAATCAATGCCGTACTCGTCCGCCAGCAGATCCTGATCGCCTATCCACAGCAACAGGCTGCTCTCTGTCGTCGCCCCCAGGTTGACGCTGGCCTTGCCGGCAAGATAGCTTGCCGTCAACGGACTGGCGGAAGCGAGCACCTGGAAGCTGGAGAATCCGCCGCCACCGAACAGTCCCATGGTCGCCGACAAATTGGCCGCGCCATAACCGGTTCTGACCAGCTCGATGAAGTCATCGCCCGCCGCATCGTCCGTGTCGGTTTGCCGGACCGCATCACGTTGATTGACCAGTTGCGCGTACTGCACGCCGTCATGCATCGCCATGAAATGGACCATGCCATCCGCGGAAACGTACTGGAAGACGATATTGCCCTCGACTTCGATGACCACGCGTTCAGCATCGACCCGTAGTACCTCGCCGTTGCCATTCGCTACCCCCAGCCCACGCATGACGATTTCATCCGCCCTGATGACAGCGTCGTCGTCGGTACCAACGATATGACCATCGATACTCTGTAGAACAACTCTATCCAGCACACCACTGCTTGCCGTCAGCAAGCCCAGGTCGATATCGCCGCTGGCGCGGATTTCAATCGTGCCGTTGGCCGCGCCGGTCAATACTGTGTCGGCATCCATCGCAATATCGCCGCCACTGCTGACCATGTCGATGTTGCCATGTACGGTTACCGAGTCATGCAAGGCGATGTCGCCACGGCTGTCGAGGATCAGTCCATTGGCAACAACAAGCGTGCCGGCAGGATTCGCGCTGACCTCGATATGCTCGGCGTAGACGCTGATCGCGGCCTGGGTATGGACCGTGTAGTCGACCGCCGCCAGCGTCACCGTACCCTGGTCGGCTGCGGCATGTCCGTCGAACGCCTGACCGATGGTGATGTTGTCGAAGCCTTGCAGGCGGTCGAGATCATCCAGGGCAATGTTGAGTGCACCGTCCACAACCGATGGCCCAACATTGATGTTGAGTCCATCCGTGCTGGGTTGCAGGATCAGCGTGCCGGCACCGACGATATCGCCATTGAGTTGCAGACTATCGGCCTCGATGACGAAGGGCACGCTCGGATCCGGATTGACCAGGACCACATTGCCGATGACAACCGAACTGGCGCCTGTGATGCTCAGGGTGCCGCCATCGAGAATCAGATCCTGGCTGAAGGTGACAACCCCGGTCGCTTCAATGTTCAGATTGCCGTTGACGGTCACCGTCTGGTCGAAGGTGACGTTGTTGGCGCCTTCGATGTTCAAGCCGTCGATAGGCGTATCGCCGCCGATAACCCCCTGGAAGCTCACATTGTCACCACCGGCACTCAGATTGAGCTGGTTGTCGCTGCTCGTGGCGTAGCCGTCGAGGGCCTGTTCGAACACGATATCGCCACCAGCCGCGTTACCGTTGCCGGCGACGAGGTCGACCGGGCCTTTGATTTCAACCGAACCACTTGCGGTGAAGGCTTCGGCGGTGGTGGCGCCTTGCAGGATGATCAGGCCGGTGGCGTCGTCGACATCAAGCACCAGCGGGTCTTCGAACACCAGTGGTGTGTCGGTGGCGCCGCCAATCAGATTGATGCTCTGATTGGCTTCGCTACCGATGATGATTTCACCGAAACCGCCATCCAGGTTATCCAAGGTGGCCGGGCTCAAATAGAGCGTATCCGCCGGGACATCCGGGTCGCCACCACCGATCTGCACGTCAAGGTCGGGATTACTCGGCTGTATCAACAGGATGCCGCCGTCACCAGTCACCGGCTGCTGGATGACGATGCTATCGCCAATCAGGTCGACATTTTGATCGGTGTCGGCTTCGATGGTCTGATTCAGTTCAATCAAACCACTACGCGCGGCAAGCCAGGTCTGGCCGCTGGCGTTGACGCCGGTCTGTGCTGCATCCGCCGGCATCAGGCTGGCCAAGCCCGCCGCGTCGATACGGTTGACCTGGACCAGGAGAATATCGGCCGGCACGCTCAGTCCATCGCTTTCCAGCAGGCTGATGCTGCCCTGCGCGGCGTGCGCGGTCAGCGTGTTGACATTGATCTCCAGCGGGTTGCTGTTTGCGGCCGCGCCGATACCGCCAGAAGCCGTCAGGCGCAGGTGGTTGGCGACGATGTTGAGGCTGTCGCTTTGGCCGCTGCCGGCATCCATGATGTCGCTGCCGATCAGGCTGATATTGCCGCTGGTGCTCAGGCTGCCAAGTGCAATGGCGCCGGTCGCGGTGTAGCGCAGGTTGCCGCTGTCGGTGCTGGTGGTGGCGCCGTCGGCCATGCTGATGCTGGCGGCTTGTACGTCGATCGTGCCGCTGCCGCTGGTGGCAATGTCGCCGCTTGCCGATTGAGTCAGTGCGCCGGTCGCCAGCACGCTGATATGACCGCCGCTGGAACCGATGCCGGCGTTGGCGCCGAGGTTGCCGGTGACGTCGAGTAGCAGGTT
>Ga0208244_100677_pt1 | contig 27881 bp, 28 predicted proteins | sample SubbioCR12Aug_5A_FD_184828 | JGI IMG/M metagenome (GOLD analysis project Ga0208244, IMG submission 184828) | Serpentinite rock and fluid subsurface biosphere microbial communities from McLaughlin Reserve, California, USA - CR12Aug_5A (SPAdes) | ecosystem: Environmental > Terrestrial > Deep...
TCGAACAATTCCGAACCTTACTTCAATTTATGCCTTTTGATAATTGGCAGCATTTGATGCGGTTCATGCTCTATGGAGAAAATCAAATACCTAGAAAAACGTAAGGTTTTAAAATGGGAATTGCTGACAATTGGCAATGGGTCTGCAAAAAAATCCTGATTACACGGATGCATTAACAAACGGTTATATCAAGTTACTGACCCGTTCGGCGCCATTGCATGATATCGGCAAAGTGGGAATTCCTGACGCGATACTCCGAAAACCGGGGCCACTCACGCCACAGGAGTGGGATATCATGAAGACTCATGCACAGTTGGGCAGCGATGCAATAGAGTTTGCAGAGCGGGATGCGGCCGAGCCGTTGCAATTTCTTTCATTGGCCAAAGAAATTGCCCGTTGGCACCATGAAAAATGGGATGGCAGCGGTTATCCTGACGGTTTGATTGGCGATGGCGCGCCTATTTCGGCGCGAATCATGGCCTTGGCGGATGTGTTCGATGCATTGATTTCACCTCGCGTCTATAAACTGCCTATGCCTTATGAGCAGGCAAGAGACATCATCTTGAAAGGACGGGGTACTCATTTTGACCCGGATGTAGTCGATATCTTCATGTCCAAATTTGATGTCTTTTGTGAAATTGCCGATCGTTATCGCGATACTCACTCGGATTGCTAATCATGATTTATTGCCCTTTGCCCGGAAAAATAGCCCTGCGCGGGGTTAAGGTTATGCCGTTCGTCGCAATAAATCGATAGTTAGCATTGAGGGAGCGGGCCATGCCCGGGCCTGAGGTGGTTCAATCGCGGGCATGGCCTGCTCCTACAAAAATAAGTTTGACTGGACGGTATTGGCACAGAGGGACTAAAGTTTTCTCGTACACCCGAACCTCATTATTAAAAAAAACATTTCCGGCTAGTTAGCCCCAGGTACAGACCAATCCATGATACCCACTGACTTGTCAACAACCCAATCACAGGCTGTCGCCGGCCGCGGCAAAATTCTCTCTGTCGTTTTCATCTATGCGCTGTTTGCCACCGGTTGGATATTACTTTCCGATCAGTTGACCCGCCTGTTTTTTGATGACCCGGAGAAGATTATTCTCGTCAGTTTGTTAAAAGGATGGGGCTTCGTCATTATCACTTCGCTGATGCTCTATGGCTTGATGCATCGCTGGTTCAAGGATCCTGCAGAAGTCGTCGTTAAAGCCAAAAAGTCTGTTCTACAGGTTTGGATATTTGTGTTATTGGCGCTAGTCATTAGTGTACTAACCAGTGCCTCCATGTTGTTGTCTATAAAACATCATAAACAACAAAAGATCAGTCAACTGCAGGCAGTGGCTGATCTAAAGTCACGGCAAATCGGCGATTGGCGCAAAGAACGGCAGCGTTATGCAGAATTTGTCCAAACCAGCTTTTTTCATGCCAGACAATACCGTTGGTGGCAAGAACCTGGTAACCAACAAACCGAAGATGAGTTAATCATCCGATTGGAGCAATCAGTTAGAAACCGTATGTATGATGGGGCGACTTTGATCAGTCCACTCGGAGTCCGGTTATGGAGCTCTTATTCTGATTCGGCAGCCCTTTCTCAGAAAGTAGTGGATGCGGTTCTCTTGACGAGTGTCGATAGAAAAGTACGAGAAATAGGGCCTTATCGAGATGCTAAAGGCATCGCCAGGCTGGATTTTGTTGTCCCGATTAATCGGGTGTCCAATGAGGGTAAAGTCCCTGTTCTTATTCAGCATTTTGAACTGGAAAAGTGGCTTTTTCCTGCGCTGACTCATTGGCCTATGATCAGCGCCAGTGTAGAAACATTATTGATCAGAAAAGACGACGATCAGGTGTTTTATCTTAATCCGTTAAAGGACAACGTTAATGCTGCAGTCAATCTTCGTTTACCGGTTACGACACCCAAGCTGTTAGCTGCCCAGTTGTTCCGTAACGAAGTTCAATTGGGTGATCCTATCGAAGGCGTTGATTACCGTAACGAGCCTGTTATCGGTGTGGCGCAGGCTATTGAAGGCAGTGATTGGGTATTGATTTGCAAGCTGGACTTGGCTGAACTTTATGCTGAAGCCCAAGAGGATAATGTATGGATAGGCATGGTGGGTTTGTTGTCTCTATTCATGGCGGGTGCCGGTCATTATTTGCTGCGGCAGGGCCAACAATTAGAACTTGCTCGTGTTGAACAGGCATCTCAAGCCCAGCAATTGCAAGCTTTGAACCTTTTATCCGCCATCGCCGATAGTTCCAGTGATGCTATTTTTGCCAAGGATTTACAAGGCCGCTATATTCTCTTTAATGCCGCAGCCTGTCATATTGTCGGTAAGTCGATTGATGAGGTACTCGGTCAGGACGATACGGCTTTGTTTCCTGCGGATCAGGCTGAAATGCTCCAGGCTATCGGTCGCCGCGTGTTGATTGAGAATAAAACGATTACTGAAGAAGAGATACTCATGACGGTGGATGGCGTTCGTGTGTTTTCTTCGATCAAGGGGCCTTTGTACGATGGTGAGGGTCATGTTTGCGGTTTGTTTGGTATATCGCGAGACATCACCGACCGTAAGCAGGCCGAAGAACAACTCCGCATCAGTAAGGAACGTCTGCAGTTGGCGCTTGAAGTCACCCATGTCGGGCTTTGGGATTGGGATATTCAGAGCGATATAGCCTACCTATCGCCCCGCTATTATGAAATTACCGGTTACCGGGCCGATGCGGTCACGCCTGATTTTGTATTTTATAAAAGCACTGTTTACCCGGATGATCTGCCGTTCGTACTGAAGACCATTGACGCTCATTTGCAGGGGGACGTTCCCACTATTGATGTCGATTATCGAATGCAAAAACCGGATGGGCAGATTACCTGGGTTAAAGAAAGAGGCCGAGTCGTCGAATGGACGAGTGACGATAAACCGCTCAGGATGATAGGGACGATTACCGATATCAGTGCTGCTAAGGTTGCCGAACAGGCGCTGCGAAAGCAAACGGTGGAATTGGCTGAGCGAAATGCAGAAATGGAACGTTTCAATCGTGCATCCGTGGGCCGTGAGCTGGACATGATCGCAATGAAGCAACAGATTAACGAATTGTCACGGCAACTCGGTCAGGAGCCACCTTTCAAGTTGTCTTTTTTGAATGAGCCGGATCAAGGAGACGAGGCTTGAGCTGGCAACAAGATGTCATCCCTCTCGGTCATGCCTCAGTCAATAGCCGCTGGCAGGCTCTGTGGTCATACAGCCTTGCGGTTATATTGGTGATTGCCACGTTTTTGTTAAGAGACGCGGTTTCCGTTTCGTTTAACGAAAGGCCATTGCTGATACTGTTCATGTTTCCGATTATTGTCAGTGCCTTATCGGGCGGTTTTGGCCCCGGTATCACCGCTACCTTGATGGCTGCAGCTTCTACGGCTTATTTTCTGGTTCCGCCTCGAGGCAGTTTCGGTATTGCACAGGGTTTCGACTTATTTCAATGGGGTATGTTAGGTGTCAACGGTGTGCTGGTCAGCTTGCTGAGTGAGGCTTTGCACCGTTCCAGGCTTCGTGAAAAGGCCAAATGGCGACAACTGGATGCGACACAAAATTTGTTGCAGCAGAGCGAGAGGCGGTTTGAAGCTAACTTCGAACTGGCTGCCGTGGGTATTGCCATGGTGGCTCCAAATGGGCAGTGGTTACGAGTAAATAGCAAGCTATGCGATATCCTGGGTTACCGTCACGAAGAGCTTTTGGCCTTAACTTTTCAGGCGATTACCCATCCTGATGATTTGAGTGACGACCTTATTCAGGTCAGCCGGATGCTGGCGCGCGAAATTCCAACTTATTCTATTGAAAAGCGTTATATCCGTAAGGACGGCAGTCTGGTTTGGATAAATTTGACGGTCTCTTTGGTTTGGAAGCCCGATTCGACGCCGGATTATTTTATTTCGGTTCTTGAAGATATTGAAGCGCGTAAGCAGGCAGAAGCCGCGCTGAAAGCGAGCGAGGCGGCTTTGAAAAGCGCCCAGCGTCTGGCCGGACTTGGCAACTGGGAATGGGATCTGCGCAACGGCACACACCAGTGGTCTGAAGAAATTTATGCTATTTACGGCCGGGATCCCGTCTTGCCCCCGGCCGATTACCAGGAAGTCCAAAAGTATTTTACCCCAGAAAGCTGGCGTGATCTGGCTTTGGCGGTAGAGTTGGGGCTTAAGGATGGGAGAGCTTATGAATGCGATGCCGAGGTGGTTCGCCCCGATGGCAGCCGACGGTGGATTGTAGCCAGGGGCGATACGACAAAAGATGCTGATGGTCAGGTGGTTTTTATGCATGGCACGGTCCAGGACATTACCGGTCGCAAACACGCTGAAGAAGAAATTCGCCGCCTGAACGCCGAACTGGAGAAGCGTGTGCTTGACCGTACCGCAGAACTGAGTCATGCCAATCAAGAGCTGGACTGCTTTGTCTATGCGGTTTCACATGATCTGCGTTCACCACTTCGTGCCATGAGCGGGTTTAGTCAAGCCTTGATCGAGGATTTTAGCGGACAATTTCCGGAAGAAGCGCAGATCTATCTTGACCAGATCGATCTGGCCAGCCGGAAGATGAGTGACTTGATTGACGGCTTACTGGAATTGTCACGTTGCACCCGGGGTGAATTGTCTTGCGGGGAGGTCGATCTTAGTACTCTCTCTGACCGGCTTCTGGCCGAGTTTTCACGAAATGAGCCCGATAGAAAAGTTGATACTGATGTGGAGTCAGGGCTGAAGGTGCACAGCGATGCGCGTATGATGGAGTCAGTGATGCGCAATCTGTTGGGCAATGCCTGGAAATATTCGGCACATGCCGATATTGGCAGGATTCGAGTCTATGCTGAACACCGCGATGGCGTTTGCCGTATTTGTGTTGCAGATAACGGGGCGGGCTTTGACATGGCTTATGCGTCAAAATTGTTCCAGCCTTTTCAACGCCTGCACCGTCAGGATGAATTTCCGGGCATCGGTATTGGTTTAGCGACAGTACAACGGATTGTGCATCGCCAGGGTGGCGTAATTGAAGCTCAGTCTGAATCAGGCAAAGGTGCGGTCTTCTGTTTTACGTTATCAGGATCGCACCCTGAAACTGAGAAGAGTCAATCGGAGTTATTATGAGTTCGACAAAAACTATTTTATTGGTGGAAGACAATACTCAGGACGAAATATTAACATTGCGTACCCTTCGTAAAGCCAATATAGCGAATCGTATTGATGTGGTTAGAGATGGTCAACAGGCATTGGATTATCTTTTCAAGCAAGGCGAGTTTGTTGGGCGAGAGGGTCCTGATCTGCCTACCGTCATTCTGCTGGATATCAGCTTGCCCCGCCTGTCGGGTCTTGAGGTTCTGAAAAGGCTGCGAGCCAATCCACTGACGGCACTGGTGCCGGTAGTCATTTTAACTTCATCCGATGAACAAAGAGATCGCTTGAGCAGCTTTCAGAATGGAGCCAACAGTTTTGTCCGAAAGCCAGTGGATTTTAACGATTTTGCCGAGACTGTCGCGCGTCTAGGCGTCTATTGGTTGGCGACTAACGAGGGCCCGCCTCGATGAAAATATTAATCATTGAAGATGTCACCTCGGATTATTTATTGCTGGAGCGATTTCTCCGTTTGAATGGAATCGAGGGCGAATGCCAGTGTATCGCTACTAATCAAGCCTTGGAGCAGGCTTTACAGTCATCGTGGGATATTGTGTTATCGGATTACAACGTGCCTGGTATGGATTTTCGTATCACGCTGCAGCGAATTCAAAAATCCAATCCCGAATTGCCTGTGATTTTAGTTTCCGGGAGCGTGGGCGAAGAAATGGCGGTAGAGCTGTTACGCTTGGGGATGGTTGATTTTGTCTTTAAGAATAATCTTATCCGCCTGGTGCCGGCCATGCGGCGCGCGATAGATGAGTTTAATGAACGCCGCATCCGTCACGCCGCAGAAACGGTATTGCACGAAACCCAGGAACGCGCTTTGAAAGTGCAGCGTCAGGGGCAATTGGCCGCAATGAATTTGATGGAAGATGCCATTACTGCGCGAAACCAGGCAGAGGCGGTAAATGCGGCGTTACGCGAGAGCGAGCAGCGTTTGATACTGGCCCAGGAAGGCGCTCATGTGGGTATCTGGGATTGGGATATTAGCAATGATCAGTCCTATTGGTCGCCCGAATGTGAGCGGCTTTATGGGCTTGCTCCCGGTGAATTAAAAAGGAATGAAGATTTTTTAGCACGGGTGCATCCGGATGATTTGCCATTGTTAGAAGCGGTTTGGGCGTCACATATCCTGCAAGGCAAGCCTTTCGAGGTAGAGTTCCGCTTCAGGCGGGATTCGGGCGAAGTGTGCTGGCTAGTCAGCAAGGGGCAGGCAAAATATGACCAGAACGGCAAGCCAATCAGATTGTCCGGCATCAATCTGGATATTACCGAACGCAAAAATAGCGAGCAGCAGTTACGTAAGTTGGTTGAAGTCGTCGAGCAAAGTCCCGTAAGCACGATTATTACCAGTCTGAATGGCACTATTGAATATGTCAATGAGGCGTTCATTCAAGGCTGCGGCTATAGCCGTGAGGAGTTGGTCGGTCAAAATCCTCGTGTTCTGAAGTCGGAAAAGACATCGACCGAGACGTATTTAAAACTCTGGAATACGCTTAAGTCCGGCAAGACCTGGAAGGGGGAATTCATCAATAAACGCAAAGACGGCACCGAATATGTCGAATATGCGATTATTATTCCTATCCGTGATGCCGGTGGAAGTATTACCCACTATGCCGCTTTGAAAGAGGATATCTCTGATAAGAAAAGGCTCAATGAAGAGTTGGATCAGCATCGCCATCATCTGGAAGCGCTGGTAAAGCAGCGCACTTTAGAGCTGGAAACGGCTTGGGCTTTAGCTGATGCGGCTAATCGTGCCAAGAGTTCATTTCTGGCCAACATGAGTCATGAGATTCGTACGCCCATGAACGCCATCATTGGCATGACTTATTTACTCCGTCGAAGCGGGATGACAGCCGATCAAAATGAGCGCTTGAACAAAATAGATTCGGCTACACAGCATCTGCTTTCTATCATCAATGATATTCTCGATATATCAAAGATCGAGGCGGGTCATATGCAACTTGAAGCCGTCGATTTTTCACTGAACGTGGTGCTGGATAATATCTATTCAATGATTGCCGATAAAGCTCGGGCAAAAGGTTTAAGTATCCGGTTCGATTGCGATCAGGTACCGAAATGGCTGCGGGGTGATCCAACCCGTTTGCGCCAATCTTTGCTTAACTATGCCGACAATGCGGTCAAGTTTACTGAAGCCGGTGAAATTTGTTTGCGTGTCAGCGTGCTTGAAGAGAGTAACGAAGGACTACTGATTCGTTTTGAATTTCAGGATTCCGGAGTTGGAATAGCAGAGGAGAAATTAGCCATATTATTTGAAGCATTTACTCAGGCTGATGCTTCGACCACACGTAAATTCGGCGGTACCGGATTAGGGCTGGCAATTACCAAGCGCTTGGCAAACATGATGGGTGGCGATGCGGGAGTCAGCAGTGTCTTGGGTAAAGGCAGCACTTTCTGGTTTACGGCCCGGCTTCAGCGAGGTCAAGGTCAGATGCCGGAAAGACAGGAGGAAGCAGTAGCCGCCGAGGTGATTTTGCGCAGGGATCATAGTGGTGCACGCGTGTTGCTGGTGGAGGATAATCTGATCAATCGTGAGGTGGCTTTGGAGTTGTTGTACTCGGTTGGCTTGGCCGTGCATACTGCGGAAAACGGTCGGGTCGCTTTAGAGAAGGCGAGCAAAATGACTTACGATTTGATATTGATGGATGTACAGATGCCTGTAATGGACGGTTTGACGGCAACCCAAATGATTCGCGCGCTACCGGGCCTTGCTTCTTTGCCGATTTTGGCAATGACCTCCAATGCTTTTAATGAAGACCGGCAGGCTTGCCTGGCCGCGGGTATGGATGATTTTGTCGCCAAACCGGTTTTACCCGGAGAGCTTTATGCGACTTTGTTGCGCTGGCTGTCAAAGAAAGGACTGCCTGAGGTTACTCCTGTGGAGCCCGCTAGCGCTGACAAAGCCATTGTCGCATCGGCATTGGCTGATAAGGAGGGGGCAGCCATGCCTAAACCCTTGCCGCCTATTGATGGAATGGACTTTGCTCCGCCACTTGCGGTTCTCCGCGGCAATATCACCAAATACAAAGCCTTGCTGCGTCTATTTGCGAACTCACATAAGGGTGACATGCAGGCTGCGTTAAAACTGCTGGCCGATGGCGATAAACAGGCTGTCAGGCATCTGGCGCATGGCCTGAAAGGCGTCTCCTCGACATTGGGTGCTTATCGGGTGTGTGACTTGGTGACTCAGCTGGAAAATGCTTTGCTCAATGACGCTGAGTTGAAGGAATGTTCTGAACTGGCCCTGTTATGTGACAGTGAGTTGAGACAAGTGGTCGATGCGATATTGGGCTTGCCCGATGAACCGGACGAAACTCGCGGTAGCGAAATTGATCAAGAGCCTATCAAGCAAATACTTGCGGAAATGCAAGGTCTGTTGATCCAGGGTAATATTCGGGCCGGGCATCTTGCTTCTGACTCAGTTGAACAGTTACGGGTTGTGTTCGGCGATCGTTATGCCGATTTTATGCATCAACTCGAGATTTTTGATTACGAAAAGGCATTGGAACTGCTAAAAGCCTGTTCTGATTACCCTAACCGTTCATGAAAGTCCTGCATTCGCCCCGTCAAATGAAAGTACTAGGTGTTAAGGAGAGAGCGGTCAATCGCCCGACAGGACGCCGTGAATACGTCCATGTAGGCTTGACGGCGGCTCCCTGCCGCCGACACCTGTCGATCGAGCAACCGCTCCCTCTTCGGTTCGTGTACTTTCACGGTAAGGTTTCAGATTAGGCTGATAACGCCTTTAAAAAGGCGTCATTTTCTTCAGGTTTGCCTATTGTGACTCTCAGGCAATCTTTCATCAAGCCACCTTGAGGCGACATGTTTTTAATGAGCACACCTTGTTTTTTGATGTGTTCAAACAGCGTGGTTGCCTGATCAGGTTGGGTTCTGAATAAAATAAAATTGGCGGCACTGGGGTAGACGCAAAAGCGGCTCATCGCTTCCAATGAGCTAAGCACCCGGCTTCGCTCGCTACAAAGAATAGCGGTTTGAGTGTCAAACAGTTCGTTATGCTGCAATGCAAACTCAGCGGTGGCCTGCGTTAAAATATTGATGTTGTAGGGCAGGCGGATTTTGTTGAGTTCCTGAATGATATCAGGGTGTCCTGCCAAGTAGCCCAGTCGCAAACCGGCCAAGCCCAATTTGGAAAGTGTGCGCATCACAAGCAGATTGTCAAAATGGCTCAACTCACCCATGAAGCTGGCGTTCGCAAAAGGGGCGTAAGCTTCATCCAATACCACCAACCCCTTACAGGCCTTGATGATTTCGATAACGGCCTCTTTTTTAAATAGATTGCCGGTAGGGTTATTGGGGTAAGCCAGAAAGACCAGGGAAGGCTGATGGAGCGCTATGGCGTCCAGCATGGCGTCCAGATCAAGGTCAAAAGTTTCGCTGTTTAACGGTACGCCGATATAGTCAAGGCCAAGTGACAGGCTGACTTGTTTGTACATGACAAAGCTGGGATCAGGCGCCAATACACCGGAACCCGTTGGCAACGCCATCAGTAGCATCTGGATGATTTCATCCGAGCCGTTGCCCAGTATCAAGCCATGCTCATCGGCAATTCCGTTATTCTGTCTTAATGTCAGGCACAGTTGCCGGGCCTCAGGGTCAGGATAACGGTTTAGCGCGCAATCAGTAAGGCTTTTGAGCCATTGCTGTTTGATGTCTTCAGGCCATGAGAAAGGATTTTCCATGGCATCCAGTTTAATGAAGCCTCGGGCATCTGTCACCTTGTAAGCTGACAAGGCAAGGACTTCAGCTCTGAAAAGTGTTTTGATGTGCTCGCTGTTCATAATCGCGTTCGTTACGATGATTTGATTCTGAATTCCGCTGAGCGGGCATGGGCAGTCAGGCTTTCTCCCCGGGCGAGAACGGAGGCGGTTTTGCCGAGTTCATGTGCGCCTGACTCGGAGCAGTTAATCAAGCTGGTCCGCTTTTGGAAATCATAGACACCCAAAGGCGATGAAAAACGCGCTGTACCCGAGGTGGGCAATACATGATTAGGTCCTGCGCAATAATCGCCCAAGGCTTCTGCGGTGTGCCTGCCCATAAAAATAGCGCCGGCGTGACGGATTTTTTGAGATAAGTCCGCCGGATTTGCGACCGATAATTCCAAGTGCTCCGGAGCAATGGTATTGGCTACTTCTGCGGCTTCATCCAGAGAATTGACTTTGATGAACGCGCCTCTGTTACTCAGCGAGGTTTTAATGACCTCGGCACGTTCCATTTCCGGCAACAATTTATGAATGCTCTGTTCTACCTGATTCAGGTAGTCGGCATCATCGGAAATTAAAATAGCCTGGGCATTTTCGTCATGTTCCGCTTGAGAAAATAAATCCATTGCAATCCAGTCCGGATCCGTTTTGCCGTCACAAATGATCAGAATTTCTGAAGGGCCGGCGATCATGTCGATCCCCACTTGTCCAAATACCAGTTTCTTTGCCGTGGCGACATAGATATTACCGGGGCCGACAATTTTTGCAACGGCCGGGATCGATTCTGTTCCGTAGGCAAGCGCAGCAACTGCCTGTGCGCCTCCGATGGTAAATACTTTATCGACTCCGGCAAGATAAGCGGCGGCCAGCACCCATGAATTAATTTCACCTTTGGGGCAGGGGACGACCATGATCAATTCGGAAACGCCAGCCACTTTAGCCGGTATGGCATTCATCAAAACCGACGAAGGGTAAGCGGCTTTACCGCCGGGCACATAAAGACCTACACGGTCTAACGGGGTGATTTTCTGCCCTAAAACAGTGCCGTCGGCTTCGGTAAATTGCCATGACTCGATTTTCTGATGTTCGGCATAAGCCTTGATGCGGTTGGCGGCAGTTTCCAGTGCCTGCGCTTGTTCAGGTTTCAGGGAATGCCATGCTTGCTCAAGTTGCTGCTGAGTAAGGACAAGTTCGTCTGCCTGGAGAATGTGCCGTTGGTCAAAACGATTGGTGTATTCGATGACGGCCGAGTCACCCTTTTTTTTGACGTGTGCGATGATGTCCAGTACCCGCTGATGGATTTCCAGGTCATCGGTTTCATCCCAAGCCAAGAGATTTGCCAGTTGCTGCTTAAAGTTGGCATCAGCATAATCGAGTCGGGTGATTTTAAAATCGCTCATTGCAAATTACCGTTGGGAAAGGGTTTTTTCAAATTGATCGATCAGCGTTTGAATAGCTTGGTGCTTCATTTTCATCGAAGCCTTGTTGACGACAAGTCTGGAGCTGATGTTCATGATTAATTCACGGGGCTCCAGGTTGTTGGCTTTCAATGTGTTTCCGGTGTCTACCAAGTCAACAATGCAGTCAGCCAGACCAACCAGGGGCGCTAATTCCATTGAGCCATAAAGCTTGATGATGTCGGCCTGGATGCCGTGTTGGGCAAAGTAGTTTTTAGCGGTTTTAACATATTTGGTCGCTACTCTCACTCGACGCTTGATTTCCGGGGCATCTTTATGCATTGCAGTCATCAGACGGCAGGTGGCAATTTTAAGGTCCAGAGGTTCATAAAGGCTTTCTGCGCCGTGTTCCAGTAAGACGTCTTTGCCGGCGATACCCATGTCAGCAGCACCGTATTCAACAAAAGTGGGTACATCCGTCGCGCGAATGATGACCAGTTGTACATCTTCGCGTGTGGTTTGCAAGATCAGTTTGCGGCTTGTTTTAGGGTCGTCAACGGGTTTGATGCCGGCTTCTTCCAGTAAAGGCAGCGCTTCTTCGTAAATTCGACCTTTTGAGACAGCTATCGTAATCATATCTATTTTCTCAGCAGGGAACCCGGCGAATCGTTGCGCCTATTTGCGAAAGTTTTTCTTCGATGTGGTCGTAGCCTCTGTCGATATGATAAATCCTGTCAACTAAGGTATCGCCATCAGCGGCCAGGGCAGCCAGAACCAGGCCTGCGGAAGCTCTTAAATCGGTAGCCATGACCGGAGCGCCGGTCAATTTTGCGACACCGGTACAAATCGCCGTGTTGGATTCCAGGCGGATGTCGGCACCCATGCGCTGCATTTCCTGAATATGCATGTAACGGTTTTCAAAAATGGTTTCAGTGATGATGCCCACGCCATCGGCAACGGTATTCATGGCGGTGAACTGGGCCTGCATGTCGGTAGGAAAAGCCGGATAAGGCGCGGTGCGCACGGATACCGCTTTGGGTTTTTTACCATGCATATCCAGTTCAATCCAGTTTTCCCCTGATGTTATTTCAGCCCCGGCTTCGACCAGTTTAGCCAGAACCGCATCCAAAATATCAGGGCGGGTATCTTTTAGTCTCACCTTGCCGCCAGTGATAGCGGCAGCGATCAGGTAGGTGCCGGTTTCAATCCTGTCCGGCATGATCTCGTAATGCAGATTGTCGACACCCAGTTTTTCTACACCTTCAATGGTCAGCACATCGGTGCCGATGCCTGAAATCTTGGCGCCCATTTTGTTGAGAAAGTAAGCCAGATCCGATACTTCCGGTTCTTTTGCCGCATTTTCAATGATGGTGGTGCCGGATGCCAGAGTTGCCGCCATCAGCAGGTTTTCGGTGCCCGTTACGGTAATTAGCTCCAGTACCAATCTGCAACCCTTCAGTCTTTTGGCTTTAGCATGGATATAGCCGCCCTCCACGCTGATATCGGCGCCCATTTTTATCAATCCGTCAATATGGATATCCACGGGGCGTGAGCCGATAGCGCAACCGCCAGGCAGGGAAACATAGGCCTCACCAAAGCGAGCCAGTAAAGGGCCTAACACTAAAATGGAGGCTCGCATGGTCTTTACGAGTTCATAGGGTGCTTGATAATTGTTAATGGTCCGGGTATCAACTTCCATGTTCATTGTTTCATCAAGCACCATTTGCACGCCCATGCGTCCCAGCAGTTCAATGGTTGTGGTGATGTCTTTCAGGTGGGGAATATTGCCGATACTCACGGGTGTTTCGGACAGTAAGGTAGCGGCGAGGATCGGTAAAGCCGCGTTTTTTGCACCGGAAATGCGTACTTCGCCATTCAGTGTTGTGCCGCCGGTAATGAGTAATTTATCCATAGAAGATGCTGTTTTATTCTGATAAAAGGGGAGGATCCAAAGGCGTTAGTTCTGCAGGACTGCCTCCAAAATAACGCTCGTATTCCAATCCGCACAGGGTGGCCAATTTTAATAATTGCTGCGGAATATTGTTAAATTTGATCTTAACCCTGTTATTCCTGGCGTATTTTATCCATTCAATAATGAGGGCAAGGCCCGCGCTGTCAGTGGTCACGACTTGGCTCAGGTCAATTGTGACGGTCGAGTCCGGCTTTAAAAAAGCAAAGGAATTGACAATTTTTTTATCAATGGTCGAAAAAGTCAGGTCGCCTTGAATGGTATAAAGTCCGCTTCCTTGAGGCAAAATATTGATATTACTCACTTTTTCTCTTCTGTCTTGTTAAAGAGGTATTTGCCTATCACTTCTTCCAGAACAATGGCTGATTGAGTGATTTCAATCTGCCCGCCATTTTCAAGGTGTTCATCGGAACCGCCGGGCTGAAGATTGATGTATTGCTCGCCAAGCAGGCCAGCCGTGTAAATAGTGGCCGAAGTATCTTCGGGTATCGTGTCATATCTGGACTCGATGCTCATTTCCACGACGGATTCGAATGTTTCCTTGTCAAACGAAATCGCACTGACCCTTCCAATGCGGACGCCGGCTACCGAAACCGGAGATTTGACTTTTAATCCGCCGGAATTGGAAAATCGTGCCGTGACTTTGTAAGTATCTTCAGAGCCAAATGAGCTGAGGTTACTGACTTGCATCGCCAAAAAAAACAAACCTGTGATACTGGCAGCGACAAAAAGTCCTACCAGAGTATCTTGGGAATGGGTGTGCTGCATGTTATTGATCTCCGAACATGAGAGCAGTTAATATAAAATCCAATCCTAATATGCTGAATGCAGAATTCACAACAGTTCGAGTCGTTGCCCTGCTGACTCCCTCTGAAGTTGGAATGGCGTCGTACCCTTCAAAAATGGCGATCCAGGTTGCGACAAAACCGAATACGATACTTTTGATCACTCCGTTGATAATGTCATCCTGAAAATCAAGATTGGCCTGCATTTGTGACCAATAAGAGCCGTCATCTACACCCAGCAAGCCTACGCCTACCAAATGACCGCCCAATATGCCGACAGAGCTGAACAAAGCAGCCAATAGCGGCATTGAAATAAATCCTGCCAGAAAGCGGGGTGTCATGATGCGTTTGATGGGGTCTATTGCCATCATTTCCATGCCTGAAAGCTGCTCAGTCGCTTTCATAAGTCCGATTTCCGCCGTCAGGGCTGAGCCTGCTCGACCCGCAAATAAAAGCCCGGAAACAACAGGGCCCAATTCTCTGACCAATGAGGCTGCAACCATAACGCCTAATGCTTCCTCTGAACCAAAATCAGAGAGAATGTTGTAACCCTGAAGTCCCAGTACCATGCCCACAAACAGGCCGGAGATGGTGATGATCAAAAAAGTCAGAACCCCGACGGAATAAATTTGATTAATCAATAACCGGGGGCGAATGATGACATCACTGATGCCAAACAAGGTATGCAGTAAAAAAAAGGTGGCCCGTCCGAGTTTGTTAAAGGCAGCACGCGTCGTTTTTCCTAACTGTGTCAAAAAATCTATCATGCTAATCCTGGCTATGGTAACGCGACCGGCTGCTTTTTTTAGATTCGGCAGTTTTAGGGGGAGGGCTGCTTTTTTTACCAAAAAAACCGGGGCCCCCTGGTTTTTTGGGCCTCTTTAAGGGTTTTTCGGGTGAATAAAATAAGTCTTTGACATAATCATTAGCCGGGTAATGGAAGTGAACCGGGCCATCAGGCTCGCCTTTCATGAATTGCTGAACCCAGGGGGAATCCGATGCTTCAATTTCTGCAGGTGTTCCTTGAACCGCTACTTTGCCATCGGAAATGACATAGATGTAGTCGGATATTAATGATGTCTCTTGTACGTCATGAGAAACAATGATGCTCGTCAATCCCAGAGTAGTGTTTAAAGATTTGATCAAATGGATAAGCGCACCCATTGAAATCGGGTCTTGCCCGGTAAAGGGTTCGTCATACATGATCATCATCGGATCCAGGGCAATAGCGCGTGCCAGCGCCACCCGCCTGGCCATGCCTCCGGAGAGTTCGCTGGGCATCAGTTTGGCGGCGCCTCTCAAACCTACGGCCTGGAGTTTCATCAAAACCAGTGTGCGTATCATGGATTCGGTTAAGTGACTGTGTTCTCTGATTGGAAAAGCCACATTATCGTATACATTGATGTCGGTCAGCAGTGCGCCACTTTGGAACAGCATGCCCATCCGCTTGCGTAATTCAAACAGATCTTTACGTTTTAATTTGTGCACATCTATTCCGTCCACCGTTACAGTGCCTTGATCGGGGCATAATTGCCCGCCGATCAGCTTTAGCAAGGTGGTTTTTCCGGTGCCGCTGGGGCCCATGATAGCCGTGATTTTACCGCGTTGAATATCCAGGGACAGGTTGTCAAATATGACACGATTGCCACGTCGAAATGACAAATTACGAACGGATACTAAACTGGTGCTGATGATACTATCGTCCTCATCCATTGCGTAAGCTTCAATAATGCTAAGAAATAAACGGTCTATTTTGTCTGACCTGGACTAAATAAGTCAACAAACGTCTCTATCTCAGACGACATTGCTGATTAATTCGTGCCATAATTAGCAATTTTCGAACCATAAGAATGAATTCTTACAGTTGAAGTGTGATAATTATGACTAAAAGAAAGCTGCATTTTGGGTCAGTGAAGCGCTTATCAGGTGCACAAAAAAACGGGAAGACGATAATCGTCTTTATGAATGGGTCTGCTTAGAATGAAAATCAATGGATTAGAATTAAGAGAGCGGGCAAAAACAGTCATAGACATAGAGTTGACTGCTATAGCGGCACTTTCCGAGCGAATCGACGAAGAATTTGAAGCTGCATGCCGGTTGATGTTTGACTGCCGGGGCCGGGTAGTGGTAACCGGTATGGGTAAATCAGGTCATATCGGTGGCAAAATCGCCGCGACGTTGGCAAGTACAGGGACGCCTGCTTTTTTTGTGCACCCAGGAGAAGCCAGTCATGGCGATCTGGGAATGATTACCCGGCAGGATGTCGTGCTGGCTTTGTCAAATTCGGGTGAGACCGGCGAAGTGCTGACCATATTGCCTTTGATTAAACGTCTTGGCGTGCCGTTGATAGCGATGACCGGAAACCCTGGCTCTACGCTGGCCAGATTCGCCACCCGGCATATCAATGTCAGCGTCGCCAAGGAAGCGTGCTCACTGGGTTTGGCGCCTACTTCCAGTACAACGGCGGCGTTGGTAATGGGGGATGCGCTGGCGGTTGCCTTGCTCGAGGCGCGTGGTTTTACCCGTGATGATTTTGCACTGTCGCATCCGGGAGGTAGTTTGGGCAAACGCTTGCTGATTCTGGTCAGTGATCTGATGCATACGGGTACAGATATGCCACTGGTTAATGAAAGCGCATTGATTAAAGTGGCGCTGATTGAGATGACCAATAAAAAATTAGGGATGACTGTTGTTGTCGATGACTACAAGAAAGTGGCCGGTGTCTTTACTGACGGCGATTTACGAAGAATGCTGGAAAAAAATATTGATCTGCATACTACGCTTATTGGCCAGGTCATGACCCGGCAATGCTCTGTTATCGGTCCGGATCGTTTGGCGGCTGAAGCCATGCAGATCATGGAGTCTAAAAAAATAAACGGGTTGATTGTTGTTGATGATAACCGTTGCGCAATAGGCGCTTTAAATATGCATGATCTGATTCATGCCGGGATTGTATGATGGATATAAGTTTGATTGATCAAGCGATAGTGGATAAGGCAAAAAAATTAAAGTTACTCATATTGGATGTGGATGGCGTACTGACCGATGGCCGACTTTTTTTTGATGATGTTGGTAAAGAGTATAAATGTTTTCACGCTCGCGACGGGCACGGCATTAAACTTTTAAGGCAATCAGGTGTGGAAGTTGCCGTCATTTCCGGGCGAAAATCAAATTCCGTAGAACTGCGCATGAGAAGTCTGGGTATTCAATTTGTCTATCAGGGGCATGAACACAAGCTCGCCGCGTATCAGGAAATGTTGCAGACACTTAATATAGAGCCGGAACAAACGGCTCATGTCGGAGATGATGTACTGGATTTGCCTGTGATGCTGCGAGCCGGATTGGCTGTTGCGGTTCAGGATGCGCATTTTGCGGTCAAAGAGCGCGCTGATTGGTGTACCCGTGAGTCCGGCGGACAAGGCGCGGTAAGGGAAGTGTGTGATCTGATCATGTTGGCTCAAGGCACTTTTGATTTGGCGCTTCAACCGTATCTTTAAATCATGCGTGGAAACTATAAAATTTATGTTTATGCGACCGCTTTTGCATTAGTCAGTTGGTGGCTGTTATTGCTCAATGAAACCGAGCAAGCAACCCGATTGCCCGGAGCAGAGGTTCACAGTCCGGATTATTTCAGCAACGAATATACCAAATGGGAAATGAGCACAAGCGGTCAATTGAAAAATAAATTAATAGCTGAGGAGATGAAACATTATAACGATGACGGCACCATCCATTTAACAAAACCAGTGATGACCTTGATAAACGACGCGGGCCCACCCTGGATTATTGAGTCTGAGACCGCCAAAGTGTCCGGAGATGGGAAACTGATTTTTTTAAATGGTAAAGCCGTTGTTCAAAGAGAGGGCGCGGCGGGTGTCAGGCCCATGAAAATTAACAGCTCCAATTTACGCGTCAAGCCTGAAGAAAGCTATGCGGAAACTGATGAGTGGGCAGAATTGCTCAGTCCGCCGAATAGAACAGAAGGTGTCGGAATGCAGCTCAATTATGGCGATCCCATTCGTGTAAAATTGTTTGCAAAGGTGCGAGGGAAGTATGAATTTAAGAAAAAATAAAGGGTTTTTTTGGGGTATTTGGATCGCCGCAGCAATGTACAGTCCGATCGGCTACTCACTGAAAAGTGATGCAGAGCAGCCGGTTTATATCGATTCAAATGCTGCAAGTTATGACAATAACAGCGAAATCAGCACCTACACGGGTAATGTCATTTCTACTCAAGGCAGTCTTGAGGTTAAATCCGATAAATTGGTGGTTTACTTTAAGAATGGAAATGTCGATAAATTGGTAGCAACCGGAAATCCAGCTCGATTTAAACAGCAGCCTGATAATGGCGGCGAAATTACAGGCAAGGCACTAACCGGAGAATATTACCCGGAGCAATCGTTGTTGATTTTGATAAACGAGGCGGTTGTCTGGCAGGATGGAAATACCTATGCCAGTGACATAATTCGCTATGACAGTAAAAATGCTATTGTCAAAGCAGGTGAGCAAACCTCTGATTCGAAACGTGTGCGAGTCATTTTGAAACCGAAAGGACAATAAAAAACATGACGAAACTCGCGGCAACTGCGCTGATAAAAAACTACAATAAACGAAACGTTGTAAATGGCGTCACGTTGGATGTCAATACGGCTGAGATCGTAGGATTGCTGGGTCCTAACGGAGCTGGAAAAACGACCAGTTTTTACATGCTGGTTGGTTTGGTAAAAGCTGATGCCGGCGAAATAACATTGAATGATCAAGTGATTACCCATTTTCCAATGCACGTCAGAGCACAGATGGGTTTGGGGTATCTGCCTCAAGAGCCTTCGGTGTTTCGCAAATTGAGCGTTGCCGACAATTTACGTGCAGTCTTGCAGATTCGGGGCGATTTAAGCAATGGCCAGATAGAATTGACCATAGAGGAGTTGCTACAGGAATTCCATGTCGAGCATTTGCGTAACCAAATTGCCCTGGGATTGTCCGGTGGTGAAAGAAGGCGCGTTGAAATAGCGCGAGCATTAGCGACAGATCCGCAATTTATTTTGCTTGATGAGCCTTTTGCCGGGGTGGACCCCATTTCTGTAGAAGATATCAAGCAGATTATCGTGCATCTTAAGGACAGAGGGATTGGTGTTGTGATTACTGAGCATAATGTCAGGGAAACACTGGGAATCTGTGATCGTGCCTATATCCTGAATGATGGCAAGGTTATCGCCGAGGGTGATGCAAAAGCCATTGTCAATAATGCGGAAGTTCGCAAGGTCTATCTGGGTGAAAATTTTAGCCTTTAGGAACGTCAATCACTTAACTTTTCTTATTGGCGCAGGCTACGTCTCCTTATGGGCAATCATAAAACAGGTACAAGTCAGGCATGTTTACAATTACAAAATACTAAAGACGAATATCAATACGGTTCAGCTTTGGATGTTATACAACTCACGACGCTCAAGTCACTCTTCATTTAACGGCAATTAGCTCATGAAACAGTCTCTACAAATTCGATTGGGTCAGCAGCTGACGATGACCCCTCAACTGCAACAAGCCATTAAGCTCCTGCAGCTCTCCACTCTGGATTTACAACAGGAAATTCAACAAGCGCTAGAATCAAATATGATGCTTGAAGTTGAGGAAGATCATCCTGTTGACATCAATGACAGCCAGTTAGAGAAAAAATCCGAAAAATATGATGAAATAACAGCGGAAGGTTCCCAGACTGATATTCCGGATGAGTTGCCGACTGATTCGAACTGGGAAGATGTTTTTGATAACACGCAGGCATCGAACAGCAGTTCTTCCGAGAATATCGAATTTGAAAGCCAACGCAGCAAGTCGGTTTCGTTGCAGGATCATTTGCTTTGGCAACTGGAATTAACGCCATTTTCAGACAGAGACCGGGCCATTGCCACCACGATTATCGATTCGGTCAATGGCGATGGTTATCTCATCAGTTCGATTGATGATATTTTTCAGGGTTTACAGGCTCAGTTGGACGAGCTGGAATTTGATGAGGTAAAAGCCGTTTTGCACCGATTGCAAAATTTTGATCCGCCTGGCGTCATTGCCGCTGATTTGCAAGATTGTCTTCGATTGCAATTGTTACAGTTGCCCGACGATACGCAATACAAGGCAGAGGCCTTGGTTCTGGTGACGCGCTATTTGGATCTGCTGGCAACGCATGACAGGGTAAAGCTGCTCCGGCGTTTAGGCGTCAGCGAGCCGCATTTGGCGGGGGTTATCGCGCTGATTCGAACCTTGGATCCTAGGCCGGGTGCGCAAATAAGCGAAGGTGATTCCGAGTACATCATTCCCGATGTTTACGTCGTTAAGGTGGGCGGCGTCTGGACGGTCAATCTGAATCCGGAAATTGCGCCTAAATTGCGGGTTAACCCTTTCTATTCCGGCATGATAAAAAGGGCGGACAACAGCGTGGACAATAGCCGTATGAAAGATCATTTGCAGGAGGCGCGATGGTTTATTAAAAGCTTAACCAGTCGGAATGAAACACTGTTGAGAGTGGCGCGCTGTATAGTTGATAAACAGCAGGATTTTCTTGAGCATGGTTCGATTTCCATGAGACCCATGGTGCTTCGTGATGTGGCTGAAGAATTGGAGCTACATGAATCAACTATTTCGCGGGTAACGACTCAAAAGTACATGCATACCCCCAATGGTATCGTTGAATTCAAGTACTTTTTTTCCAGTCATGTGTCCACCTCCGGTGGCGGTGAATGTTCGTCCACAGCCATTAGAGCGCTGATTAAAGAACTCGTGGACAATGAAAATCAGGCAAAACCGCTCAGTGATAGTAAAATAGCCGACTTATTACAAGAAAAAGGCATCAATGTCGCAAGAAGGACGATTGCCAAATACCGTGAAGCAATGAATGTTGCTTCATCTAGCCAGAGAAAGCGTACCTTATAACGCAACTATTAAAACTAAAGGAGTTTATTCCATGCAAATCAGTGTAACAGGACACCATATCGAAGTAACTGAGTCCATGAGAGATTACGTTGATACTAAATTTGAAAAATTAGAAAGACATTTTGATAATGTCACCGACGTACATGTTATTTTGACCGTTGAAAAACTGAATCAAAAAGCCGAAGCCACTGTACAAATTAGCGGAGCCAAAATCTTTGCTGAAGATACACAAGAAGATATGTATGCGTCGATCGATAATCTGGTCGACAAATTGGATCGGCAAATTTTGAAACACAAAGAAAAAATCAGTAATCACCGTTAATTTGTTCCTCAACATCAGGTGCAGACAAAATCATAAGCGCTAGCTTATCGATTTTAAGAACCAACGGCAGCTTTTTTGCCGTTGGTTAACACTGCAATAACCGCGTTTACATTTCAGTAACACGCTTGAGTTCCTTCCACTGTCTAGCCGTTATCGAATTTTCCATTATGAGACTTTTAATTGTCAGCGGACTCTCCGGTTCAGGAAAAAGTATTGCCTTAGCGACTTTGGAAGATTGCGGCTATTATTGCATCGATAATTTACCCATGAGCTTACTCGAGGGGTTTATTAATCAAGTGATGCTCGCCGACCCAAAAACCTATAACAAAACAGCGATAGGCATAGACGCCAGAAATCAAAGCGAGAATTTAGTCAATTTTGCGGACAGTCTGAATCTGATTCGTGCAAAAGGCATCGATTGCGAAGTCCTCTACATGCAGGCCGAGGAAGCAACGTTATTAAAACGGTACAGTGAAACCCGGCGCAGGCATCCTTTAACCAACAACAATGTGCCTTTAAGAGAGGCGCTGACCATTGAAAAGGAAATCCTCAAGCCGCTGGCCAGAATTGCCGATTTGGTCATTGATACCAGCCGAACGCACTATCATCAGCTTCGCGATCTGATCAGGGATCAGGTTGGCGAGAGAAATGTCAGGCATATATCCATTCAGTTTCAATCGTTCGGATTCAAACATGGCGTGCCTTTGGATGCTGATTTTATGTTTGATGCCAGAGCGCTACCCAATCCGTATTGGGTGCCCGAATTGCGTGGATTTACCGGTAAAGATGAACTGATCATTGAATTTCTTGAAAGAGAAGCGCACGTTCGCGAGTTTTTTGAAGATATTACCCATTTCCTGGATCGCTGGGTGCCCCGTTTCGAAGCGGAAGGCCGCAGTTATTTAACAATTGCGATAGGGTGTACAGGGGGGCAGCATCGTTCGGTCTATTTAGCAGAAGCGTTAGCCCAGCATTTTTCTCAACAATCGCTGAAAGTGATTGTCCGTCACCGCGAATTGCGTTGAGCGTTTAGAGCATAACAGTCAATACCTGAGGGCATCCGTCTTTAGTCGGTTGGTTGTTTACAGGCACAAACGGCGAAATCCGTTTCGCTCATCTGTTTTAAAGCCTGATTTAAACCAGCGAAATATTTTCGATGCGTCCGTTGACCATTTCGATAGTAATTTTTTCTTCTCTCGCTAACCAGCCGATCGCGCGTTGAATATCGTTTTTACTCAATCCGGTTTCGTTTGTAATTTTATTGACAGTTGCAGTGCCGTTATCCTCAAGGAATTTCCACACTTTTCCGGCTGTTTGACCAATTGTTTCAACCATTTTTATCACCTTTAAGTTATTTAGAAGATTTGTTGTGTTCGTCAGGCAAGACAATATTCAGTTCCAATACTTCCTGGTCTTCATCTTGTTCAAAGTTAATCGAAATAGCATCCTGTTCTACATTAATATATTTTCGCACGACTTCCAGTAACTCTTTTTGTAACTGGGGGAGATAGGAGGGCTGGGTTCTTGATGAACGCTCATGAGCAACCAATATCTGCAGCCTTTCCTTGGCCAGGGAAGCGGTGCCTCTTTTTGTGGTTCTAAAATAGTCCAGTAAGCTCATCATTTACTCCTGAATAGCTTCCCAAAAATACCCTTTTTTTCCTCGTCGATAAAACGGTGCGGCCTGTCCTCGCCTAAGTAGCGGGCAACAATGTCTTCATAAGCCTGGCCGGCATCGCTTTTATCGTCAAGAATCACCGGAATACCTGAGTTTGAGGCATTAAGCACTGATTTTGATTCGGGTATGACGCCTAATAAATGTAACGACAAGATTTCCTGCACATCTTCTACACTCAGCATTTCACCCAATTTAACGCGTTCAGGTGAATAGCGGGTTAAAAGCAGATATTCTTTGATAGGTTCTTCGTTGTTTTCGGCTCTTTTGGACTTGCTGGCCATAATGCCTAACATACGGTCAGAGTCACGCACGGACGAAACTTCGGGATTGGTGACAACAAAGGCATCATCGGCAAAATACATGGCCAGGTGTGCGCCTTTTTCAATTCCAGCAGGCGAGTCGCAGACGATATATTTAAAGTCTTTTGATAGTTCTTCCAGTACCCGGCCTACGCCTTCCACCGTCAGAGCGTCTTTATCTCGGGTTTGAGAGGCAGGGAGAATAAACAGCTGATTACAGCGTTTATCCTTGATGAGCGCCTGATTGAGAGTGGCTTCGCCATTGATGACATTGACAAAATCATAAACGACGCGCCGTTCACAGCCCAGGATCAAATCAAGATTACGCAAGCCCACATCAAAATCAATGACGGCTGTCTTATGCCCTTTTTTGGCAAGCCCCATAGCGATGGCGGCACTGGTTGTGGTTTTTCCCACACCGCCTTTACCCGATGTTACGACGATAATTCTAGCCAACTGTGTGTCCTCCAACGAGACAGTAAAATTATAAAGCTTTAATAATTAAAGCGAGTTCATTCAAATAGATTTGGACGGGCTTGTTTCGAACCGATGAATCAAGGTCCTCGCTTATTTTATAGTTTCCAGCAATCGAGATAAGCTCCGCTTGCAAATCGGAGCAGAAAATCCGGGCTTCCGTGTTACCTTGAACGCCTGCTAAAGCCCTGCCGCGTAGCGTGTTGTAGACGTGAATGTTGCCTTCCGCCATGATTTCGGCACCGGCACTGACTTGAGCCAGTACGATCAAATCGCCGTGCGAGTAAATGCGCTGCCCTGAGCGAATAGGTTGCGTTATCACGCGGGTTTCTGATGGTTCTGCCTCATTCTTGACCGGTTCGGGCTCGGGTTCGGGTTCCAACGGTAATTTGTGAACCGGTTTGGCTTGGGTCGAAGCCGAATTGCTCTGAGCCGACATTTTCGGGATGCCTAATTTTAAAGCAGCCTGATTTTGCTCTTCCATACCACCGCGAATCCCTATAGGTAACAAATCCTGTTTTCTTAATTGGGCTATAAGGTCAGTTAAATCCAATGTCAGGGCAAGTTTGTTAAGTTCCTGCAAGTCAATGATTAACGGGGAATAACGAAAAAAATCCGGGGCCTGCTTGATTTTTAACAGCAATTGTTGCTCGATTACCGATAAATCGTTTGTGCCCAACACTAAGACCGGCACAGAGAGAGAACTGCTTTTGAATTCAAGATCGGGTCTTTGATAGGGGTGGATTTGAGACTCTTTCGACATTTTCTCTCTGTTAAATCAGGGATTTTGGCAAATTTTAACACTGCTTTTAAAAAAAAGCATTTTCAAGGAAGAATAATCCGCGCATTTTCAGGTGGATAGTGTCAAATTGAATTGAAAAACGGAGAAAAGAGATACAAAAATGAGCGGCTATTCAGTATATTTCCTGAAAATAAATTTGCTTGGAATTACCTTTGTAAATACCGAATGTCACTTTTGCCTTGGGATTCTCGTCTTCCTTTCCTTGCCAGGCATACTTTAGCCAGTCAGCAACCTCAGCGCTCAAATCCAGCGAGCCGGTTTTTTCCGGGGCTTTTAAATGCAGATTAAAGGAGCCGTTTACAAGTTCATCCGCCTCGCCAAAGTTGGTTGCTGCGGTTCCAATAACAGTGCAATAAAAGTTGCCGCTTGTTTTTGTGCTATCCCATATGCAGGTATCCTTTGGCGATAATGTGCCATCTGTCTGGCCGGTAATCATCAGTTCGGCGGTTGAACATTGATCGTCGCTACTGATGCTAAAGTTAGCATCCTTATAAAACTGAACCATCATGCCTACCGGCAGGGTTAATCGCTCCGATCCATGAGCATTTGAGAGTGCCAAACGTCCGTAGCGTAATTGGCTGTCGTGCTCCGTTGTGATGTCGCCATCATCAAAGCCGATGTTTTTTACAATAAAAGGATTTTCAGCAAAGGCCACATTGTCGCTATCTTTGATGTCTACTGAAAAAGTCAGTTGTCCTTCAAAAGGCTCAACCGGACTCGTTCGAGTGAACTTCAGGCCTTGATTCTTTTCGGGATCCCCCGCCGAAATGCTGATTGTTCCGGTGCCGCGAGCGGTTTGCTTAATGCCTGGCGGCGGTAAAGTGCTGACTACACTCACTTCGCCTTGAGATGCTGTCCAGCTTTGTTCGCCAAGGGTTTCCCCATTTGCCGGGATTCGCCATAAAGAACCGTCATAGTTCAGCGTTGTGTCTCCGGTGCTGCTTTTAGCAGTAACGGTCAGTTGCGGTGCAGTTCCAAAGCCAAAAGGCTGGCCGATATAACTAAAGCGGTTGCAAGCGGGTTTAAATGTTGGCGTATTTGCGATGACGGTAAAGTGATCAGGAACAAAACGGCCCATTGTAAGCTTTGCTGAGCTGATTGTGCGCTCGTCAGTTGAAGAGCCATCGGAAGCATCAATTTCAGCAAAACTTTCATCTCTAAGTACTGCTTCAATAGCACCGGCTTCACTATAGGTTGCAGTGTTTGAGCTAAGGACTCCCTGCTTGGAGGTAATGGTTCCGGTAGAGAGTTGTCCCAGCTTGCAGTCAGCGGTGGGGAGAACGCAGCGTGTGATGACTAAAAGAGGCATTCCTGAATAGCCTTTGGTCACAGATCCATTCGAATTATAAGCCTCCCCCTGGATTGTAAAAGGTTGACCTGCTTTATGCGTCGGCTCTGCCGATGGCGTGTCGGCGTTTAATGTTCGGGAATTGCCGGGTGCCACCCAATCCTGATCAGTTACGTGCAGCGATAAACTTGCCGGACGAATGGCAAAGTCATCCGCTGAACATACTGTCATCGTTGGTTTTGATGCCGGAAATTTGATACGCAACTTAACCTTACGCCAGGCATCGAGTTCAGTAATGGTGATGCGTTTTTTACCCTGGTCGGGTTCAGTAAAGTTAATGACTTGCGGAGTGCCGATGACTGCGTGGTTAGCGCAGGTTCCTGATTCGGAATTGACCAGTTCCAGAGACACATCGCCGATAAAAGAGGTCAAAATACTGGCTGTGGCATCATCGAGAGCCGCCAGATCCAAACTGAAAGGATCTCCGGCAATTTTGGTTTTGATGGGGCTGCTGAAAGCGTTGCCGCTGACTTCGATGGCATTAAACCGGGTCGGTATCACGATTGGCTTGGGAATAAAAAATTTGATGGCTGAATTGTTAACAGGAAACAGGGTACCGATCACCTCGTAATCGGTAGCATTAATTTGCCAGCCGATTTGTGCCGGTTGTGATGTGGCCGCAGGTTTTGATAGGCCGTATTGATAAATGAAATCGCCATTCTCTTGAAGAATGAGTTGTAAATTATATTCTCCGGAAGCTTTGGAGGCGGCTGTCCACTCCGGAACTTTATTCCAGGTGACGACAAAGCGGCGATTTGGCGTTGAACCCTGCGAGGCATAGCTTATGAAGCAACTGCTGCGATTTGGGCTATTACAAGAAGTGTCATAGTTTTTAACTTCCTGAGAGGATGTCGGATCAAGATCATTTCCGTAAATCCTCATCGTATAATTAAGGCCTGCATCGGGGTAGGGTAGCTGCGTAACAGGGCTGCCGAAGCCGCAGGTGGTATTGTTAAATTGCAAACGACCGTTGCTCATGATCCGCACGGATGTAAATGACTTGTCTCCATAAGTAAAAGTGAAACCCAATGGAATAGCGTTGGTCAGTGAATCGTCTATAACCGGGGGATTGGTGCCACAACCGGAATTCGAAATGAATGAATACAGTGAGGAATAAATACCGCCTCTGGTTGGCCCCAGCTTAAAGTGTCTGGTCTCGTCTATCCAACTGATTGGCGTGGGAGTGTTGCTGTATGTTGCGGCTGATAGTTGATAGCCGGGAGAAATCAGTCCAATTGCAAAAACAATAAAACAGGCTGATTTTGTTCTCATGCAAGCGGGCTATTTTTGGCAGGCAGGGCAAATATGTGAACCTTCAGGTGTGATTTGCCAGCCGTTTTCAACTGCGTTGATTACGTCGCCTTCAAACCAGGCGCGACCATCGGAAATCCTGCGTCCATTACGCTCGTCTATGCGTGTGGATCTGCGAAACTCGATTGATCGCAAGCCTTGAGGATTGCAGATGTCACAAAAAATAAATTTGCGTATGCTCATGTCAGTTGTGGTTGTGAATAGTGATACGAAAGAATCATTTGAACACAGTTGAATTAGGCTGAGAGTGATCTACTATTGGTTCTGAAGTATAGGCAATTTCCTAGCCGTTAGAGTTTTAATTCATTTTACAGGTGTCAATGTGAGTATTAATCATCAAAAAGGGTTCACTCTGATAGAGTTGGTGCTGGTCATCGTTATTTTGGGTATTTTGGCGGCAACGGCCTTGCCTAAATTTGCCGATATGCAGCGCGATGCCAGAGAATCGGCTCTCAAAGCCGCATTGGGTGCAGTTAATTCAGCCATTGCGATTGCTCATTCCCAGGCATTATTGAAAGGGCAAATGGCTAAAGAAGGTAAAATTGAACTGGAAGGTCGTAACTATTCAGACCCCCCAGACCACTGGAGGCAATTTTGGAATCGGCCGTCCGGTCCGCTGATGATCAATGACGACAGCCAAATAAAGCCAAGGGGATTGTTGTCTTTTACGGCAGGTTTCGATCA
>Ga0208244_100678_pt1 | contig 27851 bp, 27 predicted proteins | sample SubbioCR12Aug_5A_FD_184828 | JGI IMG/M metagenome (GOLD analysis project Ga0208244, IMG submission 184828) | Serpentinite rock and fluid subsurface biosphere microbial communities from McLaughlin Reserve, California, USA - CR12Aug_5A (SPAdes) | ecosystem: Environmental > Terrestrial > Deep...
ATCAGGTGAAAGAAGCCTGCTTTCGATAAAACAATGGGAGTAAAGTTCAGAAAAACAGGACAAAAGGAATGTTTAATATTAAAGGCTCTATAAATTCAGTGGTGATAGGTAATTGTGACACAGTCTGGAACAGGCGGGAATCCATTTCTGGCTTATATATGGATGCCCGACTAAGAACCTCGGGCATGACGGATAAATCGGGGAATCTGCAAATATTATTATAAGACCGTTTACAGTGGCAGCTGCGGGCGTATATTGTGCCGATTTTGATTACAAAATGGCTGGCCCCGTGCCGAACTCTTTTTTGATGATTACCGGTTTCACGGTCTTCCTGACAATTTCATTTGTGTTGACGACTTTCAGCTTCTCGAACAGCAGGGCGAACTTTGCCTCGAGCTCCTTCATGACGGGATCTTTTACTGCCGGGGGCAGATCCCACCATTTCTTTTTTATCGGACCGAATCCTTTTTTCCTCGTGCCGTAAATGAACTGCTCTTCAGTCTGCCCTTCCTTTCTTTCCTTTGCGTACTCCTGACGGAGAAAATTATAGACATCTTCCCTGAATTCCTGCGGCAGCGCTCTGCTGTCGAAAATGATATTCTGGAATCCGGTGGCAAGGTGGACTTCAGAAGTCCCTGTTTCGGGGAACATATGGAAAGCCTCTTCGGGAAGCGTCGAGGCTCCGTGCTGCACGCAGCCTGAAAGCGCATATTCTCTTCTTGCGATGTCCGAGAGTGTCCTTAGTGTATCAAAATCTATCTTTGCTTCTGCGATTGTCCCATCCGGCAATACAACCCCGCCATGGCTTGTGCCGGTCTGGACGCTGAGCTTGCTCAGCCCTCTGCCCGCCTTGAAAGTCTCCTTAAAACCGTCAAGATATGCTCTCAGCTCATCGGGGTTGCTGTTCTTCTTGCCGATCTCGCCTATTTCGCCGCCGATTGATATATCAATCCCCGCGGGCTGAATATCCCTTATATACGCGGCCAGTGCGGCTGTCATCTCGAAATTAGGCCTTTGCTGCTCCTTTATGGTATCTTTTTCGATATCGACAATAGTCGAGGTATCTATATCAATATTATAGAATTCCGCGTCGATCGCCTCTTTTATAAGTCCCTTTACATATTCGGTTTCGGGCCTGGAGTCAGCAAGATAATGTTTTCTGACAAGCTGAAAATGGTCGCCCTGGATGAATACAGGTCCATGGTAACCTTCCCTTACCGCTGCCGCAAGCACCACCGTCGAATACTCAAGAGGTCTCTGCTTCGTATATCCGATTTCCGAACGGGCTATCTCGAAGATGAAAGGTCCCACCTTCATTTCCATGGCCTTCCTGAAAATAGCGCGTGCCACATCATATGTTAGACCTCTTATATTGATCGCAGGCACGGTAAATCCCGGATAAGACCTTCCCATCTCTTCATAGAGAGACTGGATGGACGCGGGTACCGCGCCTGCTGCCTTTGCAATCTCCTTGACGAGTGTCAGAAGAGCGTTTTTCCTGTCTCCTTCAGCAAATACAGCCTCATAAATAAGGCCGTCCATCATATTTCTCAGTCCGGCGATGTCTTTTATTGTAAAGCCCTCTTTTCCCTCTGAAATAATATTTTTTAAATCCATGGCCTGTTTCCCCTTTCAATAGAAAATTATTTCAACCTGTCGGATAAATTGAATTATACATAAAGTTTAGCAGCATTTTTCTCCGGATTCTATTGTTTTTCTTTTTGCCCGGATATTCCGGCTGTTTCAGTCACCCGTTTTGTTACCTCTTATTCAATTTCTTTTCGGATACCGCATGAGAGACCTTTGATGTGACCGCTGCCCATTGCCTTTGGGAGCCTGCAGTGCATAGCAACGGTTCAGCAGCGCTATTGGTTATGAGAGGAGATACTTACAGTAGTCGATTTTTTCCGCTCCAGTAGAAATGCGGTTGTTTGCTCAGGAAATCAACACATCCATGATACCAATAGGGTGCGCCTGCCACCTGCAAGTGGTGAAAAGCTGAATGATAAGAAAAGTGATGATTTACAGGAGAACGTAGAGCTAAGCCGCAAGCAAAGGCGGCGCGGAGGGCCGATGTAGCGAGTCGGCTTGAGCGTCTTGTTGGGCCATCCCATCTCGTTACTGCGGATGCAATCCATCCCAAAGTGTTACCATGACTCTGTAGCCTCTGCTTCTACTGCCCTTTTCAGCGCAGCTAGAATAGGAGGTTCATGCCAGCCGTAAACGTTCGGCCTTCGAATCGGTCACGTACCTGGAACTCCTGTGTCGCACGGACCATCGCTCCCAGCTTTCCCGGCCGGAACCAGTATGACGCCTCGATCGCCGCGTTCAGCATGCGGTCGCGCCCGTCTTCCTTCGCGTCGCGTCCCGTGGCTTCGCCGGTTTCCCAAATGCCGCCGGCCATCACGCCAAACATGAAGCGTTCCGAGAAGGCCATGGATGCACCGAGTTCCACAGAAGTATGAGGCGCGGGCCTGAGATCGAAGCCCTTCTTACGACCGTTAATTTCATGAAGTACAGAGGCGGATAGCAGTAGCCCCGGATTTCCCAGAGGGAAGAACGAGACCGTGCCCCTGAGGTTATGACTCCAGTAACCCAGTCCCACATTGTCGGAGCGATCGGCCTTATTTTATACAGATATTGATTAAATTCTGTATAATATATTATGAAATTTGAATGGGATTCTCGAAAAAGCATTGCCAACATGGATAAACACGGAATTGATTTCGAATCTGCCAAGGCACTCTGGCTTGACGAAAATAGAATCGAAATCGAAGCCCCATACCCTATCGAAGAAAGAAGAATCCTTATTGCACATTTACAGGGAATGTTTTGGACTGCTGTATATACTATTCGGGAAGAGTCTACCATAAGACTTATTTCTGTGAGACGGTCAAGGGAGAAGGAGGTTAAATTATATGAAAAAGAAAGAATTGGCTAAGAATATAAGGGAGTTCGACCAGCGTTTTGACGCGGGAGAAGATATCCATGATTTGATTGATATGAAGAAGTCAAAGATAATACATCATGGGAAAAAGGTGCGTCTAACAATCGATGTAGCTGAGTCCCTGGTGAATGAACTTGACGAAATACGTCGGAAGATCGGAGTAGACAGAGGTGCCTTAATAAAAGTTTGGCTTCATGAAAGAGTGAGGCAAGAAAAGGGAACGAGGAAAGCCAGTTAATCAGTTTATTTACAAAAGAACTACGCGGCCTTATGGTGTATACAATCGGCGCGCACTTCAGGAAGGAGTTTTCCATCTGGGCCTCTCAAAAAATACCTTGCGTCTTTCGCCCCAGAAGAAACGTCCAAATACTTGAGGATTATCGATAAAACATTATAAAAAGGGCGAGTGGTTAGCTCGCCCCTTCTAATCATGTTTAAATTAGATAAACTACAAACCTAAATCCATATCAGGCAGACTGATATAATCCCTACATACGGTACTCGAACCTTGATCCGCCCACGCAGCAAGGTCTTCATTCTTCCATGTCCTAACGTCACTTTTTAGGATCTTTGCTTCAAACTGACTGCCAGATGCAGCCACGTATGAATCTGGGTAAGGATAGCCGGATGTAGGTGTTGTAAGTAATATTCTTATATTTGCAGTACCTCCATACCCTACATTAGCATGAAGATTTGCTCCAAATTTATAGCCGAAAGTTTCATCGAACAGGCCGTTTAATACGAAGCGAAGATAAATATAGGTATCATCTTGCGCAACATATACCTCCTGAATATCCCTCCCTGCAACATTATTGCACTCGGGTCCGTCTGTATCGATAAAAATCCTATCATTGACATTCCAGTCATCATAATTTCCGTCAATGCTTATCGTTTTGTTTTGTGCAGTAAAAGTAGTAGTTGAATTATCAGGGGGATTCACACCATCTGCCGGCATCCCTACAAAGTTAATAGAAATGGTTGCCTTTCCATGGATTCCATATTCACTGGAATATATGTTCATTGATAGCTTGAGCTTTCCCTTTATGGTTCCGTTTTTATTCTCTCCTCCGGAGCAGGTCATTTTTGTCACTTGCTCAACAGTTATTTCAGTCTCAAGCTCTTCACTTAACATTTCTGAAAAAATATCACTGATATCTGCCGGATCAGGATAGACAGTAAACTTTTTCTTTGGTTCTATCCAGGTGCCTCCCACCCCCTCAGATTCGAATTTACCGTCGTTATGGAATATCCAGATATCATTCATTGTTCCTCTGATGATCTTTGTTTTCTTACCTTTTGCAGTAATTTTGACGGTCATCGGACCCTCGATATCCCATGTGCCTATCACAGAAGCCCAGGCAGTACTATAACCGGCAATGGCAACGATAAAGGCCAATAGAAACATTAATGATTTCTTATACATGTGTCCCCCTTATGCAATAAATTTCGATTGTTTTTCTCCAAAGATTATAGGTAAGACCTTAATAAACAGCACTAATCCCGCATTTGTTCAGAATAACAGCCCAGCCGCTCAACTCTTAAACTGGTAGAAATGCGTGAATATTGCGGACCACTCCTCATCAAAAAAAACAGAAATATCATACTCCGCAATATTTTGAAAGTAAAGGAATAAATACATCTTCACATTATTAATGATCAAAAAATACAACAGAAAACATTACTTCTGTACATATCAACAATATGATTCTGAAACATATGAAGAGTGATATTGTTTTCCCTCAAGAGTAATTATGGAGTATGTTTCTTTCTGCCTTAACAGCGCATCTTTACAGGAGTCCAAAGAGGTGTTTGTAACAGGAAGAAGGTTTGCAATGAAAATAAAGCAAGTTATTTGCTTTTTCTCATTTTTTGCTTATATAATCTCTTATTGCTCTTTTCTATTTCTTGCTATTTACCGAAAACTGTTTTTAGAAGATCTGAAACTCTAGCAACAGGGTCTGTCCTTATTTTCTTTTCCTCTTGTGCAACCATATAAAACAGTCCATCAATGGCTTTGTTGGTTACATAATGGTCAAGATCAAGAGCCTCTGTCTGAGCAAAAGTCTTTGCAAAAGGGATCAATTCATATTGTGAAATCATATCTTTATATGATCGTGTCACTCCTTCCTCATTCATGCTCGTTGATATTATCGGTTTAAACTCATTGTAGATTTTTTCATGTGTTTTTTCCTTGAAGAAATCTGTTGCAGCCGTGTCACCTCCGTTGAGTATCTTCCTTGCATCTTCAAACGTCATTTCTTTAATTCCATCAACAAAGAATGATAATGCCTTTGGAGCTGCTTTCTCAGCTGCTCGATTCATGCTGAGAATAAAATCATCAACCTGTTTCTGATAGCCTACTTTACTTAAAACATCTGCAACTTGCTGGATTTTCTTAGGCATGAGAATTTTTATAAATTGATTCCCAAAATAACCATCTAGCTGCGAAACATTTTCCACTGCTTTTTCTGTTCCTATGGAGAGGGCTTCTTTGAGACCAGAAATTATCGTACTATTGTCAAGAGTTTCTTCTTGTTTGCCAATCCCTATGCCATTAAAAATGTCGTCAAACCATCCAGCATAAACAATAGATGCTGATAATACGAAGCATAATAAAAACATAATTAATATTTTTTTCATATTATCCTCCATACATTTTTTCCAAATATATTGCTCAAAATTATCCAATCAAATACTATGAAAATTCCTGTTCTTTGTCAATAAACAAGCATAATTAAACGATGATTACTGGTCGGAATATAGTGCATTAAATATAATTCACAAAACGAATGTTACAGGAAGACATCGAGAAGGGGAACGGACTGTCTGTTGTGCCAGTTTTTTTTAAATAAACGTGATAAATGAGATGCCTGTGGTGTCGACTTTCAGGTGTATCATGAATTTTGGATGATATGACCAGCCTGTCCGGCTTTTCATTGAGCAGCGCCGGGCGCATATATCAGTCTATTTTTGATAAAGTAGAGCATGATCGAAATCGACGGCAGTTACAGGGAAGGAGGAGGTCAGATACTCAGGACGGCGCTCAGCTTTTCCTGCCTGTTCCGGAAGCCGTTCAGGATATTCAACATCAGAAAAGGCAGGAAAAGGCACGGGCTCATGCCACAGCATCTTACCTGTGTCCGTGCCCTACAATTGCTTTCCGGAGCGGAGGTTAAAGGCGACAGTACCGGTTCGACAGAATTGATCTTTTCGCCGGGAGAAGTACAAGCCGGGGATTATGTCTTCGACATCGGAACCGCCGGTTCGACAACACTGGTGCTGCAGACGCTGATTCCGGCGCTTGTCTTTTCAGAAGGAAAGTCCACTGTAACACTGAAAGGAGGAACACATGTGCCTTTCAGCCCTTCGTTTCATTACCTTGGAGAGGTATTCGGTTACTTTATGGAAATTCTCGGGGTGGAAATTCATCTTTCCATAGAGTCCTGTGGGTTCTATCCAAAAGGCGGAGGCAGGGTGAAGGCGGAAGTTGTCCCGGCAAAGACGGTCAGACCTCTTAAAGTGACTGAAAGGGGGGAGATAACGGGACTCGCCGGTTATTCATGCGCAGGAAACCTTCCCATGTCCATTGCAGAAAGGCAGAAGAACGCATTGACGGAAAAGATCAGTTCAGAGGGAATCCGTACACGACTATTGTCGAAAGGTTTTCCCGTCGATATCGAGCTCGTTGATATCCCCGCCTTCGGACAGGGTACTTTTGTATTCCTGAAATCCCGGGCAGCGCATTCCATTGCAGGCTTCACATCTCTCGGTGCAAAAGGAAAGAAGGCAGAGGCGGTCGGCGAGCATGCTGCCCGGGAGTTCCTGGATTATTACTCAACCGGCGCTGCACTTGACCCGTATTTGCCGGACCAGATCGTGCCGTACCTTTCGCTCTGCGACGAAGAATCCATATTTTCCACTTCCAGACTGACGGAGCATCTCATAACAAATTTATGGGTCATTCAGCAGTTTCACAAGTGTCGGTATGCAGTCGAAGGCGAGGTTGGAAGACCGGGGGTAGTGAAAATTAACTGACAACCGGACGCAGCCTTATCTGACGGTAACCATGGAATCAAATTCCGGCGGCAGTCTGCGTGGTTTTCCATCGGAATTAATGCAGGCAAGCTTTACTGTCGACTCGACCAAAAGCAGATCATCTCTGAAAATATCCTGTTTGAAAGTTACGGTAACATTTGTCATTTCGATTAATTCAGCGCCCACATCAAGAATGTCCCCAAGTTTTGCAGGTCTCCTGTAGGTTATCTCAACATGTATAACGGGAAAAAAATAGCCTTTATTGTGATATTCTGCAACATCAACGCCCTTGCCGGAAAGGAATTCCGTCCTTGCCCTTTCCATAAACCGGAGATAGTTGGCGTAATAAACCACCCCTCCTGCATCAGTATCCTCATAGTAAACTTTGACTTTCATTAAGCTATCCTGTCTTCAGCATTATATACGTTGCCCCCAGGCCTCCGTCGCAGTCCTTTGCGGTAGTATATGCCAGAACATATTTTCTGAAAGAGCCCTGAAGCCAGCCGGGCAGGGCCTTTTTGAGCACAGGGCCGTCAGGAGACCTGAGTCCTCTGCCGTGTATAACTTTGACACAGAAGAGGCGTCTTCTGATCGCCTCCTTAATGAACAAAAAGAACGCCTCTTCAGCCTGTACCAGGGACATGCCGTGCAGGTCAATGCAATCCTGCACGGCAAAATCGCCTTTATGCAATTTTGCCGTTATGCCTTTTCTTGCATCCGGATGAAGCCATTCCATATATTCACCGGTATCCGGCAGGTTAATTTTTATATCTCCGCTGACTATCCCTTTAAGTATTTCAAGGGAAGGGTCTTTCCGCTGACGATAAGGCCTGAATTCAGGAGGCTTATCAGGCGGTATTTCCCTGAATTCTTTTATCTCTCTCACATCAGCCATTGCATCGATGAAGACCTCTTCATCGGTTTTGTCTTTAATGTCTTTCGGTGCAATATATAAATTCTCCCTGTTATCAAGCAGTTTTTTCAGCCCCTTAAACGGAGCGGATGACCACCCCGATTTCTTTACTGTTCTGTATTCTGTTCTGTTTTTCATAATTTAAACGCTGGCTGAGGCATTCGATATCTTTACAGGACAGCTTAGAATCAGTGTAGAACAAGTCGCAAAATTTTTCAAAGGTTTCATTACAGTGCATATATAATGGTATATTTCTTATAGTAGATATATATGAGCCTGAAAGATAATTTTGATCAAAATTTTCATCAGATAATGAATAATAGCGGGGCAACGAAAAGAATTTTATTCATTCTGATCCTGCTTTGTCTTGTTGCCGCCGCAATTTTCCTGTCAATCTCCTTTCTTCTCCCGAATACTCTCAGAGATATGATTGTTGTCGAACTTGAAGCAGCATCAGGACAGAAAGTTGATTTTGAAGAGATTTCGGTCCATATGCTGCCTGTATTTGTTGAGGCGAGGGGTGTGCGGGTTATCGACCAGAGTGGTAACGTCATAGTTAAGGTAAAACGTTTGAAAGGTAATTTGGATCTTTCCGGGCTTTTAAGTAAGCATATTTCTTTGCGCAGGCTTTTGATAGAGGAACCGGTAATCTCTTCGAGCAGGGAGGAGATTGAGAGAATCATAAGCAATGTCAGGTCATATCTTGAGGAAGAAAGAAAGGACGCTTTCAAGGTCAAAATCAGGCTGGTCGAAATAACCCATGGCACTGCAAACCTTTCAGATTCTGACCTCAGAGCAAATGCGGGCATAAAGGGGTTTGCCGGCGAACTTATCATCGGAGAAAACCAGAGGTTCAGAGCGGTTATTAAAGAGCTTGAGGTTAAAAAAGCAGGATGGCCTGTAATCAGCTGTGATGTTGATACGGCAATTGTTATTGGCAAAGACGGGCTTGAAATAAAGAAGCTTGAAATAGGTTCTTACGGCACGCGGTTGAAGACGGAGGGTCATTATTCGAATAAAAAAGGAATCCTGATGACCGAAATATCGCTTCTTGTCGATTCAATAAAGCGTATTTTCAAGCTGAAATCGAAAGGAGACGGAAGTATCTCCGTCAGGGGAGATATCAAACTTACTGATTCCGGGGTATCGTCGCTGAATGCTGAAGTTCTCAAGAAAATTTTTATAAATCTGAAACTCAGCGGGGATTTCTATCTTCAGACCCTTATGGAGTTCCTCAATGTCAAGGACCGTCTGGAAGGAAGTCTTGACGTTACAGGAGAAATAACCGGAAATCTTTCCGACATAGCGGGGAAGGGGAGAGCCAGGCTTCGAAACGGGAATCTCTATGGTGTTGATATAGATTCGCTTGTTTGCAATGTTCTTTATAAAGACGGAGTTATGAAGTTCGAAAACGGTGAAGCTTCGCTTTATAACGGCACTGCTCAGGCTGATGCATCGATTAATCTTCCTGTCGTAGATTTTTTTGCACTTCATGTCAAGTTTGCTGCTGTCGACAGCAAGGCAGTCCTGAAGCTTATCGGATGGGAGCCGGAAATACCGGATGGTAAAGTTGATGGCGAACTCACAACTTCCGGACATGAATTCAATCCCGATGGAGCGTTCGTCTACAGGTCCTTTTCCTCCGGCCGGAGTATTGTCTTGAAGGGGCAACGGGACCGCGCCGGCAATGTCCTTGACAGGATCAGGGATATAAAGGGGAATTTTTCACTGCGCAGCCATATTCTTTCTCTTACCAATCTGCATCTCAAAACGGGCCTGTCGGATTTATCTGCAAGCGGTTCTGTCAATCTGGAAAACAAGACCCTGCATCTCAGCAGCAGACTCCGTAGCTATGATATTTCCGATCTTTCATTGCCTTACTATAAGGAGATAAAAGGGGGTGGAGATTTTTCCGGGGAAATTACCGGAGAATTCGATAACCCCAGAATATCGGGACAGGCGAAATTATCTAATGCAGTAATTGAGGGCTATAAATCCAACACTGTTAAGTCCTTTTTTTCATACGAAAAAAGTATGCTCGATATCCGCGAGGCGGTATTCGAGGCTGACGGTGAAAGACATATGGTAAAGGGCAGGATATCTTTCCCCGGGGCCCAGGAGCTCTTCGACCTCGCGATGCCTTTCTATGATCTGAATGCTTCGCTGACAAATGCTGATTTCGGCAAGGCTGCAGGGATTTTTTACAGGGAGTTTCAGGCAAAAGGGTTTTTGAATGCCGAGATCAAAATAGGCGGCAGCGGTGATGACATTGATGTCTCGGGGAAGGCTCTGATAAATAAGGCGTCTGTGTATCGGGTTCCTTTTGATTCCGCTTCAGCGGCTTTCAGATTCAGAAAAAAAGAGTTTTCCATAAAAGATGCGAAGATAACCAGGGGCCAATCGATTGTGACAGGGAATGGCATGTTATCTGCTGATGGGAAATTTGCTTTTACTGCCTTATCGGACAGATTTCTTATCGGTGACGCCGGTGTTGGCAACCTTCCGAATGACGCCCTTTTCAGTTTCCGTTCGGACGGACGCGGGACACTGGATGATCCAGCCATAACGCTTGACGGGAAGTTAGCAGGCGGCACTTTCAGAGGCGTCGGAATGGGGAGCGGAACAGTGAAAGCCGCTCTGAAGAATAAAAAGATTAATATTGATGCAGCTCTGTTTAATGAAAAGATGAAACTCAGGGCTAGTGGACAACTTGACGAAGTTCTTCCGTGGAGTGCCGAACTTGTTATTCTGCCCGGAAGGTATGATACCCTTCTCGGTTCCGTTTTGAAGGATTTGCCTGAGGACCTTCAGCTGAACCTGGAAGGCCGCGTTGAAATGAAGGGGGACAGGAATAATATTGCGGCTTCCGCAAATATTAAGAGATTGACGCTGTCGCTTTTCGGGCAGACCTTTTCGAACGATGCCGATATCGATTTAACGCTCAATAACAGAAACCTTTTGTTTAATGCTGTTGTCATCAGGAGCGGTGCAACTTCTTTCAGGCTTCAGGGTGGAATGGAAATCGGCAGGTCATATGATATTGTCCTCGATGGCAGTTCTTCCCTTGCCCCTCTGAAGGCTGTATCAAAAAAGATCGGATATCTGGGTGGTGACGCCAAATTTGTCTTCTCGCTCACGGGCAAATGGGAGAAGCCCGAGATTAACGGCGGAATGGAAGTGACAAATGCATCCTTCGGATTCAGAGATTATCCTTCTTACATAAGTTCAATAAACGGTTATCTCTACATCGATGAAGACAGGATCGTTCTGCAGAAACTCTCCGGCAAAATAGGTGGTGGAAACGTAAACATATCCGGACTCCTGTATCTCAAGCGTTTTACTGTTAAGAGATTTTATCTGGAAACGGTTTTAAATAATATTACGACTTCACCTTCAAATGATTTCTCTGTAAACTTTGACGGAAATATTCTGTACAAAGGCACATTGGAGGCTCAGACTGTTACAGGAGACATAAAGATAAACAGATCCCGGTATAAGAAAATGGTGGAGTGGAGGTCCTGGCTTTTGACCGCAAAGGCAATAGAAAAACCCAAGGCTGAAGGCACTGTCTTTGAAAAGGCCGAACTGAATATAAGGATTTCAGGCGCTGAAAATATTATCATAGACAACAACTTTGCCAGGGCTCCGGTCAGCATAAGAGGGGATATGATAGTGAAAGGTACAATTGCCGGCCCCATTCTTTACGGCAGGATTGAATCAAATGATGGATATGTCTATTTCAGAAACAATGAGTTCAGGATAATATTTGCCAGTATTGATTTTGCGGACCCAAACAGGATTAAGCCGCTCCTGAATCTTACTGCTGAGACTAGCATCAAGGGGTATGACATAAGGTTGAATCTCGAAGGGCAGATGGACAGTTTCAGTCTTTCACTATCCTCCGACCCATATCTTGAAGAGGCTGATATATTGGCCCTTCTTACTGTCGGACAGGTGGTTAAACAACTAAAGGGTCTTGAAGGAGGCATCGGAGCAGGAACAGCAACCTCATTTATAACGGGCAAGGCTCAGGATGTCATCGAGGAAAGAGTCAGGACCCTTACGGGACTGGACAGGTTCCAGGTCGAGCCTTATGTCTCGAAAAAGACGAGTACGGTTGAGCCGAGGGTCACTGTATCGGAGAGGCTTATAGGTGACAGGTTGTTTGTAACCTATACGACTTCACTGAATTCAACGGAAGAACAGGTGCTCAAAGTCGAGTATCTTATCGATAAGAATATCGCCCTTGTGGGTGTGAGGGACGAGAAGGGAGTAATCGGAGGCGATATAAAGTTCAGGTTCGGGTTCAAATGATATGAGTTTCCGAGGAGAAACCGGGAATAATATATTCAGGATGAAAAGTGCAGGGGCCCAGGTCGTCAGTTGTCTGTTGGTGATTATTTTGTCGATAGTGTTTTCTGCTGCTGCAGAAGGACTAATGGTCGGTGAAGTGGAGGTTTACGGGCTCACCTCAATGGAAAAGAAGGAGTTGCTGTATCTTCTCAAAATAGGCCCCGGTGAGCCGATTGATGCCGGGATTGTCAGGAAGGGTATAAAAAGGGCTTTTCTTAAAGGGATATTCGAAGATATCTCGGTTGAAACACTGGATGAGGATAATACTAGGGTCATAGTACGCGTGAAGGAGAGAGACCGTGTAAAGAAGATCCATGTTGAAGGTGACTTTGACCTTTCCGTCAGCAAACTCAGAGAATTGTTCCTTATCAAGGAGGGACAGTTATTACCCTGTAATATACTCGATAAGGCTATTGAAGATCTGAAACCGAAGCTGGCATATCTGGGATATCCGCGTGCAGCTGTTGAAGGTAAAATTGAAAACGTCAGGAGTCCTTACACTATCAATATACGCCTGCTTGTGAATACCGGCCAACCGGAAATTATAAAGACTATAACAATATCCGGCGCAGGGAATGAAATAAGGGAAGTGCTGAAGTTGTCGCCGGGTGATATATACGACCAGTCAATCCTGAAAAAAGACCTTGAGAGGATTAAATCCTATTATAAGAAAAACGATTACTTCAGGCCTGTTATCGAGTCGCATGCCTTTGTGAACGGTACACTCTTCATTGCATTGAAGCCCGGCGAACGACTCCGCATCAAATTAAAAGGGAATGACAGCATCTCTGAAAAGACGCTGCTCAGGGAAATGCCTTTTTTTGCCGCCGAGGACTTTGGTGACGCTATTGTCGAAGAAGCGGTGCAGAGGATATTGTACTTATACCGTGCAGATGGATACTTCAGGGCTCAGGTTGCGCCTGTTGTTGAATCAGACGGGAATCTCATAAATCTCACTTTTTTTATTTCGGAAGGTCCGCAGGCAAGAACAGGTGACGTCGTTTTTGCCGGAAATACTGTTGCCGGGGAGAATCTTCAATCCGTGATGTCTCTTAAACCCGGCGGCATCTATAATCCGGACCTTATCGATGCAGACATGGAAACGCTGGAAAATTATTATAATTCATTAGGCTACCTTAAAGCCGAAATCCAGGATTTTGAGATTAAGTATGATGACCCTAAGAAGAAAATGAATATTACGGTGCGTATAGATGAAGGGCTTAAGACTCTTGTGGAAGCAGTAAATATTACAGGAGCCGTGCGTGTATCAGAGTCGGAACTGCTCAGGATAATCAATATTAAACCCGGAGATCCCTATAATGACGTGAATATTTCCGATGCGCGTGTAAGGGTACTTGAATTTTATGGCTCAAAGGGTTTCCCGGACATCACAGTGTCGGTCAAGAGTGATATTTCCGAACAGAAGGCATCAATAACTTTTCAGGTCAATGAAGGGGAGATAGTTTTTTTTGGTAAAACAATTATTACCGGGAATAAAAGTACGAAATACAGGGTAATAGAAAGAGAGTTGCTGCGGCAGGAAGATCTGCCTTTTGACTTTGGCACTCTTGCCAGGGAGAGGCAGAGACTTTACAAACTTGGCCTTTTTTCGGATGTTGATATGGAGGTGCTCGACAGATATGAAGATAAAAGGGATGTCCTCATAAAATTAAGAGAGGGTGATGCAGGTTCTGTTGAGTTCGGACTCGGGTATTCAGACTATGAGAGATACAGGGGATTCATTGACCTCAGTTACCGCAATCTATGGGGCATGAACAGGCAGTCTTCCCTGAGGTTCGAGCTGAGTTATCTCGACAGGCGACTGATTCTGCAGTATTATGAACCATGGTTTTGGGACAGACCAATACCATTCAGGGCCCTGTTGCTTAACGAGGAGAGAAAAGAGGTCAATGTCGATACCAAGGAGACCCTTTACCGGCTCAGAAGGAATTCGGCTTCCGCCGGTTTTGAAAGAAAATTCAGCGAGAAGGTTAAGGGTGAATTGTATTACGAATTTTCTCTTGTCGAGACATTCGATGTGCAGCCGGACATTGTTTTGAGCAAAGAAGATACCGGAACGCTCATCATCAGCGGGATGCGGCTTGGGATGATCTATGATTCGAGAGACAGTCCTTTTTATCCTTCAAAGGGTATCCTTTCAGGAATGCTGGTTAAGTTGACGTCTCCCCTTTTCTTATCCGAGACGGATTTTGTTAAGCTCACGGCTTACGGTAATGTATATTATGAGCTTATGAAAGGTATTGTTCTTGCCGCATCTGTAAGGGGCGGCCTTGCGGAAGGATATAATGATACGGCAGAACTTCCTATTGTGGAAAGGTTTTTTCTTGGAGGCAGGACTACTGTACGGGGTTATGAACAGGATGCCCTCGGACCAAAGGGATCAGATGGAAACCCTACCGGCGGCAATGTCTTTCTCATGGAAAATCTCGAAATGAGGATTTCCATAGGAAAGGGGTTGGGGATTGTCCTGTTCCTTGACGGAGGGAATGTTTGGCAAAAAATAAGCGATATCGTGCTTTCGGACATGAAATATACTACCGGACTTGGTTTAAGGTATAACACTCCTGTCGGTCCTTTGAGGGTTGATTACGGGCACAAGCTTGATAAGGAAAAGGGCGAGAGCAGCGGAGAAGTGCATTTCAGCATAGGGCATGCTTTCTGAGACTTTTTCTGGTGAACATTTAATAATGAAAAAAGAAGGGTCAATATATAAAATGCTGCCGGCTGCATTCCTTATGCTGTTTCTTACCGTCTGTATCTGGTGCCCGGTGCTGCAAGCGGAAATCAGGGACCGGGTGGCTGCTTTTGTTGATGATATCGCGATTACCTTAAGTGAATTAGAGACAAGGTATGCCGAGACTGCCAAGATAACGCCGGATGTCAACAGAGAAGAAGTTATAAATACAATGGTTAACAGGGTCCTGCTGCTGAGAGAGGCAAAGAAGATAAGGCTGGAGGCTCCTTCTGAGGATGAACTGCTCAGGGATTATGCTGATCTGAAAATCAGGGCTTTTATAAGAATCAGCGAGGAAGAGATTCTGGATTTTTACAATAAGAATATAGTCGATTTTAATGGTAAGGAGCTGGATGACGTCAGAGAGGATATCGAAAATTATCTTACTGAAAATGAATTGAATAAGCGGCTCAGGTGGCATATCGATGAACTGAGGGATAATGCCTGTGTCAGGATTATGTTATGAAACGCTGCATTCCCTCAGGATTTTTACTGCATCTGCAATATCCTCTCTGATCTGTTTCCCCAGACTGGCTACATCAGGAAAAGTGCGCTCACTGCGTATACGGTCGATGAAATATACCCTCAGTTCCTCACCTAAAAGGTCGCCCGAGAAGTCAAACAGGTGTACTTCGTAGCTTACGTCTGAACCCCCGAAAGTCGGGTTTTTACCGATATTTGCAACACCATCATAAATATTGCCTCCCCAACCGATTCTGACTGCATAAACCCCTTCCTTTGGAGCTATCTCCACAGGTGTTGTGATGTTTGCAGTGGGTATGCGCAGAATGCTTTCTCCTCTTCCCTTGCCCTTTATAACCCTTCCCTCTATCGAATATGCCCTGCCGAGGAAAGCCGATACTTCCTTTACAGCGCCTTTTGAGAGCAGACTTCTGATGCTGCTGCTGCTTACAACCTGCCCGCGCAGTCTAACATTTCTGACAGCCCTGACCAGGAACCCGCACTTTTTCCCGCGAAGACGCAGCAGGTCAACAGAGCCCTTCTTGTTCCTGCCGAATGTGTAATTGGATCCCACAATTACTTCTCTTACATCAATTCTGTCCACGAGCACTTTTTTAATAAAATCATCGGGCAGCATACCTGCGAACTCTTTTGTGAAATTTATGAGGAGTAGCACGTCTATGCCCATTGATTCTATAAGACGTATCTTCTCATCGGGTGTTACGAGCAGTTTTACGTTTCTTTCCGGGGCAAGGACTTTCATCGGATGCGGGTCGAATGTCATGACCATCGAGGTTCCCTGCATCTCTCTTGATCTTTTCAGCACCATGGAGAGTATCTTCTGATGCCCTATATGGATGCCGTCATAATTTCCGATTGTGAGCACCGTATAGGGGAGCCTTTCATAAAAGGCCTCAATCCCTCTGATTATTTTCAAGTTCTGCCTCTTTCAAAAGTCTTTCATACAGCAGGTGCACTTTTTTTTCTGTTTCTTCTATCGGACCATTATTATCAATAGCAAAATCAGAACGCCTGACTTTCTCTCCGATCGGGAGTTGATATCCCATCCTGAGAAGGGCATCTCCCCTGTCGATCCCTTTTTGCTTAAGACGGTCGATGGCCATTTCAGAGGATGTGAATACAGTGGCGGTTCTGTCGAATCGGTTTTCATATCCTCCTTCAAAGAGCAGGGGCACTTCCACTACAGCCACCTTGTACTCCATTTTCTTATCTTTTAAAATGTGATTTATTCGCTCTAGCACGAGCGGGTGAAGCATATCTTCCAGAGAACGCCTTAATGTTCCATTATTAAAAATCAATTCTGCAACCATTTTTTTATTTATGCTGCCGTTTTTACAGAATGCCTCATTGCCCAGAAGATTCCTGATTTTATCGCGTACGTCAGTCCGGCAAAGAAAAAATTCGACGATCCCGTCGCTGTCGAGTGTAAATGCGCCAAGTGCAGCAAATATGGAAAGGACGCTACTCTTCCCCATGCCGTAATTTCCTGTAAGCCCGACAACGAGCATAGGCTATTATACATTAACCCAGAAAATGCATTTCAATTTAATTCATGCAGGCATGTGGGCAGCAAAAGCTCTCCGGCAGCTCCTTTGCAGGTGGTTATATATCCGCCGTCCCTGCATGTTTTCATTCCGGACGCTTGGCTGTTATCAGACCCAAATCCTGCGTTGGAGAGGTTTTGATGCGCGTAGGCCTGCATGGCTGGGGTCAAATGCAGTTTTCGGGTTAATTTAAAGTGCAGCGATTATTCAGACTTGACAAAGGCGCTCATAGGTTTATCAGCTCAAATCTCAGTATTTAAGAAAGAGAGGTTTGTGTACTTTAGGCTTCCTGCCTTTTTGCCCTTTCTGGGGCGGGGAGGAGCGGCACAGGGCACACCGGGACTCGCTGCAGCACTGGCAGAAGTTACAGTCCGTGCAGGGATATTTCTTCTTCGGCTTAATCTTCTCCATGTCTTATTGTAATGCTTTGGCTTTTCACTTTGCAGAGAATTGATATCAGTGTGCGTTATTATCCGGAAGAGAGTTCTACTTTGTCACCGATGTTTAATCCGAAATCCGCTACAGCGCTTCCTTTATTCACAAAAAGTTCAAGGTAACCAAAACTGTTGATTAAGGAACAGAGTCTGTTATCCTCAGCTTCCGAATAAAATGTCTTTATCGGGGCTTCTTTGCCTTTAACAAGAACACGAATCCCACCGTCTTTTTTAGCGGAGGCCAGATGCTCTATCATCCGGCCGTCTATATTTACGGTTGCATTCCCGAAATGGTCGATATGAATTACCTCTCCCTCAATCCTGTCCGGATATGACAGCACCGGTTCCCTTAACGGGATCTTGATATAATCCGTAACCGGCTCCCCGAATCTATCTATATGTATGCCTTTTGAAAGCCATGCGGCAACAGGAGCGAAAATATCCCTGCCGTGAAAGGTTGCACTGCTGTTGCTCAGAAAGTAGTGATCTGCTGTTATATGGAAAACATCAAGGCTCTCGCTTTTTTGATATATGCGCGAAAAAACGCCGTTATCGGGCCCTATAAAATAGTGATAATCGGCTGCTACGAGTAAGGGTCTTCGCGCAGAGCCGACTCCGGGGTCGATTACTACAACATGAATAGTCTTATGAGGGAAATAGGAAAATCCTGTCTCGACTGCTAATGCCGCTTCATTTATATTTTGGGGGCTGATATTATGAGTAATGTCTATGATCGTGACTGAAGGATTGATATTTAATATCACCCCTTTCATAATGCCGACGAAAGGGTCTTTTGAGCCGAAGTCAGTTGTCAGAGTTACTATTGGTTGACGCTCCATTTACGCCACCGATTATATCCTTTAGATTATTTATACCCTTTTTTTCAAGGTATGTCCATAGCCCTTCTGCTATTTCTCCTGTTGCAGTCGGCCTTACGAAATTACCGGTGCCGACCTGCACTGCTGTAGCACCCGCGAGCATGAATTCAATTGCATCCCGGACGTTCATAATGCCACCTACGCCGATTACAGGAATCTTAACCGCACGGAACGCTTCCCATACCATTTTGACTGCAACGGGCTTTATGGCAGGGCCTGAGAGGCCGCCCGTGATGTTGGCAAGTCTTGGTATCCAGGTTTCAGTATCGATAGCCATTCCTGGTATGGTATTGATCAGAGTTATAGCATCGCTTCCGTTCTCTTCGGCGATTAAGCCAAACTCCGCGATATTTGATACAGTTGGGGAAAGCTTGGTAATCAGGATGGAATGCTTTACTGCCAGTCTGACCCTGGCCGTCAGTTTGGCGAGCGCTTTCTTATCAGTGCCGAAAATGATCCCGCCCTTTTTTACATTCGGACAGGAAACATTCAGTTCTATTCCGTCAACACCGGCTTCATCAAGTGCTCCGGCAAGCTTAACATATTCCTTAACACTGTTACCCAGAATATTGACGATAATCCTGGAATCAAATGCCCTCAGATAGGGCAGCTTTTCTTTAAGAAATTGTTTCAGTCCCACATTCTGGAGGCCGATTGCATTCAGCATTCCGCATGGAGTTTCACATATTCTCGGGGGTGGATTACCCTCCATGGGTTTCAATGATATGCCCTTGACTACAATAGCGCCGAGCATATTCAGGTCTACGAATTCAGCGTATTCCTCACCATAACCGAACGTCCCCGATGCGGTCATGACCGGGTTTTTCAGCTTCAGACGTCCTATGTTTACAGATAAATCAATCATGCTCTGTCTACCATACAATCTCCTCTATCGGAAATACCGGCCCTTCTTTGCATACCCTTTTGTATCCTTTGACCGTATTAACAACACACCCGAGGCATGCGCCGAATCCGCAGGCCATGTTCTCTTCAAGGGAGGCATAGCCTTTGATGTGATTATCAAGGGCTATTGCAGCAACCGTCTTTAACATCGGCCTTGGACCACAGGCATAAAGCACGCAGGAACTGCGAAGAGATTCATTGGAGCGAAGAAAATTCATGAAGATTTGATCGACCATGCCTTCTTCGCCGAAAGAACAGTCGTTGGTGCAGACAGTCAGAGTTGTCTCTGCCTTGCGAAGTTCGTCAAGCATAAGAAGCTCATCTTTCGTCTTGGCGCCGTAAATAACCCGGCAGGTGCCTGCTGTGCTCTCGATGAATGAGAACAGAGAAGCTATGCCTGTGCCTCCGGCTATGACTACCGGCGTGCAACCTTTAAGCGGTTCGGGGTAGCCGTTGCCCATTGGACCTATCAGATGAATTACCTGCCCCTTTCTGAACTCTTTCATCAATGCAGTTCCCGTTCCCCTGACTGTGAACAAAAATTGCATATTCTCCGGCGTTTTCCTCAGGCAGCAGAATGGCCTGAGCAGAAGCGGGTTGCAGGAATCGCTAACCTCCAACATATAAAACTGTCCGGGTTTTGGATCAAAGACAGGTTCGAGCGGGAAAAGGGTAAGGAGGTTGTTATTGATGTTAAGGGGAAGATTTCCGAGAATCTCCGCCTTGAAATACCTATTCAAAGCTTATCTCTAATACCTCATATTCCATGATTTTTGCAGGCGCTTTAATGGTGACGACGTCTCCGATTTCCTTATTAAGCAGCGCTCTGCCGACAGGAGAACTAATCGATATCCTGCCGTTTTTTGCATCCCCCTCTTCAGGCCCCACAAGAATGAAAGTCTTTTGCTCATCAGTCGAAAGGTCCATAATTATTACTTTGGCGCCGAATGCTATTCGATCCTGGGAGATTTTTGAAGGATCGATGACGTCGGCAAGCGCAATCTTTGTCTTTAGCTCCTGTATCTTACCTTCCAGAAAGGACTGTTTTTCCTTCGCGGCATGATACTCCGCATTCTCGGAAAGGTCACCATGTGCCCTTGCCTCAGAAATATCCATTATGTTTTTAGGTCTGTCAATCTTGATAAGTTTGTCAAGCTCGGCCTGGAGTCTCTCGTAGCCCTCAGGGGTTATCGGCATTCTTTTGAGCACAATATTCCCTCCCCGAAACAGATTCTGTGCATGAACGTCCGGTTACCATGCTGAACTTATTTCAGCATCCTGCAGTCTTAATGCGTTATGAGACCCTGAAACCAGTTCAGGTTGGCACAAAGACAATCAATACACAGAGGTTAAATTAATTTAACACTTTTCTGGTAAATTTTTCTATATTAGATGACATTGGAAAGGTACGGCCGGCTGCTATAATTTAAGCAATAAAAGGAGTGATTACATGCTTTTTTCGAAGATGCTGATACCGACTTTAAGGGAAATCCCTGCTGATGCTGAGTCGATAAGTCACATACTAATGCTGAGGGCGGGATATGTCAGGCAGCTTGCAGCCGGGTTGTACATTTCTCTTCCGCTTAGTTTGAGGGTTACAAGGCGAATACATAAAATCCTGCGTGAGGAAATGAACTCAATCGGCGCGCAGGAGATTACGCTTCCCGCATTGCACCCTGCGGAGATATGGCAGGAGACAGGAAGATGGTATGAGATAGGGGATGAGATGTTCAGACTGAAGGACAGGACCGGACGCGATATGTGTCTGGGCATGACCCACGAAGAAATAATGACATGGCTTGCTGTCAGGGAGATACGTTCATACAGGGACCTGCCGCAAATATGGTATCAGATCCAGACTAAACTCAGGGATGAGGCGAGGCCGAAGAGCGGGCTTCTGAGAACTAGGGAATTCCTTATGAAGGACAGCTATAGTTTCGATGCCGACGAAGAAGGGCTCGAAAAAAACTATCAGCTTCATGCCGAAGCCTACCATAAGATTTTTTCGAGATGCGGGCTTAAATTTTATATGGTACAGTCGGATCCGGGGATGATGGGCGGCGCGACCTCCCATGAATTTATGGCTCCAAGTCCGGCTGGAGAGGATGTGGTAGTCCTCTGCGATTCGTGCGGATATGCGGCGAATATCGAACTGGCCCTATCGAACCCTAAGAAAATTGAGATCATGGATTGGGAGTTTGAGGAGGTCCATACCCCTGAGAAGCGCACAGTTCAGGAAGTTTCAAACTTTATGAAAATCAAACCGGAATATTTCATAAAGAGCCTTCTGGTTATAAGTGTTGACGGCCCGGTGCTCGCACTTGTAAGAGGCGACCAGGAACTGCATGAAAAGAAACTTGGCAGGGTTATCGGCAAAAACAGGCCCGCTCAAAAAGAAGAGGTGAAGGATATCCTCGGGATTGAGGCCGGATTTATCGGTCCCATGAACCATGATATCCGGATTGTAGCCGATGCCTGTCTTCAAAATGGTGTTTACGTGAGCGGTGCGAATAAGCAGCATTATCATGCAAAGGGGATTAAACCCGGAGGGGATTTCACTGCTGAATGGCATGACATAACCCTTGCCAAGGAGGGCGATTTTTGCTCAAAATGCAATGCGCCGATAAGGATCGAGCGTGTTATAGAGATAGGAAATATCTTTAAGCTTGGTAAAAAGTATGCTGTTCCCCTAAAGGCTTTCTATCTTGATGAAAAAGGTGAGGAGAAGCCGATCATTATGGGCAGTTACGGTATAGGTCCCGCAAGAATAGCTGCTGCGGCGATTGAGCAGAACAACGACAAGGACGGGATGATCTGGCCGAGAAGCATCGCTCCCTTCGACGTCGAAATATTGCCCCTGAACATGAACGAAGGAAAGACCGCAGAGGTTGCAGAAAAGCTTCACAGAGATTTAACGGCCAGGGGGTTGGATGTTTTGCTCGACGACCGGGATGAAAGGGCAGGAGTTAAATTCAAGGACGCTGATCTTATAGGCATCCCTTCACAGGTAATAATCGGGGACAAGAACCTCAAAGATGGAATTGTAGAGATAAAAGACAGAAAGACGAAAGAGATCGTAAAGGTGAAAGTGGCAGATGTGGTTGAAAAAATAACAACAGAGTCGGCTTGCTGAGTTTCTCGCGAGGCCTGCGCTGATTGCTATCGCGGGCAGAACGAATCAATCCCGTCTTTTCAGGCATTCCTGTTGATTTTCTCTCCTGGCATGCCTTATCGTAAAAACTGAGGCATAGCCTCGGTTGCGGCACTTAACCAAAGGGCCCGGTAATCCCGGGCCCAGCTAATCTTCCTCGCGTTTATTTTATTACAATACAGAAAATCTGCGGGAAGGGCTATATGAGAAAAGAATTCATCATAATATTGGTTATTCTTTTTTTCTGTTTTCCAAACCTTGTTGTATCAGATGACTATGGTACAGGAGTCAAAACAACCCTTATTCTGAAGACAACAAAAACGACCGGCGATTATCCTGCTAAATACCTGAATACCGAAAAGCCGGAAATTACTGTTATGAAAGTGGAAATAAGTCCGGGCGCAGGAACTGGATGGCATAGCCATCCAGTTCCACTTTACGCGTATCTGCTTGAAGGAAGTCTGACGGTGGAGGCTCAAGGTGGCAAGATATACCATTTTAAAGCCGGTGACGCTATTGTAGAATTGGTTAATATGCCTCATAGAGGAAAAAATTCCGGCACAACGCCGGTGGTTCTCATTGTTTTTTATACCGGAGAAATAGACACTCCCAACAGTGTGATGACGCCCGCCGGCCAATAGTGCCCCACGGACTATGTTGCGGTGGGGTAAAGATTCTTGCTGCTATTACGCAACTCATAACTGAATCCGAGAGATTACAGAAAACTTGATTTCCAAAAGGCAGGAACAAAAAGCGGATATATTGATTTCCTGACATCTTTTAAGGATGCAGGACAGCGAACCTGGTCTGTGCAAAAAAGACTGTGCCAACCGCGTGGCATTTAATTTTATGATACAATTGACTACGTGTTAATACACTGCTAATAATTCTTTGGAAGGAGGGAATATGGTAATTGTAACCATCCTTGTAATTCTCGCGATTTTCCTCGTCATCATCATTTTCGGCATAGCGATCTACAACAAACTGATACGTCTCAGAAATACTGTGAAATCGTCATGGTCTGACATTGACGTTCAGCTGAAAAAGCGGTACGACCTTGTACCGAATCTTGTCGAAACGGTCAGAGGTTATGCTTCACATGAAAGGAATGTTCTGGAAAATGTCACGAAGGCCAGGTCAGCGGCGATGCAGGCGGCAACCCCTGCGGATAAGGCTCAGGCAGAGAATTTTTTGCGGGACACCCTTAAGAGTCTGTTTGCACTGGCAGAGGCATATCCGGATTTAAAGGCTAATGCCAATTTCATGCAACTCCAGTCGCAGATAAAGGAACTGGAAGACAATATCGAATATGCAAGGAGGTATTACAATGCTGTTGTCCGCGATATAAATATCGTGATCGAATCGTTCCCGTCAAATATTGTCGCATCAATGTTCAGTTTCAAACAGGAAGAATTCTTCGAGCTCGAGGCGCCGGAGGCGGAAAGAAAACCGGTGAAGGTAAGCTTTTAGACGAATCCCATGGAAGATTATAATAAATTTTGAATGTTTTATCAGAGCGGAGCAGACGTGATAAAAAAACCCTGCAAATCGGCACGATTTAATCTGGATACACGTGACCGCAGAATTAACCTCCTCTGCATTCCGGAAAATGGCCGGCAGGGTGTCGATAGCAGGCCTTTTTTATCACATCTGCCCTCTCATGTGAAGATATTTTTTGCAACTGTCGGGAAAACTATCGCTGTCCCCTTATATCCCGTCTTCTTTTTTCTCATTTTGTTAATGCTTCTGTTTCCCATAGCCATATCCGCACAGGACTTCACGATAGACAACTTCCATTCCGGGATTGTTATCAACGAAGACGCCTCATTCATTGTCAGGGAAGCAATAGATGTAAGATTCCTTGCCACAAAGCATGGCATCTTCAGGGAAATCCCCTATAAATATTCGGATGAAAGGGGCGGTACCATAAAAACCCCCCTTAAAGTCTTGTCTGTTACAGATGATTCAGGCAGGGACTGGAAATACAAGACAGTGAAAAAAGGGAATGTCGTAAACATAAGGATCGGCGATCCGGATAATTATGTCAGCGGAATTCAGAAATACGTGATCACCTATAAGGTCGAAAACGCGATACTTTTTTTCGATGACCACGACGAACTCTACTGGAATGTTACCGGCAATTACTGGTGGGCGCCGATAAAACAGGTATCGTCAGATGTCCGCCTTGCAGTAAAGAATCAGAGCCGTAGCCTGTGGGCGGCTTGTTATACCGGGGCGCTCGGAGTCAAAGAAGCAGCATGCAGATATGAAACGTCCGGCAATATGGCTGATTTTTTTACAGAAAAAGATCTAAGTCCGCGTGAGGGTTTTACCATAGCTTTCGGGTGGGACAAAGGTCTTGTTGCTCCACCCTCATCCTGGCAGAAGTTTCTATGGGCAGTCGATATTCGTGAAAACTGGGTTTTTGTAATGCCTTTTTTCGCCATGTCGATTATGATGGGCCTGTGGAGAAGGCGCGGTCGGGACCCGCAGGTCAGGGAGGCGGTTGCCGTAAGATATGAGCCGCCAAAATATAACAATATCCCTCTGACGCCGGGGGAAGTGGGAGTCCTTGTTGACGAGAGGCTTGATTCGAGAGATATCACTTCAACTATCATCGGCCTTGCCGAGAAGGGGTATATAAGTATTGAGGAGACAAAATCCGAAGGTATTATATTCGACTCTGCCGACTTTTACCTCTCGAGAGTCAAAGGCCCTGATGACAACCTTAGTCCCTTTGAAACACTGCTGATGACCAGAATATTCACCGGGGACATTCAGGGAAGAATGGTATCCGATCTGAAAAACAAATTTTATTCGGAACTGGGTTTATTGAGGAAGACCCTGTATGGAGAGGTAGTGAGTAAAAAATATTTTCTCATCAGCCCGGAAAAAGTTAGAAACGTGTATATGGCTGCGGGTATATTTACCATTGTAGTAAGCGGCATTCTGTTTGCTCTGCTTCTATCCTCAGGAAAGGGAGTGGTTGCAGGGGTTCTGACGGGGCTCCCTGTAGTCGCCTTTTCAAGGTTTATGCCCGCAAAAACCCGGGCAGGAGCTTCCGTATATATGGATATCCTGGGATTTCAGGAGTTTATGAAACGGGCAGAGAAAGACCGCTTGGAGCGTATGGGCGATAAAAACCTTTTCTCCAGGTTTTTGCCCTATGCCATCGCCCTCGATGTTGTAGACAACTGGGCTAAGGCGTTTGAAGGCATCTATCAGGAACAGCCCCGGTGGTATGTTTCAAATGCGGGGTTCGGGAGTACGTTCAGCCCGAATAATTTTTCGCGTTCGATAAATTCTGCGACTTCAACCCTTGCCTCTGCAATGTATTCTGCGCCGAGAGGAAGCGGCGTCAGCAGCGGAGGGTTCAGCGGAGGAGGAGGGTCTTCAGGAGGTGGATTCGGCGGAGGCGGAGGCGGAAGCTGGTAGTTTTCAGCTCTTCCTGAAAAGCTTTTTTGTGATCTCGGGCAGCTCGCTCTTAAGTTCGGGATGCACCCTGCCGAGGAAAAGTTTAATCGCCTTTATCTCTTTTTTAATATCTTCCATATCTTTAATGGCTTTACTGAGCGCATCCAGTTTATCCGTAAGGGTAATTATCTCCCTGTCGAGCAGCTTTATCTTTTCTTTAAGTGCGATTTCTTCTTTCAAAGGACCCTCCGTTACTTTTCTAGCATTATAACACAGTACCCTCATACTTTAACCTTGCCCTCTTTTTCCTCTTAGCCTTCTGTTTTCTTATCTTCCCTTCTTCCCCGGTGAGAGCTGAAACTGATCCTCCTGAAAGCCGGTCTACTTTTTTTATCAGCTCGCGTCTTGCCAGAAAGCGGTTTACAGACTGACTGCGGTCCTTCATGCATTTAACTTCCACGCCCGTTGGTATATGTTTAAGGTACACGCATGTGGATGTCTTGTTTACGTTCTGGCCTCCGTGGCCGGAGGAGCGAACGAATTTTTCATCGATATCTTTTTCAAGAATCCCGAGAGACTCCATCCTTTCGCGGAGCCATTTATTCTTTTCCTCACTCACCGCAAAATTAAGCATGGATCCATTCCCGGTATTATTTTCAAATTGCAGCAGCCTCTACTAAAATCTTCATTTGAGTATTATAATTGAATCCATGAAAGATATAGTCGGACTTCTGCCGAATACTTTTATCCCGATTTTTGTAGCAATGAATGTATTCATGCTGCTTCCGCTCTTCATCTCCATAACAAAGGACATGACCAGGCCGAAGAAATCGCAGGTTGTGAAAGAATCTATACTGACGGCAATTTTGGTGAGTCTCTCATTTGTGGCGCTGGGAGAAGTGATTTTCAGGATACTGGGCATTACCAGTGACGATTTCAAGACCGCCGGGGGAATTGTCCTGCTTGTGTTTGCAGTAAGGGACCTGATACATAGCGGCGAAGAGCGGATAAAGGCCGACATAAGGGTGGGAGTTGTACCTATAGGGGTGCCATTAATAGTAGGGCCCGCGGTGCTGACAAATATACTTATACTCGTCGACCATTACGGTATAATCCCTACGGTTATATCTCTGCTTCTTAATCTTCTTATTGTCTGGCTTTCCTTGAGCAATGCCGAAAGGATGATGAGTTTCTTCGGAAGAGGCGGCATAATCGGAATAGGCAAGGTAATGCTGCTTTTTCTTGCGGCTATAGCTGTGATGATGATACGTATTGGAGTCATAAATATCATTCATAACAATTTTTCTGTATAAAGGAGTTGGGCAATGCTTATCGGAATCATGTCTGATACCCATGACAACCTTCCGCTTTTAAAAAAAGCCATAGGATTCTTTAATGAAAGGAAAGTCGGATATGTAATTCACGCAGGTGATTATACATCCCCGTTTACCCTTAAACTATTTGATGAGCTTCAGTGCGAATATCTCGGGATATTCGGCAACAACGATGGCGATAAACTCCTTCTGCAGGAAAGAGCCGGGGGGAAGATTCGCAATCAGCCTTATACATTCACACTGGAGGGCAAAAAGATTGTGGTGATGCATGAACATTTTGTGGTCGATGCCCTCGCCGACAGCGGACACTTCGACCTTGTAGTATATGGACATACGCACGAGATTGACGTCCGTAAGGTGAAGAATACGCTCGTTGTAAACCCCGGCGAGGTGAGCACGTATCTCTACGGTAAGTCGACAGTTGCTCTCGTAAATCTCGAAACGCTGGAAGCGGAGATTGTAGAGCTGGGTTGATATTTATAAAAGGCCATCTTAGGACAGGTCATTCCATAATTAAGACGTCACGCCCGCGAAGGCGGGGGGTCTATTTTGCTTTTCTGAAAAATGGATTCCCGTCTTCCAGGCTGTGTCACAATTGGCAAGTTGATATAATAGACGGTAGTACAAGTAGGAAGGGAGAAGAACAGTTGGCATATAAGAGAGGAAACAGAGAACAGCTAACAATGTTGCCGCCTACGATAGAGGAA
>Ga0208244_100679_pt1 | contig 27812 bp, 25 predicted proteins | sample SubbioCR12Aug_5A_FD_184828 | JGI IMG/M metagenome (GOLD analysis project Ga0208244, IMG submission 184828) | Serpentinite rock and fluid subsurface biosphere microbial communities from McLaughlin Reserve, California, USA - CR12Aug_5A (SPAdes) | ecosystem: Environmental > Terrestrial > Deep...
ACGAGGAAAGCCAATTTAAACTTTATCCATCAGGACAAGGGGAAAGATAATTTCTTTCTCCTTTGTCTTGAAAAATATTATTTACTTTATATCCTCGTAAAAAGTTGCATTAATTACTTGAATTTAGTTTACAATCTGGAAGATAATGTAAATTATAGATTTAGAGAGACCGTTTTAGGAATTCCGGTCATTGCTTTTATGGATATTTTTCATACCGACACACAACAGTTTCATTTAGGGATTGGTGGGGTTTTTTCATTTGCCATGAATCAAAATGTATTTGCTCAAGATGAAGTAGAACCGGCATATACAAATACTGAATCTTTAGCATATATCAATGCGGGAATAACAATTGGATTTGAATATAATGTACTTGTTGTTGAAAAAGCAGGATTAAGTTTGGGTTTGTGGACTTTTAGTGATATGAAAAACCCGTTAATGCATTGTCTCCAAACTTTATTAATACAGGACTTAAAGTTGGGTGGTTTACTAAATTCTAAACATTTACAGCCAAGACAAATATAAAAACCGGATACTTTGGGAAACAAAACCCTGCTTACACTAAATATCCGGTTTGAAATTTTTGGCAAGAATCAACTTATTCTCCTCTCATATTCATTATATCCCTGTCAAATAGATAAATATTCTTATCTCCAAGAAGTCTTAATTTATCAAGGATATTCTGAACAGAAGTTTCTTCTTCAACTTGCTCAGTAACGAACCACTGAACCCAATTATTAGTTGCATGATCTTTTTCTGCTACTGCAAGGTCAACGATTTTATCAATAGATGCTGTAACCATTTGTTCGTGCTCTAAAGCAGCCTTGAAAATTTCATTAACACCTTTATATGTTTTAGGAGGCATATCTATTTTAGGGACTATTGCATGCCCGCCTCTTTCATTTATGAAACGAAAAAACTTCATCATATGCATACGTTCTTCTTCGGCCTGAGCATAAAACCAATTAGAAATTCCTTCATAACCCTGAGTTTCAGCCCAAGATGCCATTGCCAAATAAAGCTGAGAAGCATAAGCTTCTTTTGCGACTTGTTCATTTAGAATTGTTTCTATTTTCTTTTTTAACATAGTAATAATATTTAAAAGTTTATAATTTGTTTGGATATTGTGATGTAAATAATTTGAATTGTTTGATTGTAAAACAAACAACAGACAATAATGTTTGAAAAAAAACTAATTATTGATTTAATGCTTCTGCTCCACTTACAATTTCAACAATTTCACCAGTAATAGTAGCCTGGCGAACCTTATTGTATTTAATTGTTAAGTCTTTTAGAACTTCTGTAGCATTATCAGTTGCTTTATGCATTGCGGTCATTCTTGCGCCTTGCTCACTTGCAAACGAATCTAGAGCTACTCTATAAAACATTGTTCGAATTGTTTTAGGTATCAATTCATTCAAAACCTCAATTTCATTTGGCTCAAGAATTATATCATTAACCTCCTCCTCTCGAAGTTTCTTTCCTTTAGAATCGACAGAATTATTAGAAAATGGAAGAAACTGCTCGCAAACAACTTCCTGGACGGCCGGATTTTTAAACTTATTATAAACCATTTCAATTTGATCAACATCTCCCGAAATAAACATATTCATAAACCTCTCTGCCATTGTAATGCAATACTTATAATTATCGCTACTCAACACATCAAGTTCATGCCCTAATATTTCAGTATCTCTCTTTTTAAAAAATTCAAATCCTTTTTTACCAACCAAAAACAACTTCACATTTGCTGTTTTGTCAATTTCTTCAATCCTTCTAATTGCGCTTTTAATAACAAAAGAGTTGAATGGACCACATAACCCTTTATTTGCAGTAAACACAATTAAAAGAATGTTTTTCACTTCCCTGTTTTGAGAAAAAGGATTAATGTTTTCTCCTTGATTTGCAGATGTTGTCCGATGCTGCAGTATTGCTAATAAATGTTGCAACTTTTGGGCATAAGGCCTAAGATTAAGGATACCATTCTGAGCTTTTCTAAGCTTAGAGGCAGACACCATTTTCATGGCACTTGTTATTTGCCTAGTTGATTTAACAGACGCTATTCTAACTCTTATTTCCTTAAGATTAGCCATGTATTATTTTATTAACTTTTCAAACTTCGTAGAAATTGCTTCTGCGGTTTCGGTAAGAACTTTTATGGCATTATCACTAAGAATGCCAGCCTTCAGTTCATTTAAAGTGTCCTTGCAATTAACCTGCAAATAATCAAGATATTCTGCTTCGAATTCTTTAACCTTGTTTAAAGGAACTTTTCTTAAAAGCCCCTTAGTACCGCAATAAATAATTGCAATCTGCAGTTCAACAGGAACAGGCTCGTATTGTCCTTGTTTTAATATTTCAACATTTCTAGCACCTTTTTCGAGTACAGCTTGTGTAACGGCATCTAAATCTGAGCCGAACTTAGAGAATGCTTCCAATTCACGGTATTGAGCTTGATCAAGCTTCAGAGTTCCGGCAATTTTCTTCATTGATTTTATTTGAGCATTACCTCCAACACGCGACACCGAAATACCAACGTTAATTGCTGGTCTAACACCCGCGTTAAATAATGAGGATTCAAGGAAGATCTGACCATCTGTAATAGAAATTACGTTGGTTGGGATATATGCAGAAACGTCACCTGCCTGTGTTTCAATAATAGGTAGAGCCGTTAAAGAACCTCCACCCTTAATAAGATGCTTTATACTTTCAGGAACATCATTCATTTGCTGAGCAATTTCATCTGACTGGATAATTTTAGCAGCTCTTTCAAGAAGTCTTGAATGCAAATAAAAAACATCACCTGGATAAGCTTCACGACCAGGAGGTCTTCTAAGAAGAAGCGAAACCTCCCTATATGAAACAGCTTGTTTAGATAAATCGTCATAAATAACTAATGCCGCTCTACCAGTATCTCTAAAGTATTCGCCAATTGCAGCACCGGCAAAAGGAGCATAAAACTGCATTGCTGCTGGTTCGCTTGCAGTGGATGAAACAATGACAGTATAATCCATTGCGCCATGTTTTTTCAACTGATTAACCAACGATGCAACAGTAGAACCCTTTTGTCCAATTGCTACGTATATGCAATAAACAGGCTCGCCCCTGTCATAAAATTCTTTTTGATTGATTATTGTATCAATAGCAATGGCTGTTTTCCCTGTTTGCCTGTCGCCAATAATTAATTCACGCTGACCTCTTCCAATAGGAATCATTGCATCAATGGCTTTGATTCCGGTTTGAATTGGCTCATTAACAGGTTGTCTGAAAATTACACCGGGAGCTTTTCTCTCAAGTGGCATTTCGTAAAGATCTCCACCAATAGGGCCATGACCGTCAATTGGGTTTCCTAAAGTGTCAATAACTCTACCTATAAGCTTTTCACCAACTTTTATAGAAGCAATTCTTTTTGTTCTCTTAACTGTATCGCCTTCCTTTACTTCACCTGCTTCTCCAAGCATTACAACACCAACATTATCTTCTTCGAGGTTAAGTGCAACACCCTGAAGACCTTCTTCATTAAAACTGACAAGCTCACCGGCCTGAACATTAGTAAGACCGTAGATACGGGCAATGCCATCACCTATCTGCAATATTGTACCTATTTCTTCAAGTTCTACATCATTTGTAAAACCTGACATTTCTTGTCGCAATATTGCCGATATTTCAGAGGGTTTAATTTCAGCCATATATTTTTTTTTTAATATCCTAAATGTTTTCTTAGTTGAGTTAAGCGCTTTTTCAAGCTGGCGTTGTATTGATAGCCTCCAACATTAAGCACAAAACCACCTATTATACTTTTATCTATGTTTTCTTCAATCAGTATTTTCTTATCTGTAATTTTCCTTGCAACGTCAAATATTCGATTCTTAAGTTTATCGTCTAATTCGGCAGCTGCAATAACTTTAACCTTTTCAATTCCAAAATGATCGCAATATACAAGATCAAACTGCATTGCAATTGGTTGAATCAGAACGGCTCTATTTTTTCTGGTTAAAATATCAAGGTATTTAAGAGTATATGGATTCAATTTGTTTTCAAAAACAGAATGTAAAACATTAACTTTTTTAGTTTCTCTAATAATAGGGCTTTTCATAAATACTCTCAAATCAGGAGATGATGCAAAAGTTTGAAAGACAAGTTGCATATCTTCATAGACTTTGTCCTGAATATTATTTTCCAATGCAATATTCAGTAAGGCTTTAGCATATCTTTTCGAAACTCTTAAAAACTTCATATCCTTATTATGAAAAAAATTAGTTCAGATTAATACCTTCTAGAACTCTGTTAATGTAATTCACTTGCTTGCTCTTATCAACAAATTCTTCCTGAAGAACTTTCTCAGCAATATCAAGAGACAACAATGTAACTTGCCTCTTCATATCTTCAATTGCTTGTTTTCTTTCAGCTTCAAAAGCTTTGCGTGCATCAGCAATAATTCTTTCACCTTCCTGCACTGCTTTTATTTGGGCTTGCTTAATAATCTCCTCAGCAGTCCCTTTTGCTTTGTTAAGAATATCCTGTTTTTCAAGCTCTATCCTGGCAAGAGATTTTTCTTTAACCTGTTCCATACCCTCGTATTCCTGCTTAATTTTTTCAGCATTAACAAGAGATTCATCAATTCTTTGCTCTCTAGCTTTTAAAGCACCAAGAATTGGTTTCCAGGCGTACTTCTTCAAAATAAAAAGTACTGTAGAAAATGCGATTATTGTCCAGAATACCAGACCAATACCGGGCGTAATCAGTTCCATAAATTAAATTTTAGGTTTATTAATAACCCAACGATAAACTAAGATTCAATATCAGTACATCCTAAAAGGACTGATATAAATCAACTTAACGCGCTATTTACAAATAACGCAAAAGGCTTTACTAAACAAATAAAACAAGAAGGCACACAACAATCGCAAAGAAAGAAGCACCTTCAATAAGAGCTGCAACAACAATCATTGAGCCTCTGATATCGTTTGCTGCTTCAGGTTGTCTTGCGATTGACTCAAGAGCTGAAACACCAATTTTTCCAATACCCATTGCTGCACCAAGAACAATGATAGAGGTAGCAAAAGCAGCACCCATTTTTGCAAACATGGCCATATCAGCCGCAGCTTCTAAGATAACTGTTAATAAAGTTGACATAATAACAAGGTTTTAGTTAAACTTAATTTCTAATTTATTTAATTAATGATGATCTTCCGGAACTGCAAGTCCAAAGAAAACAGCTGTAAACATAGTAAAAATATATGCTTGAAGGAATGCAACCAGCAATTCCAGAAAATTCATAAATATCACGAAAATAACTGTAAGGATTGAAATTCCAAAACCCAATCCTGCACTTGTTTGCCCAAGCACAAATATTAAGCTCATAAAGCCAAGGATGATCATGTGACCGGCAGTAATGTTTGCAAACAACCTGAGCATTAGAGGAATTGGCTTTACAATAACACCAACAAGTTCAATAATAGGCATTAAAGGTAGTGGTAGCTTTAACCAAATTGGCACTCCCGGAGTATTAAATATATGTTGCCAGTAAGCTTTATTACCGCTAAGTTGCATCATTATAAAAGTAAACATTGACAATACTACTGTTACACTGATATTTCCTGTTGTGTTTGCCCCACCAGGGAAGATAGGAACAAGTCCTAATATGTTATTAATAAACAGAAAAAAGAATAGCGTAAGCAAATATGGAGTAAATCGTTGATAATGATGTTCTCCAATGGCAGCTTTAGCAATATCATTCTTAACAAAAATAATTACCGGCTCAATAAATACCGCTAATCCTTTAGGCCCTTTTGAAGATCCAACCTTCTTATAAATAGAAGCAACTTTTAGCATCAAGAAACAAAGAAAAATAGAAACCATTATTAAGCTAAGAGCGTTCTTAGTAATGCTAAGATCTATTATCAATGAAGCATTGGGGTCTCGTGTAATTCCATCATCCAACACCTTAACAATTTTGCCTTTATTAGGAGCTTCTGAAGCTATTCTAAATCCTTTGTATGCAGAATGGCCATGGTGAAACTTATTTGAGAAAAAGAAATAAAACTCGCCTTCATAAATAAGAATAATTGGCAAAGGGATAGAGATATGTATGTCTTTATAATCAGCAATGTGCCAATCATAGCTATCTAAAACGTGATCAATAATCAGTTTACCAACATCCACTCCTTCTGACGAATGGGAATCTCCTGACTCTGCATGAGGCGCCGCTTGATTTATTTCATTAAGAACTGATTTATTTTCAGCGAAAGAATAACCTGACAAAAACAATAATAGCAAAGGGAATACTACGCATAGTTTACGCAAAATGCTGTAATAATGATTTAAAGTTACTTGCTGCCCCATTATTAGTTTTAATTACCGATTTCGGAGTGCAATTTATAAAATATTTTGATATGTTAACCAAGCAAGTGTTTTAAAAATATTTTTTTTGAAAAATATTTTTAAATGTTTTATATAATATGCTTATATAGAGGATAAAAGCATAAATTTCAATGGCTTAAAAAATGTTTTTTTGTGAATATCTTTTCAGGAAAACAGGGAATTTTCGCTAAGTTCTGAACTTATTTTTTGCCTTTAAACAGCTTAAAACTTAAAACAAGGTCAAATACATTATAAATCAGATAAAAAATAAAGAAGCTCAAAATAAATTTAACTGAATCGTGGGGCCATATTAAAGAATAAGTAATTAAGATGCCAATAAAAAGTCCAAACTTCACTCCAATAGATATCATGTAATTTGCCAACAGCTTATCTTGCTGCAACTTACCTCCTCTAAATGTAATATATTTGGTAATTAGGGTTATTATCAAAAAAATTCCAGGAAGGTATATCAGACCTTGGGAAACTATTTTTTTTGGTGCAAACTCTGCAACGATTATGGATACTATTAACATTACTATAGTTAATAGTATAATGCGAAATAAGGTATTCTTCATTTATAAGTTATTTGGCTGCAGAACTACTTTGCCTGTGAATTTTGAGTATCGCTTACGGCAGGGCGATTACTTGCTATACTTGGTTTTTCCATACTGCAACTTCCTGAGAATATAGCGCCTGGCTCTATGGCTAATTGACTACAAATAATTTCTCCGTTAAAGTGTGCTGTTGATTTTAATGTAAGAAGCTCTTTCACTTGAAGTTTTGCATTTAATCTTCCGGAAATGTCAGCATTCTGGCATACAATTTCTCCATCAATTGAACCAGTGTTTCCAACAACCATTTTACCCTTAATATTAACATTTCCGTTAATATTACCGTCTATTCTAATATCTCCGGATGCAGAAATTTCGCCTTTTATAGTAGTACCACAACCAATTAAGTTAATTGAGGTGTGTTCAGTTTCATTTGTTTTTGCCATTGTTGTTATATATTTTAATTATTAATTCTATCACAATAACCTATCGTAGCTTGCAAATGTATTACAAAAATAGCATTTTGCAAATATTTGGACATTTTTATTGAAAATAAAAATTTCTATAAAATCTTAAATAATCTTCTAAGTTTTTATTCTGATAAAATATTGGATAATTTTCGACTGAGATTAGAAATGCTTCATAATGCTCAATTTCATAATCTCCAAGCAAATTATTTTCAACTATTTTACCATAATACTCCATCGCTTTTTCCATCCCCTGGAAATTTGTCACTGTTATTAATTGCTGCTTATCATTTAGGAATATATTACTAATTGATAAGTTAATGTCTGGGTATGTTTCCTTATGAAATTTATTCATTTTACTTCTAACCTCTCTAACAGGCATATTTTTAGAATCGACAACTAAAGCGAAAAAATGAATTGCAGAAGGGTCATATAAATAAATTGAAACAAACTCTTTGTCAGATTGGCCAGTATCTGCAACAACTTCTTGCTGAGGAATCTTACTAACCAATTCCCAAAGTTCTTTTGCCGGATTAAACAATGGTGTATCTTGATAATTATCAATTATATTTTCAAGTTCAGTCTTCATTTTTTGGATCTCTTCCTGCTTTCCATATGTAACAGCAGTTAGATATATAAACCTTGCCTTTAATGGCTTTTCAACCTCAATGGTATCCAGTATTTTATAATTACTCAAAACCACACTATAATTTCCCAATAGAAAAGCTTCATAACTTTGACTATATAGCCTATCTGCTTTTGTTTTTCTTGCACGAATGTTTTCAGCATAATTAGGATCTCTTAAAATCTTAGCATAATCAGAATCAGGAAATTCATCAATTATTCTAATTTTATAAACATCAGCTGTAGTTTTATCTCCCTTAGCATCTGTCATAGTGTACAAATAATAATAAGTATTAAGCTTTTGCTCAAATTCAGGAAATCTTCTAATTAATTCGTTGAAACTCTGAATTGCACTTTCATCATCTTTAAGTCTATTTTTTAATATTAATCCCTTATTATACAGTGCATCCGAAATTTTTTTATTAGACAAATCTAGCTTTTCTGAGGTCAGCGGAATGTTGTCAAGATAAGTTTGCCTGTTGTATTTATCAGAGGCGGCCGTTTCATCTCCTTCTTCACCATCTTCAATATCGCCATCCATACCAAATGAGATTACCTGCTTATTGCTAATCCTCCATAAATCTTCCAGTTGTCTGCTTCCCCATTTAGCGTAAAATTCTGTTTTCCCAAAATTTATTGTAGATGTATTATAAAAATACCAAGCACTGCCTCCTTGTTCAGTAACACCACCGGAGGATCTGCTTGTCTCTCTTCCCATTATCTGTTGCATTTGCCTCATCCTTTCCGTTTCCTTTTCTCTTTCGAGTTGTTCCTGCTCTCTAAGGTTTCTAATGATCTCATCTACAATTCTATTTCTCTCAGCAGAAGTCATTGATGCAAGTCTTTGCAAAGAGTCTTCTCTTTCAATAATTCGGATATGCTTGGCAAGATCAAACAATATTTTTTGGCGATCCTTAACCACCTCATAATCTGAATAATCTGTTGATATAAAGGCAATTACACTATCATAATATATTGAAGCTTTTAAATATTTTGGCATTTCGAAATGTAATTCACCCAATCTTAAAAACGAAAGTCCTTTTTGAAATTTGTTTTTGTCACTAACTTTTGTTGACTCAATAAAATACTCTATTGCTTTGGTTTTATTGTCCTGGCGTAATTCTAGCATACCCAGAGCATAGTAAATTTCATCTCTAAATTCCTTATTTCTTTCAGATGCGAGCAATTTATTCAAATCATCTTTTATAGCTTTAAGATTGCCTGATCTTGGGTCGAAAGACATAGCCATGTTAATTCTAGCTCTAAAAGCCATATCGAATTCGGGATTCATTCTAAGAACACTAGCAAATGCTCTTTGAGCCTCCAGATAATTTCCCGAACGATAATAAACCTGACCTAAAATAAAAGTAAGTCGGGTTCTATCTTTTTTATTCTTTGTAAGCTTAATCCCTTCATTTAAGAATGGTATTGCATCTTCATATTTCTCTTGTTTAATAAAGTAATCTGCTCTAACAAGGTTATATAATCTTATTGCATTTTTTTGAAGCAGGCCACTTTCAAAATCTTTCTGAACATTAATCAAAATCTGGTCAGCCATTTCAAATTTATTCATCTGGATTCTGGATTTCGCTATCCAAATCTTTGATTCATATTTTAAGGGAGTGTCGTACTGCCTGATAATGTATTCAAACATAATTATAGCTAATGTATGATCATCCTTAAAGAAATGTGATTTGGCAATCAGAAAATAAGCATCATCAATAAATTTATTATACTCAACATTCTTAATATTCATTGAATGTTTGCGAATAACTCTACTGCATTTTTCGTATGCGATATCCATGTTTGAAGAAACAGATTTTCTGCTTTGCTCTGTTCCATACATAAAAATAGAGAGCACTTCTTCATAATTATCAAGATGATTTCTCTCAAGCGATTTTAATGCATTATTATAACTTTCACGAGCATTAAAATATCCATTGTACTTAGTATTAATGCTATGGTAAGCTCTATTCAAAAATCTGTTTTTCTCTGTAGAGCATGAAAGAAATGTAAGTATTATAAAAACCAGAAGCGACTGATTTTTTATAACTCTAATAATTATTTGAAGATTTTTTCGTTTCAAGCAATGTATTTTTTTCAGTTTAATAACTCAATTTTCTGGTGATTATTATTTAAAAACCACTTTATACCTCAATAAAAAATGCAAAAATAATTTATTTCCCCAAAACAGTTAAATTTACGATATTTGCATTCGAATTTTTTACTGTTTTATTAAAGATTAACTATTTATCGCGTGTATAAATGCTAAAACATTATTTTATTAATGGATAAGAAGACAAAAAAAGAACGGAAGTTTTTCAACAAACTACACGACAAATACCGTTTGGTCGTAATGAATGATAATACTTTTGAAGAAAAAATATCATTCAGGCTTACGCGATTTAATGTTTTTCTATTTTTCGGAACCTTAGCTATTTTTCTAATTGTTGCAACAATATATATTGTAGCATTTACTCCATTAAGGGAATACATCCCCGGATATGCTGATTTCAATACAAGGCAAGTATTAAGAGAGCTAAATTTAAGGGCAGATACTATTGAAGCCGAGCTTATTCGCAAAGATCTTTACATATTAAACTTGCAAAATATCATATCAGGAAGGGAAATTGTCGATGTTTTTCCTGATACCGTTCCACAATCATCTGAACCGGTTAAAGAATTACCAAAATCAAAAGAAGATTCAATTCTTAGAAAAGAAATAGAAAGCGAATCAAATTATTCGTATTGGGTTGACACAGATAGTTTTAAAACTTATTCAGACATATACCAATTTTTCTTTTTCCCTCCTGTTAAAGGCTTAGTTACAAATTACTTCAATCCTGCTGAAAACCATTTTGGAGTTGATATTGTTGCCGACCAAAAAGAAGCTATTAAGGCAACTTTGGATGGAACTGTTATTTTTGCATCCTGGACAATAGAAACCGGCTATACTATTGGTATTCAGCACCCAAACAATCTAATCTCCGTTTATAAACATAATAGCGCTTTGCTTAAGCATATCGGGAATTATGTAAAAGCTGGTGAAGTAATTGCAATAATTGGGGAGTCGGGTTATTTATCAACAGGTACACATCTTCATTTTGAACTTTGGTATCATGGAAATCCTGTTAATCCTCTTGATTATATCGTATTCTAAAATATTAAAATAGATGACTCAACTTCCATTAAGAAAAATAGCCATACTAGGTTCTACAGGCTCTATTGGAAGACAGGCTCTTGAAGTGATAAAAAACAATCAGGATAAATTTGAGATTGAAATTCTTACGGCTCAGAATAACGTTGATCTTCTCATTAAACAAGCAATTGAGTTTAATCCAAATGCTGTTGTAATTGGAAATAAAGCACATTATTCCAAGCTAAAAGAAAGCCTTAGTAATACAGATATAAAAATCTTTGCAGGCGATGAGTCTCTTTGTGATGTTGTGCAATTTGAATCTATTGATCTTGTACTAACTGCAATGGTTGGTATTTCGGGACTAAAGCCAACATTAGCTGCTATCAACGCAGGTAAACATATTGCTTTAGCAAACAAAGAAACTCTAGTTGTGGCAGGTTGCCTTGTAACCAAAGCTGCTGCTGAAAACAGAGTTGTACTTTTGCCCGTAGATTCTGAGCATTCCGCGATTTTTCAATGTATTGTTGGAGAATTTCATAATCCTATTGAGAAGATTATTCTTACTGCAAGCGGTGGTCCTTTCAGGGGAAAATCAAAAGAATTTTTGCAAAAAGTAAAAAAAGAAGATGCCCTTAAGCACCCAAACTGGGATATGGGCAATAAAATTACTATAGATTCGGCAAGTCTTATGAACAAGGGTCTTGAAGCTATTGAAGCTAAATGGCTATTTAGTCTAAGACCTGATCAAATTGAAGTTATCGTTCATCCGGAATCTATAATACATTCTATTGTTCAGTTTGAAGATGGCTCAATGAAGGCTCAAATGAGTCTCCCTGATATGAAAATACCCATACAATACGCATTATCATACCCGTTAAGGTTAAAAAGTGATTTTAAAAGGTTTAACTTTCTTGATTATCCAAACCTCACTTTTGAAAAACCGGATACTGACAGTTTCAAAAATCTAAGTCTGGCATTTTACGCCTTAGAAAAAGGAGGAAATCTGCCATGTATATTAAATGCAGCTAACGAGGTAGTTGTTGAAGCTTTCCTCAATGACAAGGTTAATTTCTTGAAAATGCCAGAAATTATTGAACAAATTATGGCAAAAATGACTTTTATTGCAACACCTACATATGATGATTTTTTCGAAACAGATAAAATAACTAGGATTTACACTAATGAGCTATTGGATATTTCCATTTAGCATATTATTAATTAAACAAACAAATACTTTAGAATGGAAGCATTAATCAAAACAATACAATTTATTTTAGCTTTATCAGTGCTTATAATAGCTCACGAATTAGGACATTTCTACTTTGCTAAACTTTTCAAAACTAGAGTAGAGAAATTTTATCTATTTTTCAATCCTTGGTTTTCATTATTCAAATTCAAAAAAGGTGAAACAACATACGGCTTGGGTTGGCTTCCCCTTGGCGGTTATGTAAAAATATCAGGAATGATAGATGAAAGCATGGATAAAGAACAAATGAAACAACCACCTCAACCACATGAATTTAGGTCTAAACCAGCACATCAAAGACTATTGATTATGCTTGGCGGCGTAATGTTCAATGTATTACTTGCTATACTGATTTATATTTTCATGCTTTTCTTAGTTGGAGAGAAATTCCTTCCTGCAAAAAACTTAAAATATGGAATTGTCGCAGATTCTTTAGCTCAAAAAATTGGGTTACAAGATGGTGATAAAATCATTGCATTAAATAATAAGGAAGTTGTTGATTTCTTCGATATTACTCCTGAATTCATTTTCGGAAATGTAAAAAATGTGACTATTGTCAGAAATACCCAAGAAATGACATTTGAGGTTCCAACTGAATTTTTTGGGATGATGATTGAATCTAAAGGAAAAAACTTCATTTCTATTCGTTATCCATTAATAGTTGATGATTTTGCAAGTGAAAGTCAGGCGCAAATTGCCGGTGTTGAAAAAGGTGATGTAATAAAGGGAATCGGAACAGACACAGCTTTTACATTTAATGAATTCAGAGCTGCAATAATGAAATTCAAAAATGAGAATACTACCTTAATGATAAACCGAAATGGAAATGATACTATTCTGAATATTTTCATTCCTGAAAATCAAATGATTGGAGTTGCATTTGCTTCAATTGATAAAATTTTCGATTTCGAAACCCGTCATTATAACTTTATACAAGCCATACCTGCAGGAGTTGTAAAAACATACAATACAACAGTTGATTACTTAGGACAATTAAGATTGCTCTTCAGACCGGAAGTAAAAGCAACTGAAAGTATTGGAGGTTTTATTACAATTGGAAGCATTTTTTCTCCTACTTGGGATTGGTTGCATTTTTGGACAATTACTGCATTTCTATCCATTATTTTGGCAATAATGAATTTATTACCTATTCCTGCTTTAGACGGAGGACATGTAATGTTTTTGATTTATGAAATAATTTTCAGAAGGAAACCCGGAGAAAAATTCATGGAGTATGCTCAAATTGCAGGAATGATTATCCTTTTCTCTTTGCTCCTATTTGCTAACCTGAATGACATTATTAGGCATTTCTTTAGGTAACAAGAAGCAACTTTTATGATTGTTATTTCGATTTATTAAAAAATCGAAAAACATTTTTTCAAATTCAGTGTTAACAAGTTATATAATAGCTGCTTAACATTTTATTAACATTGGATTGTTTACAACTAATCAAAATGCAGTTATATACTGAGTTTTTGATCATAAAAAACCTATATTTTTGCACGATTAGACTATTAATTTGATTTAACTAATAATTATATTTCATAATATATGATTTTCTTCAACAAAAGTGAAAACAGTAAAGGTTATTTGGCTTTGGTAGGTGGTGCCGAAGACAGAAAAGACAATATGATTGTTTTAAGAAGCATTGTTGCTTTAAATAATGCAAAAAATATTATAGTAATCCCTACAGCAACATCATATCCTGTTGAGTGTGGGCAAGATTATCAAGATGCATTCAAAAGAATTGGGGTTGAGAACATTCATGTTTTTGACATTAGAGAGAAAAGAGAAGCTGATGATCCAAAGTATCTCGAACTGCTTGATTCAGCAGATTTGGTTTACTTTACTGGTGGTGATCAAGTTAGGCTTGTAAATGTTTTAGGAGAAACTGCGCTTATTGAAAAAATTGTCTTATTGCATAAAACAAAAGGCCTTACAATAGCAGGAACATCTGCAGGAGCTGCAGCAGCATCAAATCCTATGACTTATGATGGCGATAACGAAGGACTAATTAAAGGTACAGTTGCTCATACAAAAGGTTTTGGTTTTATTGAAAATATAACTATTGATACTCATTTCGTTGCTAGAGGTAGAATAGGTAGAATGACTCAATTCTTATGTACAGAAATACCTAACAGAGGAATTGGAATTGGCGAAAATACTGCAATACTTATAAATCCTCAAAACATATTTGAAGTTGTTGGTACCGGCATTATTACAGTTGTTGATACAAATGATGTATCATTTTCAAACGTAAATGCTATAAATCCGGGTCAAAGAATCAGTATTAATGGAATAAAGGTAGGATTTCTGCAACACGGAGCAATCTTCGATATTACTCAATGGTTGGTAGTGGGACATAAAGGCTACGGCATTGAAACTCCTTCTGAGGTTTTGAACAACAGAAATTAAAAAGAGGCTGACTTTTTCAAGTCAGCCTCTTTTTATAATTCGTCAAAGTTTTATTTATTTAAAAACTCCACACAGTTTTTCTCAATTCTTTCAACTACATTAGCTGCAGGGGTTTTGACAAACTTATCACCCGTTATTTTTTCATACAATTCTATATATCTTTCAGAAACTTTGTTTACAAATTCATCAGGCAATTGAGGCACAACTTGTCCGTCTTTGCCCTGGAATCCTTGTTCCATAAGCCATTCGCGAACAAATTCTTTAGACAATTGCCTCTGTGGTTCGCCTGCATCCTGACGTTTCTGATATCCATCTAGATAAAAATATCTTGAAGAATCAGGAGTATGAATTTCATCTATCAAATATATTTTACCATTTGCTTTCCCAAATTCATATTTTGTATCAACCAAAATAAGACCCATTTTTTCAGCTATTTCTGTACCTCTCTGGAATAGTTTTAGTGTATACTCTTCAAGCATATTATAATCTTTTTCCGAAACAAGACCATGCTTTAAAATATCTTCTTTTGAAATATCTTCATCATGACCAACAGCTTCTTTTGTTGTTGGAGTTAAGAGAGGTTTGGGGAATTTGTCATTTTCTTTCATTCCATCTGGCATAGGAACTCCACAAATTAAGCGTTTTCCTTGTTTATATTCTCTCCATGCGTGACCAGACAAATAACCTCTGATAACCATTTCTACTTTAAATGGCTCACAATAAATACCGGCTGTAACCATAGGATCGGGAGTAGCTATTTTCCAATTTGGAACGATATCAGATGTTGCATCAAGAAACTTTGCTGCAATCTGATTTAGCACCTGTCCTTTATATGGAATTCCCTGAGGTAAAACCACATCAAAAGCCGAGATTCTGTCGCTTACAACCATTAACAATGTCTTATCGTCGATGTTATATACATCTCTGACTTTACCTTTATAAAAGCTTTTTTGCTTTGGAAACTGAAAATTTGTTTTTGTTACTGCCTGCATGGATTTAAGATTTAAGATTAAAAATTAATAATTAAAGAATTACAATGTTAATCACCTTCATTTTGTTTATATGCGGTAATAATTTTAGTAACCAAAGGATGTCTTACAACATCCTTTTCATTTAAAAAGACAAATTCAACACCTTTTACTTGATTTAAAATTTTTATAGCAGAAATTAATCCTGATGCTTGATTTTTTGGCAAATCAATCTGGGTAATATCGCCTGTTATAAGAAATTTTGCTGATTTGCCCATTCTTGTAAGAAACATTTTAAGCTGATTTGTAGTAGCATTTTGAGCCTCATCAAGAATCGCAAAAGCATTATCAAGTGTTCTTCCACGCATAAATGCCAGAGGTGCAATTTCAATTGTTCCGTCTTCAATGTAGCTTTCAAGCTTAAATGGAGGAATCATATCGCGTAATGCGTCGTACAAAGGTTGTAGATATGGGTCAAGTTTTTCTTTTAGATCGCCCGGCAAAAATCCCAGGTTCTCTCCTGCTTCTACTGCAGGACGGGTTAGAATAATTCTCTTAACCTCTTTATTTTTCAATGCTCTAACAGCTAATGCAACTGCAGTATATGTTTTTCCTGTACCTGCCGGTCCTATTGCGAAAAGCATATCATGAGTTTTGAAGCTTTCAACCATTCTTGCCTGATTCGGAGTTCGCGCTTTGATAAGCATTCCATCTCTCCCGTGCACCAATACTTCAGACGATACAGGACCCATATTATCAATTGGCATACTATCCTGCTCATCTGAAATAATCTCAAGAATTATCTCTTCCGGAATCTTCCCAAACTTCTCATAATAATTAAGAATACGGGTAAATTTTTTATCAAAAAAAGCAATATCATCTTCTTCTCCAATAACTTTTAGCAAATCTCCTCTTAATACAATTTTCAGTTTTGGAAATATTCTGCATATCAATTGAAGTTTTTCTTCCTTCATCCCAAAAATATCTGAAGGGTGAATACCTTCAAGTTGAAATGTTTTTTCTCCTGAAAAATCTTGATTATTATTGTCTGATGCCATTAATATACTTTAGTTTTACGATTTTTAAACCAGTGCAAAAATAGATATTTTTTCTGAACTTTATTAAATCTATCGTTGTATCATTAACTTTGCAGCATTAAAGAAAAAAATATGGCAATAATTACATTAACAAGTGACTGGGGAACAAGAACACCCTTTGCAAGTTCAGTTAAAGGAGCTATTCTCAAACACATACCTAATGCACAAATAGTTGACATTACTCATAATATTAGTCCTTACAATATAATGGAAGCTAGTTTTGTGCTTAAAAATTCCGCTGTAAATTTTCCTGAAGGAACTATTCATCTTGTTGGAGTTAACACTGAAGCAAGCCTTGAATATCCTCATGTAGCTGTTCTACACAAGGGACATTATTTTATAGGAGCAGATAATGGAATATTTTCGCTTTTATTTGACAATATGAATGATGTAGAAGCCGTTGAAATAGAGATTTTACAGGAATCAGAATATTTCACTTTCTCAACGCGTGATGTTTTTGTAAGTGCTGCAAAAATGATTTTAGAAGGCAAAAAATTAAAGGACATTGGAAATCCCAGAAAAGAGCTTACTCAAAAATTAGCTTTCAAACCAGGAACTTATCCTGACAAGATTGTTGGTAAGGTCATTTATATTGATGATTATGAAAATGTTTATATAAATATTGATGAAACAATTTTTAAAACAACCGGAAAAGGAAGGCCTTTTACTATAAGCTTCCGAACATACGATTCTGAAATAAACAGATTGAGTAAAGCTTATTCTGACGTTGTTCCCGGAGAGAAGCTTGCTTTGTTTGGTAGCACAGGTTACCTTGAAATTGCAATTAATCAGGGTAAAGGCTCAAGCCTTTTAGGATTAACGCTTAATGATTCAGTTACAATAGATTTTTTCAATAAATAATTTTAAGATGCTAAATCTCTTCAGGAAAGAAATAAATAGTTTTTTCAATAGTCTGATTGCCTACATAGCAATTTCAGTGTTTTTAATTATTACTAGCTTGTTTCTTTGGGTTTTCCCGCTTAATTACAATATAATTCAAAGCGGATACGCAAATCTCGACAGCCTTTTTCAAATTGGACCTTATGTATTTCTATTTCTTATACCGGCAATTACAATGAGGTTTTTTTCTGATGAGAAAAAATCAGGAACAATTGAAATGCTTCTTACAAAACCGCTTTCTGACATTAATATTATAATGGCTAAATACTTAGCTGGTATTACTCTTGTTCTTTTATCACTTATTCCAACGTTAATTTATTTCTTAACGGTGTATATGTTTGCCGCCCCTCACGGAAATATTGATATTGGTGGTATTATTGGCTCGTATTTGGGACTATTGATGCTTGGGGCAGGCTTTGTTGCCATTGGAGTTTTTTCATCTGCCATCACAGAAAATCAGATTATCTCATTCATTATTGCCGTTTTCCTTTGTGCAATGGCTTTTATAGGATTTGAGATGCTTTCGTCATTTGAAATGTTTGGGAGTTTTGATTTGTTTATCAAAAATCTCGGTATGTATTCACATTATTCATCAATGGGAAGAGGTGTAATTGATTCCAGAGATGTTATTTATTTCCTCAGCGTAATTACTATTTTTATACTCTTTACTAAAATTAAACTTGAAAGTAGAAAATGGTAAATTGATCTGAGGTTGAGAAAAAATGAGAAATAAAAATATGAGTCAGAATAATAAAATAAGAAAGAAAAACCTAATTCAGTTTTTGATTGCATTGATAATTATATCAGCATTAAATATGATTGGAGGCAAGTCATTCTTTAGGCTTGATATGACCGCAGAAAAGCGATATTCACTCACAAATTCAACAAAAGAGATGCTTCGCGACCTTGATGATATAGTATATTTCAAAGTATATCTTGAGGGAAGCTTTCCTGCAGAATTTAAAAGGTTATCAAACCAAACTCGCGAAATGCTTGAAGAATTCAGGGCATATAGCAGTATGATACAGTTTGAGTTTATTAATCCATTAAAAGCATCTGATGCACGCCAAAGACAAGCTAACATTGATATGCTTACCAGAAAAGGGCTGATAGCAACACAACTTCAAATAAAAGCCGAAGATGCAAGCTCACAACAGGTAATTTTCCCTGCAGCTTTAGTTAGTTACAAAGGAAGAGAAATTCCTGTGCATTTATTGATGGATCAAATAGGTGTCAGACACGAAGAAATTCTTAATAACTCATCTCAAGCTCTTGAATATAACCTTGCTTCTGCAATAAGGCAACTTATTACATTTGAGAAACCCAATATAGGTTTTCTTGAAGGACTTGGAGGCCCTGCGCATAGAAATGTTGTTGACATAAAAATTTCTCTTGGTGATTTCTATAATGTAAAAAACATAGTACTAGATACTAGCTATCTTCCACTACAGAATCTAAGCACATTAATTATTGTCAAACCAAGAAAAGAATTTCCTGAAACAACTAAATTTCTTATAGATCAGTTTATAATGCAAGGGGGGTCGTGCTTTTGGCTTATTGACCCTGTATTTGCAGAAATGGATAGCTTAAGAGCTGAACCTGAGACAATTGGAATGGGATGGCCAGTAAACATTGATGATATGCTTTTTAGATACGGTGTAAGACTAAACGTTGACCTCCTAAAAGATTTACGTTCAGTCCCTATTCCTATTACAACCGGAATGGTAGGAAACAGACCTCAGATAAGTCTTGTACCTTGGTATTATTTCCCAATGATTACTCCAACCAGCAATCATCCTATTGTAAGAAATCTTAATGCAATAAAAACTCAATTTATTAGCAGTATTGATACAATTGGAGTTGAAGGCATTAAAAAAACATTTTTACTTCAAACTTCACCCTATACACGCGTAATGCAAACTCCTACCAGAATTAGCTTGGATATATTGCATAACCCACCTGACGAATCGCTTTTCAGGGCTGGACAAAAACCTGTTGCTGTTCTTCTGGAAGGTAGTTTTGAAAGCATTTACAAAAACAGAATACCTCCAAATGTTCACTTCCCAGAAGGATTTGAAATTAGAGATAAAAGCGCGAACACTTCTATGGTTGTAGTTGCCGATGGCGATATTATTCTGAACAGTTTAGACCAAAGAGGACAACCTTTGCCTTTGGGTTATGATAGATTCCTTAATGAAACGTTTGGGAATAAAGACTTTGTGTTAAATTCAGTAAACTACCTTTCCAACGACCCAAGTATTATGGAGGCACGTAATAAGGAAATTAGATTAAGAATGCTTGACAAAACTGCAGTAAATAATTCAAAAGCTAAAATTCAATTCTATAATGTGGTTTTGCCAGTTTTATTAATAACTATTTTTGGTATTGTGAGGTTTTGGCTTAGAAAGAGAAAATATACAAGATAGAAATTCAAATATTGAAAGTTTTTTGAAATAAAAACAATGACTAAAAATCTAACAAACGTATTATTCTTCATAATATCAATACTTGTAATAGTTTTTGCATTATACCTTTATAACAAAACAGGAACAACGGCAGACTCTACCCATAATAGAAATTTCTCAATTGATTCTGATGAAAATATCGTTTTATTAGAATTATCAAAAAAGAATGAAGAGCCTATAAGACTAAAACAGAACAAATCGGGCACTTGGATGATTAATGATAATTATACAGCCAACAATATAGCCATTAACGACCTAATTAGAATTCTAAAAAATCTTTATATAAAACATCCTGTACCGATTGAAAACAGAGAAATTATATCTAATAACCTGAAGGAAAACGGAGTTAAAATTAATGTATTTGCTCGCAGATATATTATTTCAATTGCTGGTTTAAAGGTTATTCCCTACAGAACAAAAATTAAAAGCTTTTATGTTGGTCAGGATGACTACGACGCTGCTGGAACCATAATGCAAATTGAGGGCGCAAGTTTCCCATATATTGTGCATATACCGGGCATTGATGGAGGTATAAGCAGACACTTCTCATCAAACTATTATGAGTGGAGAGATCCGGTTGTATTCAAACTTCAGCAATCTGAAATCAACTCAATAAAAGTAGTTGTGAATGATAATTCTGAAGAATCATTTATCTTTTATAATAAAAACGGCAACTTTCAACTTAGTGAGCAAAATGGGAAAACTTTAACCGGCTATTCTTTGGACACTATGAAAGTGCAGAGATTACTTACCGCCTTTAATGATCTTTATTTTGAAAAGCTTCTTTATGGAGAAGAATTATCAAAAGTTAAGGAAGTTTTAAACACCCAGTCACCATCATACATCATTACTGTTGAAGACTCTAATTCTAAAATAACAAAAATTGAAGTTTATTCTAAAATGATAACAGAAAAAGAAAAGGAAGAATTGGGGATTACTACTGATGTAGACCCCAACCTATTTTATCTTGTTGTTAATGAAAAGGAATATTCCCTAGCAAGGTATTTTGTATTTAGCAGAATTCTTCGCCCCTTATCTTTTTATGTAAAAAAAAGTGACTAAATTCCATACAACAAAATTTTTACAAGTATATTTGCAGACTAAACTAGAACTAACCAAATAGTAAAACAATAAAATCTCTGACGCATGAAATTTATCGTTTCCAGTTCAGCATTATTAAAGCAACTCCAAGCTATTGGAGGAGTTGTTGGCACAAACAGCACATTACCTATTCTTGACAATTTTCTATTTCACCTTGAAGAAAATGAAATAGTGGTTTCAGCATCTGACTTAGAAACAACTATGAACACAAAGATTACGGCCGATATGGCTGAAGGTGAAGGAAGTGTTGCTATTCCGGCAAAGATTCTTCTTGACACATTAAAAACATTATCAAACGTACCCGTTACTTTTGATGTTGACGATACAAATTTCGGAATCACACTAACAGCAGGTGAAGGAAAGTTCCGCTTAGCCGGTCAAAATGGTGAAGATTTCCCGAAGAATCCGGTTATTGAAGGCAGTAGCAAAGTGCAAATAGAATCTGATATACTTTATAATGCAATAAGCAAAACCATTTTTGCAGCTAGTAACGACGACCTTAGACCTGCAATGTCGGGTGTTTTCTGCGAATTAGCAAAGGATAATATCACTTTTGTAGCAACTGATGCTCATAAACTGGTTAGATATCGTCGCAACGATGTAGTTCCAAAAGTTGATGCTTCTTTTATTATTCCAAAAAAACCTCTTAACCAGCTACGTCATATTCTATCACAGGATGATGCTCCAGTTGTTATGGAGTTTAATGATACAAATGCACGATTTACATTCCAGAATATTACAGTTACATGCAGACTGATAGATGGAAAATATCCAAACTATAGTGCTGTTATACCAAAAGCAAATCCTAAAAAATTAATTGTTGACAGAGTTCCTTTTATAAATTCAATAAAAAGGGTTTCATTGTTCTCAAATCAAACCACATATCAAGTTAAGTTTAAAATTGCCGGTTCAGAACTTATTCTGAATGCAGAAGACCTTGATTACAGCAACGAAGCTAATGAAAGACTAAACTGCCACTTTGAAGGAGAAGACATTGAAATAGGATTCAACAGCAAATTCCTTGTAGAAATGCTTAATAATATAGATTCAGAACAAGTATTAATGGAAATGTCAGAACCAAATCGCGCAGGATTAGTATTGCCTGCTGCAAAAGACGACAAAGAAGATATTCTAATGCTTGTTATGCCGATTATGCTTAACGCATAGTATTTATTAAAAACACATAAAGAGGTTGTATCTTAGGGATTCAGCCTCTTTTTTTATAAAAAGTAAACCTCTTTAAAATGGAAAATCATTATTCAAAGATTAAAGAATTAGCTGAAAAATATAAAAATTATACAGCTGAAAACCTTTCTAAACTTATTAAGTTAAAATCACTAAGCCTTCAGGAAAAAGAAGTTCAATACGAACTTAAAAGACAAATGGAAGAAGCCGGTTTCGATGAAGTAATTATTGATGGACTTGGGAATGTTATCGGAAGAATTGGAAATGGCAAAAAAATATTGGCTATCGACGGTCATATGGATACTGTTGATATTGGAAATATTGAAAACTGGGACTTCGATCCACTTGGAGGAGAAATAAAGGACGGTTTTGTGCATGGCCGAGGTACAGTTGACCAAAAAGGTGGGCCTGCTGCATTTGTAACTTCAGGGAGAATTCTTAAAGAACTAGGATTCGACAAGGATATGACAATCTATTTTGTTGGAAGTGCAATTGAAGAAGACTGCGACGGTTTATGCTGGAAATATATTGTTGAAGAACTTGGAATTAAACCGCATTATGCTATTAGCACAGAGCCAACAAATCTAAATATCTACCGAGGGCACAGAGGAAGAATGGAAATGCGAGTCACTTTCTATGGAGTTTCTTCGCATGGTTCAGCTCCAGAGCGCGGAAAAAACGCTATTTATATGGCTTCAAAAGTTGCTCTAGAAGTTGAAAAGCTTAATGAAAGACTAAAATATGACGAGTTTCTTGGAAAAGGCAGTGTAACAATTTCTGAATTTGTTTCTAAAAGTCCCTCTTTATGCGCTGTTGCTGATTATGCACATATTCACCTTGACCGCAGACTCACTTGGGGAGAAACTAAGGAAAGTGCAGTAAAAGAAATTGAAGAGCTTATCAAAGGCATGAATGCAAGAGTTGAAGTTTTAGAATATATGGAAGAGGCATTTACAGGCTTGAAGTATGGAATGGAAAAATATTATCCTACATGGAAACTTGAAGAAGACCATGAAATTGTCCAAACCGGAGCCAGAGCATTTAAAAAATTATTCAACAGAGATCCAAAAATTGACAAATGGACATTTTCAACAAATGGAGTTACTATAAATGGTTATTACGGAATTCCAATTATTGGATTTGGACCTGGCAATGAAGTTCTTGCACATGCACCAAACGAAAAAGTTCCAATTCAGGATTTGGTTGATGCATCTGCATTTTATGCTGCATTTGCTTACGAAATCTAGATTAAATAAAACTATCGATAATCACCATGGTGTACAACGTAAATATCAGAAAAAATGGACATTAAAAAAAGAATAGAGAAATTAGCCGAATTGAAATCGGGGCTTTATAAAAAAGACTTCCTTCTAACATGGGAAAAATCTGAGACCGACCTGAAAATAATCCTTGAAGTAGCAACTCTTCTTAAAGAACTTAGAGAAAAAAATGTTTCTTGCAGACTGTTTGATTCAGGACTTGCAATTTCTAACTTCAGAGATAACTCTACACGTACAAGATTCTCATTTGCATCTGCTAGCAACCTTTTAGGACTTGCTGTTCAAGACCTTGATGAAGAAAAATCTCAAATATCTCATGGTGAAACTGTAAGAGAAACAGCAAATATGATATCCTTTTTGTCAGACTTTATCGGCATTCGTGATGATATGTTTTTGGGAGAAGGCAATAAATACATGCGTGAAGTTGCTGATTCTCTCGATGAAGGATTTAAAGAAGGTGTATTGCCTGTTCGTCCGGGTATTGTAAATCTACAATGCGACATGGACCATCCTACACAATCTATGGCAGACTTGCTTCACCTACAGAATGAATTTGGAAGCCTTAAAAACCTAAAGGGTAAAAAGATTGTTATGAGCTGGGCGTATTCTCCAAGTTACGGAAAGCCTCTTTCTGTTCCTCAGGGAATTATTGCCCTTATGTCAAGATTTGGGATGAATATAGAATTGGCATATCCTGAAGGATACGGACTAATTCCTGAAATAGTTGACATTGCCAAAGCAAATGCAAAGAAAAGTGGCGGTTCATTTAACATTAGCCATAATATGAAGGATGCTATGAAAGATGCTGATATTGTTTACCCAAAAAGCTGGGCACCTTTTCATATTATGCAACAAAGAACAGAGCTTTTAATGGCTAAGGATAAAAATGGTCTTCAAGAGCTTGAAAAAGTTTGTTTGACTAATAATGCAAAGCATAAAGACTGGGAATACAATCAAGATAAAATGAATGTAACAAAAGGTAAAAATGCTCTGTATATGCACTGTTTACCTGCTGATATTTCAGCAGTATCTTGTAAAGAAGGAGAAGTTAATGCTGACGTTTTTGAAAAATATAGAATTAAAACATACATTGAAGCAGGCTATAAGCCATATATAATAGGCGCAATGATGCTTACAAATAGATTTAAAAAACCCGCTGAGGTCATTGACGGGCTCTTAAAACAAAACAAAAAAAGAGTAACCCAATAATCGAATAAGTTATTAAACAATGATTTGGACTAAAAATTAAGACATGAAAATTTGGAATTTCATAAAAGAAAAGCTAGAAAGCAATCATAAAGTAATACTAATTACTGTTATTGAGCGAATTGGCAGTAGTCCGGGCAAGGCGGGTTATAAAATGGCTGTTTCTGAGGATGGACTTTTAGAAGGGTCTATTGGTGGTGGTGTAATGGAAGTTAATATGGTTGAAGCAGCTAAGAAGTTATTATTGGAAAATGCATCTGATATTTTCATTAAACGTCAGGTGCATTCTTCTGATGCAAAAGAAGATAAGTCGGGATTGGTTTGTTCAGGAGAACAAACTCATGTATTTATGCCACTTGCCGAAAAAAGTCTTAAAACGGTTTTGAATATTATTGAATGTCTTGAGAAAGGTAAAAACGGGGTTTTAAGCATGACACCTCAGGGGATGTTCTTTTTTGAAAGTGAAAATTTCGAGTATTATGTTAGAAGCAGCATAAAAAGCAAAACCAATTGGACATTTTCAGAAGTTATAGGAATTAGAGATACACTGTATATATTTGGAGGAGGGCATGTTAGCGTGCCGGTAAGCAACGTATTCAGGATGTTGGGTTTTAGAGTTATCATTTATGATAACAGAAAAGACCTTTCTACAATGGTAAAAAACCAATTTGCTCATCAGAAAGATATTATTGATTATCATAATGCATCTTCACATGTAAAAGAGGGTCAAAATTCATATGTAGCAATAATGACAGTTTCTCATGCAGAAGATCAGCTGATACTAAAGCAAATGGTTTCAAAAAACCTGGCTTATCTTGGAATGATTGGAAGCAAAAATAAAGTCAAAAAAATATTCGATTCATTAATAGCTCAAGGTATAACCCAAGAAAAACTAGATAAGGTTGATTCTCCTATGGGTTTACAAATAAACAGTGAAACTATCGAAGAAATTGCAATTAGTATTGCTGCAAGGGTTATTCAGGTGAAGAATAGTATTGAGTCGTAAGACGGCAGTCGAAAGTCGGCAGTCGAAAGTTCAATCTGACGATTTCCTTATACCCTATACCCTATACCCTATACCCTATACCCTATACCCTATACCCTATACCCTATACCCTATACCTTATACCTTATACCTTATTTCCACCACCCCCCCAAGCCCATTAAAGGGGGAGCTGATGACAGTTTTCGTATACCCTATACCTTTATACCCTAATACCCTATACCTTATTTCCACCGACCCCCCAACCCCCTATAGGGGGAGCTGATGACAGTTTCCTCACACCCTATACCTTTATACCCTTATACCCTACCTCTCCCTACCTATAAGCTTCAAAGCAATACGCGTGCATATGTGTAAGAGCTACAACTTTTCCTTTTTCGTTGCCTTCGCCGGGGATTACATATACTGCGTTGGTGCGGAATTCTGCATTGCTGCCTTCTATTAGCTCTGCATCTAGTCGCCAGACCGTTTCGCCTGTATATGCATCAACCGCGTGAAGTTTACCTGTGCTGCCACCTACAAAATAAACAACGCCATTCATATAGCTCATCCTGCTGCTTGTGCCTGCTCCCTCGCCTGTCCACACAACACCGCCTGTCTCAGGATTCAACCTGTATAGCTTACCATCTTCACACAAGGCTATCAGCATCCCATCTTCTATGATGAAGCCGGAAAAGAGAAAGTCGTTTGGGAAATCTCTTCTCCATTTTTGATTACCTGTCATAACTTCATGGCAAACAATGGTATTTCCAGCTGCAGCATATATTCTTTCATTAAACACTATTGGAGTATGCTGAACGCCAGCATTCCAATGAGGTTCGACCAACTGTTCCCTCTCATATATCCAAATTGATTGCTCAACGTCATATAGACCAAACATCATTTTATTTTTCCATTCTGGAAGTGGTTCACTATATGTAACTAATAATAAATCACCTTCTTGAATTTCATTTATATAGGATATTCCACCTATAGTGCCAATTTCTGAAGTAGGAGCAACAAATTCGCCGGACAAATTTGATCTTAGAAATTCAGTAAGCTCACCCGTCTGAATATTCCCTTTAAATGCAATATACTCCTCATATCCTGATTCGCCAATAATTGGCCCATATATAAGAAAATTATTTTTATAGGAATCAATTTCATAAGACAAATTCTTTTCTCTGAAAATCTTCCACATTGTTGACCCACTTTCTAAATTTATGCAATAACTTCTTGCACCTATTTGCCAAGTTAACAAATTGCCAATTATGCAAAATCCAGAAATATTATAATTAGCAAGAGTATTAGCAAATATATCATTCCACTGCCAAATAATTGCTCCATTAGATTTATTCAAAAAAATGACTAATTGTTTTCCATGTTCATCTGTCGCAGGCACTAAAATGTTTGATTTATAAATAATCGCGTTGTCAAAGAAAGCGAAACTATTAAAATTATTGCTAGCATGTAATGAGCTTTTCCACAAAGATTCTTTTGAAATTATGACACCATCATCATCATAAACATCTAAAATATTCTCCTTGCTGCAAGATACAGCAAGGAGAAATAAAACTATGCATAAAAAATTCAATTTTCTCATAATCAATTTGAAGCTGGAATATTAAAAAAATCACTATCTGGTTTTCGTTTCCAAATTTTATCAAACTCCTTATACGTATTATCCCCTCCAGGGCCCTTATAACTCATATTCCTTACGGAGAAGTGGTTTGCGTTTTTGATTTCATAGACGTTACCGCTGGGGATATCTTTAAGGATTTGTGATTCTTTGGAGATAAGGCCGTCGGATGGGGTTTGAACGA
>Ga0208244_100680_pt1 | contig 27802 bp, 21 predicted proteins | sample SubbioCR12Aug_5A_FD_184828 | JGI IMG/M metagenome (GOLD analysis project Ga0208244, IMG submission 184828) | Serpentinite rock and fluid subsurface biosphere microbial communities from McLaughlin Reserve, California, USA - CR12Aug_5A (SPAdes) | ecosystem: Environmental > Terrestrial > Deep...
CAGTTTCTGCAGGTCGATGTTCCCCTTGAAGGGATGAAGATTTTCCGGATCGTGCGCCTCATCAATAATCACATCCACAAACGTCCCTCCCGCAAGCTCCTGGTGCAATCGTGTCGTAGTGAAATACATGTTGCCGGGAATGTAGTCCCCCTTCTTAATCAAGACCTGTGAGATCAGATGTTCGGCGCCGCGGCCCTGGTGGGTGGGCACAACATATTTATATCCGTAGTACTGTTGGACCTTTTCTTCGAGATGATAGTAGTTTTTGCTCCCGGCGTACGCTTCATCGCCAAGAAGCATGCCGGCCCACTGATAGTCACTCATGGCGTTTGTTCCGCTGTCGGTCAGAAGGTCGATATAGACATCTTCTGAGCGGAGAAGAAAAGTATTGTACCCGGCCTCCTTTAACGCGACATCGCGTTCCTCTGGTGTAGTCATTTTCAATCGCTCGACCATTTTTATCTTGAATGGTTCGGCCCACGATCTTCGCTGATTACTCGTCATAGAATCCTCATTGTATCACTGGCAATGGCAAAAATGATTTGCAAAATGTAGATGAAAATGTCGCGACTTACAAGACGAATGGTCTCGTCAGTTCACGGCAAGCTGGACATTCCTCAACCTTGCTTTTAAATCGTTGAACGCATATCTTGACGCAACTATGATAAGCAAGACAACCCTAAAAAAGATACGGGAGATCGTCGGTTCTGCGCACTACTTCGACTCTCCCGAGCAAAAACTCGTCTACTCGTACGATGCAACGCCGTTGTATGAGCAAGAGCCCGATGCAATCGTTGCGCCTCGAAGCGTCGACCAGATCTCGAAAATTCTCCGGCTGGCGAATAGCGAAGCATTTTCTGTCGTCCCCCGTGGATCCGGTTCCGGCCTCAGCGGGGGGTCTGTTCCTGTCGATGACTGCGTCGTGCTCTTGACGAACCATTGGGATCGGATTCTTGAGATAGATGAGAAGAACCTGACCGTGACGGTAGAACCGGGGATCATTACGGGACAGCTTCAATCGGAGATGGAGAAGATCGGCTATCTCTATCCCCCTGATCCGGGCAGCTCGGGAATTTGCACGATCGGTGGAAATGTCGCTGAGAATGCCGGAGGTATTCGCGGTCTCAAATACGGCGTCACCAAAAACTACGTCATGGGATTTGAATTCGTTCTTCCGAGCGGAGAGGTCATGATGATCGGGGGGAAGAACGTGAAGGATGTTGCCGGGTACAACTTGAAGGACCTTCTGATTGGATCCGAGGGCACACTCGGAGTATTCACGAAAATCGTCCTGCGACTCATTCCAAAGCCCGAGCACAGCAGAACAGTGCTGGCATACTTCGATCGGAGCTCAAACTCCGCGGAAGCTGTATCTGCTATTACAGCATCGAAGATCACACCGGCTGCCCTTGAGTTCATGGACAAAACGACCATTCGGTGCGTGGAGGAATATGCCCATCTTGGTCTCCCGACAACCATCGAGGCGCTCCTTCTGATCGAAGTGGATGGACGAAGGGGAGAGGTGGAGGAGGATCTCGCTGCCGCCTCTGAGATCTGCCGACGCCACGGTGCGGGTACATTACGGGTGAGTCAATCGATTTCTGAGGCCAACCAATTGCGTACAGCCCGGAAGGCAGCATTTGCTGCACTCGCACGAGTGCGACCGACGACAATCCTCGAGGACGCGACAGTTCCGCGGAGCGAAGTCGCGCCAATGCTCGAACAAATCAACTCGATTGCCGCAAAACATGATCTCATGTTCGGCAATTTCGGGCATGCCGGCGATGGAAATCTCCACCCGACGTGTCTCACCGACGAGCACGACAAGGATGAAATCCATCGGACTGAATTGGCCTTCCACGAAATCTACTCTGCAGCCCTCCGTCTTGGGGGCACAATCACCGGCGAACATGGCATCGGACTCTCCAAACGGAAGTTCCTGGAGCACCATACTTCGAGCACCCAGATGGATCTCATGAGATCGCTCAAAGCAATCTTCGATCCGAACATGGTTCTGAATCCAGGGAAAATCTTCAGCACTCGTCCCCGCTGTGAAGGACCTTTGCCCATTTCCAAGGCTAAGCTCAATAAGTACCTCGAGATGGGAGCATATTGTTGACTGTCATAGAGCATTTTAGCCCGCTCACCTTATTTTTGTTTCTTGTATGCATCATCGCCACATGACGAACGAGCCACGCCACACTTCCGAATATCTCTTTGCTGATCTGTTGAAACTCTGCATTCATTGTGGTCTCTGTCTTCCAACGTGCCCGACGTACGCGCTCACAAAGTCTGAACGTTCATCTCCGCGGGGTCGCCTTAAGCTCATACGACACAACCGGGAGCATGGAGGGCCCTTTTCAAAAGAGTTTCTATCGGAGATGTACTTCTGTCTCGAATGCCTTGCCTGTGAATCAGCCTGCCCGGCTGGCGTTCAGTTTGGGTCGTTCATGGAATCTACTCGCGCTGAGATCACCGCACAGAAGGTATTACCGTTGCGAACGCGCATGATTCGTGCCGCGTTTCTTAACTGGATTTTTCAAGCCCGCCCTCGACTTAAGTTCATGTCGTGGCTGTTAAGTAAAGGAAAAACAGTTGGAGGTGCGCGCATCTTTAAACCGCTGTATAGATTGGGAAAGAGATTTGGCCTTCCGGTTAGATTGCTCGGACTGATCCCCGATAGCTCATCTCACACCTCGTTGACTCAAATCAGTGAATTTCTTCCGGCATCCGAGGGATCGACTCAGAGACTACGTGTTGGATTCGTAACGGGATGTGTGATGGATATTTCGTTCGCTGATGTCAACCTGGACACCGTGGCCCTACTCCGTGATCTCGGATGTGACGTGGTGACACCGAAGAACCAATGGTGTTGCGGGTCCGTTCACGCCCATCAAGGTGAGTTGGAAGTCGCTCAACGAATGGCGGAAGATTTGCTGAAGAGTTTCGACATCGACAGTCTTGATGCAATCGTTCTGAACGCCGCTGGATGTTCTGGATTTGTAAAGAAATATGGCAAGTTGTTTGAAGCTGATAATGAGCTACATGTCAGGGCATCAGCGTTTTCCAAGAAGAGTGTCGATGTTGTTGAACTCCTGGACGAGTTGCTGCGGGGGCGTAGCGACCTCCGTCTCAACCCAATGTATCAGAATAAGCGAGTGACATTCGACGATCCATGTCACCTCATTCATGCCCAAAAAATCAAGAGTGCTCCCAGGGCAGTTATCCGGTCTATTCCGGGTCTCGACTTTGTTGAACTCCCGGAAGCCGATTGGTGTTGTGGGAGTGCCGGCGTCTACAACATCACTCACCATGATGACTCAATGAAGCTGCTTGACCGAAAAATACGACATGTAGCGGCTATCAGAGCCGATATTGTACTGACGTCCAACCCCGGGTGCATCATACAGCTCAAGCACGGTTTGGCTGAACGTGGACTGAAGACCGAGGTGCTTCATCTCGCAACATTTCTCAGGAGGGCACTTGCGGCGTAAAAAAATCCGGGTTTATCTGTCGGGCGGTATGGAATACGCCAAAGGCGAAGGAATCTTGTGGCGCACGAAACTTGAACGATGGCTCAATAATGAACTCGGACAAAAAGTATTCAACCCAAATTCCGAAAGCGAAAAGTACCTTCGACGAAAATCTTATACCTTTGATATCAGGCGCTTGAAATCACAAAATATAACACGGTTTTCTAAAGTGTTGAGTGGGATAGTGGATCTGGATTCACGGGAAATCGCTTTTCGATCCGATTACGTCGTGTGCTATTGGGATCGGAGCGCTCAAAGAGGAGCCGGTACCAAAGGAGAACTGACGATCGCACGATTCTTTCGGAAGCCGGTATACATCGTGACGAAGACGAAGCGCGAGGAGATCCCGGGATGGGTTTTGGGATGTTCCACGAGGATATTCAGCTCATTTGCGGAGTTAAGGACGTTTCTGCGATCGATGTACTGAGATATTCCACCACTCAGATCAACCAGGAAAGGGAGTACGCCATGGAAAGCAAGATGAAGCGACGAGATTTTCTCGTGTCTTCGGCTATCGTTGGGGTGGGAGCAGGCCTTGGCACTACGCTCCCTCATGAACTTCTCGGACAGCTTAAGACACCTGGCGGATTCAAACCCGCATGCGTCGCAAGCTCAAATGGTCTCGGGGCAACGGCAAAAGCCATGCAAATGATCCTCTCAGGCTCCGACACACTTGACGGCGTGATCGCCGGGGTCAATCTCGTCGAGGATGATCCCACCGACAACTCTGTCGGCTACGGCGGCTTGCCAAACGAAGACGGTGACGTGGAGCTCGATGCCTCCGTCATGCATGGGCCCACCGGGCGGGGAGGAGCGGTCGCCTCACTTCGCAACATTAAGAATCCGTCTAAGGTAGCCCGACTCGTAATGGAGCGGACCGATCATGTTCTGCTCGTTGGGAGAGGGGCCCTTCGTTTCGCGAAACTTCATGGGTTCAAGCAGGAGAATCTTCTCACCGATGAATCGCGCCATGAATGGCTCAAGTGGAAGGAGAATCTGAGCGCGCAAGATGACTGGCTCCCTCCGCACGACCTTGAAACTCTCGATATCGGAGAAGGTTTCAAATCGGCCATTCGGAATACCGGCACGATCAATTGTTGTGCGGTCGATCAGAAAGGGAATATCTCGGGCTGCACAACAACAAGCGGACTTGCGTACAAAATTCCGGGACGAGTGGGGGATTCGCCTATCATCGGTGCGGGTCTTTACGTCGATAATGAGGTCGGTGCCGCCGGTTCGACCGGAAGGGGAGAGGCCAACCTTCTTTCGTGCAGCAGTGTGATGATTGTGGAATACATGCGCCAGGGTAAATCCCCCGAAGAGGCCTGCCTGATGGCCTGTAAACGGATTGTCTCCCAGACCAAGATGAAACGCCTACTCGATGACAAAGGGAGACCAAAGTTCAATGTGAACTTCTATGCCATCAACGTACGTGGCGAATTCGGGGGTGCCGCAATCTGGAGCGGACCCAGATATGCCGTCAATACCGGAGAACCCCAGAGCAGGCTCCTTGAATGCGCCTATCTTTACAAACGAGAACGCAGATAGTTCCAAACATGCCCTGGATCGTCTCAGTAACGCTGACGCTTGCGATACCCCTGATTGCAGTCTACACCTACATCGCTCGTAAATTCTATTCCATTCTGGTCCTCCAGAGCGGAGTAACCCGAGCTCGGGCGCTCAGGCTGATCCTCGCGCCTATTTTCCTCCTCAATCTCTTTCCGATAGTCCTCCTGGTGAGTTTCCTCGTAGCAGGAAGATCAGCTTCAGTTCTGTACTCGGGAGAACATTTCATCTTCGATCTTTTCCTGGTCTACCCATTTTGGTTCGGAGTCGTGATTTCTATCGAGATCGCGCTTCTCATGCTCATAGGCGATTTGCTCAAATTGATCCTGCTTCCGATCTACCGGGTCCACCGTGCGCGATGGCGCAAGCTGGAAACCAGGGGAATTATCATCGCCGCTTTTCTTGTTACAGTCTATTGCATCGTCGTCATCACGTTGAATACATGGACGGTTCGGATCTCCACTCATGACATTCCGTTGCCCGAAACGGCCCGATCACTGGATGGACTTCGAATTGCACTCATTGCAGATGTTCAAGGGGACTGGAGGACGACGCCCTCTCGTATTGCTGCTTTCGTAGAAAAAATCAATCAACAGGAACCTGATCTTGCTCTCTTTGCCGGCGATCTCATTTCCTCCGGCTCGCACCACATTATCTCGACGGCCAAACTTCTCAGCGCGATCAAAGCACCCATCGGCCGGATTGCGGCAATCGGTGATCACGACATCTTCTCGAACAAGAAGTTCGTGCGAGAACAACTCGTCGACGCGGGGTTCACGGTCATCGAAGACTCTTCCGTGGTCCTAAAGTCCAGGGATGCGATCATCACATTGACAGTTCTGACTCACACATATCGGCAGAAAACCCCTGCGCCGCGCCTTGAGGCGATCAAACAGGAAGCGGAGAACACGTACCGAATTCTTCTCGTTCACCAACCCGCAAATTCACTCCTCGAATTCGCCGCGAACGCGGAATACAATCTGTTTCTTGCCGGTCACACTCACGGGGGAGGCATTGCAATAGGAATTCCAGGCATCATGCTTCTTGCACCCGCCCATTTTGAATCCAGGTTCGTCTCGGGAATGCATGATTTGGAAAGGATGCATGTTGTCGTTACGAATGGACTCGGATTTACGCTCGCGCCAATCCGATTTCACGCTCCTGCCGAAATTACACTGCTTCGATTGAAGGCTTCAGAGCCCTCGGTTCAGTGATCAGAGAGTTATAAATTTAATCGTCATGTCAATGACCATCAGCGACATTCTCCATAACATCAATTCCACGCGCTTCATGGATGTCTCCAAGCGTGCCTTGCTCGTGATGGACGGGGCCGAGTCGCTCGATCTTCTGCACAGAATCTCGACAAACGATTTCTCAAACGTACCGGAGGCAGGAGTCAGACATGCTATTCTGACAAACGAAAAGGGAAGGATCGTTGATAAGATTACCGCACTGAGAATGGCTCAGGGTCAACTTCTGGTGGCCTGCACCTCGACCGATGCAGCCCGAATTCAGGGTTGGATCGAAAAGTTCATCATCATGGAGCAAATCACGGTACAGGCGGTTGGCGACGAATACTCGCATATCATCCTGTTCGACTCTGGTCCGCAGGCATTCAACCGGTTGGAGCTCAATACTCAGTCGTCGATCTACACAGAAGTGAGATTCTCTGCTCAGGCCGAGCACAGTCCTGTCGCGATCGGATGGTTTGAGACTTTTAATTCGATTTCCTTGACGCATATCCTCGGACGCGGAATAACGCCTGACATTTTCTTCCGTCTCCTTGAATCAGCCGGGATTCGTCGGGCGACTGGTCGTGATTTTGAGGAATATCGTATTCGTCACGGCATTCCGGCTCATCCGAATGAGCTTTCTGATGCGTACAATCCCCTCGAGGCCCGACTCACGAATCTCATTAGTTTCACAAAGGGATGCTATATTGGTCAGGAAGTCATTGCTCGCCTTGATACATACCAAAAGGTTCAAAAGCATCTGGCTCGGCTTTCACTGAGTGCAAAGCCCTCAGCCGTTCCAACTCCGCTCCGGTCTGCGGATGCTGACGTGGGGATACTCACCAGCGCCATAGAGACCAACAACGAAGTTTTTGGATTGGGATATCTTCGAACTCAACTTCTGAATCAGAATGCTCCGGTTTTTCTCATCGATGGGGAACTCCGAATTGAAGTCAAGGTCTTGAACTAAACAGAACAGAGAACCATTCAACGGCAGAAAATCTTCTCACGATGATCCGGATTCGTCCCAGCGGAACTCACCACGATCGTTTCCGAGCCTCTCACGAAATATGACAAGGACCCATATGCACCGCACAAAAACCAACGCACTGCGAAATCCTCAGAAGGCATATAAAAATATTGATTTCCTTAACAGCCCGGACGCGCGCGTTGTCCGGATGGTTGCGGAGTTCGTCGAACCATTAAGCCGATTTCGTCACCAGGGAATCAAGGATACGATTGTCTTCTTCGGATCGGCTCGCACAAAATCTCGTCGCGCTGCCCGCAAGGAGCTTCAATTCCTGAGGCAACAGGCCGCACGGACAAAAACGATCACCGCTGGAATCAAAAGAAAGATTCGACAAGCGGAAACCGATCTCTTGATGTCGCAATACTACGAAGAGGCAAGTGAACTCGCCGCATTGGTAACCAAATGGTCCATGCGTCTCCATAAGGCCAATCGATTCGTGGTTTGCTCAGGCGGCGGACCGGGCATCATGGAAGCAGCGAACAGGGGAGCGAAACGAGCCGGCGGCAAGTCTGTGGGACTTAACATCAGCTTGCCCTTTGAGCAGGCGCCAAATCCGTACATCACCGACGAGCTCAACTTTGAGTTTCACTACTTCTTCATGCGGAAGTTCTGGTTTGTCTATCTCGCCAAAGCGCTCGTGATGTTTCCGGGGGGATTCGGCACGCTTGACGAGATTATGGAAGTGCTCACGCTGTTGCAAACCGGAAAGATTAAGAAGAAAATGACCGTTGTCTTGTACGGCGAGGACTACTGGAAACGAATCATCAACTTCCCGGAGATGGTCCGTCTTGGTGTGATTAGTGAATCCGACCTCAGGCTGTTCACATTTGCGAATTCGCCACGCGATGCCTACGACTACCTTGTGAAGGAACTCACTGCGAATTACCCCTACGAAACAACGATGCTCGATATCGGAACGTGAAAGCGTCTCTGACCAACCTTCCTCCGAATGCCGAAGGCGGCAACGCCATGCCTTTGGAACATCCCATCGGGAGTGGTCCTGCGAACGAAGGTTGCAATCCTCAATCCAAGAACCCTTTGGACGCTCAGATGCTCGTTCCAACGCTCTGCGTTGGAACGACTCACCATGTACGCGCGCGTCCTCGTTGCGACGGAGACCGTCGCAACGAGAATAGAGGTCTGAGATCGGGAAGACGGGAGTCCCCTCCTGTCCGAGAGGAAGATTCGGACGACTCGGCTCCCCAAAGATCGCTGGAATTTGTAAATCAACGATAAGATTGCTATCTTAAGATTGTCGAATGAGCTTCACAACGCATCTTCCCGGGGGTGACGTGGCATCGACGGGGATGAGGACGCTCAGAACTGCATACCGTGGTCTCCGAGTCCACGCTAAAAAGCGGAAAACCCTTAAGTGCCGACTACAACTACGCACTGGCTGCCTAATTAGTTTAGGCAACCCGTTCTCTTAGTCTTTCGCCCATTGGGGATTTTGAGAACGTCGCTCAGATGGGCTAGTCCGGCATTCCTCTCAGGCATGCTGGATGAATCCGCCGCAAGCGGATCATCCTGAGATAGTGTGTGGTCAATCTCGCGTTCCGGAGTTTCCACACATGAAATCAAAAGGGACGCTATGTATGTAGACGTTCTGAGGATCTTCTCTTCGGACCGGGGTTCGACTCCCCGCACCTCCACTCTCAGCCCTCATCATACAGGTGAGGGTTCGTTACTATCACACCGTTTGCGCGCATTCATGACACCCACAATCCTAGTCGTCGACGACGAAAAAGACATCCTGGAGTTGTTGACGTATAACCTGGAAAAAGAAGGGTATCGTGTGCTGACAGCCCGGAATGGGAAGGAGGCGTTGAAGCTTGCCAGGCAAAACCCCGAGCTCGTCGTTCTCGATATCATGATGCCGGAACTTGATGGATGGGAGGTCTGCAAGGCGATCCGAAAAGATCCGTCAACATCGAAGATCCCGATCATCATCCTGACTGCGCGCGATAGTGAAGTCGATGAGGTTGTCGGCTTGGAGCTGGGCGCTGATGACTACATCACAAAACCTGTCAAAGTTCGAACTTTCCTCGCGCGCGTGAAGCGTGCGTTGAAACCGCGCGACGTCGATCTTGATCAGGCAGCCTCCGACGTCTTGACGGTCGGCGAGTTGGCAATCCATGTAAACAATTACATGGTCAAGATCCGCGGAAAAGAATTTCATCTCCCAAAGAAAGAGTTCGAGCTGCTTCTCTTCCTTGTCCGGCATCCCGAGCGGGTCATTAAGCGGGAAACGCTGCTCAACGAGATCTGGGGTCACGATGTCTACGTCGTCGATCGCACAATCGATGTGCACATACGAAAAATCCGTGAAAAGTTGGGTGACCACGCAGCCCACATCGAGACTGTGAAAGGCGTAGGATATCGTTTCAAGAAGGAGCTCTGATGCCCTCCCTCCGAACAAAAATCAGATTCACGTATCTCCTCGTCTCAGTGATCGTGATTCTCCTCCTTGCGGCTCTCCTCAGCCTTGAATTTGAACGATCGCTGCGCGTCCGCGTTCTCGCAGAACTGAATACGACGACAAAGGTAGTTCATTCCTTCCTGCTTGAAACAGCACCCAAGCGCCCCTGGGAACGGGAAACCCTGGGCACACTCGACGTTATCTCCTCATCTACCGGTATCCGCATCACATTGATAGATGCTTCGGGGACTGTTCTTTACGAATCGGCCATCCCGGATTCCATCAGACATCTGATCGCAAACCATCTTGACAGACCCGAAGTACAACGCGCATCGAAACGGGAGACCGGGACCGACATTCGCCTGAGCGAAACCATTGCTGAGGAAGTGATGTATTTTGCGCGACGTGTAGATGAGAAACCGTTCGAGCAGTCAGTATTCCCTCGACTGAAGTATGTGCGGGCGGGAATCCCTCTCAGCGAGGTGAACGATCAAATCGCTGAGATCCGACTGAAAATCACGCTGGCCGCATTCGTTGTCTTTCTTGCCGCGTTATTGGTCATGCGTATTGTTGCTCGGAGAGTGACTGACCCCATTGAGCAAATGGCAAAAGAGGTCAAGAAAATCAAATCAGGCGACCATGACATACGATTGCCAGTGACCTCAAACGACGAGATCGCGGGTCTGGCCGAGCTCATCAATGCGATGACCGACCGATTGAGCGACGATATCAAACAACTCCGCAAGCTCGAGCGCTACCGGACCGAGTTTCTCGGAAATGTCTCCCACGAGCTTCGGACGCCGATATTTTCCCTCAAAGGGTACCTGGAGACTCTCCTGGAGGGGGCCATCGACGATTCGAAGGTTAACCGTTCATTTCTCGAGAAGGCATACCATCACGCATCGAGGCTGGATGCTCTACTGAACGACCTCATTGAGATCTCCCGGATTGAGTCGGGAGAGATGAAATTTAGCTTCAGATACTTTGAAGTCCAGCCGTTTGTGAATGATGTCATATCGGACTACCAGCACGCATTTCAGCAGAAGAAACAGAAACTCATCCACGAATTTCCCCAATCGTCAGCCCTGGTCTTCGGGGATCGCGAACAGCTCCGTCAGGCGCTCGGCAACATTCTCGACAACGCCAACAAGTACAGCCCGAATGAAGCAACAATCGTCATTACGGTCGTGGAGGAGAACGGTTCAGTCAGAATCTCCGTGAGCGATAACGGTCCGGGGATCGATCACATTCACCTTCCGCGGATCTTCGAACGGTTCTACCGCGTCGATCAGGACCGGTCTCGTGAAGCAGGGGGGACCGGGCTGGGATTAGCCATTTCAAAGCACATCATCGAAGCGCACAACAGCAAGGTATCGGTGACAAGCGAAGTCGGCAAGGGAACGACGTTTTCGTTCGATTTGAAGAAATAGTGCAGGGGAGGTTTTGTGAATCTGAACTCTTTCATTATCGAGCAAGCGCTCAAGCAGATTAAAATCCCCGATTCCTCGCTTGCCGAATTCAAACTGGTGAGCGCCCTGGGCGACGTTGACGGTGGCGGCTTCCCGAGCGAGTTGTTCGAGTTGAGCGCGCCGATGATTATCCGGGGTCTGCTGAATTTCAGCGTGCTCCAGATGAATCGGGATTGGGTCTATCCATTCTGGGTGCACCAGCAGCTCGATCCTCTACGACCAGGCTATGTTGCGCGCTCGCAGAACCCTCTCCTCATTAACATCACCAACCGTACCTGGACCGCATTAGGCTCACCAACAGGTCTCCACGAAGCTATCGTCGACCCTCGAGGACTTCTCACTCCACTTCCGAGGGAGTGGTCTATCGATATTTGGCTTGCGGAAGATGGGAATGTATTTTTTCCGTCTCTTTCCGAAATCGTGCAGCAGCGGCTTGACACAAGAGCACCCCGCTTGACGACAACTTATTTCTGGAGGGATCTTCGGCTTGAATCGGAAGCGTTTGTCGGGTCTGTCCGAGGCGGGAAGGACGTGGCATTCTGCCAGGCAAAGCTTGTCAATGCATCGTCTGTAACTCGAAAAGTCAAAGTGTGCGTTGCGATCAGACCGTTCGGTCCCGAAGGCGTGGCACCGATCAAGACGATCGAGTTCAAGACACGTCGGATCGCGTCTGTTGACGGAGTTGTCGGAGTGGTCTTTGCTCAAGAACCAAGCGGGATGACGTTCGGAAACTCTATTAAAGGCGATGCCGCAAATCAACTCCGGGCCTGCGAAGGGCGGTCTCAGACCTCTGAGAAAGCACGCGGGAAACAAACCATGGTGAAGTGTGACAGAGGATTGGCACATACCGTCGCCACATATGATCTGATGCTTGGTCCGGCCGAGACTCAGTCGATTTATTACAGCATAGCTCTTGGGACGAATGCTGAGCTCGAGCGGGCGACCATCAAAGGCACCTGGAGAGTCTCCTACGACCGGAGGAGGGAAGAGCAACAGGACACTTGGAAAAAGGAGCTTGAAGAAGGGGCTGATTTCCAATTTGGCCATGGGCCCCTGCAAGAGCTCTTCGACGCGAATCGACTGGCACTCATGCAGCTGCATGATGGAGACTTCATTTCTCCTGGACCATATTTGTACCATCGTTTCTGGTTCCGCGATGCGGCGCCAATGCTGAGAGCCCTTGATGTGCTCGGTTTTTCGAAGCGGGTTCGTCAGGTCATCGATGGATTTCCAAGCAGACTCACCTCTGATGGTTTCTTCCGTGCGCCGGGAGGGGAATGGGACTCAAACGGAGCAGTGCTCTGGACGATATACCAACACTTTCGGATGACGCGCTCGCTGTTGTGGCTGAAACAATGGTATCCGCTGCTCGCTAAGGCCGGCCGGTGGATCGTCCGCATGAGGAGACGCACGGAGACTACGGACTCCACGCATCGAGGTTTGATGCCAAAGAGTCTCAGCGCGGAACACCTGGGGACCGTCGACCAGTACTATTGGGATTCATTCTGGTCTCTCGCAGGACTTAAGGCGCTTTGCGCGATCGCCCGGGAAGTGCAACAAGGGGCGGATGTGCGACGCTTCGAAGCGGAGGTGCTCGAATTCGAAAATGACGTTCTGCAGTCGTTTCGGTTAGTCGAACAAAGGCTGGGAGAGCGTCTCATTCCATCTGCACCACTTCGAGCATTCGACGAAAGTGCCATTGGCTCGATCTGCAGCATCTATCCTCTCAACCTCTTCGACACGGGAGTCGTTCAGCCTGAGGAGACAGTGAGGGCAATTGTCAAGAGGTTTGTCGATGACCGCGGGTTCTTCCATCCTATCATTCACTCGGGCTACAACCCGTATCTCACGCTCCAACTCGCTCATTCTCTCTTACTCTTGGACAGTGTCGACGAGGCCTGGAAGATGGCAGAATCAGTCTTCCGTCAGGCGAGCCCGAGTTACGCGTTTCCCGAAGCGATTCATCCTAAAACGGGAGGGGGTTCGATGGGCGATGGGCATCACGGTTGGGCAGCTGCGGAAGTGGTCCTCTTCCTGCGTGCCTGCCTCCTGCAAGAAGTTGGGGGGGCGTTGAAGCTTTTCGCCGGTGCCGCTCTGCGTTCAATGCAAAAGGGGAGCAATCTGAAAATCAGGAGTGCACCGACATCATTCGGCAAAGTCAGCGTTTCTCTCGAATTCGAATCAAGCAACTCGTGCCATATCTCCTTCTCTTCCAAATTCTTCCCTAAATCCGGACCGTCGCATATTGACCTTCACTTGCCGTGGAGGCTCAAAAGGGTCAGTACTGCTTCACCACAGCATCTGCTGGGAACTGAAGAGGGGCCCAGGGTCTCCAGAGTCAGGTTTTCGCCTGAAGTGACGACGGCGCTTATCCAGATCGAGGATTAGAATTCGTTCAGTGGGACTTGCTCGCTGGCATCAAGGAGAAAGAACCGTTGCCCGGGTCTGGATAGTTCCATCACAACACCGTAGTCAATCCGGTCATCGCCGACCCAAAGCGTTAGGCCCAGGGGGTGCGTCAGGCGCATGAGAGGCAGGTCGATTCTGCTGTCGGTCGCAGTGATCAGAGGCAGGGAGGAACCGGCAACGAGTTTGAATGAGTGCGCCTTGCCAAACCCTACCGGCACAGGCTCGGTCAACTCGGAGGTAAGTTTCCCATCCCGAAGGCGTGATTGAATGCCGAAGGAGTGCGATGGGGGTATGTGAAACCATTGCTCGGAGACATGCTGGACGGAAATATGGTTGCTCGCCGAAAGGACATAGACCTGGTACTGGCGGTCCAAGAGAAAGGAAACAAATCCGGATAGCAGAGGCCGTGGTTTCGGCGCCCTCACTCGATCTGACTGGACCGTAAGATAGCTATCGTTGGAATCCATCACTGCCTGAGTTGCCTCAATAACTGCCTCAGCCTCAAGCCCCGCCATTGCTTCCACGACCCCCAGATAGGCTTTGCTTCGGTGGATATGGAGAAGGCGCTGATATTCTTGCCACGACAATTTGAGTCGAAGCCCCTGTAAAGTTAGAAATGCAAAGACAGCATCCCCGATATCCCCAATAAGCAGAGTATCGTCCAGGTCAAAAACCGCGATCTTCTCGGCGGGCTGCAGAGGAGACTGCGAAACCCGTTTCTCCAGATCCACCACTTGTTGTTTCAATACATCAAGCATATCTGATCACTTTGCGACTGAGGGAAGAGGCGGTGTTGCTATTGGATAGTGAAGACGCTGTCTTGAGACTGCTTGCGCCGTGGTCTGGAACGGGATGGGGAGCACGTTCGTTCGAACGTATTCTTTGCCCTTCACGTACCGAAGCTCGTTGAACTTGAGGAACTGGATCGGATCATCACAGACTGCTCCGGCTCCGTTCATCAAGGTGATCTCGTTGTTGCGATAGATCTCATTTCGATGGATGTGGCCGTGCAGTACGTGGCGTACGCCAAGAGATTCGAAGAGTCGAAGAGTCCTGTTCCGACCTCTCATTCTCATGATCTTAGACTCGACACGCTTCCACCAGCTGCCCTTCGTCGGGTCGTCCTGCAAATCATTGAAGTGATGGTGAATGGCCACGAGAGGAATGGTGTCAACTAGGCGATGGTCACGGGCCATCTGAGTGAGTGCTTCTCTTTGGATCTCGTCCAACCGACCATTCGTGCCAAATGGATTCTTCAATAATGACCATTGAGGGATGGAGTTCATGCCAATGATTGAATACGGGCCGATCTTCTTGACGAAGGGGAAGAGAGAGCCGTGTCCGTAGGACACCACATTGTGAAATGTTTCAGCGAATACTCGTTGGAAACGCTCAAGGTGTCGTGCATAATCCACATTGCGGATGTGTTGTGGAAAACTGAGCACGTCAACGGCGCGATGTGGACCGCCAAAAATATCGTGGTTACCAGGCACGACCGTGAGGCGCCTGGAATCAAGCAAGTCCAATTTTCCCAGGATCTCTCGGGCAAGATAGTAATCATCCTCATCGGCAGTGCTTACGATATCCCCCGTGATGACAAGATGATCGCAGCCTGCATCGAGAAGGGAACGCAGCAGGAGCTTGAAGGACTTCAGGTGTTCTCGATAGAACTGCCGGCTGAGGTGAGGATCAGAAATGTGAATGACCTTAAAGTCGATGAATGGCGACTTCTTTGCCTCAATCGTCTCACCGACAGATTCAGATCTCGATGTGAGCCAGCCCATGCTACGCTGCCCGAGCTTTGTGTTCATAGATTACCGACTCGTAGCTGCTGAATAATTGACCGAGTATCATTTTCCATGAAAACTCTTGAGCGCGCTCTAAAGCGTTCCTGGCAATCTCCTCCCGCCTCCGCGGGTTGTCGAGTAGAAACGACACGCCGTTCGCCAGCCCCTCAGCATTCAGCGGCGGTGCAAAGAGACCCGATTTGCCATCCTGAATAATCCCGGCAGCGCCCCCGACCTTTGCTGCGACAGGCGCAAGACCTGAAGCCATTGCTTCTATTGTCACCAGGCCGAATGTCTCTGTTGTCGACGGGAAGACAAAGATATCAGATGAGGCGTAGCTTTCCGCCAGAACGTGTCCGGACTGGTAACCGAGGAAATGAGCTCCCGGCATCATTTCCTGAAATTCCTCACGCGCGTGACCGTCACCGACAATGACCATCTCGAAATCCGTTCTATTTTGCCGAAGAAGCTGGTAAGCGCGAGCCAGCACAGCCAGATCCTTCTCCCATACTAACCTGCTCACAAACAACACGACCGCTCTGTTCTGTGCATTGATCTTCTCTCGCCACGCGAGCGATCGACGTTTGGCGTTGAACAAGTCGAGGTCGACGCCATTAGGCAGATACTCCAATCTCTCAATCTCGTGTTCTTTGAGCTCGTGGAGGATCGGCAGCGTAGGGACAAAGGTCCGATTCATTTTGTTATACAAGCGGCGCGAGACTCTCCACGTTAACTGTTCCAGTCTCGCAAGGCCGTAGTATCGTGGGTAAGTCGGGAAGTGCGTGTGGTATGTTGCGACAATCGGGATGCCATAGTCTTGGGCATACTTCATTGCAGCAAAGCCAAGTGTGCACGGACTGTTGATGTGAATGATGTCCGGCGAGAACGAGTCCAGCCTGTTGGCGAACATCTGATATCCAGGCACCGCAATGCGGTAGTTCCGTTGGAGCGGCAAGGCCACAGATGGAACCCGGTGCATCGGAATGATTCTATCCTGAGCATCAGGCAATGTCGATGTGAACGCCATTGCTTGATGACGCCGCGCAAGTGCGCCCTCGAACATCTTGTACATCACTGTTGTCACGCCATCTTGTCCTCGACGGAGATTAGCGTTGAAGTAAGCTATTCGCATGTTGAGACCTCCAGACTGTTCTGGGCACAAAATGATGAAAATCCGTTACACGATTATGATAACTCAGTTATCATAATGTTAAGTCTTTCCGGGACAAAACCCCGCAAGCTCCGTGCAACAAAAAAGGCACGTCGCTGAACAGCTCGCTGTGCCTTTCGTGACAGTCCTATTCTGCCTCGCGTGACGCCTATTTTAGGAGCAGCATTGTCCGCGCTGTATGGTGTGCTCCAGCGGAAATCCGATAGAAATAAATGCCGCTTGAGAGATATCTCGAATCGAACACGGTTCGGTGAGTACCAGCTTCTTGAAACCCATCTACGAGCGTTCGGACTTCGCGTCCCAGCATATCGTACACCTTCAACATCACGTCTGAAGCCTGTGGGAGCGTGTACGAGATGACCGTGCTCGGATTGAATGGATTCGGGTAGTTCTGATGTAGAATGAAGCTGGACGGGATCGAGGAAACCTCGTCCTCTTCCACGCTGGTGGCAAATCCTTGTGGGTTGTAGTTTGCCCAGGGGAGGTCCCAGCGGGTGGAGCCGAAGGCGCCTCGGTATGTCGTCTGCGTGAAGAACGCATCCAGCCGGGAGTTCGCGAAGCTTGCTCCCGAGAGAGCAGGGGAGCCTGATTTCGGCGTCGGATCGGGATTCAGCAGGAAGAAGGGATTGGTCAGTTGTGCATCAGCCGGTTGGTTCAGCACCGTGTTGCCGAAGCCTGCCGTGGCTGCCCACGTCGTAGGACTGAACCCTGTTGTGATGCTGGCAGTCTTGAAGCCTCCCTTGTTCCCTGCAAAGATGGTGTTCCGCAGCTGAACCGTATCACCCGTTGCTGCATTGGCCACATTGTTGCCGTCGAACAGCAGAGCGTCAGGCCAGCCGATGACGACCGAGTTATACAGGCCGTAGAAGGTCGACCGCCGCCAGTGACCGCCGCGCCGAAAGTTCGGGTTCCAGCCGGTTGCCGAGGTATCGGGCATCGGGCCAACGAAGGTCGCATTGGAGACGGTAGGCATGGAACGGGGAGAGGCGAACGTGCCGCCTGCATCGTTGTCGGCTTCCATGGCGTGGCTGCCGCTGATGTCGGCAACAAGGGGATCGCGCAGAACGAACAGGAACTGCAGTTTCCCGCGGAACCCGTTGTCGGTATCGAAGTCGTCGTCCAGGGCTCCAAGCGAGACGAGATACTTGCCGTTGACGGTTCCACCGAAGAACTCGAAGCCGTCGTCACCGCTGTAGCTAATTTGAACGTATTCCATAACGGTCTTGCGCCCAACACCTCCCATTGTGAGACCGTTGATCTCGTTATTCGGCTGAAAGGCGATGCCGGGGTATTCAATACGGACATAACGCAAGACGCCAGACGAGTCGTCGTCATCAGGCGTCAAAGCACCGCCAAACTTGATCGGATTGCCGGATCCATCGGTGACTCCTCCCTCGATGACTCCTTCACCGCCGGGAAGGTTGATTCCCGCTCGCCCAACGATGATGATGCCGCCCCAGTCACCGGCAGCCCGCTGCCCAGAAGCCTGAGCGCTTGTGAACACGATCGGGCGCGAAGCGGAGCCATTTGCGAATATCTTCGCGCCACGATCAATGATCAACGTTCCTTTTGTCGATTTCTCGCCAACGATCAACGTGCCGGCCTCGATAGAAAGCGTGGCAGGCGATTTGACCACGACAAATCCGCGCAACATATATGTCTTGGAAGACGACAGATTGACGTTGCGTGTGATGTCTCCCTGAAGTATTGAGTCAGCAACTACCTGAGCGCTCAATACGGTTGGAAGCGAAAGAAGTCCGAAGATGAGGAGCTGTATTTTTCTTGCCATTATCCTTATCCCTCCGAAGAACTTGTTGAGAAATGATGAAAAGGTTGATTTTGTCGACGAACAAGTGATGTATAGTGAGCTTCACCGAAGGCACTGAAGACGACCTCACGTGGGAGACGCAGTGCCGGAAAAGGATTCAGATCATTGCGGACGTAATGAAATATTCTCCAGTCTACAACTTGACGGAAAGACCAAGTGAGTATGTGGAAGCCTTCGAATTCGAGCGAGCAGTCTTGTTTCCTTGAGCGAATACCTGCTTCTGTCCGAAGATGTCCTTTGCGGAAAACTTGAGCTCGAGATAACCAAAGATCGCCTGTGTAACCGAGACATCCACCACGTCACGCGGAAGCTCTACCACATCTTCGTCATAAATGGTTGCCACTTCGACGATCCGTTCTCCATTCCGGTTAAAGAGCACACTGACACCGGTACCGGTCGCGATATGGGCGTAATTGATCCCGACATTAATGCTGTAGGGGGATTGCCCCTGGAGGGGTCGATCACTCCGCGCATAACCCAGCGCTGAACCTGCGATGTCGACATTTGATTTCACGCGGGTGTAGTTTGCTGTCACTGCGAAATCAGAGAGAGCTACTGAGACAAAATCGAGTGACTTACGGAGCTCGATCTCGAAGCCGTAGTTCTTTCCGCCTCGGGCATTGGCGAATGTCCGCTCGGCCCCGAGGGCATTCCCGGGCACAACGACTTGTTCGATGGCGTTCTTGAAGCTCTTAAAGAAAAAGCTTGCGGAGAGAATTTCCCCTGGATTGGGGAAGGTTTCAACACGAAGATCATAGTTCTGAATCAAGGACCGTTGAAGATGAGGATTACCATAGATCGTCGTTCCCGTGCTGAAATCGTAGTAGGCAAACGGGGCAAGCTCACGGAACTCCGGCCGGTTAACCGTCTGGCTATAGGCGAGGCGGACGTTGGTCGCTTCATGAATGGAGTAGGTGAGATTGATAGAAGGCAACACCTCTGTCGTTTGCAGTAGCGAGGTGATCGGCAGGGTGCCGGCAAAGTTCATGGAGTATAGGCGCTGGGCGGAATGCTCCACTCGAACGCCCCCTACGAAGCGCAGCTTCTGATTCCACAATGTGAACGGAAGGTTCGTCATCACGTATCCAGCCGCAAGATCCTGGTTGGCATCATAATGATTTGTTCCGCTCGTATACTCGGATATGCGCAATCCCTTTGGGCCGATGTTTTCCGGGGCGAAGACAGAGTTGATGTCGAGGTAATAGAGCCGTGAATCAGTGCGGGCGGTGGCGATAAATCCGAGAAGGCGTGCCCCGAAGTCGCGATCCTTCCGTTCAATGACTGCACCGAATTTCATTTTGTAGTCAGAGACAGGGATCGTGAAGTCTGTCGCGAAGCTCTTCGAAATATCCGTCAAATCCGAATAGAACCTGCCGCCATTTTGGGGATCAGGTTGCATATTGATCAGGATGCGATAAGGGTCATTCGTGCCCTGATCGCGCACATAGGACGTGCGACGGTAGTCGGGCTCTTCCCGTGTCGCTTCAGAGTAGGAAGCTATCCACAGAAGCTGGAGACCGCCGAGCCCGGTGAAGAAGTGCTCGCCGGCAAGCTGGCCGGAGTACACCAACCGGGAGACATACCGGAGCATGGTGGTCTTTTTATCAAATGCGGCGAGGTAATCGATTCCCTTCATTTCGACCGCATCATCATCCGCCGTCCGGTTGTACAGATTCTTGATGCTCAGCTTGTGGTTCTCTGAGATCTTGTAGCTGAAGTTGAACAAGCCGCCCCAGAGAACCGAGAAGGAGCTCTGTTTGCCGTTGAATTCGAACTTAGGGCCTGCGAGTTCATAGTCGTTCCGTTCGATATCCGAGACGTTGAAGCTGTTCCGGTAGGAAAGGGATGCAACAAACCCAAAACTGTTTCCCAACAGAGTTGCGCCGTCACCGATCGAAAGGGAGTAGCTGCCGCTGAATGGGGCCGTCTTGGAGCGCGTTCCCCAGGTGTTCCTCAGGAGTCGCCCGTATTGCTGCAGGTCGGTCTCATTGTAGTTGCGTTCATTCAGATTCTGTGGAAAACCAGCCGGGATACTTCGAGTCCCGTCATCGAATCCGAGGGCATCATGCTTCCCGCCATCATAGGTCGTAAAACCCTTCCCGGTTGCGTCCGTATTGTAGGATGGACTCACGGTGAAGTGAACCATCAACTCCGATGGAAAATCGATTGTCTGGATGTCGACTAGGCCGCCCGAAAAATCACCGGGGACATCAGGCGTGAAGGTCTTTGAGATGATCATGTTGTCGATCAGATTGGAGGGGAAGAGATCGAAGGCAAAAGCCTTCTTGTCCGGCTCGGTGCTTGCAAGTGTGGCTCCGTTGAGTCGGGCCGTGCTGTAACGCTCGCTTGTTCCGCGAATGAATACGAACTTGTTGTCAACAACCGAGATGCCCGTGACGCGGCGCAGCGCATCGCTTGACGTGGCTCCGGGTATGCGTTTGATCTGCTCCGCACTTATGCCGTCACTTATAGGGACGGACTTCCTCTTTCTGGTGAGCAACGCTCCCTCATACGACAGGGCGGCCTTAGCCTCCACCTCCACGACATCCATCTGCACGGATGATGGAGAAAGAACAATGTCCAGCTTAATGGTTTGGCCTGATGCCAAATTGACGTTGGTGATCCGCTTCTTGCTGTACGACAGCATCGAGACGACAAGAGTGTACGTTCCGGGATCAGGGTTCCCGATGATGAACCGTCCCTCGACATCGGTTCCAGACCCAGTCCTCGTCCCTTCCAGATAGACGTTCGCGCCAATGATTGGTTCGCCAGTTTCGGAATCGAGCACGGTGCCGATGATCCGCGTATCCGCTTTCTTCACCTGTGCCGTCGCTATGTTGTGCCCCCCCAATACAAGCAGAAGGAGAATTGACAAATGCCTCGCTGGTAAGAGACTTTTTCGAATCGTCGTAGATTTGTGCATAAACTTGTCCTCTTTCTATCTCATCGTTGGTGGCGATCAGAATTTCTGGAAGCCAGCTGGAACAATGCTCTTGATGACATGTCGCGGGAATTCGACGGGACGCAAGATAGCACTTCGTGTTAAGCGTGTACTAACCATCGGTTACCGCAACATGAAGTTTCTTTGTGTTGCTCGATGACCCAGCGTCGGGCTGAAGACAGGCAGATCGAGATTCCCCTCTGCAGAGCAAGCGGGCTGACTCCTCGGGTCGCTTGGAGAAGATAGCATTGTCATTTCCCAAAAATTGCGGTAATATTGGCTTAACAATTTCTTAACACACCCTTTCTTTCGATGTCATATTCAAATGTTATCTTAAAATCTAATTTTAGTCGTTGCATTTCGAAAGGAAACGACCGGATGAAACAGCCGCTACTCATTGCAGTTCTGTTTTTCCTTGACGGACAAGACTTGATTGCCGGAATTCAACCGACTCCAGCATCCCAGGTATCGAAAATTGACGAGCATGTCTCGATCATCCCAAATATTCAGGCGGAAACATATGACTCCCTTCTGGGTCGTTCATATGATCCTTCCATCACCACGCGTGTGACCTTACATTATGTATCCTAGCAATCTCAAAACAAGAGAACGAAACTATTTCATAATGCGTACTTCAAGAAGGAGGGAACGATAATGAGATTCCGATTCATGACAGTCATCTTCATTCTCACGGCATTTGCCGGCTCGCTGTTCGCCCAAACGCGTCTAAACGGAGCTGGGGCGACATTTCCGTATGTGATATATTCAAAATGGTTTGATATTTATTACAAGAATACAGGAGTGCAGATCAACTACCAATCCATTGGAAGCGGCGGAGGGATTAAGCAAATAATCGAAGGAACCGTTGACTTTGGTGCCACCGATGGACCCATGTCTGACGAGCACCTTGCCGATGCCCTCAAGAAACAAAAAAGTGAAGTGTTGCACATTCCGACGGTTCTCGGGGCGGTCGCTGTTGCCTACAACCTGCCCACCGAGGGAAAAAACATTCGCCTGACTTCAACAGTCCTTGCCGATATTTTCCTCGGAAAGATCACAAAGTGGAACGATACTCGGATTGCCGAGGACAACCCGGGATTATCGCTTCCCAATCGAGCGATCATTGTGGCTCATCGTTCGGATGGAAGCGGAACGACATTCATCTTCACCGATCATCTCGCCAAAGTCAGTGCTCAGTGGGAGTCAAAAGTTGGCCGTGGAACGTCGGTCAATTGGCCGATCGGACTTGGAGGAAAAGGAAATGAGGGAGTCGCTGGTTTGTTAAAACAGACCGTCGGAAGCATCGGTTACGTGGAACTTGCCTATGCCGTGAAAAACAATCTGCCGTATGCCGCGATTCAGAATAAGGCCGGTGCATTTGTCGCTCCAACGATCACGTCAGTCACTGCCGCAGCAGCAGGGGCATTCCGCGATATGCCGGAGGATCTTCGCGTCTCGATTACCAATCCCGAAGGAAAGGACTCCTATCCGATCTCCGGTTTTACCTGGTTGCTGGTGTACAAGAATCCAAAAGACCACGTGAAACGGGATGCACTGACTCAATTCCTGAAGTGGGCTCTCTCTGAGGGGCAGTCACACGCGGCAGATCTTCTGTACGCCCCGTTACCGAAGGAGGTCCGGGAACGTTCCATGCAAAAAGTAAATTCCATCGGAAAATAGCGAAGGCATACAGGTGAGCATCAGAAAGAAGTCGTGTTGATATCAAGATCACCACATGTAGTGAGCGCCCGCCGAGCGATTGCGCGGGTGCTTGCGCGATATGGAATTTCTCCTGTCTCGCAGGACGGCACAAACATTTCAGACCGGCTTTTTCGCGCCGGAACCTTCTTTTTCGCTCTCCTGATCCTCGTACTCGCGGGAGTGATGGTCTATCAAATGGTTGATGGCTCGTCCCTATCGATACGCGAATTCGGTTGGAAGTTTGTGACATCAAGCATCTGGGATCCTGTCCGGGAGGAATATGGTGCGCTCCCGTTTGTCTACGGGACCCTGGTTTCATCACTCCTGGCCCTTCTCTTGGCCGTACCGCTGAGCATCGGTGTAGCGGTCTTTCTCTCGGAACTAGCCCCTCGATGGATCGAGCGGATTCTCTCCTTCATGGTGGAACTCCTAGCCGCGATTCCGAGTATCGTGTACGGGTTGTGGGGAATGTTCGTTCTCGTCCCATGGATTCGCGAGGAAGTCGAACCGATTCTGTCTGACCACCTTGGTTTTTTGCCTTTGTTTGAAGGAGCTCCTTACGGGTTTGGCATGTTGGCTGCCGGATTGATCCTCACGGTGATGATTGTCCCGATTGTTGCTTCCATTTCTCGGGACGCTCTCAGATCTGTTCCCAGAAGTCAACGAGAAGCAGCGTATGCACTTGGAGCCACGAAGTGGGAATCGACGATATTGGTGATGAAATACGCCCGCTCCGGCATATTTGGGGCTGCACTGCTTGGACTCGGAAGAGCTCTCGGCGAAACGATGGCAGTGACAATGGTGATCGGGAACAGACCGATAATCTCCGCTTCTCTCTTTGATCCCGGGTATACGATGGCAAGTGTCCTCGCGAATGAATTTACCGAAGCAACGACAGAGATGTATCTCAACGCATTGATTGAAATTGCCCTGTTGTTGTTCACGATCACAATTATCGTGAACATCCTCGCGCGCCTTCTGATGTGGACAATGACACAAAACACTGCTCAAGGGGGGAGAATATGAACCGATTGAGCTATTATCGGCGAAAATCCCTGAACATCCTCATGTTAGGGCTTTCATCGTTCGCCGCCCTGGTCGTCGTCCTTCCCTTACTTCTCATCTTCATTCACACGACCAGCCATGGATTGGCGTTTATTAATCTCGCGTTCTTTACGGAAATGCCCAAACCCGTAGGGGAAGCAGGCGGGGGAATGGCCAATGCGATCGTTGGAACCCTTATCCTCATCGGTCTGGGCAGTGCCTTTGGCGTCCCGATCGGTGTATTCTCGGGAGTCTACCTCGCTGAATACGGGGAGAATCGTTTTGCTCAGATCGTCCGGTTCCTCACCGATGTCTTAAGTGGCGTTCCCTCAATTGTCGTCGGCGTTGTCGCTTATACGATTATAGTACTGCCGATGAAACAGTTTTCCGCATTGGCCGGAGGATTTGCACTTGGCATCCTGATGATTCCGACAATTACTCGTACGACCGAAGAAATGATGCGTCTGGTACCACATTCGTATCGCGAAGCTGGCCTTGCTCTTGGCATCCCTCAGTGGAAAACAACTCTACGCATTGTCCTGCGGACAGCACTCAAGGGAATTGCTACGGGAATCCTCCTCAGTCTCGCCAGGATTGCTGGCGAAACGGCTCCGCTCCTGTTTACGGCATTGGGGAATCGGTTCTGGTCGACCGATGTCCTACACCCTATGGCTTCGCTCACAGTATTTATCTACGATTACGCCCGCGCCCCATTTGAAGATTGGAACAACCAGGCCTGGGCAGCCGCCTTAGTTCTCATTGCCCTCATTACAGCACTCAGTCTTCTTTTCCGATTCTTCAGCCGCAGTCGATTTGAAGGACAAAACGTATGATACAACAAATCGCCCCACCTGAAATCGCTGAAATGCCGAAGCTCCGATCGATGCCGCGGGTCCAAGCGAATTCCAAAATGCGCACAGAACACCTCAGTGCCTTTTTCGGAAAAGTCCAGGCTCTCAAAGATGTCAGTCTCGAAATTGATGAGCATGAAGTCCTCGCGATCATTGGCCCCTCGGGGTGCGGGAAGTCCACGTTTCTACGCTCCCTCAATCGCATGCATGAGGTCGCAGGGGGGAGGATCAGCGGAAAGGTACTGTTGGACAATGAGAACATCTATGAGAGAGATCCCGTTCTCATACGTCGTCGCGTGGGCATGGTGTTCCAAAAACCCAATCCATTTCCCACTATGTCCATCTTTGACAATGTGGCGGCCGGCTTGAAGCTTGGAGGCATTCGTAACAAAGCGGTCCTCACCGAGGCTGTCGAACAAAGTCTCCATCGTGCGGCGCTTTGGGACGAGGTCAAAGACACCTTAAGCAAATCGGGAGCCAGCCTTTCGGGGGGGCAGCAACAGCGCCTTTGTATTGCCCGGGCCCTCGCGATCAAGCCAGAAGTGCTTCTGATGGATGAGCCGGCCAGCGCACTGGACCCGATCTCGACAGCAAAAATCGAAGAGCTCATTTTCGAGTTGAAAGAAAACTTTACGATCGTTATCGTCACTCATAATATGCAGCAGGCTGCGCGGGTAAGCGATCGCACCGCATTTCTTTACATGGGAGAGCTCATCGAAATAGGTCCGACAGAGGAAATCTTTACGAAACCGGAGAAACAACAAACGGAAGGCTACATTACTGGGCGATTTGGATAAGATCAACGACCGCATTGAGAGGACATAATGCCGCGCCATTTTGAAATAGAACTGGATGAGCTCCGAACAAACATTATCAAGATGGGGAGCATCGTCGATGAGCAAATCGACTGCGCCATCGATGCCATCCTGCATAGCAACCTTGAACGCATCGCAATGATCAGTGAGAGGGATTCAAAGGTCGACCATTACGACAACCTCATTGACGCCCAGTGTGCGCGGATTTTTGCGCTGACTCAGCCCGTGGCCATAGACCTCAGACTGATTATGGCCGCCCTGAAGATCAACCACGAACTGGAGCGGATTGGAGATATTGCCGTGAATCTCGCAGAACGCGCCGGCGCCCTTCAGGGACATACGGATATCATTCAGCGCACACAACTCGTCCAAATGGCAGAAAAGGCACGCCGCATGGCCCAACTCGCCATCGATTCCTTCGTCAATAATGATCCGGAGTCGGCAAGAGCCGTTTGCCGCGAAGATGATCTGGTCGACGAGATGAATCGGCTCGTGTTCCACGAAGTCGTCGCTGAGATGAAAGCAAATCCAAGCCTCATCGAACCTGCTGCCCACATCATCATCCTTTCACGCCACTTGGAGCGCCTTGCAGATCATGCCACGAACATCGCTGAAGATGTGATATTCCTCGTCGATGCCAAGATCGTGAAGCATCCCAAGCTCCAGGCCGATCTGGGAATCGATTAAATGCTTTGGCCTTCGTCGAAAAAGCATTATCTTCTTTCCTGAATTATCGAAGGCCCCTCTCGATGAAAATTCCTTTCGTGAAAATGAGCGGCGCGGGAAACGATTTCATCGTCATCGACAATCGCGAAAACCTCATCACCAATGGTCCTGAATTCGCCAAAACGGTCTGCAACCGCCGGTGGGGGATTGGCGCTGATGGCCTCTTGCTTGTCGAACCGAGCAAGAAGGTCGCGTATCGGATGATGTACTACAATTCTGATGGCAGTTACGGCGGGATGTGCGGGAACGGCGGACGTTGCATCGCTTCTTTTGCGCTAAGTTCAGGGATCGCACCAGCACAACATATTTTCGAAGCGCTCGACCAGCACTATTCCGCTCATGTCGAGGGAGAAAACGTTGCACTTTCGATGAAGAACCCGCAGGATCTTCAACTCGGCATCGTGCTCCCGATCAAGGTGCTGGGGACGACTGTCGCGGCAACCTTCGTCAACACCGGATCTCCCCATATTGTCATCTCCACAGACACTCTTGGAACTGGTCCAATGTTGGATAAGCTCGATGTCGAGTCGATCGGCAGAGAGATCCGCGCAAGTGAACGCTTCGCGCCCAATGGAACAAACGTGAATTTCATTGAGCTCGATGATCTTAGGACAGTTCGAATAAGAACTTATGAGCGGGGTGTTGAAGCTGAAACTCTTGCCTGTGGAACTGGATCAATCGCGGGAGCTATTGCAGCACAGATTCTCTGGGGAATAGGGCCACCCACACAAATGTTCCTCCGAAGCGGCTCTGTTCTTCAGGTACGCTATGAGCGAGTGGGAGCAAGGTTCGAAAAGATCACGTTGTACGGACCCGCTGTCAAGACCTTTCATGGGCACATCGATGTCGACCCCACATCTTGATGTAATACTCAATCCGATCGCCGGTCGTGGTCGCGCACAACGTGCTGTTGAGCATGTCCTGGCTGAATTGAAGCGCCAGCAAATCTCGCATACGCTTCGAGTCACCGAGTACCCGGGGCACGCGACATCGATTGCCAAAGAGGCGATGTTAGGCGGCAGTCGTGTCGTCGTAGCAATCGGTGGGGATGGGACAGTGAAGGAAATCGCTGAAGGCCTGCTCGGATCTCGGACCTCCCTTGGTGTCTTATCATATGGCAGTGGAAATGACTTCGCCAAACTCCTTGACATGCCAGAAAATCTGCCTGATCGTCTAAGACTCTTTGTCAGGGGAAATAGTACCCAGTTTGATGTGGGGCATGTGAGGTTAAGATCGGCCCCCGGAGTTGGCTTCGAGAAGAAATCAATCTTTGTAAACCA
>Ga0208244_100681_pt1 | contig 27752 bp, 17 predicted proteins | sample SubbioCR12Aug_5A_FD_184828 | JGI IMG/M metagenome (GOLD analysis project Ga0208244, IMG submission 184828) | Serpentinite rock and fluid subsurface biosphere microbial communities from McLaughlin Reserve, California, USA - CR12Aug_5A (SPAdes) | ecosystem: Environmental > Terrestrial > Deep...
ATTCAGAGCCTGCTGGGTACCGCCAGGCTCAACGGCCTGGATCCTCATGCCTGGCTGAAGGATACGCTGGAGAAATTGCCGGCTTGGCCCAATAGCCAGATTGATGAGTTGCTGCCGCTGAGGGCAACATTACCGTAAATCCTGCTTCTGTTGGGGTGGGGCGGTTGGACGCTTACGTTCAAGCTGCCCGCCATTCACCGCGACCCGTTTGACCGCATGCTGGTATGCCAGGCGGTGGCTGAAGGTTTGACCATCCTGACACCGGACGAGGCCATCAGCCAATATCCCGTTCGTACGGCGTGGCAGGGCTCAGCGCAGATAGCCCTCGTGCTCCAGCTTGAGCAGGATCTGCTGCACCGCTTCGTCGATGCCAAGATGGGTGGTATCGATCGCCAGTTCGGGTTTTTCCGGCACCTCGTAGGGGTCGGAGACGCCGGTGAATTCGGGGATCAGCCCGGCCCGCGCCTTGGCGTAGAGGCCCTTGCGGTCGCGCGACTCGCAGGTTTCGATGGGGGTGGCGACGTGGATTTCGACAAACCCGCCCACCGCTTCGATCATGGCGCGCACGTCGCGGCGCGTCTGCCGATACGGCCCAATCGGCGCGCAGATGGCGATGCCGCGATTCTTGGTGATCTCGGAAGCGACAAAGCCGATGCGCCGCACGTTGATGTCGCGGTGCGCCTTGGAAAACCCCAGTTCGGATGAGAGGTTGCGACGCACGATATCGCCGTCGAGCAGGGTCACCGAGCGCCCGCCCATTTCCATCAGCCGCGCGGTCAGCGCGCGCGCCAGGGTGGACTTGCCCGAGCCCGACAGGCCGGTGAAGAACACGGTGAAGCCCTGCCGTTCGCGCGGCGGGCTCTGCCGGTGCAACTCACTCAGCACTTCGGGAAAGCTGAACCAGTCCGGGATTTTCAGACCGGCCCGCATGCGGCGCTGGAATTCCGCGCCGCTCAAGATCAGCAGGCGCGCGCCGGCGGGCGCTTCGGATTCCGGCAGGTGTTCGGCGCGATCTTCCACATACACCATGCGCGGGTAGGCAATGAGCTGCACGCCGATTTTGTCGGCCAACTCAATCACGGGCAGTTCGGCCTGCGCCTGGGCGAGGTCTTCACCGCGCCGGCAGTTGCCGTCGGCCTGGTGTTCGCCGCCGGCAATCAGCAGGCTACAACCGTAATTGCGCGCGACGATGGCGCGCAGCAGCAAGGCACAGGCGCTGGCTTCGCGCGGCTGCGCCGGCAGCAGCGACAATTGGGTGGTGGCGGCGGGAAAGCGTTCGCGGATGGCAAGAAAGCTGCGCACCAGACCAAAATACCCGGGCGCGTCGGTGATGTCCCCGCCCACCTGAGGATGCAGCAGCAGATTGGCCTCGTTTTCGATCGCACTTTTCAGGCAAAACTCGAACTGCGCGCGATGCATCGGGTGGTGTGCCTGCCAGGCAATGACTCGGCGCCAGCCGCGGCGGGCAAACAACGCGCGCAGTTCGACCGGGGTGGCACGCAGGCCGGCAAAATCCGGGTGCGACGGCAGCGCCACGCCCTCGACCGCGCCGCCCAGAAGCCAGATTTTATTAGGCCCGACGCCGTTGTCATCCCACACGTCGCTGACGGTCAGCACCGCGAGCATGAAACCTTCGCCGTCGCGCAGCGCCACCCGATCACCCGGCTTCAACTCAGCGGCGATTTTTTGCCGGCTACTCAGAACGACAGGTAACGGCCAGAAGCTGCCGTCATCGAGTTGCCGGTCCGACTCGACGCGCGCGCACTGGGCGCGCGTCATGAAGCCGGTGAGCGGCGAATAGGCGCCAGTCATCAGCATTTCGAGTTCGCATTGCTGACGCCAGCCGAGATCAAGCGAGGGCAGGCTCAGGGCTTCCTGTTTGAGTGCTTCACCCTTTGTGGGGTCGATCAAATTGACGAGGGTGCCGCCGTAGGGCGCGATCAGTTGATTCATGTCTGTTCAAGTAAACCGCGTTAGCCAAAAGTTTTGAAAAACAGCGCAATAAACCGGCCAAGCTCGGCGTCCGGCAGATGATTGATGCCGGCGGCGCCACGGCGCCCGCCGCCACTGTCGAACTGGCTGCACAAGTCGTCCGCGCCCGACCGGGCAACGAGCGGCGCGCGCACGCTGACGAGGTAACCGCCGCCCGGCTTGGCGGTGAGCACGGCATGGGCCTGCGCAGGCGACCCGACCGCCAGCTGATTGCCGAACACGCCGGAAATCCGCCGCGCCCACTTCTCGGCGGGCAGCATGAAAATGCGCCCGGCGTCGCGCTCTTCCGTGGCGCTCACGGCGACGGCGCGCGCCATGTCGTCCTGATAGCCGGTTTTCAGGACTTGATAGGCAGGCGATTCGGCGATGAAGGCGAAGGGATCGGCATAGGGGCGCAGCTGGCGATACAGGTCGGCGGGATCGAAGAACAGGTCGTCGAGCGTCTCGCCGTAGCCGTTGTAATTGAGGCATTCGCCCAGCGACTGCAATTGCGCCAATTGATCTTCGGACAGATCGAGCGGCGCGGCAGCCTGCCGCGCGGCATCGGCGAGGTTGTCGCCGAACGCGCCGGTGACCGCCCACGCCTGTTGTCGGCCCTGCAAATGCCGGTTCACCAGCAGGCTGGTGCAGACGTTGGCGTCGGTATCGATGTGCGGCTCGAAGTTCGGGTGCGCCGGGATGTCGCCCGGCTGGTGGTGGTCGAAGTAGCGCACCTGTACGCCGGCCGCAAGCAGCCGGTCGAGTGCGTCGCGATTCTTTGACAGTGCGATATCCAGCACAGTGACGCGGTCTCCCGATTGGGCTTCGACCCGTTTCAGCAGGCTGATGTCGCGCTTGGGGCCGGTGACCAGCCTGGAATCGGCAGGGTCGGCCAGGCGCAACTGATGAAGGGCGCAAAGGCCGTCGGCATCGCCATTGAAAACGTCAATCAGATTCATGGGCGATTGGGTTGTGTGGGCGCCTGGCGCGGAAGTGCGGCCATTGTATGAAGGCAAGCACCACCATGACAAGCACATGCAGGGCAGCGTAGCGCAGCCAGATGACGGGCAGCGTCGCGTAATGCTGGCGGTCGGTGCTCAACAGAAACTGCAAGGCTGAAAATTGCTGTCCGTATTTGTCGATTTCGCCGGCCAGCCCGAGGTGCAGAAACAAGGCCGCCAGCGGCAGCGAAGCAGCCACGCCAGCCAGACGCGCGATGCGATGCGCCGCAGGCACAGGCGAAGCGAGCCATGCCGCCGCCAGGAACAGGATGTAGAGCCCGGCGCTGAGCGCGGCAAAGGCCAGCGGCTGCGGTGCAGCGATGAGCTCGGTGAGGTTGTCGGTGGCAGCCTGTGCAATCACGCCCCAATAGGCCAGCAGCAGCACCGGCAGTGCTGCCCAGAAATGCAGCGCGCCCAGCCGCCGCCCGCGCCAGCGGCGAACGGTCTGCGCGGCCAGATACAGCAACGCGCCGGGCACCGCGATTAGCGCGACCCAGCGCAGGCCGGTCTCCCACTGCCCCGGCCAGCGCAGCACCGGACTGCCGACCAGATCGTGCAGGCTTTCGTCCGGCACGGCCGCATGCAGCAACAAAAAGGCGACCCCGCCATACATGAGCAATCCGAGCGGCAGCTGCCACAACCGGGCCAGGCCGGACACGCGGCGTCGAGCCAGCCACACCGGCCAAACCGCCAGCCATCCAACGGCCAGCGCGAGCAGCAGTGCCGACAGCCAGGTGGCATCCGGCCGGAACAACTCGCGCACGTTGTACGGCACGAAGGCGGCCTGAGAGGCGGCCCAGAACAGCAGGGTCATGCCGCCCAGCATCAGCGGAAGATGCCCGCGTGTGCGGGGAAGGGGGGGCTCGACGGTCTCGACGCGAGTGGACTCCCGCGTGGCGGCAGCGCGTCGCGGCGCACGCAGCATGTGCCGCGCTACGGCATAGCCCGCCAGGCCGCCCAGCCAGGCCAGCATCCAATCGGTGGCGTCGACGATCTTGTGCGGCAGCATCAGCTGCCCGCCTTCGATCACGGCGGGCAGTCCCGCCAGCACCAGCATCGCCAGCGCAAACAGCGGGCCGCGCCAGCGCCACGGCTGGCGCGCCACGCCCCACGCCAGCAGGCCACCGAGCGGCGCGAAGAACAGCGTCTTGCGCAGCACTTCGGTGATGGCGCGAAATTCTGTGCCGAAGTAATACACCTCGAACGGTACCCGCTGCACGAAATCGAGCCGGTTTTTGATGAAGGCGCCATCCGTCCTGAAGTCGAAGGGAAACCAGAACACGAACATCAGTGCGGCCATCCATCCTGCCGCCAGCGCGAACGGCAGCCACGCCGACCACGACGGCGCCTGGCTGGCGGGCGCCTCACGCGCGGCCAGGCGGCCGCCGATCCACACCCCCAGCGCCGCGCCGGCGGCGGCCGTGAACAGGTCGGTGACGTCGCTGACCCGCGAATACACGAACAGCTGCATGAATTCCAGCAGGGCCGCGGTAACGAACGTCATGCCCCACACGCGCCACGCGCTGCGCGTGCCGTCGAGCCGCCACATCAGGGCCAGCGGCACCCAGATCAGTGCGTCGGTGGCGAGTTCATACAGCGCATACGCCGGGGCGTCCGGCAAGCGGCCAAACGGAATCAGGTTGACCTTGCCGTCCCGCCATTGATGAAATATTTCCACCAGGCTGATGGTCAGGTCGAGGGGCAGGACGTTGTAAACCAGCACCCCCGCCAGATACACCCAGGCCAGACGCTCGGCCAGCGCGGCGCGGGCATGGGTCTGCTGCCAGGACTGCAGCCAGTCGACGAAACGGCTGCCAGCCCCCCACCAGACCAGCACGCCGATGACGCCGCCCAGGGTTTCGGCATAGATGTCGTTCTGCGACACCGTGCGCTGCGGAAAAAACAGCTGGGTGAATTCGATGCCGACGCTCAAGGCAATGGCCGCCGGAATCAGCGCCAGCGTCACCAGCGCCGTTCGCAGGGGGCCGGCCCCTGCCGACAGCGCGCCCATCCACAGGAAAGTCAGCGGGATGAACAGCAGCAGGTTGGCCACCCAGTCGGCGCGCGAACCGATGCCGAGCTGGAGGAACGGTATCGCGCCGAAGCGGGCCACCGCTTCGTCCCACGGCAGCGCGCGGAATTCCAGCGGCACCAGGCTGCCGTAAATGACAAACGCGGTGTACGCCAGCGCGGCCAGCCACAACAGGCTGCGGGGCGTGCCGGCCGTTCCCGCGTTCCTCATGGCCGAGCAGCGTCCAGCATGTTCAGCACGGCCGGGGCGACGAGCGCGCCGGGACGCGCCGTTTCTTGCCAGCCGGGATAGGCCGCCAGCTCGCGCGCCAGCCCGTCCGGCAGACGCTGTGACGGCCGGCCCGCAAGCAGGCGCGGCGTCAGATCCGCCACCGCGACATCCAGCCAATCGGGACGATAGGCCAGGGAAAGGTTGTGCGCGGCCTCGCCGCCCCGCAAGGGCGTGGCGGCGGCCACCAGATTGGCGATCACGCGCTGGCGGTACGCCGCCCCCTCGGCCCGACGCACCTGGATGCCCGTGCCCGACGCCAGCACGGTGTTGAAGAAAATATCCATATCACGCGGCACGTCGTTGTGCGGCTGGATGCGGATCGCATCGCCGCTGCCGTTGATGAACACATTGTCGTACACCGCCACCCGCCCCTCCGCCTGTAGCAAGGCCTCGCTGGGGTTGTGCAGGAACAGGTTGCCGTAGACCAGATAGCGATCCTCGCTGCCGGTTCCGGTCAGCGGGACATGCCCCAGCAGGACGTTGGGGCGCGCCTGCGGACCGGGCACAGCGTCCTGCCTGGAAAACACGTTGTAGCGGATCACCGTGTCGTAGCGATCCGCATATTCACTTGAGCGGGATTTTTGATGCTTGATCTGCAGGTTGTAGCCCAGCGTGTGCGCGATGCGGTTGCCCTCGATGACGCCGCCGACAAAGGGGTCGCTGCCATCCGAATCGCCGAAATACATGCCGGTTCCCACCCGCTCGATGCGGTTGTTTCTGACCACCCAGCCGAATGCCGGACATTTGGTGGAGATGCCCACATTCTGCTGCGACGCGGCGTGGTCGTGGATATAGAGATGTTCCAGCGTAATGAAATCGGCATAGCGGCTGTGGCCCTCGGCCTTGACTGCATCCACCGGCAGCTTGCCGCCATCGAGCTGCAGATGGCGCAACACCAGATGCCGCACATTGACCAGGCTGACCGTATTGGCGCCCGGCCGCGCGATGAAGCGCGGCGGCGCAGCCGGGTCGGCGGCTTCGATGACGATCGGCTGGCCGGCATGCCCGGACAGATTGTGCAGCGGCAAGCCCTGGCGGTAATCGCCCGACGCCAGCAGCACGCGGTCGCCCGGCTGCAGGCGGCGCAGATAGTCGCGGTAATTTTGCGCATCCACGCGATAGTCCGCGGCTGCCGCCACGCCCGTCAGCAGGCAGAGCAGTCCTGCGCAGACGGCTTGCCGCATTTGGGGCGTATTAAACACTAATTTCGCGTCCGCGTTGCTGCGAGAAAGCGATGGATGCAAGGCGCGTCGCGCCGGCAAGGGCCATCCCTTGCCAAGCGATGCAACGCCGCAGACGCGCTTTCTCGCAGCAACCCGAAGGGACGGGACGATTCGGGCGCATCCCTTTGTCGCGAGCCGCTTGCAGTGAATAACACTGCGGCGCGGCCCGCTTCGCGGGCTGCATCCCGAGTCGGCCTCGTCGCGGGCGTGAAATTAGTGTTTAACACGCCCTAATCCGCCGGATCGGGAAGCGGCAGCCCGCTCTTCAGCAAGTCCAGCTTGCCGCAGAGCACACGGGTCATGCCCCCCACGCCCTGGCGTCCGGTATCCACCACGATGTCGGCCACTTCTCGGTACAGCGGGTCGCGCTGCCGGTAAAGTTCGCGCAATTTTTCCAGCGGGTCGTCGGTTTGCAGCAGCGGGCGGTTGCGGTCGTGCCGGGTGCGTTCATACAAATGCTCGGGCGTGCCGCGCAAATAAATCACCACGCCGTTTTTCTTCAGGTTTTCGCGGTTGGTCGGCGACAGCACCGCGCCGCCACCGGTGGCCAGCACGATGCCGGACAGGGCGGTCAGCTCGGCAATCACCGTTTCCTCGCGGCGGCGAAATCCGGCTTCGCCCTCGATCTCGAATATGACCGGAATCTTGACGCCGGTGCGCGCCACGATCTCGTGGTCCGAGTCGTAGAACGTGCAGCCATAGTGCCTGGCCAGCAGGCGCCCCACCGTAGTCTTGCCCGCCCCCATCAACCCGACCAGGAAAAGATTGTCTCGCTTGCTCATGGCGCCATTCTAATTGACGGCTGCCGAATGACGGCGGCTCGCCAGGGCCCCTGGCGCGAAATCGGGACGAAAAAAAGCACGGGACACCCCCGCGCTTTTTTGGATTCCGCGATCAGCGCAGCGACAGACGCTCGTCGAGGATACGCGGGGTGAGGAAGATGATCAGCTCGGTCTTGCTGTTTGCCTTGGTGGTGGTCTTGAACAGATTGCCGAACACCGGCACATCTCCAAGGAAGGGCACCTTTTCCACCGTGGTGTCTTCGTTGCCATCGAAGATCCCGCCCAGCACCAGCGTTTCACCGTTGTTCACCCGTACCTGGGTCTTGATCCGCTTGGTGTCGATTGCCGGATCGGTAATACCCGAGATGAAGCGCACTGCGTCTTTCTGCACCTCGACGGTCAGGATGACCGAATCGTTGTTGAGGATCTGCGGATCAACCAGCAGGCACAGGAAAGCGTCCTTGAACGTCACCGTCGCGGGGGTGTTGGCCGTTCCGGGGGTGATGTACGGGATCTGCGTGCCGTTGAGGATCACCGCCGGCTTCTGGTTGGTGGTCATCACGCGCGGATTGGAAATCACCTTGCCCTTGTTGTCCGCTTCCAGCGCCTGCAATTCCAAGCTAAGCAAATTTCCTGTCGCGTTATTGAGTAATGACAACGCGATACGCCCTGCGGGATTAGCAATACCCAAATCGACGTTAGGCGTTAGGAGCGGGACGGTTCCACCATTTGCAATAATGAACGAGTCATTAAGTGTTCCAGCAAGTCCAACCGTGTGCTGATCACCACCTATAGTCCCCCGCTTTCTAGCGGCAGCGCCAAGACGCACGCCCAGATCGCGGCTCCAGCCATCGGTCGCCACCACCACCCGTGCCTCGATCATGACCTGGCGCGCCGGGACATCCAGTTTTGATAAAAGCAGACGGATTTCATCTAATTTGCTACGAACATCGTTAACAATTACCGTGTTCGATTGGGCTTCATAAGTGGCACTACCATTCTTTGACAGGACTCTGTTTTTCTCAAGAATTGTTGTCTGGCCACCCGCACTTAATATCGCTCCGGATGAGCCACCGCCACCTCCGGTTTGTTGTGCGCTATTAGTAATGCCCTGTGCCTGTGCTGAACAATTAACTGACCCACCCACATCACTCGAACCAAATCCACCTGAGCCCGTCAGCACACCAATGGCTTGGCTTGCCCTGAGATAATTCAAGGTGAAAGTATCCGTTTCAAGACGCTCAGTAGCAAGTTTGCTCTGCTGATACTCCAGCTCCTGCTTCTCCCTGGCCATCAGTTCGTCCTTGGGCGCGATCCAGATGACGTTGCCATTCTGCCGCTTGTCCAGGCCCTTGCTCTGCATGATGAGGTCGAGCGCCTGATCCCACGGCACGTCTTTCAGACGCAGGGTGAGGTTGCCGGTCACGGTGTCGCTGGCGACGATGTTGAGGCCGGTGAAGTCGGCGATGACCTGCAGCACCGAACGCACTTCGACGTTCTGGAAGTTGAGCGAGAGTTTCTCGCCAACGTATTTCACCTTGCCGTCGGCGGTTTTCTTCTGCGCGTCGTCGCTCTGTTTCACTTCAACGATGAAGCTGTTGTCGGTCTGGTAGGCGGAATACTCCCAACCGCCTTTGGGCTGGATCACCATGCGGGTGTTGTCACCCAGGGTATAGGTTTCGACGGTCTGCACCGGGGTGCCGAAGTCGGCCACGTCGAGACGGCGCTGCAAGGCCTTGGGCAGTTCGGTGCCGATGAAATCGACCACCACGCCGCCCGCCTGCTGACGGATGTTGATACCCGCCCGGGCGTCGGACAGGGTGGTCACGATGCGTGCCTCACCCGCTGCGCCACGCCGGAAGTCGATGTCGCGAATGCTGTGGCGAGCGGCGCCGGGTGCGGCTTCGGCAAAACGCGGGCTGACATTTACCGGCGCGGACCCGACGCCGACATCGCCCAGCGCGACGAGCAGCGTCTTGCCCTCGATCCGGGCTTCGTATTCGACCGACTTGTTCAGATTCAGCACCAGGCGGGTGCGCGTGCCTGCCTGCACCACGTTCACGCTGGACAGCGGACCGAGATTGGCCTCTACGGTGTTGCGTCCCATGGCGTTGCCGGTGTCGGGCAGGTCCAGCGCGATGCGCGGCGGATTGCCGACGGTGAAGCCGGCCGGGGTGGCGGTCAGCGCATTTTTCAGGGTGACGCGCACCACGACCTTGCCGCCGGGCAGGGTCGTGGTCTCGACGCTCTGCACCGCGTTGCCGGTGGGCGGCGCATCGGCGGCGCGCACCGCGAACGGCAGCGCCAAACCGGCGAGCAGGACAATCCCGAACAGATGACGGGTCATACGATCTTTCACGAGCTTCAGCTTGTAGAGCGAATGGGTAACGGCGCAGCCGTTGGGTACCCAACGGCCTCCCCCTTGCGGGGAGAAAGTCGGAGTCCCCTTGTGGGACATTTTCTGGGCAATTTTGGGCAATGCGTTCATGTCAGCCTCTTTGGAATTCAGTGCTAAGAATCATTCTTGCAAAAGCAGGGTGCTGATGCGATCGGACCAATCTCCGGCGCTATCCTGGACAATTTCACGCAAGCTGACTTCACCATCGCTGATCTGCGTGATGAGGCCAAAGTTCTGCCCGGCGTAATTGCCCTTCCTGACGTGGTAAATCGTGTTGTCCGGCGTTTTGATCACCGCGTGGATCACGCCTTGTCTGGACAGCATGCCCACCATTTTCAGGGTTTCCAGCGAATAGCCCTCAAGCGGCTCTTTCGGGCGATTGAGGTCGGGCTGCATGCCGCCGCCACCGCCGGTCGAGAGCTTTCTCGGCTTGAAGGGGTCGGGCAGATCGAAGGCATTGTAAGTAAACGACTCATACACCTTGACCTGCGGCAACGGCTCGATTTTTCCCTGCATATCCTTGCCGGTCTCGGCGACAAAGGTTTGCAGATCGTCCATGCTGCCGCCGCCGCAAGCGGTCAGGCCCAACGCAAGGAAAAGGGTGGCCAGGCGCTTCATTTCTTTTGCTCCTTGGCTTGCTGTTTACGGGCGATCACTTCCTCGTCGTCCAGATAACGGTAGGTTTTGACGATGGCATCCATATTCAGCACACTGTCCTTGGCCGGTTCGAGGGCGATATTCTGCAAGGTCACGATACGCGACAGCTTGGAGACATCGCTGACGAAGGCCGCAATATCGTGGTAGCCCCCGGTGACTTTGACGCGTATCGGCGTTTCGGCATAAAACTCGGACACGGTTTCGGCATCGGGCTTGAACAGGTCGAACTGCAGCCCGCGCCCCAGGCCCGCCTGGTTGACGTCGGTGATCAGCGCGTCCATTTCCTGCTTGTTGGGCAACTGCTTCAACAGCGCGCCGAAGGCCTGTTCGATGTCGGCCAACTGCCTGGTGTAGGCCTCCAGATTGACGGCCTGGTTTTTCTTGGTGGTGAACACGCTGCGCAGTTCGGTTTCCTTCTGCTTGGCAACATCCAGCGTTTCCATCCCGCCGCGCCAGTCGAACCACCAGCCCGCCAGCACGATCGCCACGCACAGCACCCCCAGCGCCGCCAGCTTGGTCGGCAGCGGCCAGTCGGCCAGCGTTTTCAGGTCGAGTTTATTGAGGTCGTCCAGGGTCATGCTTTGCCCCCCTTGTTGTTCGCGTCATCCGTCTGCTGGCGGGCCTGTTTGACCGACAGCACAAATTCGTTGGCGCGCAGGTTGTTCACGGTGGCCGACTTGATTTCGACCAGATCGGCCGACTCGAACCAGGGCGAGTCATTCAGATTGCGCATCAGGGTGGACACGCGCGCGCTCGACTGGGTATAGCCGCTGATGGTCACGACGTCGCCCGCCTGCTTGAAGGACTTGAGATAAAGACCGTCGGGCAGCAGGCGGATCATCTGGTCGAACAGGTGAACGACTTCGGTGCGGTTGGATTGCAGGGTCTCGACGACCTGCTTGCGTTCCAGCAGCGCCTGCGTCTGTTCGCGGATTTTCTTGATTTCGCCGATCTGGACGTCGAGCTTGGCGATTTCCTGTTCGAGGAAGGCGTTGCGCGCATCCTGCGCCGACTGATTCGCAGCGATCACGCCATGCCCGAGGACGACGGCGATCACGCCCGCCGCCACGGCAATGCCGAGCAGGAGATTGAACTGGCGGCGCCGCGCGGCACGCGCCAGCTCACGGTGGGGGAGTAGGTTGATGCGGATCATTGGGGGTCAAACCTCCGCATGGCGAGGCCGCAAGCGACAAAGAGGGACGGCGCATCGGCGGTCAATGCCTGCGGCCGGATTTTGGAGCCGACTGCCATGTTGGCAAACGGATTGACGACCATGGTCGGGGTGCCGGTGCGCTGCCCGACCACTTCATCGATGCCGGGAATCATGGCACCGCCGCCCGCCAGCAGGATCTGATCGACCTTGCGGTACTGGGTGGACGTGGTGAACAACTGCAGGGCGCGGCCGACTTCCATCGCCAGCGTTTCGCTGTAGGGCTGCAACACTTCCATGTCGTAGCTTTCGGGCAGGGTGCCGCGGCGCTTGGCACTTTCGGCCTCTTCGTTGGTCATCCCGTAGCGGCGCGAAATTTCGTTGTTGAGCTGGTTGCCGCCAAAACCGTGTTCGCGCAGGTAAACCGACTCGTTGTCGTGAAGGATGTTGATGTGCATGTTCTGCGCCCCCACGTCGATGATCGCCACCGTCTGCCCGGCCCCGCTGTCGGGCAGCAGGTGGGCAATCTGCTCGTACGCGGTTTGCGTGGCGAAGGACTCGACATCCATGATCAGCGCCTTGAGGCCGGCGGCCTCGACTGCGGCCACGCGGTCTTCGACTTGTTCCTTGCGCGCGGCAGCGAGCAGGATTTGCACATCGTCCGGACTGCCGGGCGACTCGCCGAGCACATGGAAGTCCAGATTCACCTCGTCGAGCGAGAAGGGAATGACCTGATTGGCCTCGGTTTCCACCTGGTTTTCCAGGTCGATGCCGCTCAGGCTGGCCGGCGCCAGAATCTTTTTGGTGATGACCGCCGATGACGGCAGCGCCAGCGCAACGTTTTTGACCCGCGTGCCCATATTTTTCCAGGCGCTGCGCAGGGTATCGGCCACCTGGTCGAGGTTGGCGATGTTGCCGTCGGTCACCGCGTCCTTGGGCAAGGGCTCGATCACGTAGCGCTCCACCCGCAGCATGCCCTTGCCCGCATCGGACAACTCCACCAGCTTGACCGCAGTCGTGCTGATGTCGAGCCCCAGGATGGGTAGCCCCTTGGCAGACAGCCAGTCCAGATTGATATTAAGGTGCAAGAGTTTTCCTTTACGCTTCTGTGAGTTGGCGCCTTTTCTTGTTATTTTTTTTAGATGCTAGCAACAACGCACGGTTTTTAACAGTTTTTTTCTCGCCGCACTACCGGGGTTGAACACATGTGTCCAATTTCCAACACCACTAACGCCTATAATCGGCGAAAACTTTAGGCAATCGATTAAGGAACAGGATGTTTTCAAAATGGTGGCATTACGCACTGGCGCTGATCGTCAGTCTCGGCGTGGTCGGCACGGCGCTGGCCGGGCTGGCGGCTGCACTGATTTACCCCAACCTGCCGCCGCTTGAGGCGCTGACCGACTACAGGCCCAAGCTGCCGTTGCGCATCTACACGGCCGACGGCGCGCTGATGGGCGAATTCGGCGAGGAGCGTCGCGCCTTCATCGCCATCGACAAGGTGCCGGACTACATGAAGCAGGCGATCATCGCCGCCGAGGACGAGCGCTTCTATACCCACGGCGGCGTCGACACCCTCGGCGTATTGCGCGCGGCCGGGTCGAACCTGCTCGCCGGCGGCGCCAAGGAAGGCGCGTCGACCATCACCATGCAGGTGGCGCGCAATTTCTTCCTGTCGAACGAAAAGACCTTCACCCGAAAATTGTCCGAAGCCATGCTGGCGATGAAGATCGAGCACAATCTGTCGAAGGACAAAATCCTCGAGCTGTACATCAACCAGATCTATCTCGGCCAGCGCGCCTACGGCTTCGAAGCCGCCGCGCGCACCTATTTCGGCAAGCCGATGCAGGAACTGTCGCTGGCCGAGTTCGCCATGCTGGCGGGGCTGCCCAAGGCGCCGTCGCGCTACAACCCGGTGGTCAACTTCCCGCGTGCAAAAGCGCGCCAGGAATACGTGCTGGGCCGCATGAGGACGCTCAAGTTCATCGACCAGCCGACCTGGCAAGCCGCGGTTCAACAGAAGCTGGTGATCCGCCAGGCACGCCCGCAGGCCGAGGTCCGCGCCGACTATGCCGCCGAAATGGTGCGCCAGGTGCTGTTCGAGAAATACGGCGAATCCATCTACAGCTCGGGCTACAAGGTCGTCACCACCCTGCGGCGCACCCAGCAAACCGCCGCCAACCGCGCGGTGTGGGAAGGCATTGCCGACTACGACCTGCGCCACGGCTATCGCGGGCCGGAAAAGCAGATCAGCCTGCCCGCCGACAAGGCGCAACGCGCAGCGGCCATTGCCGGCGCACTGGAAGAACTCGCGCCGGTGAGCGACATGCGGCCCGCCGTGGTGTTGAGCGCAGACGCCAAGCTGATCCGCGCGCAATTGCAGGACGACACGGTGGTCGATATTTCGGGCAATTCACTGAAGTGGGTGGCGAACTGGGTCGCCGGCAAAAAGGGGCGGCAACTCGCCCCCGGCGCGGTGGTGCGGGTGCAGGCGGTCGGCAGCAAGCCGCAATGGCGGCTGGCGCAGCTGCCCGAGGTGGAGGCCGCGCTGGTTGCCCTGAACCCGAAAGACGGCGCCATCACCGCGCTGGTCGGCGGGTTTGACTTCAACCGCAACAAGTTCAACCGCGTCACGCAAGCCTGGCGGCAGCCGGGATCGAGCTTCAAGCCGTTCATCTATTCCGCTGCGCTGGAAAAAGGCTATACCCCGGCCACCCTGATCGACGACGCGCCGCTGTCGATAAGCGCCGCGGAAACCGGCAGCACCGTCTGGGAGCCCAAAAACTACGACGGCAGCACCAGCGGCCCGGTGCGCATGCGCACCGCGCTGACCAAGTCGCTCAACCTGGTTTCGGTGCGCATTTTGCAGGGCATCGGCCCGAATTACGCGCGCGATTACATCCGCCGCTTCGGCTTCGACCCGGCGCGCCACCCGCCTTATCTCACCATGGCGCTGGGCGCGGGCAGCGTCACCCCGCTGCAGATGGCGGCCGCCTACAGCGTGTTCGCCAATGGCGGCTTCAGCGTCAATCCCTATCTGATCGACAAGGTGTTCGACAAGGACGGACGCCTGCTGATGCAGGCCAGCCCGCAACAGGTCGGCAGCAACGCGCCACGCGTGATCGACCCCCGCAATGCCTGGCTGACGACCAGCATGATGCAGGACGTGACGCGCTCCGGCACCGCCGCGCGCGCCGGCCAGTTGGGGCGCAGCGATCTTGCCGGCAAGACCGGCACCACCAACGATGCGCTCGACACCTGGTTCGCCGGCTACACCCCCGACCTGGTGGCGATCACCTGGATGGGCTACGACCAGCCGCGCTCGCTGGGACGACGCGAGACGGGTTCGCAAACCGCGCTGCCCATCTGGATGAACTTCATGGGCACCGCGCTCAAGGGCGTGCCGCAAAAGGGCTGGGCAATGCCCGACGGCATCATCAGTGTCAAGATCAACCCGGCCACCGGCACCCGCCTGTCCGACACGGTGTGGGACACCTTGCTGGACACGGCACTGGGGGTCGAGACACCCGGCATGGTGGAGTATTTCTACCAGGAGTTCCCCCCACCCGCTGCGCCTGCAGACGTCTGGGGCGGCGACTCGAGCAACTTCACCGAATCTGACGAGCCGTTCAGACGCGCCGAGCCCGAAACCCTGCCATGAAAAATCAGGACATGCGCCGCCGCATTGCGCATGCGGCGGCGCGCATACTGGCCGAAGACGGCAGCCTCGATTACGGCAGCGCCAAGCGCAAGGCCGCGCGCCAGCTGGGTGCGCCCGACAGCGGCAGCCTGCCCGACAACCAGCAGGTCGAGGAGGCCCTGCGCAGCTACCAGGCGCTCTACCAGGCCGATGAAACGCGCACGCAACTGGCGCTGTTGCGGCAGGTCGCCATTGAATACATGGAGCAGCTGGCCGACTTCGACCCCCACCTGACCGGTGCGGTGCTCAATGGCACCGCCGGACGCCACACCGGCATCACCCTGCTGCTGTTCACCGACCAGCAGAAGGAAGTCGAATTCCTGTTGATGCGCCTGGCCACGCCTTACCAGGCCGCCGAACATCGCGCAGGGGACGCGCCCGGACGGGTCTATCCGCGCTTTGTCATCGACGATCCGCGCGCCGCGGTCGAAATCATCGTCTACCCGGCCGCCGAACTGCGCGGCATGAAACGCCTGCAGGCCGACGGCAGCCCGCGGCGCGTGCGCCTGCCGCAGGCGCGGACCCTGACTTAATCACTTCATCGCATCCCGCGCTGGCACGGAAGCTGCTGATTGGCCTATACCGTATTCAATAATGAGTAAACGGCTGTGATCCGATTTTTCCGCCACTACGTGCCCCTGAATTTGCTGCTGCTGGTGCTGGTCGAAGCACTCATCCTCGGCGGCGCCATCTACGCGGGGGTCAGCGCGCGCTTCCTCGACGGCAACGTGATTCCGGATGACCTCCAGCCCCTGCTGCCCAAGGCCCTGACCTTCACCGTCGTCATGCTGGGATTGATGACGGCCAGCGGCCTCTATGATCTGGAATGGCAGGGCGGCGTTCGTGCACTGCTGCAGCGTCTCGGGCTGAGCTTCATGCTCGGCCTGGTAACGATGAGCCTGCTGTTCTATTTCGTCCCCCCCCTGCTGTTCGGGCGCGGCGCCTTTCTGCTGTCGTTCGGCCTGGCGCTGCTGGGCATTCTGCTCAGCCGCACGCTGTTCATCCGCTGGGCACGGGCGGGCGCGTTCAAGACCCGCGCCCTGGTGATCGGCACCGGCAGCCGCGCCGCCCACATCGAGGCGCTGCTGGCCAAGCGCGGCCAGGCCGGCAATGTTCAGGTGATCGGCTACCTGCCGATGGGCGGCAGTCATCATTTCGTCAACGGTGACCGCATTCTCGACACCCAGGAGTCCCTGCCCGAGCTGGCGGCGCGCCTGCACATCAGTGAAATCATCCTCGCCGTGCGCGACCGCCGCAGCGGCGGCCTGCCGGTGCCGGACCTGCTCACATGCAAGCTGCGCGGGATTCGCGTCCTCGAGCTGTCCAGCTTTTTCGAACGTGAAAACGGCCACTTGCAACTGGACTCGATGAATGCCAGCTGGATGATCCTGGCCGATGGGTTTCACCAAGGCATGCTGCGCGACACCATCAAGCGGCTGTTCGACCTGGTGGTGAGTGCGGCCATGCTGGCGGTCAGCCTGCCCATCATGGTGCTGACCGCACTGCTGATCAAGCTGGAAAGCCCCGGCCCCGTGCTGTACCGCCAGGAACGCGTCGGCCAGGGTGGCCGCAACTTCACCATCCTCAAGTTCCGCAGCATGTGCGTCGACGCCGAAAAGGACGGCAAGCCGCGCTGGGCCGGACAGAACGACAGCCGCGTCACGCTCACCGGGCGCTTCATCCGGCGCACCCGCATCGACGAGCTGCCGCAGGTCTTCAACGTGTTCTTCGGCGACATGAGCTTCGTCGGCCCGCGTCCCGAGCGCCCCTATTTCGTGCAGGACCTGACCCAGAAAATCCCTTATTACGGCGTGCGTCACACCGTCAAACCCGGCATCACCGGCTGGGCGCAGGTGCGTTACGCCTACGGTGCGACCGACGATGACGCCATGCACAAGCTGCAGTACGACCTCTATTACGTCAAGAACCACAGCCTGTTTCTCGACCTCATGATCCTGTTCCAGACCGCCCAAGTGGTGCTGTGGGGAAAGGGCGTGCGCTGAGCGCGTACGTCTGAAACCACGATCCTAAAAACCGCAGTTGACCGCTGATAAACGCAGGGAATCCCGCATGGATATTGGATTTTTCAGCTTCGACCACGTTCACTTGGTGGGCGCCTCCGCTACGCACCCGCTGGCACGCCCGGTCGCGCGCCTGCCTTTGTACCCGCAAGGGGTAGGCCGGATTCGTAAAGCCGCTAAAGTGGCAACGACTCCGCTCTCGCTCGTCGTTGCAGGCCCCGGCCTGCCGCCTCCTCGCTTCGCGGCAGTCACCCGCCCAGACGCACCATCAGGTGCGTCCAACTACGGTTTCTAGGATCATGCCCGACACCCTGCTGCTGCTCGCCGCCGTCGGCTATGGCCTGGCGACGCTGGCCTATCTGGGGCTGACCGGCCTCATCGTCGCCAGCTGGCGGCAGCGCCCGCAGGGCCGCCTGCTGGTGCTGGCCACCGGGCTCAGCGCCGCCTGGGGCGCCCTGTCGGCGCTCACCGCGTGGGGGGTGTTGCCGCCGCGGCTGGAGCTCGCCGCCGAAGTCGCGCGCAACGGCGCCTGGCTGCTGTTGCTGCTCTACATCCTGCGGCTGCGGTTGCCGCCCGGCGCCACCCTGCCCGCGCCGCTGCGCACGATCCGCGCCCTGGGCGGCGTGCTCATCGGCACCCTGCTGCTCGCCAGCGTCATGCCCTTCATCGCCCCCGATCAGCCGGTGCTGGCGCGATGGGCCGGCAATATGGGGCTGGTGCTGCTGACCGTGATGGGGCTGGTGCTGGTCGAACAGGTCTACCGCAGCACCCGTCTGGAAGACCGCTGGGCTATCAAGTTTCTCTGCCTTGGCCTCGGCGGACTGTTCGCCTACGACTTTTACCTCTACGCCAATGCGGCGCTGTTCAACGCGATGGATGCCCAGGTGTGGGCGGCGCGTGGCTACGTGGCGGCGCTGGTGACGCCATTGATCGCGATCTCCGCCGCACGCAACCCGGAATGGGCGGCGCCGGTCGGGCTGTCGCGCAGCATGGCCTTCCACACCGCCAGCCTGCTGGGGGCGGGCGTCTATCTGCTGCTGATGGCCGGCGCCGGCTACTACCTGCGCCTGTTCGGCGGCGAATGGGGCGACGTGGTGCAGACCGTGTTCCTGTTTGCCGCCGTCATGCTGCTGGTGCTGCTGATGTTTTCCGGCACCCTGCGCGCGCGGCTGCGGGTGTTCCTGTCCAAGCACTTCTTCAGCTACCGCTACGACTACCGCGAAGAGTGGCTCAAGTTCACCCGCGCCCTCACCGAAGGCCAGCCCGGCGAGCAATTGTGCGAACGCGCCGTCGAAGCGCTGGCCCGCCTGCTTGAAAGCCCCGGCGGCGCGCTGTGGATGCATGAAGGCGATGCCGGCTATCAGCGCGCCAGCCACTGGAACTGGCGCGACCTCAACGGCACCGAGCCGGCCGACGCCCCCTTCGTGCGGTGGCTCGCCGACAAGCAGTGGGTGGTGGACCTGGACGAAATGAAAACCCGGCGCGACCTCTACGGCGACCTCGACATGCCGGAATGGATCCGCCATGCCGACGACGCCTGGCTGGTGGTGCCGCTGATGCTGCACAACGAACTGCTCGGCTTTGTGGTGCTGAAACATTCACTGGGCAAGGTCAGCTTCAACTGGGAGGTCAGCGACCTGCTCAAGGTGGCGGCGCGCCAGGCCGCCGCGCACCTGGCGCAGATGCGTGCGGCCAACCAGCTCATCGTCGCGCGCCAGTTCGAGTCGTTCAACCGCACCACCACATTCGTCATCCACGACCTGAAAAATCTCGTCGCCCAGCTGTCCCTGCTGCTGGCCAACGCCGAAAAGCACAAGCACAATCCAGAGTTCCAGGCCGACATGCTGGACACCATCGAGAACGCGGTCGCCCGCATGAACAAGGTGCTGGCGCAATTGCGCCGCGGCAGCGACGAGACACAGGCCCAATCGGTGGCGCTGGCGGCTATCCTGAATGAGGCGGCGGCCAGCAAGCAGGCCTTCAAGCTGCGCCCCGCCCTCGACCTGCCGCCGCCCGGCCTGCGCGTGCGCGCCGAGCGCGAACGCCTCACCCGCGCCATCGGCCATTTGCTGCAAAATGCGCTGGAGGCCACCCCGCCAAGCGGCCAGGTCACGCTGCGCGGATTCGAGGAGGCCGGGCAGGCGATCGTCGAGATCAGCGACAACGGCAGCGGCATGGACGACACCTTCATCCGCACCCGGCTGTTTCAGCCGTTCGATTCGACCAAGGGGGCGGGCATGGGCATCGGCGCGTATGAATGCCGCGAAACCATCCGTGCGCTGGGCGGACAACTGGACGTGGACAGCGCACCGGGGCGCGGCACCCGCTTCCGCATCAGCCTGCCGCTGGACAATCACGCATACGTTGGAGGAGACGCCGCATGAGCGACGCCAAGCAAAAGATTCTGCTGGTGGAAGACGACCCGGGGCTGCAAAAGCAGCTCAAATGGAGCCTCGCCGATTACGAGCTGGCGATCGCCGCCGACCGCGACAGCGCCATCGCCCAACTGCGCCGCCACGAACCCGCCGTGGTGCTGCTTGACCTCGGCCTGCCGCCCGATGCCGACGGCGCCACCGAAGGCCTGGCCACGCTGCAGCAAATCCTCTCGCTTGCGCCGGCCACCAAGGTCATCGTCGTCACCGGCAACCTCGACCGCGGCAATGCGGTGAAAGCCATCCAGCTCGGCGCCTACGATTTCTTCCAGAAACCCTTCGACCCCGACGTGCTGGCGCTGATGATCGCCCGCGCGCTGCATGTCCACGCGCTGGAAATCGAAAACCGCCTGCTCGCCGCCAGACAGCACGGCTCCGCCCTGCAGGGGCTGATCACCAGCAGCGAACCCATGCTGAAGGTGTGCCACACCGTGGAAAAAGTCGCCCCGGCCAACGTCACGGTGTTGCTGCTGGGCGAGTCCGGCACCGGCAAAGAGGTGCTGGCGCGCGGCGTGCACGAACTGTCGCCGCGCGCCGGCAAGCGCTTCGTCGCCATCAACTGCGCGGCGATCCCCGACACCCTGCTGGAATCCGAACTGTTCGGCTATGAAAAAGGCGCGTTCACCGGCGCCGCCAAGCAGACCATCGGCCGCATCGAATACGCCAGCGAGGGCACCCTGTTCCTCGACGAGATCGGCGACCTGCCGATGCCGCTGCAGGCCAAGCTGCTGCGCTTTCTGCAGGAACGCGTGATCGAACGCCTGGGCGGTCGCGGTGAAATTCCGGTCGACGTACGCGTCGTCTGCGCCACCCACCGCGACCTCGCCGGCATGATCCGCGAAGGCAGCTTCCGCGAAGACCTGTACTACCGGCTATCCGAAATCACGGTGAAAATTCCGCCGTTGCGCGAACGCCCCGGCGACGCCATCCTGCTGGCCCAGGCCTTCCTCGAACGCTATGCACGCGAAATGGGGCGCCCCCTGCGCGGCTTCACCGCCGATGCGCTGGGCGCGCTCGAAGCCTACGTCTGGCCCGGCAACGTGCGTGAAATGGAAAACCTGGTCAAGCGCGCCACCATCATGGCCGACGGCACCCAGATCACCGCCGCCGACCTCGGGCTCGCCCCCGGTCCCGCCGAAGCGCAGCCGTTCAACCTGCGCCAGGCGCGCGAACATGCCGAACGCCTGGCGGTCAGCCGCGCGCTCGCCCACAGCGAAGGCAACATCGCCCAGGCCGCCGAACTGCTTGGCGTCACGCGCCCCACGCTGTATGACCTGATGGCGAAAATCGGCATGAAATAAATCCTGCGAAATTTGACTACACTTTTTACAAACCGTATTGAAGGCCTTCCATGCCCACTTTCGTCCTCGTGCCCCGGCTGCTGCCGGTCCTGATTCTTGGTGCCGGCCTGCTGACCGCCTGCGGCGGAGAAGACAGCGCCACCCTGGTGAGCGACGCCCGGGCGATGGCCGCGGCGGGAGACTACAAGGCGGCCATCATCCAGCTGAAAAACGCCGTGGCGGAAGACGATAAAAACCCCGAGGCACGCTTTGAACTGGGCAAGCTCTATCTCGAGCAAGGCGACCTGGCCGGCGCCGAGAAGGAGTTCCGGCGTGCCCGCGAGGCGGGCTATGCAGAAAACGCCGTCAACCCGATGATCGCCCGCGCCCTGCTGGGCCAGCGCGATTTCGAACGCGTGCTCGACGAACTGCCCGCCCCGGCCGACAGCGACCCTGACACCGCCACCCTGCAGGCCCTGCGCGCCACTGCCCAACTCGGGCTGGGGCGCAAGGAGGACGCGCGCAACACGCTGCAGCAAGCGCAGCAGGTGGCCCCCGGCAATGCCGAGGTTCATCTGGCGCTGGCGCAGCTCGCGCTGGCCGATGGCGATGCCGACAAGGCCATGCAGGCGCTCGAGCAGGCCCTGCGCATCGATCCCGGGCACCGCGACAGCCTGTTGCTCAAGGCCGACCTGCTGCGCGCCACCGGCAAACCGATCGACGCCGCCGCGGTGTATCACGACGTGCTCAAGGTCGATCCCCGGCATGCCAATGCCCGGCTGGCACTGGCGGGCATCGCCCTCGCCGACGACAAGCTGGGCGACGCGCGCCGTGAAGTCGACGCCGCCCTGAAAGTCAGCCCCAACAACCTGCAGGCGCGCTACACCCAGGCGCTGATCGACTTTCGCGAAAAGAAAACCGAACGCGCGCGCGACACGCTGGCGACGGTGCTGAAAAGCGCGCCCAATTACCTGCCCGCACTGCTGCTGGGCGGCTCGATCGAATACGCACTCGGCAACCTGCAGACCGCCGAGGCGCACCTCAACAAAGTCGCCAAGGCCACACCGAACAACCTGTACGCGCTGCGCCTGCTGGCCGCCACGCAACTGCGCCTGGGGCGTCCCGACGATGCAGCACGCACCCTCGCCCCGGCGCTCAGAGCGGCCAGCCGGGATCCCGGCGTACTGGTCGTCGCCGGCGAAATCGCGCTGGCCAAAAAGGACTTCGCCCAGGCCTCGGCGTATTTCGAGCAGGCTGCCCAGCACAGCCCCGACAACGCCGCCATCCGTACCGAGCTCGGCATTTCCAGGCTCGCCCAGGGCGACAGCCGTGCCATGGCCGACCTCCAGGCCGCCGCCGGCATGGAAGGCAGCAGCAGCCGCGCCGACACCTTCATCATTCTCAACCAGCTGAGACAGCAACAGTTCGACGCCGCGCTGGCCAGCATCGCCACGCTGGAAAAGAAGCAGGGCGCCGATCCGCTCATCTGGAACTACCGGGGCGCGGTCTACCTCGGCAAACAGGACGCCGCGCGCGCGCGCGACAGCTTCAGCCAGGCGCTCAAGCTCGACCCCGCGTTCTTCCCCGCCGCGGCCAACCTGGCGCAGCTCGATCTGAAAGATAAGCAGCCCGCTGACGCGCGCCAGCGTTTCGAGGCCATCCTCAAGGCCGACCCCAGGCACCTCAACGCCATGCTCGCGCTGGCCGACCTCGCCCTGCGCGACAAGGACGAAAAAGCCTATGTCAGCTGGCAGGAAAAGGCCGCCGCCGCCCACCCGCAGGCGCTGCAGCCGCGGGTGGCGCTGGCGCGCTACCAGCTCGCCAAGGGCGATAAGAACAAGGCGCTCGCCACCGCACGCGAGGCGGCCAGTGCCAATCCCGACAATCCGATTGCACTCGACCTCCTCGGCACCACCCAACTGGCGCTGGGCGACACCACCAACGCGCTGGCCAGCTACCGCAAGCTGGTCGAACGCATGCCCGGCCAGGCCGCGCCGCTGGTCAAGCTCGCCAGCGCGCAGGTCGCCGCCAAAGACCTGCCCGGCGCACGCAAGACCCTGCAGGACGCCCTGCGCATCCAGCCCGATTTCCTCGACGCGCAAATAATGCTGGGCGGCGTCGAGATGCAGAGCGGACGTTTCGACGAGGCGCAAAAACTCGCCAAACAGGTGCAGCAGCAAAAACCCGACAAAGCAGCGGGTTTCATCCTCGAAGGCGACACCGCCTTCGCACGCAAGGACTACCCTGCCGCGCTTGCCGCCTTCGAGCGCGCGCACAAGCTTGAACCCACCGGCATGCTGCTCGTCCGCCAGTTGCAGATCTTCAATGCCAGCGAGCGCACCGAAGAAGGCGAAAAACGCCTCGCCGCCTGGCTGGCCGCCAATCCGCAAGACGCGGGCACGCGCGCCCTGCTGGCCGAAAGCCTGCTCAAGCGCAAGCAGTACAAGGCTGCTTCCGGACATTATTTGATATTGAACAAGAGCAACCCCGGCAATATCGTCGTGCTCAACAATCTCGCCTGGGCACTCAATGAAACAGGCGACAAGCGCGCGGTGTCGTTTGCCGAGCAGGCGCTGAAACTGCAGCCCGAGAATCCGGCCGTACTCGATACGTATGGCTGGCTGCTGGCCCAGCAAGGGCAAGCAGCCAAAGGCCTGCCTCACCTGCAGAAGGCGCTTTCCAAAGCACCCGACAATGCGGAAATCCAGTATCACCTGGCAGTTGTGCTGGCCAAAACAGGGGATCACGCCCGCGCCCAAGGCGAACTTGAGCGCCTCCTCGCGAGCGGCGCACGCTTTCAGCAGGAACCGGAAGCGCGCGCCCTGCTCAGCCAGCTGCAGAACAAGACGCGCTGATTTTTTAAGCCTTGTCACTGTTGGTTGTTGAAGACATGCTTGCCCCCTCTGATGAAGCCCCTATCCTTCGGCATCCAACAGACGCCGCCGTAGGCGCGGCTTCAGGGGTGTGCTGCTGTAGGGCCCGCCCCCGAGCCGATGCCGTGGAGGTTGCGACGGTGCGCAAATCGGGGCGCGGGCGCCCCTCCCACAGCGCTGGACAACACCTATAAATAGTGATGGAAGCGCCCTTTTTAAGCATTGATTGATGGAGTCCAGACCTTGATGACCCGACGCAACGCCCAGTTGATCACGCTCCTCGTATTGGCCTTGTCCGCCCCGCTTGGCGGCTGTGACGCCACCGCCAAGCTCACCGAGCAGGAGCACATCCAGCGCGCCAAGGACTTCGAGGACAAGGGCAACCTCAGAGGCAGCATCATCGAACTGAAAAATGCCATTCAGAAAAACCCGGATAGCCCACAGGCTCGATTACTGTTGGGCCAGGCCTATGTGAATGCGGGTCTGGGCGCTGACGCGGAAAAGGAACTCAAGCGGGCGGGGGAACTGGGCATCGGCAAGGAGTCAATCAAAGTGCCCATGGGTGAGGCCCTGCTCCTGCAACAGGCTTATCAAAAAGTTCTCCTCGAGATCGCCCCGGGCGCCGACACCTCACCCACGAATCTCGCCAGGATCAACCGTATCCGCGCCGACGCCCTCATGGGTTTGGGTCAGCACGAAACCGCTTGCACCCTGTATGCACAGGTTCTCGACAAGGATCCCAAGCACATACCCGCTTACTGGGGCATGACCCACTGCGCCGTTGCGAGTAAGGATATCAATGCCGCCAGGGCGCATTTGGACGCCGCCTTCAAGATCGACCCGAAGAATGCGGGCACCTGGATCCTACTGGGGGACCTCGAGCATACGCTGGATGACCTCGCGGCCGCGGAGGCAGCCTACGCATCCGCCCTCCAACTCGCCCCGAATGACGTCCAGGGACTGGCCAACCATGCAACGGTACTCCTGTCCATGGGTAGGCACGATCTCGCCGGCGAAGACATCGCCAAACTACGCAAGCTCGCCCCCCAGGATCTGCGCGGCGGCTATCTCAACGCCCTGCTGAACTACCGCCAAGGCCGCTATGTCGAGGCAAACAGCGCTCTGCAGGGGGTGCTGACAGTTGCGCCGAAGCACCAACCCAGCCTCCTTCTGGCGGGGGCGGTGGCTTATGCCCTCGGGGATTACGAGCAGGCGGTCTCCAAACTTGGTCTGGTCTTGGGGCAAGCCCCGGGCAACACCTACACCCGCAAGCTTCTGGCGGCCGCCCAGATCAGGCTTGGCGAGCCGGACAAGGCCCGGGAAACGCTCAAGCCCCTCCTGGTGAGCATCACAGATGACCCCCAGGTACAAAATCTGTTTGGCGGCGCCCACATGGCAGCAGCCGAGTTCAACAAGGCGGGGGATTACTTCGAGAAGGCCGTCGCCATGGACCCAGACACCCCCGCTACACGGACACAACTGGGGCTCGCGCGTCTGCTGGCACGGGAATCCGAGGTTGCTGTGACCGAACTGGGCTCTGCGGCCCGGCTCGACCTGAAAGGCGAGACGCAAGCCGACATGTTGCTGGTGGTCGCCCATATTGACAGACGCGAGTTCGACAAGGCGCTGGAGGCGATCGCCGCACTCGAAAGAAAGCAGCCCACCAACCCGGCCGTGTTCAACCTCAAGGGAGGCGCCTTCCTGGGCAAGAATGATAACGCCAATGCTCGCAAGAGCTTTGAGCACGCCCTCAGGCTCAACCCGGGCTATCTCCCCGCCGCCAAGAACCTGGCCCACCTTGACCTCCAGGAAGGCAAGCCCGAGGCCGCACGCAAACATTTCCAGAACATCCTGGCAAAGGAGGCAAACAACAGCCGCGCCATGGTGGAACTGGCCAAGCTCTGGCTGGCCGGCGGCGACGAGAAACAGGCAGTCGGCCTGCTGGAGCGCGCCGTGAAGACCGACCCGAAGTCGGTCGAGGCGTACCGGCTCTTGGTCAATCACCACCTGCGCCACAAACAGACGCCGAGTGCCCTCTCGTTGGCCAGGGAGGCTCTAGCCGCCAACCCGGATCACCCGGATGCGTTATACACGCTTGGACTGGCCCAACTCGCCGCCGATGACGTCACCAGCGCGCTCTCCACCTTCAAAAGACTGGCGACGCTCGCTCCCAAGTCCCCCGAGGTCCACTATCGCTTGGCCACCGCCCAGATCGCCGCCAAGGACTTGGCGGCGGCGCAGCAATCGCTGCAGGCGGCGCTCAATCTCTCGCCGAAAGCCCTCGACCTGCACGTCGCCCTGTTCCAGCTGATGCAGATGCGGGGGCGCGACGAAGAGGCCATCCGACTGGCGCAGGCTCTCCAGCAGCTTCATCCGAAAGTAGCCACCGGCTTCTCACTCGAAGGTGATGCGCTGGCCAGGGCCGGGCAGCACGCCAAGGCCGCAGGTGCCTATACAAAGGCCTTCGACCGAAGCCAGAACGGCACACTCCTCAGCAAGCTGCACCGATCCCTCGTACTGGCGGGCAGGCAAGCGGAGGCGGACGCCCGGCTCGACGCATGGCTGAAGCAGCACCCGGACGACCTCACCGCCCGCGTCTATCTTGCCCGGGTCCATGCCGAGGCCGGTCGGAACAGGCAGGCCATCGAGCAGTACGAGCACCTCCTGCGCAAACGCCAGGACCCGGTGCTTCTCAACAACCTGGCCGGGCTTTATCTTAAGGAGAAGGACCCGAAGGCCAAGGCCACCGCCGAGCAGGCCTACAAACTTGCCCCGAAGTCCCCCTTCGTGCAGGACACCCTGGGATGGATACTGGTGCAGGGCGGCGACACCGCGCGGGGGCTCGATCTGCTGCGACAGGCAGCCAGCCTGACACCCGACAATCCCTCCATCCGCTATCACCTCGCCGTAGCCTTGGCCCAGACCGGTGACAAGACGGCCGCGCGCAAGGAACTGAACCAGGCCCTGCGCCCCGGCAAACCGTTCGCGGAGGCCGAGCATGCCAGGAAGCTGCTGCAGGAGCTCTAGGGGTAGCCTCTCACCACCTTGTTCGGCATAAAGCCGAGCCAGGTAGCAAGTGGTTCCATTGCCAAGCCAATAGATGATGAGGGCGGTGGAATTGTAATACTGACGCCAGAACGGCAACTCAGCCGTTCTGGCGTCTGATCGGGGTAGGGGATAGGCATATTCCCATCCCGCAACAGCATCTGGATGAAGCGCTCCGCCTTACCGTTAGCCCATCTTTAACAAGATTCCCGCCCAACCCCCATTTTTTCAACCTCCGACAGCCCGCCAACCCGCGTAAAACCGTTGTCCGGAGATAAAACCCGAAATGTAGTGACATAAAATGTTTTGCTTGGCGGTCCAGGCCCCTTGACCTGATATATCCTTGTGGCATGTACATCCGCCGCGTCACCACCCGCCGCACCGCCTCGGGCGAGACCTACCACAGCTACCGCCTGGTCGAATCGCGCCGCGAAGGCGGTCGCGTCCGCCAGGTCGCCCTGCTTAACCTCGGCCGCCATTTCGATCTGCCCGAAGCGTTGTGGCCCGCGCCCCGATTCAGTCCGGCGCGGCCGAATTCGTCGAGGTCGATGTTGCCTCCATGGAGTTGGTCCAGCCCCGCTCGGTTGGCGTCGAACATGTCGGCCTGCACGCGCTGGCCCAACTCGAACTCGATCCCCTGCTCGCCTCCCTGGGGGTGAATGCGATCACCCGCGCCATGATCCAGGCCCAGGTCGTCGGCCGCATGGCCGCCCCTGGCTCGGAGTTGGCGACCTGGGGCTGGCTGGGCGACACCAGCGCCTTGCCCGAGTTGCTGGACCTGTCCCTGCCAAACGTGTCGATCATGCGGCTGTATCGCGCCGCCGACGTGCTCATGAAGCACCAGGCGGCGATCGAAGATCACCTGTTTGGTCGCGTGCGCGACCTGTTCGGCCTGGAGGCCACCGTCACCTTGTACG